>Ga0116231_10003652_pt1 | contig 31796 bp, 22 predicted proteins | sample S1TSphgellanicum_2_FD_89695 | JGI IMG/M metagenome (GOLD analysis project Ga0116231, IMG submission 89695) | Host-associated microbial communities from peat moss isolated from Minnesota, USA - S1T2_Fd - Sphagnum magellanicum MG | ecosystem: Host-associated > Plants > Peat moss > Unclassified... | reverse complement strand
TTTTTTTTTTTTTGTTTTTTTTTTTTTTTTTGTTTTTTTTTTTTTTTTTTTTTTTTTTTTTTTTTTTTTTTTTTTTTTTTCAGTCTGAGAAGTTGTAGACTCCATACACTTCTTCTTTCGTTTTTTTGTTTCTATTTGAAGTGAACAAGGTGACAGCACAAGCATGCCATTGTCTTTTTTTTTCTTTTGTTTTTTTGTTGCCAACAAGGTGACGGCAACAAGCTTGTTGTCGTCACTTGGTCTTTTCCTTCTTTTGCTTGAAGCGAAGAAGATGATAACAACAAGCTTGTTGCTGTCACATTTTTTTTCTTCTATTGTTGTTATTACGAACAAAGGAACAATAGAAAGTTTGTTGTTATCACCTTTTTTTTTTCTTCTTTTTGCTTGAAGTGAAAATGGGCGGCAACAACAAGCTTATTGTTTCATTTTTTTCTTTTCTTTTGTTGTTATTGTTGCAAAGAAGGCGACAACAACTGTCATCGCCTTTTTCAAATGTTTTGCTACAAAGAAAGTAATGGCTTGCTAAACCCTAAACCTTTTTTTAAAAAAACTTTTTTGCTTTTTTTTCATCCTTTTGTTTTGAATAATTGTTAATTGTTCATTAGAATTGACAATTAATAATGACCTAATGATTTTTTAAAAATTTAGGGTTATAATGGTTAAAGGAAGGAGACTAAAAAAAGTTGGTGGTGATTTGGAAGCTTAGAAGCAAAATGTTATTTCATCGGAACTAATAATTTGGGAGCAAAATGTTGTTCCATTAGAACCAAGAGTTGATGAATCAAGCAATCCATGTGGCTTAGAATTGGCAATGGTGGTTATTTGCAATTCAAATGATGAAATCCCTTCCAACACATATTGGGAATTTTGATCAAAAAATGTTGGGTTAGATTATTTCAGAATCTACATACATAGATCAAATGCAAAAAAAAATTATAAAAAAAAATTTTAATTTAATTATACCTGCACCTTTTATCATTTGATGGAAGGTGTGGGATTTTTTCAAAAAATAATTATTGCAATAGTTGAAAAAGTTTAGATTTTGTAGTAATTACATTTGATTATGTGATCTTATGTTTTGCAATACCGACATTTTGTTGTTTGATTTTTTTATGTTTAAGGTTTTAAGGTTAAGGTCTTTTTATTACAAAATAAGGATTGATTTGTTTTTATAGTTTTGGGTTTAGGTCTGGAGCTTGAAATCGACCAAGCTTCTTAGCCATTGGCACCCCCTTATCCATTTAATATGGCTTGGAAGGACAAAAAATGGATGAAGGTTGGGTCAAAATGGAAATGTAAAGTTGGCACTTACACTATTACATATTCTACCAAATGATTTTTGATTAAACATTTAAAGGAGGTGCATGGCTTAGTGGTAGAAAAAACTAAACTTAGGAAGCCTTCGGCTTTTGAAGGAAGTCCTTGACATTAAGACCATGTTAAAATGAACGTTCATAGCTTAAGAGATGCCATGGCCATGCAAAGGTGAAATGATGAAAAGGTTGTTAATTACGTTCATGCCAAAGCCTATTGTGAGTGGGATAAGATGGTAATTATTGCAGAACAATGTCTACCATTACCAAAACTAACTTTGATCAAATTAGCTTAAAAACAATTGTTGCAAATGTTAGGTCTTAATGCCTAGGGCATGGGAAATGTGCCTTGAAATGTTGCATCATGAATGGAGAAGGATGAAGATTTACAAGAGATGATTTGATCCACCCGTTCTACATATGCACGACGATGGAAGATGGCATGGGATGTCAAAAATTGGGATTAAGAGTCCATTAAAGTGAGTTAGAAACAAAAGTTGATAGTTGTATTGAATTTCCATGAATCTAAAATGATTCATGGAAGGTAAGAAAAATAATAATCAATGTTTGATGTTTTTTTATAATTTTATTTCATCTAAAGTGTGTTAGGGTTTAATTTTGTGATTTTTTGGTGTTTGTAGGGTTCATGACAAAATAAAGGAAGAGTTTGTTGCAAATGTAGTTCATTTTGAAATGTAATGCCACCATCTTTATATTGCTTGTGATGTAATAAGGGTTACAAATGCGACAATTATTTATTGAGTTAAACACGACATTGTAGATAATGATATGGATTTAGGTTTCCACTTTATATAGTTAACTAGTCCATTTTTTGGACTACCCACTTTTTGAACTTTGGTCCTTTAATATATTACAGAAAACCTTTTTTTTTCATTAGGTTCTTTAACATTTTTTGATCCACCCATTTTTGAACATCTTTTATCAATATATATTTTTTTCAAATCACACTAGTTTGACGAGTATATGGTTAATCATATATGTCTCTTTTTTATCATCTTTTCAATGCTTTAGATATAATAATTAAAATTTAAATAATCCCATATGCACATTTTATAATTAATTTGTGTAAGGTTTACAAAGATCAAAATGATTGTGTAATACTTACATCTAATGTATTAGGACTCACATCACTTAAATATTTTAAAAATAATATCCACATTCTAATTAACTTATTGGCATTGTTTTGAAACAAAACATGCAAAACTTACATCCTTTTTATTGTAACTTCCATAAGGCCATTTCAAATATGCAATACCTACATATAAGTCTCATAAATAGTTGTTAGTTTTTTACATTCATTGCAATACCTATTTATAAGTCTTGTAAATAGTAGCTAATTTTTTTAACATCCATTGTAATACCCGCATATAGGTTTCCATTGCAATATCTATGGGATTCATATGATTTAATAATGTAATTTAAATATCAACAAATAATGTCATAATTAAGGAGTTACTAAAAAAATATTTCAAATAATGTAAATGATTGATTATCATATTTAAACAATCATTTATTTCTTGATATTAATTAATTGATTATTTTCTTGAACCTTAATTATTTAGATAATTAAAATTTAGATCTAAAAACCAAATTAATAATTTGATATTTAATTTATTATCTTAATTAGATTTTTTTTATGTTGATAAGTTATTCAAATCATTATTTTAAATAATTATTCATGATAATTAATTGTCATAAAATTAATTTAGGTATATAAAGAAACATATTTTGGGTACCCAAACCATTTATTGGTTATTTTGAAGTGATCTTACATATGGATATTGCATTTAAGGTTGATTCTTCACTTAAGGTTACCAAAATCACGTATAGATTATTTCATTATTTCAAAATGAACTTGCATGCAGGTATTGCATATAGGCCTTGGTCTTCATTCAAAGGCCACCCAAACTACATATTAGTTATTTCGAAATGACCTTACATGTGGGTATTACATTTAGGGTTGGGTTTGTAACTTAAGTTACCTAAATCACCTATGGGTTATATTGAAATGAAATTGAACATGGGTATTACATTTAAGGTTAAGTATTCATATAATTTTGCATTATTTACACACATATTTATTTTCACCAATTACAAATTTGGCCTTAATTTTTTGAATAATTAAATAAAATTTGTAACCCAAAAAAAAAATGGTTTTTTACCATTTGATAATATCTCCAAGCTAAATTTTTTCATTTATATATATAATGACATTGCATTGTTTTACATATACTTAAACCTTAAAAATTCCACCCAAAATGCACCTTAGATTTATTTTAATTATTATAGAATTGTAAAAAAAATGTTAATTAATTTATATGTTCCAAACTTTAAATCTAAACCATAATTGTAACATTAAGCAGTAAATTTTACATTAAACCCTAAACCTTATACCATTGATGTGACCAATTTTACATTATGTTCATTTTTATATATGTTAAATCATACTATAAGGTGAACAAATAATTTTGAAAACATGAATTTCATGATGTATTGGTGGGGAATCAAATATTTTAAAATTATTTTTATGTTTCATGGTTAATGAATTATCACAATATGATACATGTATTGCATTTAAACAAAAGTGGGTTAGGAAATATTGAACTTTAACAATTATGGAACATATGGAAACAAAATATATTCATAATTATGCTATAGATTTAAACAAGTGATAAAATAAAAAAATCAATACAATTAGCAAAGTCTAAAATATAAACCATAAGCCTTGATATATATGAACTAAAATTTTTAACATTAAATCATAAGGAATAACCCTTAAAATCCAAATGATATTTTGTTATAAGCCCTATTACAACCTTAATTATTCAAACCCTAACATAAAAAAGTCTTAATGATATATGCCCTAAACCCAAAAAACTATGCAAAGCAGACAAATTATAAAATGCAAAACAATTTTTTTTTAAAGAACATAGGAAAAAATTTAGGAACGAAATTTTAAAGCTTTTAAACTACAAATATTTATTGACCAAAAAAAAACCTTAATCTTAAAAAAAAATCAAATAAATTTGTAAAAAACCAAAAAGGAATATATGTCTCTTACCTTTGTGTGATCTCTCCAAGCTAATTTTTATTCACTCTTTTTGAAGAAGATATAAAATGAAATTGTATTACTTCACATATGTTTAAACCCTAAAAGTTTCCCCCCAAATTTAGCCAAACTTATAAATTACAAATTACATTTCCACCAATTCACCTTGTTCAAACTCATTTTCATATTATTTCAGCTTTTCTTCGAAAAAGGAATCAACTTTATTAAATTAAAAGGTGAAAAACAACCTAGTTTAAAATCATTTAGCTAGTTCTTATTATAAATATTAACTTATTTAAATTATATGTATGCAACCTATATCTCTTCAAATTCATCAATATCTTAACCAAGGAAAAAACCTTTTAGTTTCAATTTGAAATCTCACAATCTTAAAGATATGATGGGCATACAAAATATTAGTTGAAAACAAGGATTCATATTTCCCCAACCACTCCAAAAGACACTTAATGATACCTCCAAAACATTTGCAATTTTCTATTCACTAACTCCTTGGCTAGTTCATTGGTTTCAACAGTCATTTCAAAAATGTCAAAACTAAAATCTCATCATTCATTTGATTTGCCATAGTTTCAATTTTTAACACAAGGTGAAATACATGGTGGCATTTCAATAAACATGGAAACAAACATTGTTTATCATAATTTTCCACAATAGAAACAACTTGTTCTTGATTAAAAAAAAAAAAAAATCAACCTAAAACTTTTAAATCTTGCATCTAACATTAAAGATACCATGGTATGGGCTTTCTTTTCTTCACATTTCATTGGGAATGAAAGAAAATCATCTAAAATATTTCATACTTGCTTTCTAATACTCGAAGTAAGCATAGATAACTCGAAAGCAACAACCATATCATTATCCATCAAATCAGCCATAGAGGGTGCCATTCCAAATTTTTCTTTTAGTTTCAAGGCCATGGTAATTACTACATGCAAGGTATCAAAAAGTAACCAATGCCCATGAGATCAGTTAAACACACAAACATTCACAATTGGAAAAAAAATATTAACAACGATTTAAAAAACATTCGAATCGAAGGCAAGGGCAAACAATTAGTAATTTTCATTAATGTTTGGTGATTGAAATATAAAACAATTGTTGCCCTAAATGTTTCATGGAACAATATCATCTTATTTGCAAACTTGTGGGAATAGATGAATTATCAACACAACAACCTATAAATTCTACCAAAAAAAACAATTACACAAAAAAAAACACACACACACACACAATGTTTGAAAACAAAACTAACTTAGTTTTCATTGGAATTTTCAATTTTCTTGGCCTCAAATCAACTTCAATGCAATCCTTGTTTCATTCCTATCAACCTTTATCCAATTTCTTTGGCCAAGTGATGCATTTTTGTAAATATACTTGGGTAAACTTGATGGAAACATATTTAAAGCCTTTACAAATGTTTTCATCACTAGTGATATATTGACAAGCTTTGGAAAAAACATGCCCAAATCATATTTCTTGAAAGCTCTCCTCCAAACTTAAAGTTTCACATTTGAGAACAAACTTGAAAACACTTGTCATTGTGTTCAAACTTGAACCCTTGTATTTAAAATATGCTATAATTTCATTTTTCAAGCCATATTCATCCAAAAGATCGGTCAATTTTTTTGCTAATGCATGTTTTGTTGTTTCAAAAAGTTCAAATAAACCAAGAATAACATGCTTTGGCTTTCAATCAAATCCTTAAAAAGCTATGACCAAGGCAAGCACATCATGAGCACCTAGACATTCATAGATCAAAACTAGCAGTGGTAGAATGAAACTCTTCAAACAAAATCAAAACATATATTTATTTGATTTTTTCCACTAAGCCAAGCAAAACATCATGTGAAAAAAACTTTTGTGAAAAGAACTAGACTCAAGGACATAAATGAAAGATTAACTATTTTAGCCACACACTTTGAAAAATGTAAATTTTTTTTTCATCATTACTTTCTTTAATTCATAAACGTGGGTCCTCTTTGAGTTTTTTGCATTACCCATAGAGTTAAAAGTGATAACTTTCATCACATATAAATGATTGACATCAACAATCCACCCATAATCACAAACTCTATTAGCTTTGCAAGTCAACAAGTATCACCAAATGAGAAATCAACTATGTTGAACAGAAGTTTAACACACTTTATTACCAATTTAGCCTTCTGTACCATCTAGGAATTTTTACTCTTCACTTAACATCACCCCTCCCATAAAATGTTAAGGAAAGGAAAGTTGCATGAGTGTCCAAGCCTAGAAAGTTAATAGTTTAAGGTTAATTGTAACTAAGATTAATTATACAATTATATCTTCAAACCGTTCTTAGAATCAAGCATTCTTATCATTTAGTACATCCAAGCATCCATGACCTCTTTTGCTTTCATTAGGGATTTTTCCAAGCACCATATAATATGAGGCTATGTAAATGCCCTCTTTCATGGAAGATGGAAGACTCTTTAATTTAGGTTTGAAAATTATTCATATATATGTTTGTATGGTGATGTGAAATTATATGTGAATTATATATTTGTTCATACATTTATTGTTCATTGACAATTTGCACTTTGATATGGACCTAATGTTTTAGAGTCTTGTTCCTTTTTACATTCTTCAGCATCTTCTCTTCAACATCTATGTTAGAAATTCAACTATTCCCACTCCCAAAGGAATTAATGTCTTTCAAGTCTTTTATTTTCCATCTTTTTCAAATACTTGAAAACCAAATCATTAACAAATATTATGACACTAAAATGAAATATCCATTTAACATACCTATTATATGTGTTTGATTCACCTTAGCCTTATATAAATTGATAACAAAATTTAGCGATGTGTTGAAACATTCATATCACATTTTAGTGATATGCTTCAAATATATGTACATGTGAGAAGTTTGACATGTTTTGTTTCCATGATTCAAGTGGACATAACCCTCAGATCTTGCCATGTAACTTAAGGTTGCTGCTACTAAAGTTAAGAGTTATTAAAATGAATGTTAATAATATACACACATGTCAGATTACCTTCTAACTTGTGATTGTAGTTGGAGATGGCATACCTCATGATAATGTGTTAGTATACACAGCCTTTCACTTTCATAGATTCCTCTCATGATTTGTGAAGACCTGCCAAAATGTTTTTAGTGTATTTAGACAGGCATATCCTACCACCCAAATTGAATTTCTCTGAGAAATCATAGAACATTCTGTTTTATGGAGTTAGCTTCGCTCCTGATTTTCCAGCAAGATGTGATCTTTCTTCTACTTTTTGAAGGTACGATCTTCCATTTTTTCACAAATTTCAGCAGGTTTTGTTACATGGGGCTAATGCTGCAGTTGAGGGCAGTACCAGAAGTGGGTCCATACTCAGCTACTGCCTTGTATGGCCTCTTCATCTAGTAAAAGACCCTCTTCAGGCCTTTACCTTGCACTTAAGCCAATACCACATAATTTGGTTGGTCAAACTGACTGAGGACTAGAATGACATACGCCAAACAAAACACATGTAAATAAATCATAGAAGCCAACTATGATTCTATTGCAGCTGTGCACCAAAACACACCATTCTACTGTATAAAAGATTTTATAAACTTTTTCCACAGTGACATTACATTTGAGTTTTTAACTCAAAGCTTTTACTGTCACATGTCAAAGCTTTGTTTTATTCAAGGTTCTGTCTACATAGCTGCAGAACAACCAACAACTAGTACTGTACTAAAACGCTTATGTACCAACGATAAGAACATTATGCAGTAGACGATGATGCACTTGGAAAAGTTGCATTCTATCTGCTAGCTAGCTACTGGGATTTTTGTAGTAGCTGACTATACCCATTTACATGTTGACATGTTGCAACAAGCAGCAGTTAGCTGCAAGTCTCTAAAAGAAGCTATGCTTCTTCTCCCCAGTAGCTTCTTCACCTTTCTTCTTCTCATGGTGCTTGTAACCCTATAAACATCCCATCCAGATCATCGCCATCCCCAACAACCCAAACAAAGATTAGACTTTTGGGAAAACAAAATTGAAATCTACTTGTAGACTAACCAAATTAAAGATGATTAGATTTTTTGGGTGGGGGGGGGAAAAAAAAAGATTCAAATCTACAATACTAATGTTGTCAAAGAGATTGGATTTTTGGAAAAAGAATTGGATCTCTGTTGATTATCTAATATCTCAAAATGAGTCAATTTTTCCTGCTGATTTTCAATTAGCCAAAAACCACTACAAAGAAACAAAAAATTCCTATTACAGAAACATGCGAGCCAAATCTACTAAAGGCATTCCATCCAGAGTAAGCATCTGCATAATCTGAAATGCGACGTGGTATACCTTCCAGACCTAAAAAATACATAAGAAAGAAAGTCAAATTTACACCAAAGAAAGTAATTCAAAAAATGAAGGCAATTTCCTTTCTCTGTAACTACTTAACAGCAGTGCTTCAACAACAATTTTGAATGTTGAAGAAAATGATTTATCACGACTTGGTGCATTTTGTGAAACTTCTTTGTGCATATCTTACCTCGTAGCCAATAGCAGCCGCACCAAGCCCTGCTGCTACCTCCTCCTCGATTTTGTGTCTTCTATGCTTCTTTTCTTCTGCGGTCAAGCTGGGATCCTGCTCAACCGCTTGCTGCAACCACCCACATGACTCAGATTCAATTGCACAGTACACAAATATTGTAACCTCTGCACGTACGTCAACAATGCAAATCTGAACAAGAGATTAGCTTGAACCGGTCGCACAACAAAAGATCCAAGTTGATGAGCAATTTCAAAACCGTGAAACCATTTTTTTTCCTCAAATGCTCACTGGGCAGTTGACGGCAATTTCACTCACATCACAAATAAGAAGAACCCGATTCTCTACGTACACTAAGTCACTAAGATAATCTCCTCAAAACCCCAAGTCTAAACATTTCTCTTTATACTCACTTAGATATAAAGGTCTCTTTTGAGTACCCCGTGAAAGAAAGACATTGCATGTCAAAATTGGAGACTATATTGTGATGTTAAGAATTCTTCAGACTAGTCTATTGGGTTGTGCAGGTGATTGCATGATCCAAGACATGAAAGAGCAAAGAGAAAAAATTGATCAAAAGGGGGGGGGGGTACAATTTTCTGCTGTTTGATGGCGTCCTGGTCGGATCCTCCGGCCTGTGGCTGGTTATACCCCCCTCGGCCGGCATCCTGAAACTGATCTCCTCCGTATCCTCCCTGGGCAGCCATGTTTCCTTGCAAAAAGATGGGTGACTGAGTGTGTGTGTGTGTGTGTGGGCGCGCAACAACACTGAACTCTCAACTGAAGATTTCTTCTTCACTTGAATTCTGCAATCACAAACTAGATCAGCTGTATCTGTTCTTCACTGCAAGTAGTTAGATGAGATTGCGTGCTAGAAAAGATTGGAATGCTTGATGAGATGAGTTAAAACTTCCTGAAATCGATCCCTCTTTATATCATCGTCGATTCCTGACTGCCTAGGCCCCTACTTTTCTACGTGGGCGCCACGTCTTTGGCCAAACCTGAGAGATCAGATCTGCTCAGCAGCACAAATGGTAGTAAATTTTCTGGCTTGTTGAAATTATTGGATTCTAATTAGGCGTGTGTGTGATCTCTCGGTTGGTGCAGCTTCTCTGCAACCAGAAATGAGAACTACCAGTTCAACAACAAGTCAGCAATTTTGTTTACCAATTGCCCGGTTGGTTGGTTGGTTGGTCTGGTGGCTTAGTTATAAACTGTTGGTTTCGGGTTCCAGATGGTTAGTAAAAAAAATCAACCTGGAACCAGTTCCACAACTACTTTCAAGAACTGAGAATTGGAACTACTAGCCTAGCAATTTTGTTTACCAATGTTGGGCAGTTGCTCAGTTGGTCTCGCGGGTGGGTGGGTGGGTGGGTGGGTGGGTTATAGAACCAGTGTTGTGTGGGTAGGTATTGATTTTTAAAGAGAACATATGGTCCTGGTGGGTTAGTCGCAATGTTGTGCGAGTATTGAGTTTTAAAAGAACATATGGTCCTGGTGGGTTAGTGGCAATGTTGTGCGAGTATTGAGTTTTAAGAGAACATATGGTCCTGGTGGGTTAGTGGCAATGTTGTGCGAGTATTGAGTTTTAAGAGAATATACCGTCCTGACACCTTAGAAGCAGTGTTGTTTGGGTATTGATTTTTAAGAGAATATATAGTCCTAGCGGGTTAGAACCAGTGTTGCACATGTGGGTATTGATTTTTTTAAGAGAACATATGATCCTGGGTTTACCAAAAGTCGCCCGGTTGCCTGCCTGGTTGGTCTGCTGGGTTAGAATTGTCTATCTCAGTTCTGGTTGGAAAAACTGGACTGAGAACTGGTTCTAGAACTAATTTCAAGACAAGAATCCAAACTGGATTATTTTAAGAACCAGACCTGGAACTGGGTGCCTGGTTCACAAATGACTTGTGGAACCCAAACTGGAATTGAGATTTTTTTAAAAAGGAAAAGCAAAAGACTAAAACTAAGGGCTAACTGGGTATTAACCAGCAATTAATCACTAGTTCTAGTCTAGGTTACCTGGAACCAGGTCTGATTTCCCGAACTAGAATCCGAACCAGAACCGCTGCAATTTCTTTTATCTGTGAAATCAGAATGGGAAACCATTGTAAATTTTATTTTATTTTTTAAAAGAAACTGGAACTGTAGATTCTTGGATGAAAAGAAGAACCACCCAACACTGGAATTTACTTGGCAATGTGAGCTCCAACAAAAGATTCAAACTTCATAGAGCTTTACACTTAGTAACCCCACCCAAGAAGACCAAACAAGGACGTGCTTGCTACATTCAATCCCTGGCCCTCACAAGTACTTACAGAAGTCCGACTTCGAGTTGGTGTGTTATGCACTGAGTAGTAGTGTGAGTAAGTGCAAAGGGAGAGGGTGGTGGGGCTTCTTGCACTATCTTTTGTACACGAGTCCAATGCACGGAAGGTGTAAACCAGTTGCCTGTTGACACCAGTTGAGAGACTTGAGACCCGAAAGGATTAGTACCAACTTTGCAGCATCATCAATCCTCATCTGCTTCCCACTGGCTGATCAAGTTCAGATCAGCCCTTTTTTTAAGCTTTTCCTGGGGAACTGGTGCCAAAAAAAATTGCATCCCAAAAGAAAAAAAATTGTTAAATTTTTTTTTATTCTTTTACAGATTCTTAGAAAACTTTGTGTCACATTATTTTTATTTTATTTTTATTGTTTAATCACAGCTCAAAAAAGAGTTTGCCATATTTAGACAGTTTTGTTTTCCAAGGGTTTTTCAGTGAAGTTTTTTCTGCTGTTTTGAGAGTTTTTCAATAACTCATTGTTGCCATTAATGCTAAATCTTTTTTTTTGGGTTGATTGCCACTTTAAATGCTCAATTGCCAAAATGACCCAAAAATAAGTAAATAAATAAATAATGAATGGCTGGTTCAGATCCCACCTTCTGCCAGTGCAAAAGTGGCTACTGAAACTGCTTACTTAACTCATTACCTATCAAAATTTGTTGGGCTTCACACCACCATTTCTTTGTGACAACATGCACTTTGAAACTTGAAACTTCATTTTTTGGGGTTTTCTTCCCTTTGATTTTGTGATCTTAAAGATTTGGAGTAATTTTTCAAATGATTAGAGAAATTGGTAGTCAAATTTACACTAATAAAAATAATTCCCAAGGATTACCTTTTTTGGGGGGGGTCAAAAAAAGAAGCCACAATTTTCTTTGGAAAAAAATCAGGCAATTTTTTTTAATTTTATTTTTGGTGGCAAAATTTCGCAATTTTACAATTTTTTTCAGAAAATAAAAAATATGTATGATTCTTTTTAGTTTTATGGATTTTATTTCTCCATTTTATGAAATGAAAATAATGAAATTCACCACATCTAGACCAGTGGACCTACTTGAGGAATTTGCTTTTGGGGGGGGGCGGGGAACCCCACCATGGAAAACAAAACTCGTCCATTTTGTGATATTAAAGATTTAGCAATTTTTCCAAATTAGTGAAATTCCTCCAATCTACACCAGTAAAACAGATTTTCCCAAATTTTACCTTTTTCCTTTGGTCAGAAAAGCCACAAATTATTATTCTTAGACATAGGGATGACAGAGAATATAATGCAATATTTAAGAATTATTTTACATGAAAAATATTTATAAAAAGGACAAGATTTTTTATTTTTTTTTCCATGTACAAATAAATGAGAAACGTAAATTTATTTATAATCATTTTTTAAAAACATCTAAAATCATTTAAAGGTAAAATGAAATTGATCTTTAAATTTTACTTTTATGATCACTCTAATTTTCTTTAAATTTATGATCATTTTTTTTCATGCAAAAGGTTATATTTAACTTCAGTCTAATCAGTCTAATCTTAAGCATATGTGAAAAACATAAGAATAATCATAAATAATTAATCCAATATTATATAAGTTCCAAGGGTATTTAAAATTTTATGGAATTTATTTCAATAGTTAAATAAATACTTAAATTTTAATTTTGAACCTCACTTTGAAAGGGAAGATTTCAAAGGGTATGTGAAAAAGAGGGTAAAAAAATGAAAAATGAAGTGAACATTTTGAAAAGGTATTTGCCTTCTCATGTAGGTGGGTAGGGAAGAGGAGTGAAGGTAGCTAGGGTCAACAGAGCTAGTTATTGTAGTGGATGGCATAGACATAAATAGAAGTACATGATGACAAGAATCATGTGATGAATGGCTTGAAACTATGTACTAGATAAATTTAGAGAACAAAAACATTTCATGCTGAAATTTGGTACATAGCACTTAGCATATGTTGGCCATGAAACCCAATTATCAAAATGTGCAAATATAATACATATGTAAAAATCTATGGGCTACAACTAATTGATATAATTTGAGTTGATCATTTTGCCATTTATCTCATTATTACACACCTCAATCCACAATAAAGACCATGTTATTGCACTCTATTGTGCACACCAAGACCCTTCCATTGCATACCTTGTGCTAGAGCCTAGCCTCAAATTTGCTATTTTATTTTTATTTTTTTTAAAAGGTTCATTTTTGCATCATGAAATTTTTATATTTTTCATTCATCAGAACTTTCCAAAAAATTTAATTTTGTCATGCAGTGGATGTACATATTGAAAATATTGGATGTATGTGTAATAATGTAACTTTCTCTCCTCAACTTACTTAAGAACCCTAACAAGCCCATGACTTAATGAAACATTATTGCTATGAAATCTAAGATGACATGTGGGGAATTGTGAAATAGGTAAAGTGAAAATGAAAGAATAATATCATAGTTGATTCTTGTGCAATGAAGTAATCCATGTTTGCTCCTATAAATAAATAAATAAATAATAGGAAGGTCCTTTCAAAGGTATCCCTATTGAAATTTCATCATCTCATATGTAAAATAATCACCACTTTTCACACCCGGACTTCTACATTTTAAAGTTTTATGGATAATTTAATGATGGAACAAAGGCTAGGCTATTGTTGTCAACATTATTGTTTCATTTTCAAGAACCCAAGTGCTCGTGTGCAAGGACAAGAAACACCTATATACACAATAGGGTTTTTTATGTACAAAGTTAAGGAACAACAATGTGCAACTAAAGGTAAATTGGTGTGTGATAATAGGGGAATTACAATAATAGGTCCTTTTGCCCTAGAGCTTAATTTAATGGTACTTTGATTGAGGAACATAATTGATGAAACAATGCATAGCAAATAACATGCAACAACAAACAATAGTTGGAAACAACAATCTAACATACATGTATTTATATATATAGAACTATATACATATTAATGGATTGAAGATAGTGCATGTATCAAAAGGAGAGGAACTAGTAACAAAACAAAGGCATTATGCATATTGAAACATAACATAGTTTCAATATAAGGATATTAGTGTAGGAGACCATTTATCTTTTGACCCTTTCAAGATTATTAGGACCTCAAAATTTCAAAAGTATAGACCATTTACCTCAATAAAAATCAATCCACATTCTTTGTGACAACTTGGTGAAGATCGGGCAAACTTTATAAAGACTCATATATTTTTGTGAGAACCTCATGAAATCATGGTGTGTAAATTTTTAAATGTTACACTTGATGTACTCATCCACAATACAATGTTGGAAAACCTTCAAGACTTTTTCTTATAATATGAATGTGTTTGTATTACCTTAAAATCATTTTCATCTAAATTTTTTGGACCCAACAAGATTAAAAGTATGTATATGATATAAGTTTTGGAAAAAGTTTAACTTCATATCTACATATAGGGGCTTAGTTCTTTCAAGCTATTGGTGAAATTATAAAACAAGATTAAAATATAAAACAATTGCATATATTTGTTAAGCACACAAGCCACACATATTATTGATCCTTTAGAAATGAAAAGTTCCAAAGTAACAATGTTGGCATATATATATAATGTTTTAACAAATTGAAAGTAGAATGTTTATTTGATGATGCCCTTAAATATAAAATGGTTAGATTATAAAGTCTCATATTATGCATACATGCACAAAAAAATAACAAATACTGAACCCTCAAAAGTCCATGTTTGGCACCTACAAAATGATTACAAACATTGAAATTTTGGTATGTTTCCATGGGGAAAAGATACAAAGAAAAATGAGGTTATTTATAGACACCCTATATTAAGGTACCTCCACACTAACATGAACAAAATTTCACATGTGACCCAAGTGAAATCAACTATTTTTGGTTGCTCAAAAAGTAATGGGAGTGCTTATGAAAATGATGCAACAAATTGCAATTGGTTACAAAAGGTTAAAAATATTCTTTTTTTCATGATATATCATATTATTATGTAAAACCATAGATAGATATATTGTATGTGATTATGTCATTTTGAAAACATGTTAAGAATTTTTTTTCAATTTAAACAATGAAAGTATTGGTTACATGCGTTGTGGTTCCTATTAATGTGACTACACCCATTAATTGTATTTGGATTTGAAAATAAATACAATCCTAGTACAAAACTAATTGAATTATTATTTTTATCAAACAACCAATATATGTGACCCTTTTTTCATTCATGAATGTTTCAATTAAAAACATCTCCCCTTCCACCCCCCCAAATGGGTGCAACTTGCTTGTGCAAACAAACCAAAATTCCTAACGTTAAGGGAAAAAACTAAATTCTTGGTGCAAACGTCGAATCAAAGTGGCAATGCTCAAAAAATGCAATCCCCATGAATTCATTACCATCCATGAGCAAATCACAAAAGATGGACACCCAACAAATCAATATATGTTGGGTATGCACATATTGGGAATAATCAATATGAAAAATCAATTAGCATGATTTGAAAAAACTAGTGTGAAAAAACTCTTAAAAACAAACATAACATGAACATGTTCCAAAACATAAACTCAAATGAAAAGATGTGAGTAGATGGACACTAGACACTAGACATTGGACATCCCATTAGAAAAAATGTTGGAAAAAGTGTGGGTAAACATTTTAAGATAAAATTTTGAATAAGGCCTTCAAATTATTTCTTGATGAATCCTTCACATGAAAGAAGATTGCATGCAACAAAAGGTCACATATCACTTTCAATTATTGTTGGAAAGGGAAAGTGTTGAGGTTGACAAGAACTAAAGCCTCTAAAAGAAAAAGTCATTGATCAATAAAACCTTATAAGCAAAAGGCAACACACAACACATGCATATATGCATGCATACTTCAGAACAAGATTTTGATGAAAGTGCTTATGAATAGAAAGTTGGAAACGAGAACTTGTCACTAGAGTCTTTCAATTTTCAAATCTTGAAAAGCAAGGTGCATGATAATATTGTTGACACTAGACATATTCTTCTTGAATACATATTGATATGACCAACAAGCATGACGATAATTTAGAAGCAACTCAATTTGTTCAAGCGATAAGTTTTTAACATATGCGCTTAATGCAAATAAAGGTGTAATCGTTTGAGGGTATTCTTAAATTGTTAATTGTATAAACAAGATGTATAGGTACATAATAAGTGCTTACACAACAAAATACACTTCTACTTTTTGTTGGGTTCAAACAAAGTTTTGGGCACATATATCAATTTTTAAAACATCAACCAAGTAAAGTTAAATATATATAATTCTAAGTCCATCAATAAAAGGCATGTGCAACTTTCTAAAATGATCAAAATTTACTTGTGGATATGAGCAACTAAATGTAAGGTAATATGTAGAACACATATGTGCAAATATGGCACATAGCAAGAGACACAATTTATTTAGCAACTAACATTACAACATGACATTGAAACCATTCATTGTAAAGGGAAAAATAACATAAAAACAAAAGCCTTTGGCACCTTTGGCACTTTTGATAATATATTCATGGCATTCCTATGATGACAATCGGTGCCACAAATTCAAAACGTAATAATCATGTTCAAGGTAACTAGTGAAAAATAATAATATAAAATGAAGAAAGAGAATATATTCTATTAATCACTCACCATAATTCAAAACAAATCCATCATAACAAAACTACATGGCAAAATTTGAAACTACAAATATAAACGGGATGATATTTTTCACATATTGAGCAGAATGAGTGAAGTGAGCTTGCAAGAAGGACCAAGCCCAAAAACTAGGTTAAAAAGATTTGTCTATCAACATGTTGAAATGGGTGAGATAAATTCATCTTTCTTTGTTTGCAAATTTTTTATTATTATTGCCAAGAATGAAAAATGAAGATAAGGCAAATACAATACAAATACAGGAATGGGATGGAAATTGGGAGAATTGGGAAATTGGGTATAATAATAGTGCTAGTCATTAAATGGCCCCTATTCAATAGATGGATGAAAAACTGGACCATCCAAAATCTGAAGGTCGGTTGATTCATGATATGTGACCAGATCCATTCAAGTAAGGAGCAAACACATGTCCTATACACATGTCAACTGCAACTATGGACACATCAGTTTACAACATCATCTTTAGCATGTTTATGTCAGAGAGAGAGAGAGAGAGAGAGAGATACCTAAATTGATACCTAAATGTTTGAGGCATTGGGTTGGGGAGAAAAATCATGGTAGTAGCCTACTTTAGCCTCACCATTAATTGGGTACCTACCACAACAAGTCAACTCTCCTCCTTTTCTTTTCAATGAAAAATTGAACTTTAGAAGGGAATCATGTCCTATAGAGTAATATCAAAACCACATAAAAGAACTATCTAGAGCATGGCAACAAACAATAATCTTATGTTGAATTATTATCACAAGAGGTGGATCCAAGTTCAACACCCCAAGTGTCAAATAAATAGTACACTATTCCCCTTTATGTGTCACTTCTTTTAAAGAAAGGTACTAGCAACCCCGCCTCATGTTTTCTCCAAATTTTGTCCACTCTGAAGAAGATGACAACCCCACTCTTTTTTATATCAACTAGTGTAGCCTGTGGCAAGTGTGAACTGGTTACCCAACTAATTTTTCCTTTCAAAAAATCATTTTTTTGGTGATTTAGTTGAACTTCCAATGCCAAAAATTACTCAAAATTTATTATCTATTGAATCTCCAGTGACAAAAATTACTAGAAACTCATTATCTATTGAATTTCCAATGATAAAAATGACTCAAAATTCATTATCTGTGGGCTCCTTAGGTCTAAATCTGTGCCTGTGAATTTCCAATTCACCTTCATTAAATCCTATTCATTGAGCAGCACTTTCCAACAATGCCAAGAGCAGGTTTGTTAGTAGGTAGGTTGTCAAAACAGCCTTCACCTAATTTGTTGATGGGTGCTCTCACAATTTTATTTTTGTTGTTTTTGGGAAGGAGCCATATTGATTGGAACATCACCAATTGTTTTGGAACATTTTTTTGAGTACTCCTCAATAGAAGCACCTCTTTGGATCCCAAGTTGCAAAATCAAAAACAAATGTGCTACCCTATGGCTCACCTTTTCAGTTTATATTACATGGGAGTTAAACTTTCGGCAAATCATATGGGATAAAACTAAGGTGCTATTGGAAACACCTTAAGGAACAACTTGGAGAACAACTTGGGAACAAGGAAAACTGCATGAAACTTTTATTTCCAAAACTATTCGTCATCATTTTTGGATTTTTTTTTCTTTTGTGATGGGTCCATCAAAGAGGCCTATCATCCACAAACAAATCACTTCGAATGCACCCTAACAACCAACATAATAGGTACCCACTCTATCTATCCGACATTTTTTTTTGGTTGCCGAAATTTTTGTCAAAAAGAGAAAATTTTAAAAATCAAAATTCTAAAATTAAGGAATTTTCAAGGTTTTCAATTGTCAGAAGTGAGGGCAGGGGAAAGGTAAAATTTGCCAGATTTCAATATTTTCTTTTCAGTGTGTAGCCAAAAATATAGAAACATGATTAAAGATATGTGCTTCATATTCAGTTTATAGCCAGATTTGGCTAAAGCTTCTTAGGGATGATCGCCATGTTTGTCTTCGGGTCCTGTTGCATGTACACATTGCACATTCTTCTATGCTAGAAGAATCCGCAACATGTAATTATGTGGGTATAAAGTTTTATAACAAATTAAAACAGGTGTCTATGTAAGTATAGAGTTGAACGACTAATTAATATTTAATTATAAAGTTCATTATACTTATTAACTTTTTTTTATAGTCAACTTTTTTACAAACATATCCTGACCCTTTTTTCTTTTTTTTTAAATCACGATTATGGTTTGAGTTCTGGTGCCCATTCCAACAAGTGGTGTGTCACACTGTGGCCTTGCCATTTACATTAAAAAATATCTTAAAGGCAAAAAGAATAATTATGGGAACTCAAATATTTCACCATGCCAAAAATATAATCTTCTTCAAAGTATCCTCTAACAGAAACCAAAATCTTTCAAGATATTATAACTCTACAACAAATCTCAAGTTTTGACACAAGCCAAAATATTATCTTTCAAAAATCCTCATATAAAAATGGAACTATTATTATTATTACCTAGGGGCCAAAATCTCTTAAGCTACTATACTCTATAATGAATCTAAACACAATATCCTTGCCTTGGTAGGCAAAGGCCAACAACAAATTGATGTCAATTCAGGTTCAGGTCACAAGAACCTGACCCCCAACCCAAATTCTTACCCTTCAAACCAAATACCCTCACAACACTGGCACCCACCATCACCTTCCCCATTTACAACATAATGAAAAAAAATTGTAATTCTTTGGGGGGTGGGGGGGGAGAACATTAATCAATCCTTGTGCAGAAACTACACAAATTGTCATACACACACCCAGACAATTCTCATTAAGGGTATTCAACATCTTACAATGCAAACACATATGGGATTGGGGCAGTTGTATTGGACTGCAGCAAGTAGCAATAACTAATAATAACTAATAACAACATACTTCTTTGAAGAGAAAAGCTGCTTGTACTAGAACCCATTGTCCACTGCTGTTGCTGCCTAACAAAAGCACACGGCACGGAACCAATGGTCAAACAGGCTACAGCCCAGCTAGTTGAGCTCCAGACGAGAGAGAGACAGAGACAGAGACAGAGATTGGTTCTAGTTGCAGCTTTCAAGAAGAATGGGTTGTATTAATCCAGACCAGTAGCCACGGTATGAATCTACATTGGCCCATATACATTGGCCATGTTAATATGCAACAGCTGTGGGTGTTACCACTGTCACAAAACAAAGAGCAGTTTGGTGTCACCAGTTGAGCTCCAGACTCCAGAGAGAGAGAGAGAGAGAGAGGTTCTAGGTGCCAGCTCTCAAGAAGAATGGGTTGTATTAATCCAGACCAGTAGCTACATCTACATTGGCAAGGTTAACAACAAGCAGTGGGTGTTACCAGTGTCACACAACAAAGAGCAGTTTGGTGACACCAGCGACACCATACTTTTTCGTGGATGGTTCAAAGGGCCAGAAGTGAACCAGTGAGTACTCACCAGTGCACCATAACTGGTTGTCAGGAGGCATGGCAGGCACACCAGTGGATGGCCAGCCAGCACACAAGTTCTAACTTGTATGTGCAGAGACACCTTGACATGCCTACTACAGTGAACTAGCACCCACCAGCGAGCGCACCAGGAAGGATGAATGATAAGTGGTCAGGAAACAGTTTTCTGTTGGGTTCCAGTTCCCTAGCTAACCATGGTGGTTACCTCATTTGCTTTTTTTTCCTACCTACTTACTAACAACCCACAAACAGGTTGTTAGTAGGTAGGTAGTAAAAACAGCCTGTACCCATCTATAAATCATCTACTTAACTACTAACAACTCACAAATAGGATGTTAGTAGGTACGTAGTCAAAACAGCCCCTGCCCTCACCTATGTATAAACCATCTTATTACCTACTAACAACCCACAAACAGGTTGTTAGTAGGTAGGTAGTAAAAACGGCCCTTACCTCTGTATAAACCATCTACTTACCAAATAGTTACCTATTTTCCTACCTATCTACCTATGTATGAGACCTATTTTCCTACCTATCTACCTTATGTATGAGACCTATTTCCTACACAAGTGGTTACCAAGGTGAAACCAAATATAAACTCAGTTGAGGTTCATCCACAACTGAGTAATAATGGGCATCCAATGGATGGTGTGCTGGTGGGTGTTGGTTCAGTGTTATGTTCTGGGTACATAGCCTCTTGTAGGTTACCTAGTCCATAAGGGACAGATGGTACATGGTCAGGAAACAGTTTTCGATTGGGTTTCAATTCACTATTTAACTAACCATGGTGGTGTTCTCAGTTCCTTTTTCTATTACCTACCATACTCATGTATAGCCTATGAATCGTTTATTTGTTTGGTATTTACCTATGTCTTATCTATGTGCAATCAGGTTTAATAAAGTGTTAAGATTTGAGAGTAGGAAAACAAGTAACACATATGCAATGACAACACATTAACAATTTAAAAGCTTGACATTGATAACTTGTAACATTTGTAACATAAATAAGTATGGATCTCCAGATCAAAAAGTTTGCATTTATGAAAATCCTTCATCAAGTAGTACCGTAGTTTCTTTCATTCTATTATGACTTGCAAAGAATTATTTTCAAATATTTGAAAACATCTTTGGTTAGGAAAGAAATAATCATGCCCTTTGCTTAAGCTTCACCAAAAAAAATAAAAATTTAATTCGTTTCAAGTATTTGAAAACATCTTTGAGTAGAAATGTGATAACCATGTCTAGAGAAAACAAAATTCATAATTCCAAGCCCCACAACAAATCATAAGCATTTGTTAAGTAAATCCTTATGATTTCAATTCATCAATTCTTGTTTTTTGTTGGGTTCCAATTTCCTAGTTAACCATAAAAATTATGATGCTTATGATTTGAATCCATCAATTTTATCGGTTGATGGCATTCACACATTGCTCAATGTTATCATGGTTGACCTCATTTGAGCAAACTTGCTATCATGAATGGCTTTTTCTTATTGGGTGACAATGATCATGACTACTCAGGTGAAGGAAGAATTTTATTGTGATTATTATCTAATACACATATTTCTTCCTCTTGGCATAGAGGTTTTTGGGTGTCTTCACAATAGTTTGATAACTTTTTTCATCAATGTGCTAACATGACGTGGACAACAAAAGGCATCAAAGGCTCTCCTTTATCAATGTTACATTCCTTTTATAAACAAAAAATGTCCGTGGCTTTACAAAGAACGTAGGCCACCTCCATCTTAAAACAGATTGTTATTACAAGAAATGGTTTTCCTAAGCTTGGAGTTTTATTAAACTTACCTCCCTTTTTTTTAGTTGATATGTTTCACGCAACTAATCAAGGTTTCAATACTAAATGGTTCCTGTACCTCGATGTGGCACACCTCTTTTGGGTTCTTTGTTTGCTTGGACTTTGGTCTTTGTTGTTTGTTTTTGTTTCTTTCGTTTTCTTGGGTGCTTTCTTTTTATGAAGTTTGACAAGGTTTCATCATTAAGTACCTTCACAAACAACATTCTTATATCTTTCACAATTTTTGACTAGACCATGTGCATGGTTGATTAGGTGATCAAATTAAGTTTTTGAAAGTCATAAAAGAAAAAATAAAGTTCATGTTCAAGATTGATGGATGATTTTAAGAAACAAACTCTAACCACATCAAAATTAGGTGAGGATTTATTTTAAATTAGATTGATGGTCTCGTCATGATGTATTTCATGTAATATCATTAAGATCTTGATTTTTTATTCTTGACCTTATCATTTATCCAAGCCATTAATTTTGATGAAAATGGGCATAAATTTTTTGTAATGCATAAATGTTTAACACTTATTAATATATTTGTTGTAGGAATTAAAGTTTTGGTATCATATGTGTATTTTTAACATTTATTGAAATAACATTTTTAAAAAATCCAATCACACATTATACACAAGACCTCCTCATTATGGAATGGATTATCAAGGTGAAACCAATGTTAAACTCAATTGTGGATGAACCAAAATATTGTCAATTGAGGCCACCTTGTTAGTTGTAACCTATCCTAGAAATCCTCTTAATTCCTACTCCCACCTTCACCTAGGTAACTAGGTGTGAAATTAGGTAAGTATCATAATAAAGTTGATAGCAAATGTACATCCATTACAAATGGTGGTTACTAGTGTCAAGTGGTTCTTAGGTTCTAGGAGGAGCCTTCACTTCCAAGTCCTAAAATTTTCAAGGAACTAGTTCCAATTCAATTCTAGGTGTTTGTCTTTACCAAAAATGGACTTGATTTTGTTTTCAGTTTTTTATTTTAAGAGATGATTATGATTTTATTTTTTTTAATTTTCAAATTAAGTTGATTTTGATTCCCAATTCCATAACCTCCAATTCCAATATACAAAACACCCAAAAAATTAATGCAAAAAATCTGAATTTTCAAATTTTATTACAAAATTTTGAAAATGTCAAACTATTATAAACTAGCCAATTTTTACACTCTAAACTACACTCTAAAACATGAAAAACAGCAACATGAAAAGTGAAGACCTAAACTTTTATTCTTGGAAAGATTTCCAACTTTTCTCCATTGTCCTCTCTATGAAGACCTTGGGTAAAAACCCCAAGGTTTCTAAATTATTTATTAATATTAAAACTATTCCATGCTTGAACTAAAATTGGGTCTATTAGTTCAAATCTAACAATTTTTGAGCTCAATATGACAACTGAATGGCCTCACTCAAAAAAGTGAAAGTACCAAGTACCAATGTGGGTGCTAGTTCACCTTGGCCCTTTGGCAAGAGGCTAAATTTGGCAAGGTCTTGTTTTGGATGGTTGCTAGACCACTTACCTCACAAAAGTGAAAAAAAAAAAAACTTGTTTTGGATATTTAAAAAAATAGTCAATAACATCGTCTAAATGTGCACATATTTATTTCAAGCACCATAATAGTTCAATGGTTGAGTCTTTTCATCTCTTTCGAAGATGTGTAGGGTTTGAATCTTACAAAGCCCTCCTCACTTGGACCCAAAACCAGATTTTTTTTCAAAATTCCAAAATCCAATTCCAATTCTCAAATCTTTTGAGCCTAACCCAAGGTCCAATTTCGGTTACCTTCTAGTTTGGTTCCTTCGAATGGGACTAGAATTGCACCCAATAACATAGGCACCCATCCAACACTAGGCGTTACTTTGTACAAGCCTGAGTAAGGCAATTGGTGGCTATTAATGATATAGTGTGATTCAAATTGATTAGTTTGGGGGTGCCTTCCAAGTTCAGATTTTTTTTTCCTTTTGCCATGAGCCTCTTTGAATGGCCCATCAAAAAAAAACTCTGAAACTTTGGAGACTCCCCAATCTAGGTATTCATTTGAAACAAAAAAACAAATAAGTCCCAATATTGCCCCACCTATATTTCTATTCTGAATTTTGTGCATCACATATTTTGGCCTAGTTAATGGCAAGAGCATTAATTTTTGGGGACATAAGTAGGTAGATGCATGTGGATGGTTAGTATGGGTGATATTTCTCGGGTTAATTATCATTATTTTGTGAATTGTTTTTGAAGAAAGACATGTTTTTCATTGTAAAATGTGTTTTCCACACAAAAATTCACCACTTTAACAATAAATAAATAACACAAGTAATGTGCGATAACTATAGTGTGAGGAGGAGGTTTCAAGAAATGTTATTTGATTTTCATTTTGAAACAAACCTTTGAATTCAACTTTTAATTTTCTTTTTAATTTGAGAAAACCTTGAGTCTAGTTGTGAAAAGGAATTTTTTGGATTTACAAAAATTCTAATTCAGAAACTTCCCAATATGATTTTTATATATACAATTCAATATGATTTATGACCAAGCTTCATTCCATCTACATTGCACCTTGTAACTAAAATTAAAATTATGTATTACTACTTTTGTTAGACTAATACATGATGCACAAGATAAAAGATGTTATTGATTGTTATGTGCAATCAATTAAAATAATAACTTGCCTAAAACTCAAGGCTTGACTTATGTTTTTAAAGGTTGAAAAACATGTTACAATGATTCCCAACAATGAACCAATAGAGAGGAAATGGTGATTTTTTTCCGAACTAAAAGTGAAATGATAACAAATGTCATAAGTGAAAGCAATCCTTAGGCTAATTATTGGCAAAATTAGCTTAACCATGCATAAATATGAAGCAACAAACCACTCAACGTCCAAGGGCCCTTCATTGGTGGGAGGAGGTGGCCCTAAAATCACCAAAAAATGAAGATGAAATGAGACCTGAAACAAAAGTAAAAAACGGTTTTAGTGAGTAGTCAAAATCATAGAAGGATAATTAAAGATGTGTGAGCTTCATATACAATTTATAGCCAAAGTTAGTTAAAATCTTCCTACATATGGTGACCACTTCTCTACACCTTCCTATGGATGGTTGCCACTTTTGTTGAATCTAAACATTCCTAAAAACAATTGTGATCCAAACTATGAAAACTACCCCCAACAATAATCAACTTGCAAAAGGTCAAATTTGGCAAACACCCCCTCACAAACCTTATAAGAGTAATGACTAAATTTGTTCATTTTGCATGTTTGTTGTCCCATGCATCCCTTGGATATGGGTTGTTGCCTCATATGTTTTAAACTACCTAAAGTCATAAAAAGTTTGAGACAAGACTATACATGTCGGAGGGGTTGCTATGCAAGAATATAAGTATCCAAGTGAAGACTTAAAGAAAATAAATATTTGTAGAATTTGTGGATTGAACATATGTAACATTTGTGTTTTGAACATGATGATATGGTTAAATGGTCTTTTTAATAATCCCTTCTAGATTCAACAACCAAGAAGATAAGAATGGGTGAAATTCAATGAAGTTAAATTTTCAATAGTTTTCAAGTTTTGAATCCAAAAATGATGATTTCTGTATTTGAGTTTACTTTTTGTTTCACATCTATGATGCATCTCACAAAAACTAATCCACATTTTCCAATCAAAGAATGAAAACATTTAGAATTGTTGTAATCTATTTTGCCAATTCCAAATTTCATAAGTAATGTCATTGTGAATAGTTATCAAGGTTGCTATTTTCAATTCCAAATTTTGCAACTTCCATTGAGCAACTCCAATAAAATTTGATACTTTCTTTTATATCCATATTCACATGTAATTAGAAAATGAAATTTTCAAATGAAAACAAAGAATTATGATCAAATAAGGGTTCAAAGACTATTGGTTTGATAAAATATATATATGCAAAAAAAAATCATTTGACAACAAAAGAGTGCAACTAGGTGCAAATATGCATCTAGGAGTCAAAACCATGTCAAATAAATGGTGAAAATTGTGAACTTTTTTAAATATTTTTTTCTTAACATTTTAAAGTTATGTTAATCATTCCAAGTTTTATTGAATGACTAATATTAATGTTGAGGAATTCAAATTAAAAATTCATTAAATTAAATTTTGGGTTTTGGTTTTAGTAAAGGATGTTTGAACTTGAACAATATAATGTTAGATATGGTTAATTTTGCAAAAGACTAGGTAAAGGACTCTTTTAATAAAATAATTTTGACGGTAAAAAAATTTAGATGATAATAACTTATTACCCACATTGAAAAAACATTCACAATTTAAAAGATATGAAATTTGAAATTTTTAGAAATTCAAAAAAAATTAATTTTTTAATTTTTTAAAATATTTTATCACATGTAAATTGGGTGTAACGTGCATGATATACAGAATAAAATTGTAGCTTATTATACAAAAAGTCCAAAAACCTAAAATAGTTAGCATATTTTGGTATGATTCAAAATTATGATAAATTTTCAAAATAAAATGCAAAATCTAGCAAAATCTACACACTTTGAAAAAATCATATTCATTTAACAATGATTAACACAAAACATGTGATCTATTAGGGCAATTATATGCAATTTTAATAACAAGTTGCAAAATACTTCATTCAAAATTCTTTCATATGAAAAAATGACAAAAGATTAAAAAGGATTCACAATCCATTTATGGAATAATCATGTTGGCTCCTATCTATGTATTTGTACCCAACTTCAAAAAAACTTTAAAATCCTCATAGAAGACTAAGTGATGACCACAAGGAAAATGATGAATTTATTTGATAAAGAAGAACCTCCAAATTGATCAAAAAATAATAGCATTCATGGGTATTATACATGAACATACCTTTTATAATAAGTTGATCATAAAGTTTGATCAATTTGGATGTTTTATTTTATACATGAATTGGATATGGACAAGTGATTGTATAGTAGTTCATGACCACACTAGGACCCTACCATGATACTTGTATGGTATTTTGTTAAACTATATTTCACATATTAGAATTGAAAATTATATTTTTGACATATAGGTACAACTTTAGAAATCTCGTGAATTTTTTTTATCTAACATCAATTTGAGGTATAATAATAGGTAAGTGAGTGGGGGGAGATAAGTAACCTATTTTGGTGGGTAATAAGTAGGTAGGTGACAAAAGATAAATACTTATTTTTGGGTGTAATCATAGTAAGAAGAATTAAAAACACTTGTTGATTACAATGAAACCCATACCTAAATTATTTTTAAAACAACCATTTATTGTTCATTTTACTTATTTAATTTTTATTATTGTGCTCACTTACTTATGAAGTTGGCATCCTACGAATTTGAAATCATTTCACTATGTTATTAGAGCTCTAAATTTGATACACAAAGCACTTGTTACACAGTGTTTTTTAGCACCTATAAAATTCAGCAATTTTTTTATTATTCAACCCTTCATCAAATGTTCACAAATCTCTAACATATTTTATAAGAATGGTCACATGTGTTGATTCTTTTAGGAACACATGTATTGTATCCTTTTAAGTGTGTGCACAAGGATGCTATTAATTTTTATTTGTAATGTCCTTAATGATTATAATAATTCAAATTTTACATCTTTATATAGAGATTTTAATACAACACATGCATAGAAACTTGTTATGAAACAAAAACAATCAATGAAAGAAAGAAAGGCAACAAGGTGAACCCAAACAAACTTTTCAAACAAAGAAACAAGACACATGAAACACAGTGTATCAAAGCAAAGACAAACACGTCAAAAAGTGTAAATGAAATTGAAAGCAAAGTGGAAACCAAAAAGCAAACCTACATGTAGCAAAACAAGAACTATTTTGGGTTCAAATTTGCAAGAGTTCTGAAGTTCAAACTTGTCATCAGCACACTTGAAAGATCATGAATTCAAAATTGCAAAAGGTCTTATTATATTTCAAACTTGTGAACACAGATGAAAGATCTTCAGTGTAGATCACAAGAGGTTCAAACTTCAAACACTTCTTTCAGCCCACATAATCATTTTGGGTGATGCTTATATTTGGGTCTGCTTCCAATTTGTTAAAGAGTTAGAAACTTGACATCATGACTCATGATGTCAGGGTATAGAGTTTCATAAGATGCACCATGGACTCCTCAGTTAGATGTGCTCTAGGGAATCCCCATACTTTCCTCATCCCCCCACTGGTGATAAATCATTCTCACACCTCAACTAATTTCTCTGTAGCACCATCCTCAGTCCACAACCAACACTTCATCCTTGTTGCTATTCCAATAGCTAATCTTATTCCCACGCTACGACATGATGCATACAAGGAATTCTATCTCTCCTTTTGAGTATTGTCTTTCAAAGAGTATGGTTTGAAATTGAAATCTCAAAACATGCCAAGCTTTACTCATAGATCAAGACAGATCATTATTTTGCACTGATGATTCAATTTTCTCACTTTCTTTCGAACAACTCAACAACAATTCAAATTGAGCTCTCAAAGTGCTACTGGTTTCATGATGTAGAAAATCTCAATGTGTTCAAAAATTGCAGAATGGAGGAATGTCCTTGCAATGTTGCTAGAATTGTCCAACCTTGCAAGACATGAAAGGTTGAAACCCAGTTTGGTGGTCCCCCAAAAAATGGGGCTTCTAGCCCCCACTGGTGGACTTTCATTCGTACAGTGGAACACCCAGTTTGATGTTTCAACCAAAACCCATCTTCAGAAAAATGGGGCTTCTGGTTCCCATCATTGGACTTTTAAGGATAACTTGATCTGTCATAACCAATTTTGGTGTCCAAGCACATTTCAAAGTTTTCCCCTGGGTGGCAGATGCAGTCATCTGCTGGTTCCACTTTGGTTCTTCCGGTCTCGCTTGTAATTTGAATCAATGGTGCAGAACACTCGTGCTATGTGAACCTACACTTGGGAACAAAGGTTATGCCCTCGTGGGTTATTCTCTGGAACAGGCCCTGGTAGAAGCAATTACCACCTACCACAAAGGCATAGTACATAAATAGCTATATTAAGACTTCCATAAATTTTGAAGCTATTTTCTTTGCAGTGTGTATCAGGAGCCAAGAAAAGAGACACCAAAGATTAAGACATGGTTAGCCCTGATAGAACTGGTTACCGCCTAACAGAAGCTCGGCCTACTGTGCCCATTCCAGAGTAGTTCTGTTCAGAGTCAAATTAGCACTCTTTGCTCAAAACTTTATATCTGCACAGTATCAAGAAAATAGCAGTGTGGTAACCATCTAGAACCATTTGCATCACTTAAAAGTACTTCAAACTTCAGAAAGAGTGAAATGCTCCCAAATAACATTAAAAGTCAAAGAAGCTCCATCCATTTGTTTCACTCACAAAGCCCTACCCTTTTTTGTGAGCTGCTAAGCGAGTAAGAGCTGAAATAAATCTCAATTGTTGCATACCTAGTGACTACAAAAATACAGAATGTCAATCTTTGGGCTGCAATACACACGTACTGCAATCCAAGGAATACACCCACAGAACTGGAGTATGCATACTCATGACATTGTCAATTCCTTCATACCTGTACAGCCAACTTGTAGCCATTTTGTAGAAAATCAAAGAAACCAAACTATAGAGGGAACACCAGATTTAGAAAACAACTATGCTGTCTTCTGTTTTGCTGATGAATCAGCCAGGTAAGAAAGAATAAAATGGCCCGGAGGCAGTGTGCAGAGCCCCAGAAATCCAAGCACTTTGAGTGTAGTGAACAAGTCCAACTGCAAGAAAGAAGCTAGTCAGCACAGGAAATACTGCAAGGTTGGTCATAAACAGCAATACCAATGCCCACTTGACCTAAATTGCAACAGGCTACCCAACCCACACATCACAAATGTTTATGATGTTTATTAGCTACCCTTATACGAAGTTTTAAGTGTGACATTAAGATAATACTCCAGCTTCAGGTTCTGTGACTTAAAAGGACATCATGTGAACACTTGGACAAAACATAGCAAGCAGAAACCAAGATGTCCCAGTTTCCAACAGGAGGTAGACTTACTTTTAACCAGAACAGGAAGTAGAGTACCAAAATGCTGGCAACTGCACCATGGAAGCCAACAGCAGCTGCCCCTGGTAGCCCTGTCGTTGGAAAGAGCTTTATGTTGGCACCCAAATATCCAAGCTGTTAAGATATCCAGACCAAAGATTAGTTGTTGAAACAATCTTCGGCAGAGATATTCTTGAAAGAAAGATAAGACAATATACATTACTACTCCTTGGATGTTATCTGTTTGTGACACTTACCCCAATGAAAAAGCCAATGAGAGGCAGAAGTGTAAGGGACAGAAAGATGTTTGAGAGGAGTGTTGGAGGCCTCTTCTCAGGCTGCCGGAAAATGTGGGCTATTTCAGGCTTAGGGCCAATCCAAGCAGTGATCTCCAGTGGAGCTTTAGGTGGCAGGGGTTTGCCTTCAGGAGCTGCTGGCAAGTCCAAATCTAAGCTTGCCAAAGTCCATACAAAGGAATTTTCCTGTTGAAACATGCCCTCAGTAAGTATACCTCACTCCACTTGATGACCATTGCCTTCCACATTGAGATCTCTTAATTTTGCTTGTTACTCCTCTTTCAGAAAAACTGCAGAGTGACCTCTCTTTGGATAGCAGATGTGTTTTGGATTAATGCAACTTCATAACTCTCAACCAACCATACAACCAGGTGTGATCTAATAACAGAAAAAAGATGTAGCCACTAGAAATCACCAGCATTAATGCACTGTCAAAACAACTCAAACAGCACATGAAAGACATAATGTGAGTACCATTGTCATGTCACCCACAATAAGCACAACATTATATGTTCCAGACAGATACTGCAGCTTCTCAACAAGCCCTAGAAAATCCTGCAACAATTACAACAGCTGATTTCATTAAACCCAAAAAATGTCAGGGGCTGTCAGCTACTATCATTTCATTAAAAACAGTTTAGAGACTGAAATCTCACAATTCTGTAACTATGATATAGATCATGCCACACTGGAAGTGGAATTATCAGCCCCAAGATTTGACCTCATAGCTTTAAATCTTGGGGCTACTATCCAGCTAAGACTTGCCATTTAAGCTTTTATGGAACTGCAGTAAATTGGCTTTGAACTCAGAGGTTTTTGGCAACAGGTGCAAGACATACCAAAGTGAGTTGAAAGCCCTTCCCAGAAGATTTGACAAGATACAGATGCTCCACATTGCTCTCATGCACTAGTTTCAAGAAGACCTGCCCAACACAAACACTGTTTTTCTTCACAAAATACCTTGTGATCAACCATTGATATGGTACAACTGAAAGCTCTAGCTGAAGAGGCCAGATTCTCTGTAGAAAGAAAACCTGCTGTGGGTTGAAAGGGCTCCCAGAAGGAGATGTAAGCTTCAATGAAAGACGTAGCTTCTGTAAATGATTTGCAGACAAAGTCATATTTTCATCCTTCCCATATTCTAACCTGCATATTTGATAAGATGAAGCTTTAGAAAATGAAGCTAAGCTCGGTAGATTCTGTGCATTCATGCACTTGATATCCATGTAATGTAATAGTGTGGACTCTGTAAAGTTGCCAAATCAGGGTACAGAGTTAGCAGGACCTTACATTTCTAACAAAGCCCATGCTTCC
>Ga0116231_10003651_pt1 | contig 31796 bp, 25 predicted proteins | sample S1TSphgellanicum_2_FD_89695 | JGI IMG/M metagenome (GOLD analysis project Ga0116231, IMG submission 89695) | Host-associated microbial communities from peat moss isolated from Minnesota, USA - S1T2_Fd - Sphagnum magellanicum MG | ecosystem: Host-associated > Plants > Peat moss > Unclassified... | reverse complement strand
TTTTTTTTTGATTGGGTTTTTTTTTTTTTTTTTTTTTTTTTTTTTTTTTTTTTGTGGGGGGGGGGGGGGTGTTGGGTCTTGTTTCTCTGCTCTTTTTCGAGTTTAAAGTTTTGGTTCTCTTGTTTTCTCGCATATTTTTTAAGCTTTTTGAACTTGTCTGTTTGAAAGAGAGGAGGTTCTTATGCCAACTCATGTTTTGGTTTTCTTCCCTCGGTGGGCTTTTTGGTTTGTGGAAGGATTTGAAGGTGTAACTTGAAGTGTTTCTATCCGCGGCTTGTGTACAATAATATCAGGAGTTCTTGCCTTCAATGCTGTAATGTAACTACCTGTGGAGTGGGCTTCTGTATCGAGCATCGACGCGGCCAGCGGCCGCCTGATACGTTTTGTTTGTGATTCAGTACAACAGTTTGAGATTTGTGTGAAATCAGAGAGTTGAGAACCATTGTAGTAAGATCTGCAGCTAACTTGTCATGTTTCTCTCCAGGGTTTAAGGTCACTACTAGTCTTGAGGAGCTCTTGCCATCTCTGATTGAAACTGGAGGTAACTTGTGGAGTATCATCATCATCTATCACAGTTTCCTGCTTGCAAGCTGTGCTGAGTGCATTCAGATCGGTTGCAATTAGTTTCCGTCACAGCTTGCGGATAATCCGAACCTTCAAGAGCTCAAGAAGTATTCCAATCCGTTACCACAAAAAAAAAACCCCACTTCCAACTTGTTAGGTCGCCGGCCCCGGGGCCAGACTTTCTGTAAGTCTATGATGATTCAGTGAATTGTGGAACTTCCGGTCAGAGCTCCATTACAGGAAAAGCTGTAGCAGATGAACACATTTAGTCCGCTGCAACAGCTTCATGACTGCCGCCGGCTCCCGCAGATGGAGCCGCGGCGGACATACCACAGAAGACAACAGAAGCGGAAGCTGCTGCTGCTTCTTCTTCTGCCACTCTTTTTTTCTCGCAAGGGATCTCCGTCTGACGAAGATGGTACTAGTACTACTAGCAGTCTGCTTCCGATTGTATACCCCGCCAGAGAGATCTCGGCCACCAGAAGTAGCTTCGGGATGCCGAAATTTGTATGTGATAGTGGAAAAGGAAGCCGCAGAAGGAAGTGCATGAGTCACAGCTCCGAACTGTTCATCGCACAAGATCTTCTTCATGTTCTTGAAGCAAATGGTACGCTAGTCTTATCGCTGTATACTGGGAAATTCTGCAGCTTTTCGATATTCAAAGAGCTGTAGCATTTTCTCTCTCTCACCACCACGACTTTTGTGCTCATTCTTTTGTATGACCCACAATGCAGGATTCCTTGAAGCAGTGGCGAGGAGGAGGATCATCAGCAGCTGTGCAGGACGTGATGATCAAGGCCGGCGCGAGGAGGATCATGAAGGCTCTAGTACTCCGGTTCTTCAATTCATCTGGAATGTTAGTACCATCGTCTTTGTTTCATTCATTCTTCGGGTCAGATTATTGCAGTTTGACGCACTCTTGAGACGTCGTGTATGTTGTATTCGAATGCAGTTTCACGGTAAGAATGCTCCGCTGCAATTACTGAACCAGCTGCTGAGGACGTTGCAGAGTCTTGAGTTTTACTGGCACCAAAAGCTTCTTCAGATGATTTGCGAGGCTCTACAGACATTCATGTAAGCATCAGTGCCATGATCACAGATCCTGAAATTTCAACTGATGTAGCTATTCTTCTGAATCTTTGTGCCTAACAACAGCCCTAGTAATGAGACGTTGTTGTTGTTGTCGTTGTCCCTCCTGCACAGCTATGATGCTATACTGGATGTAGAGGTCTGGAGGGTGCATATTCAGGCCCTGGCAGCTGGGATCTTATGCAATTAGCCTTTGAGAATTCTGCAAGCTCTTCAAGAAGACTCTTGGAGGAGATTCGAGTGAAGTGTGGAACAAGTTACTGGTCAGACGACAAAGTTTTGAGACTTTAGGGCAAACCAACCTGTTGAAAGGGACAATGTGTATGACTTAAGGATATGCAGGAGACTTATTTGAGATCTATTTGAGGAAGACGAGAATCTGAAAGAATTTGTAGCCACTGGAGCAGCACGTGCTATAAGTTGGCCACACATTCTTCCAGAGCTTCAAACTCCTGATTCACCTTCTTCTTACTAACAGAACTGGAAGAATTCAATCCACTAACAGCACTAGGCTCAGGTCACCTGTCTGGAGACAACAAACCTCCAGCCATAATTCTCATGAGAACCCATTTCAAGAGCTGATTTCTGTTTTGCTGTCGCCAGCTAGCTCGGTATCCAGGGATCTTCTGCAATCCAGTTAGTATGCAGGGACCCCATGATCGGCTAGATCGATGTGACTCCCCCAGCTTCTTAGGGTTTCTTCTGGATTCAATGAGAATCGTGGTTGGTGGGTACTCAGACTGGGGCATGCTCGAGAGCCTTGTAGAGTGCAGTACAACTCCCAAGATTTTGCAGAAGCTGCCAGAAATTCTTCATTCAAGAACTGTTGCAGCTTCTGTACACTAACCCCAATTATATTATCTACCAATTATGTCTCTAGAAGTACTTTTTTTTACTTCCTGCAACGGCATCAGATTTTGATACAACTGGTGACCACCAACCTTTTTCAAATTATTTCCAATGTAATTCAAAGCTTGGTTAGCTGTTTTTGTCTCTGGGTCTCTCTAGTAATTCTTTTCTCTGTTTCTATGTGACAGTACTATCATGTCTGTTTGAATTTCAATTTGTTACTTTGTGAGTTGCTCCAGACAAATGGCCATGCACTGAACATTGCACTAGTTATAATCTCTCAGACTGGACTCAAGTGCAAGGAATTACAAAACTGGTCCAAGTGAGCTTGCAAGTACTTGTAGATCATCTTGCAAATTACTGTCACCTGGATCAAATCCTTTGTGCTGATCATGAGTAATTGTGAACCAGAAAACAAAGTTCAGTGTACATTGTTGCACAGTAAATGCATAAATTAATCAGACGACTAAATGCATTAAGGAACAAATACAGTCCCAACTGCAATGTTGTAGATCATAAGCTTGATCATAGCTTGGATTAACGTTGTTGAGACATGTAGGTAGTTAGTTCTTTGGCTTGATGCCCATGTTCCGACATATAGATCCCAAGTTGGAAAACTGACTCTGCAAGTGCAAGTGCATGCCACATGATGGTACGTAGTATGCCAAGTTCTAGCTTCACAAGAGAAGACAATGCCACCATCTTCTTCTTCTTCCTTTGTAGACAAGCTGCTGCTCCGGGGGGGTAGGGGGGGAGATGGACACCACCACAGTAGCAGTGTGTGACACAGGCCAAAATATTAGAATGTTCTTTGAAATTCTTGCCTGATCACCCACACCCATCATGACCCGTCATGATCATGATCACCGTTTGGGCCAATACAACAACATTGAGCACTAGTATTGCTACAGGTTGAAGATCACCGAATGTCCAGAAACATTGCAGGCAGGGAGGCAAGCAGGAGATCATGAGATTTGCTACTCTGACAATGCTCCCAGATGTGAAGACAAAAGCTTAAATTCACTGATCCAACTTGAAATAGCTGGTTTCTAAAAATACTGGATCCTCAATACAGATCTCCTGGAGAGAACAAGTTTACTACAAAATTGCACACTAGATTATTATTATGTGTTAGTCACCAGAGATATTGAAGTTTGTAGTAGACTTGCTGCAAGGAAGACGGCCCTCTGCAGCAGTAGCAGCTTACAGGGGCTAGGAAAAGCCTTTTTCTTCCACTGGATATATAAATACATATAGCCAAAAATTAAAAGTGCTAAAATCAAGTGGTTTTTTTTTTTTTTTTTTGAAGATTTTCAATTCCCAGAATTCAATCAAATTTTTAAGGAAAATCGCCTAGACACCCAAAAATAGAGAAAGACATTTTTGAAAAATTGACTTTCAGATTTAACTTGTAACCAAATTTGGCTAAATCTTGCTGTGGATTTTCTCACCACTTTGGCTAGATCACAAAATTGACCTCAAGAAAAACAAAGACTGCAGCAGTTCCAGGGGTAGCTAGGAAATCAATTCCTCTGGAAGGGGTGATTTGGTGGGCCACAAGAACAACTTCCAAGCTGGATTAAAGAATTGATGATGAAGGTGGTGCATTGGGGAGGTTGGAGTTGGGTTTCAAATTTTGGGTGTCAGCAGAGAAGTCGCAGGATTTTGTCGCCTCCAGTTTCAGAAAACCAAACCAAAACCAAACAAAACCCAGTTGTTGCAAGTTTTCTAAAGGATTAATTATACATTGCAATTAAGAAGCCCTGAGCCTGAAATGATTCCATAGGCAAAATTCATGTTTTAGTTTTAACAGGTGACAAACCCAAAACAAAACACTGACCTAAAACATTTGGCACGAGTGCAGAGTTTACCTGTAACATCATGACTTTGGCGGCAACTTAGGTCACCTGATAACACACCACCCCCAACAACAACAACAACTACAACAGTGGTTTTTTATTTGGGGGAATTCATGGCAGTTTTTGGACCCAAAAAAACATGGAGATTTTGACATATATAAAAGGATTTTTGCAGAAAATACAGGACGCCATTTCTCGAATTTTTTTTAATTTTCAGATTTTTACGACATGTTCCAGCAAGTAGCAAAAATATTTTCAAATTTTCAAAATTTTAAACTTTCATATTTGGTTTATATTCAAATTTGATTAAATTTTCTAATGGATTGTCATCAGTTCAAGTATGTCACAAAATGGGTGGATGCATGATAGGGTGGATCAATTTTGAAAAAACACAGGCCACTTTTCTATCATCAAAATGTGATTCGAATTATCATGTTGTCTTGTACATTATGAAATTATAAATGTGACTCATTTTGAAATTATAGATTTTAATATGTACTTAATGCAATTGATCAGTATAAAAACATATAAAATTATAGAAGCTATGGACTTTTGAAGTTCAAATTCAGGAAATGTTAGGTTAAAAATAATTTAAGTGAATGAACTTTGGTTTGGTTTTTATGATGGACCTCAAAAGTTTTTAGGGATTTGATTTTAGTCTTTTAATGTAATAATGAAATCAAGATCGAAATGTTTTGATTCATATCTAATGAAGTTTATGATTTATGAACTTTTATCTCATGAAAAATCAAGCACATTTTTTCAAAAGTTCATTTCATCTTGAAGAAAACATGATTTATTTTGAAATTTTACAAATATGTTTGAATCACTGAGCTTTACAAAAATGAAAATGTTAATGAAAAAAAGGTGATTGGAATCAATGCTTTATTGCTATCTGACTACAAAAAAACAAAATTGACTCAAAAAAAAGAATTTAAAATGGACTTTTAAATTCGTAAATTCTTGTCACTTTTTTATCCACCCTACCATGCACTTGCCCTAATTGAAAAAAATAACCCTGATCCAGTAGTGTGTCACAGCCCTAGTTGTACACTAGCACCTACTGCACTGACCTTCATCACATTCTCAAATGAGGCCTCTTCTTAGGAGTGTTCAAACTCAAAGACTCTGAAGCAGTGATTTTCTTTGTGACAAATTTTTGCTATTTTGTGAAAAATATTTTCAAGAATAATAACTATCACACATTCTTTCTATAATCATCAAAAAAAGGGGGAAAAAAAAAACACAAAAAATCTCCACAATTGCCTACAATATGAAAAGGTGCTTAAGATTATATACTCATATTTTTAATATTGCCAAATTTGGCTAAACATTATTATGGACTATCTGCACATGAGCAACATCACAAAATTGAAATTTTAAAAAAGCACTGTTCTTGATGGCTGATTTAGTCCAAGTTTGAGACTATATATAGGGTGCAATACTAATATGAGCACGTATACCAGCCTGGTATGGGACCTGAAGTAATACCAGGTAAATACCTGCTTGATAGCAATATCAATACCAAGTTTATACCCGCCATATACCATGCAAAAATCAGCCTTGGACCTAATACCAATACCAGTATGGTATGCTCAAAAATTGATATCCTACCTCCACAACATTGGTCAGCGTTTTGTTTGCATTTCTTGAAGTAGCCCATTCAATCGACGTTTAGCAAGAGGGAGTGTGTAATATGGCTACTCCAGTTGTTTTTTTAATCAAAAATTGGCTACTACTTTTCTTTTTTTGGTTATGTATTTTGCTACCATTTTTGGGAAGGCCACCCAAAGAAAGGTTGGACGGACGTTTACTAACATGGGAGGCAGTCACATTGTCACTATTTCCAAGTCTTGGTTCAGTGTTTTGTCCTTCCTACTTTTATCTTTTCCTCCTCTTTTCTTTAGAGAGAACTTGAAATTTCGAAAGAAAATGGCCGAAACACCCGCCTTCCCTTTTGCCAATATTGTGATTCATATTAATTAGTTCATGGGTGTGTAACTTGATGTAATTAAATTATTACCTATGTAATTGTTTAGCGGGTAAGTTTGGTGATTTACTCAATATTGTGATTCATATTAATTAGTTCATGGGTGTGTAATTTGATGTAATTAAATTATTACTTATGTAGTTATTTAACGAGTAAGTTTGGTGATTTACTTATCGGCAAGGTTTCATAGTTTAATATGATTTGGTCATAGTGCTTGACTTTCATATAGTAATTTATGTGAAAAGTCATGTGAAAATCCTTTGACACATTAAGGTGCATTGACTTTCACATGATAATTTATATGAAAATCATGTGAAAAGTTTTTGCCATTTTATTATGCATGTGAAATCACATGATGAGCCATGGGAACCATGTGATGTGTAAACTTTAGAAAATTTATTATTTAATTTCCTTTTGATTAGTATATAAATGGGTGTTTGTGACCTTTGGAGATACCTTCAATTGATAAAAATAAGTTGTATGAATGTAAAGTTTCATGGAATAGAATTGTGAAAAGAATCGATATTTTTGTTTTGAAAGGTTTTGGTGTAGTTTATGTGAAGTCCATAGTAGGAAAATGGTGTGACATATTAATTATATATAGACAATAGAAAGGTGAAAAAATATTTATATAAACAAAAACATAGATTTTGATAACTATGTAATAAACATACATAGTTTCGATCCTAAACTCACTTGTGATTTACATTTTTTAGTTTCATTGGCGGGACCTAAATTTATGTTCTTTGTGCTGTGGAATTTAATTTTGTTGTTGAAAGTTTGGTAGGAAAAATAAAATAAAATAAAAATAAATTTTTTGTTTTGTTTTAGAACATGAAATGTAAGGTGATATGTTTATCCCCAAATCATGGACAATAGTAACAACAAAGGTGGAGGAGATTTAACTTGTGGCAATGGAAATTACGAAAAGCAAGCCAAGTCGAATTTAATGCACAATTGAACACATAAAGCAACATCATGAAGACCATAAACATGAATCATATTATTTAACCCCAAGTCTACTTTTGGATTTTACTTGTATTCCTAGGCACAAATTAAAGTTGGATTTGTGGGAATTTAAAAAATTTCACAAAGAAAAGCTACATGCAAAAAAGGAAAAGAAAATGGCACGTGTTAAACCATATGAGATAATGGAAATAGAAAGTCTAAAAAGAATAGTAGGTGTTCATGAATAAGTTCATGTTTGTTAGACCTTGTTGAAACCTTGAGACTTTTTAATTTATAATGTAAAAAATGTTGTAGTTTTTAAAAAGAAATAAAGGTTTTATTTTAGGATTAGTGTTTTAAATGAAACATTAATCTCAAAATTAGGAGAGGCTTTTAATTCCTTAACACATAGTTTCCAGAAGATAGGCAACAAATCCCATCACTAACATTAAGAGTTATTAAGCCAAGTTCACATGTTGAAAGACTTATTGAAAAACCTATTGAAGAACCTGGAATTATAGGTGAACCAAGTGTGTTAGTGTCACAACTACGTAAACAATGGGAAGAATCTAGACCTCAACCTGACCTTGAACTGCGGGGCAATGCCAAAGGGTGATCACACCATAATAACATTTACTCATCTGACTTTAAGAAAAAGATGCAACTCCAAAACCAATAACTTGCATGTCATGTGGAGTGGAGGTGTCATTAATATTTGTGATGTTCGTGATTTTGTAAATGTTATCTTTCAATTTTAAACATTTAAATAAGATAATTGTAAGGTTGGAAATGTTTGGTCCTTTTAGAAACACACACTGAAAAAATAAGAATTTTTTTATTACGAAAGTAATTCGAGCCAATTGCAGTTTTTTAATTCATGAAGATAAATTGTGAAAACTAAATGACAATTGGTCAAAAAAAATTGATTAGTTTGGTGTGTTTCTTTTATATCTTTTAGAAAAAAAATAAATAAATAAAATCAACATGGTTTTTCCAATTTTTAGGGGAAATAAGGGTGAAGACCCTGAAATATTTTTAAGGGTATATAAAAGAGCTTGTATTGGTACGAGGCTTAGAACAGCTATAGAATGGCTTAATTTTTTTCCTGAATTCTTAGAGGGTACAACATCACATTGGTTTGAGCAACAAACAAAAGCATTGAAAGAATCATGGAATGACATAACTAAGGCCCTAATGTAAAAAAAATTCATGAGAACTATCTACTAAAACTTAATATTTGAACTGAGTCAACTAAAGCAAGGGGCTTTAGAGTTAGTGAAAGAGTGTAAGGAGAGAACAATGACATTACAGAATGAACTCCAAGGCACAAGGTCATGAAAGAACTGATCCAATTTTTGCTCGAATCAATGCATTGGTCCTAGAACATTTCACCATTGGTTTATTATCAAAATTGTGACAACAAATGAAATATGAACAAGCAGAAACATTTGATGAAATGGTAAAGGTGGCTGAAAAGAAGGAGGTGAACATGGAAGAAGTTCCACAACCAACTGTGCAATCAATGGTGAAGGTAATTTAATTCTCGCCTGAACCTTGAACCGCAAAAACATCCAAAAGTGAACTCTCGCAGAGAGTTAACTATGGAATAGATGATAAATCAAATGAAGTAGTTCAACCTCCATCTACTACAACCAAGGATTAGTAGGAACAAAAATGTGGGGAGGGACCTATTAACAATTCAATGTTATAAATGTCAAAAAATGGGACATTATTCAAGAGAATGTCCAAACTTGCCAACCTTGTTTACTAAAGAAAACATGGGTTCTTATACTCCAAGGTTTTCTGCAAAGGAGAAGGGCAAAGTTCAAATACATTTAATTAAATCGATGAATGAAAAGCAAGGAAAGGTCTTGATGGGTTTAAAAATGAGCCTCAAAATTCTTGAGGATGTGATTAATGTCATGGCCCAAACTAAACAACTATGGAAGATACTACTCATCTTGACACATACGTCAAGAGGTTTAGGGAGATGGCGAGAACCCCAAAAAAAAAAAAAAAAAGTTGAAGGCGAAGGTTTGGATTCTAAGTCTTTCTAATTTTTAAATATTCTAGTCTTTGTTTGGTGGTGAAGGATGTGGAACACATGCATACATCACCATTGGATAGTTGGTGGCAATGGTGAAATCAATTCGAAAGGAATTAAGGAAAGGGTTGTTAACACCTAAAGTCCTAAAGGTACCCACACCTTTGAATGTTATAGTAGCTAAGTGTGAATATGATCCAATCATTGTTGTGTAATGTAATAGATCAGTGTTACACAGAATGTTGGTGGATGGAGGGGCAAGAATCAATGTGATGACAGTTCTTGCAATGAAATACTTAAAGTTGAGAACTAATAGACTGGCCTCAATAACCTTAAAAATGGCTAACAAATGAGTTGTTAAGCTAGAAGGAGTAATTAGTAGTGTTGTAATCATTGTAATGAAGGTTCCCACCATTGTGGATTTCCATATGGTATTAGAGGAAGATGGGGTTTACCCAATGATATTAAATAGGCCATGGTTAACAAAGTCACATGTAAGGAACTATTAGGGTGAAGGATACATGACCATTGAAATTCATCTTAATTGCTAGAAAGTTTCATTTGCCAACTTTGTGAAAAACTTCGGAGGAACGAATGAATATGATGATGAATAAAAAATAAACCAAAGCTCTAATTTTGAAAAGATTTACACAGATGATTCCAGTGAAGAGGAAGTAAGGTTATAATGTTTTGGAAGCAATCCCCAAGGTTGGAGCTTTATCTTATGCAAATCAAAGGGTTTGAAGGGATGATGACCAATCAACTTCACGTGTTGAAAAAAGGAGAAATTGTGGAACGGGTGAACAAAATTCAACTAAGAACCGACTTTCACCCTGAGGAAAAAAACCAATATGAGGATTTATGGCGTAAGTATATCCATCTGTTTGTTTTCAATTACAAAGACCTTAGGGAAATCACCATGGAACGACACAAAATTGAATTGTTACCAAATGCCAAACCAATCAAGACTAAGTAAGGGAAGTGGAATCCAAAATACACTATAATGGTGAAGGAGGAACTTGATAAGTTGTTAGAAGTAAAATTCATTAGACTTGTGGAGACAATTGAATGGGTAAACCTCTTGTGGTATTGGCAATGAAAAAAAATGGCAAATTAAGGGCATGTGTCAATTACAAAGCTTTAAATAAAGTAACTAAAAAAGATCGATACCCTTTGCCATTTTGTGAAGAAATTTTGCAGGAAGTAACAAGGCACGATATGTACACATTTGGAGGTGGGTATAGGGGCTACTACCAAATGAAAATTGCTCTAGAGGATCAATTGAAGACCACATTCACCACACCATGGGGAACATTTTGTTACACAGTAATGCTTTTTAATTTGTGCAATGTTCAAGGGACATTTCAACGTTTAATGAATAAGGTTTTTGAACCATTCTTGTGCATTTTTCTACGAGTTTTCATTGACAACTTTGGAGTTTATAATGATAAAGCTTCTCACCTTACCAAACTTGAATTCGTTTTTCAACACTTGGTGGTTCAGGAATGACTTTGAACCTAGAGAAAATCACAATTGGTTTTTTAGAAGGGAAGATGGTTAGACACATTGTGTCAAAGAATGGGGTAGTCACAGATCCTAAAAAGCTTAATATGATTTCAAAGCTTCCTTTCCTCACCACAAAGAAAACCCTTCAAGGTTTTTTAGGGATGCTGGGTTATTATCGAAGGTTCATACACATGTTTATGGCAAAAACACGTCTTTTAACACAATGCCTATGTGAACATGCACTTCCACCAATGGAAGATGAGGCATCAAAACATGCATTCGAACAACTCAAATCAACTCTTTAAGCTACACCAATCCTTTAAACTCCAAATTGAAACAAACCATTTTTAGTATATTGTGATGCATTTGGAAAAATGATAAGGAGCACACTATTTTAATTGGACGAAAATGGGCATGACCATCCCATTCATTTGGTTAATAGACAATTGATTTTAGTAGAGAAAAATTATACTGTGACTGAATAGGAAGGTCTTGTAGTTATTTTCTCTTTTTAAAAATTTCACCATTATTTGTTGGGGTACAAGGCCAAAATTGTGATAAATCACAAGGCCTTAACCTAATTGGTCAACAAGTTCAATCCAAGTGGTCAATTTGTTCGATGGCTATTGTTAATGGAGGAATTTAACATTGACATTATCAATCGTCAATCATCCAAGAAGGTAACATGGCAATGTTGATGGCCTTACAAAGGCATACGAAGGAATGGGTGATGTTTTAGAAAATGATGACTTTTGAGATGCAATAATATTGACTATCAATATAAAAGAAGTGCATAAAAAATACCAAGAAATCATTCAACACTTGGATGACATGAAGTTTCTAATTGAAGCCACAAAAGTAGTGTGAACACAAATTACGCACAAAAGTCAAAATTACTCAATAATAGGACACCAACTTTACTTCCAAGGAAGAAATGGTGTTGTAATGAACCATTGGAAAGGGTGAAACCTCACGTCTTTTGTATGAATTTCATGATGGGTTCTATGGAGGCCACTTTACAGAACAAATCACAACAAAAAAAAATTTGGAAGAAAATTATTACTGGCCCGCCCTCTTCAAGGATGCCCATGATTATTGTAAGAATTGTCATGTATGTCAAGCTTATGCACAAAGGTCTACTATGAGCAGCCCTCTACACCCCTACCACCTTTGAGACCTTTTGGAAAATGGGGAATTGATTTAATGACCAGGAAAGGGCATTGATTCATTATGGTTGCCATAGACTACATCACAAAGTTTGCAGAAGTACATACCTTGAAATCTTTAGTGAAACAAGAAATAACACAATTTTCATATGAACAAATATTTATTTGATTTGGGACACCATTCGATATTGTTTCTGATAATGGTCCTTAGTTTTTGAATGAAATTGTGGAAATTTATTAGCATGCCTTATAGTGAAGCATAGGTTTAGCACTATGTATAAACCTAACACTAATGGCTTAGTAGAAGGGACCAATAGGACATTGTGTTCCATGTTGGCAAAAGAAAATGAAGTTCATGTGAACATTTGTGATTGGGATCTAAAGATACACCATGTTGTGTGGGTTTATAACACCACATACAAAACTATCACATGGTATTCACCTTTTCGTTTAACATATGGGATGGAAGTGTTTTTACCCATTGAGCTAGAAATAATGATTTTACGCACTATCACAACAATGAAACTTCCTTTGGATGAATCCCAATGCCATCAATTGTTACAACTTAATGAATTGGATGAACTGCAATTGAAAGCCCACAAATCCATTGAAGTCGCACAAGTTCAACAAAAAAAAGGCTTTTGACAAGAAAGTGAAAAAAAAGGAGTTCAAAGAAGGTGACCTTGTCATGATGTTTGACGTTCGACATTATCGTAGGGTTTATAAGAAATTGTTGCCCAAGTGCTTTGGAGCCTTTATTATCAAGAAAGTGTTTATAAATAATGGATTTATGAATTTTAAAATGTTGATGGCTCACCATATCTAGATCTCATTAATTAGAACAAATTGAAAAAGCTTTTGGATATGTGATTCTAAGGACAGAATCCATAATAAGTTTAGGAATGATGTAACCTGATCTAGTTAAACTATTACCTATGTAATTATTTAGCGAATAAGTTTGGAGATTTATTTGTCGATAAGGTTTCATAGTTTAATTATGATTTGGTCATGGTGCTTGACTTTCACATGATAATTTATGTGAAAGTCATGTGAAAAGTCTTTGCCACTTTATTCTACATGTGAAATCACATGAGGAACCATGAAAACCATGGAAACCATGTGATGTGTAGATTTTAGGAAATTTCTTATTTAGTTTCCTTTTGATTAGTATATAAATGATTGTTTGTGACCTTTGGAGACACCTTCACTTCATATAAATAAGTTGTTGTATGAATGTAAAGTTTCATGGATAAAATTGTGACAAGAATTGAGATTTTTGTTTTGAAAGGTTTTGGTGTAGTTTATGTGAAGTTCATGGTAAGAGAATGATGTGACATACTAGTTATACATAGACGATAGAAAGGTGAAAAAATATTTATGCAAACAAGAACATAGATTTCGATAACTATGTAATAAACATACATAGTTTTAGTCTTAAACCTGCTTGTGATTTACAATTGCACTCATGATTTGTTTTTTTGAAGGCGCCATATTGATTGGCCCATCACCAATCTTTTTGGAACATTGGGCACTCCACAATAAAAGCACCTCTTCATATCGCCAATAACAAAATATAAACAAATATGCTCCATGTGGCCCACCTTTTCAGTTTATATACACAAGAGTGTTGAACTTTGGGCAAAACCATATGGGATAAAAGTGAGGTGCTATTGGGAATATTTTGGGGGAACAGATTGGCAACCCATGGGGAACATGATGGGAACATGGAGAAAAAGAAAAAAGTCAAATGACAGGTTTAACTTACAAATGTCTGTGGTCCCTTGTATGATCAAAGTTGCTGGCATGTGCATTTCTGAGGTAGACACTATGATGTGTGCTCACAGTATGCAGGAAGGAAGGAATTTGGGTTTAGGGCATAAACAAAGACCACCATGGGTTCTTGTAAAAGAAATCAGGTTTTCCTACACTAGCAGTGACAAAAAAACTATATAGGTAATACTGAAAGAGATCAAGCTCAACAAATACCCTACCCCAACCATGAAGAATGCAGAAGAATTTCACAAGTGCACTTGACTCAGCTTGTGTACACAAACAAGGATCCCCACCACAATACCATATATGAAATACTGTGAGTGCAGTTGTTGCCTCAGACCTTGTCCAAACAAAGATAGGCATCACAAAACCAGACAGTGCAATGAGTAGGCAATCTATGGTGCTCCTTCAAAGAAAGCACAATGCAACTCTTGCAAACTGATAGCAAAAGTTCATCATGTTAATCACACATTTTCTATTAATGGCTGAGCCACATTTAAAATGTACTTTGCAAGCCAGAATAAATGGATGGGCTTGTTCATAGATATGACACATACCAATGAAAGCTTTTGAGTATCCTAAGGTTGAACTTGGTGGAAACAGCAACATATACAAGAGGTAAATTGCCATTAATCACACCAATTCAACTTCTAAAATTGCAAAGTGGGGTATGTTTCAGATATGTTTCCTGCCAGAATTCATATGATGCAAAAGTCATATCCTGAGAATGACAGTAAACTATCATCAGCAAGGCTGCCTTCATTTGAGAAGCTTCTCGCTTTGGATAGATCATATATTACAGAGATCACAACTTGCAATCATTAGCTGATCTTCACAGCTTAGCATTAATACCTTGGTTGCCAATCCACTAAAAAGTCCTGCATAACTTCAGACTCCAAACTGAGAAAGGCAGGGTAGTAATTTATGCTTCACCAGGAGGCTGCTTGAGTTTAGTTGCCTTCTCCAGCATTCCACACACCATACCTGTCTGTTTGTTGGTGGCTTCCTGGAACTGTGGACTAGCACTTTGCAATCACAATGAAGAAATTTAGGTTGAACAGGCTGCCTTCTCTCATCTTGAGAATCTCTCAGTCACTGTTTCTCACAAGGAGAATGACCTCCAGTGCAGGGGTTAGTCTCTCCAAGTACCAGCTTCCAGTCATTGTCATTAAGGGTCATTTGCAAATAGACGTAGAACATGTTGATGGCAAATTTACATGGTGCTTAAGTTTCATGGAAACACAATGTCTGAAATGTCCCCACAAGAGTTTCAATCAGAACAAAATGTAAACTCAATAACTCCAAATTTTGCTCAAGTTTCATCAAGTTTTGCTCATCCAATGATCACTATGAGAGCCACTTTTTATGTAATGACATGGTAAGAACAGCCAAACCCTAATTTACAATGTTGCATCCCAGCATGAGACGAACTATATACCTTGGAAACATGTTGAAAACTTCTAGTTGAAAACATGTGAAGGTGATGGTCTGAACAGTTAAATGAAGGGAATATTTCATTCTTGAAGCAGGTTCTTGGGTTCCATGGCGGGATCTTCCCCAGTTTCCAGCCAGCCTCCATCATGCTCTCTGAGCAAGTTCTTCCATTTTCTGCAGGTCCTGGCCATGGAAAAAAAAAGAGAAATTTTCTGCCCCATCTTTATAACATGGGGTAATGGCTCTCAGGACAACAAGGGCATTACCAGAATCCCAGGAAAAGGGCAGTGGTTTTTTTTTCTCTATTTCCTGATGGACCCCAGGTGGTGATCATCCCTAGACAGATTTAGACTTAACTGGCTACATTATTATTTCAAGGAACTCTTAAACCTCTAGCCAGTGGCCATAAATGTGGCAAAACTCTCCCCGAAATTTAAAAAAAGACAGTTTTGTTGCCTTTTGGGCAAATTGTTTTTCCAAAGAAGGGAATTTGCAACAGAAATATTCTGTTTTCCGAAAATTGTGTTGCCTTTCGACAATTTGTCACCAGAGAAAATAAAAGAGTAAACAAGGGCATTACCAGAATGGGGCCAGCCCTGGGCTATGGCCAGGCACGGCCATATTATGTATCTAGGGAAAGCCATTATGCATCTTAAGAAGACGTTATGGATTTTAATCGCATGCTTAGAATATGTAGTGTCTAGAAACTAGCTAGCTAGCTGCAGCATAAGATTGGAAAAAGTATTCATCTGTGCAATTACTGGTTGGAATATGATACCTTTATTCATATGAAATCATCTAAGAAGCAGGCCTAAAAACATGATCTGGACTAAGTCCTTGAAATATCCTGGACACGGTCTTTTGCAAGCTTGCGCAAGCCAACAAGCTGCAGAACTCATTTGAGAAGCTCATCCCTATAAATTTAAATTCGAGGCTGCTTAACTTTGCACGGCAAGAGAGAATTACAGTAAGCTCTCAAACTGTTGTAGAGCTTATACAAGCTGCGAAGAATATCTGCACTCTAGTACATCCTCACTGGACAATGCAAGAAGGTACAGCAGGTTCAGCGATTAACAACAGTAGAGATGATCCTTTCGACCATCCGAAGCCCGCTTATACGCATTTGGAGCTATCCGCAAAGCTCGAGAAGTAATTCTATTTATGCGCATGTTGATCGTCAAACGCATGATCTGAAGTTTTGACCGCAGCGAACATAGTAACTGATTTGAGTACTAGACTGATCAGCTTTCTCGACAACGACCCAATCTTAACGGTGAAAGTACTGTATGCTGCTCAGCAGGCGCACATCACGGCCTTCGTGCCCCCGCGACGTGGATGGTACCCAGCTTCTGGCATTAGTATGGACTCGGGCGCCTCCGAGTCCACATCATAGCGTAATATATTATCAGCTTCGGCCTCGACGTTGATCTCTTGCTCGCGGTTACGATTGCTGCTGACGGTCTTCTGTGTTGTTGTCGTTGTCGTCAACCCGGCGACATCCTTAGGCGTCTCCACGTCCGTGGACTCCGGCTTCGTCTCCCGACCCATCTTGAGGATATACCACTTATGTCTACAGATACAGAACATGCCCGCCAAGAAGAAACCCCCAATTGGTACGATCAACACTAGCGATGCGATTTGGAACTTCATTTTTAATACACTCACTTCAAATCTATCTCCTCTTGCGTACAATAGTAGTAAAGCAGCGCATTAGCTGCTCGCTCCTCCTGCAACTCCCGGGTTTCAGAAGCTCTCGATAATGACCCTCGTCGAGTCGCCTCACTCTTGCTGCAGCGCCAAAGCTGCAGATCTAACCCTAACCTACTGCAGCAAGAACAAGCATCCGTACTAGTTTACACGGATCGAAACTGCGCTAGCCATTGCAATATTATGAGTTCAAGAAACTATTGCAGGCGGCAGATCTGAGACTAGAAAGCTCAAAGCACAAAGAATCTTCGACCCATCAAGGTAATTGTTGCCCAAGATCAGCAGATCATGCGACCGGAGCAGCTAGCGGCGCATAAGAGAATGCCGAAGAAATATCTGAGCTAATTGCAATTAGGTATGACTAGATCTGCACCCGACCGCGCAACAACAGCTGGGCTTCATGGGCAATGAGTGTGTCAACATTCCTTTTACAGGTAACCGGACCCGCCAAGACATGGACAATATTAGAGCGCCTTGCTGCACGTTGGGCTCGGCTGGCAGCTCATTGTAGATGCGGATCGATCAGGGACTGCCAATTCTCACTCTCATTCTCATTCGAGAGTCGAAGTAGAAGATGAAAAGGCTTCTGCTATTAGGTTTTTCCCCGCCTCCACCCACAGCCTTCCAACGCTACATGCTTTTTCCATCCTTTCCAAACTCAGACTCCAGTGCTTGCTTTGTTTTGTTTTTTTTCGGCGCTAAAGGTTTTCCAATCTTCTGAAAAGCAACGACAAAACAGTATCTGCGTCCCGCAACACCGGAAGATTCGGATGGATTCCAGTGCGCCGAATCTCTACCCTTGCGCTTTCGTCGGGTTCCGTTTACACGGAGCCGTACATGGTTGTACCCGGGTAACCTGGAGCTCGGCATTCCGTACTGTGGAACGGTCAAGTCCCCTGCCCATTATGTCGGGTAATGCGCCAGTGAACCCTTTAGGTTAGGGTTACACACCCAACATAATGGGCACTGCCCGAGGCAATTTCAGCTCCAGAGTGTCAGAGCTTAATAAGAACCATTTTTAAGGAAATTTATGTTCAATAGACACATTTTGTGTCACTAGTACGAGTGTATGATCATCATCAGAAGATTATGTCATATAATGTGATCAAGAAAATGACATAATCTACCACCCCAGGCCTTTACTGCATCTGGCTAGCCGTGGTGTGACAGCCAGGGTGAACCCACACCCACTCTAGGGCCAATGAATGGATGGAACCCAGTTTCATCCACTCCATGGTGGATGAACCCTAACTGTGTTGAAGTTGGATGAACCCTAACTGATGAAGCCAGCTAACTGAGTCGATGTTGGATGAAACTTAACTGATGGACCCAGCTAACTGAGTCGATGTTGGATGAACCCTAACTGATGAACCCTGCTAACTGAGTTGATGTTGGATGAACCTCTGCCATTATCAGCCCCCTTACCCTAAACTCTTTCCCAAAGTAGCTGTTCTTACCTCCATCACCCACATGGTGTTACCAGTGTTGAATGGGTTTGCGCCATCACTACTTTTCCTACTACAATGCACCAATATTCATTATACAACTTACATATTTTAGATTTCTTTTTTTTTGTAAATAACATTTTCAATCATGTGCTCCCAATTTTGTTATAGTTAAATGGCATGCTCCTTGACCATAGAACAATTTGTTACGCATATGGGTACCTAATGTCTAGTGATGAAAAGCATCATGTTGTTTCTATGCATCTTCCAACCAAAGTTGAAAATTTGTAAAGCATATAATTAGCATGGCTAAATATAGTGCAAATTGTGATCATTCAATCCCAAAATTCCAAAGGGCATCATGGATAATGTGTTGTATTTGTTTTCAAGTTGTGCATTGTGATTGAATTTATAGTTTATTTATGGAACAAAATTGTTAGTGGAAATTAAAGTTCCAATTTGTATGGAACACCTAAACTCAAGTCATGGATTGGCCATCAAAAAGTTGAAAACCTAGTCATGGGACTCTAATTTCTCATAGGAAGATGCAAGAATTATTGCAAATGAAATAGTTTTTTTGGTTTCTAAACAAGAAAGTCTTAGATTCAAAATGTGGAACCTTAATAGTTTCTAGTTCCTCATAGATTATGTGAAAGGATTATTTGATCTGAAATTGTACTTCTTTACATTCCTTCATGTAATAAGTTATATGTACCAAGCATTCCAAAGAGTTGTGTAGGGACAAATGCAAACAATTTTGCTTAATCGCAACAAAAGGAAAACATTTCACACTATACATGAAAGCAATAACCCTATGGTGAATATGCAACAATCCAACATAACAAAGTCTTGTGAGGCCATTGCAATGGTCTATCTAATTAAAGTTCATTGCCACCTTGAAAATGATTATTGCTTTGAAACTTTGACCCAACCATTATAACCACATAGTTGTCAAAACATCATCCACATACATGGGGTTGATTTCATTCCACAAAGTTGACATTTTCCTTTTTGAATGTGATTGATAGGATTATATGAACATGGTGAATGTGTAACAATAGATGGAAAAGTAACTCAATCTTTAAGATTTTGCTATTGATGTTTGCCAAACTAATTGTCAAAGCCATAAATGAAATCAATGAAATGAAACTTTGTCATTTTTTCTTCAACATTTGATCATATGATTTTGGAAGGGATAATTGAATGCATACTTGAAAATGCAACTGAATTAATATCCAAAAATACATAGAATTCCAAAATATCACAAAAAGGGTCCACACACAACAACATATTAATGTTGAAATGGACACATTGGCAAACATGTAAACCTTAAATCACATTGTGATTATTGTGTGACATACATTTGCAAGAAAGCAACCACTCATCAATGTTTGAAAAATCATGAAGTTCTAATAAGTGATCACAAAGAGGTTCCATAGTATGCAAAGTGGTTTTGAAATGACACATCATCAAACATCTAAATCCTAAATCACATTATGACTATCATGTGACAAACTTACACCTGCAAGAATGACAAAATGACAAGAAAAAACCAAGTTACAATGGTAAAAAGATGGGGAATGACATGAATGGTGACAAAGGATGGTGAGAAACACAACAAAAACATTAGGAAGGACATTTAAGGATGTTAGGAAACATTGAAAAGGATGCCAAATGTGTTGGGAAAAGGTAAGTCCAAACCTTCATTCAAACACAAAAAAATTATGATCAATTATTTGTATAAATTACCACTAGTTGGGACACCAAGGACTTTAAAAATATCATCCCTTTTTGCAACCCTATTTCATATTCTAATGAGCTTTGTCTAGGTGTCCCTATGGCATCTTTTGTGGTTTTATGCAATGCTTGACTAATGTTTTATTAAAAAATTAAATACATGGAATGAAAAATATATTTTTTTAAACACCAATAAGCAAGATACTGGTAGGTATTAATGCCTACTTCCCCATAATGTGGATTTGAAATTAACAAGCAATATAACAAGGAATATATCTTCATTGCATCCCCCTATCCCATATTTTTTGCTTCACCTATATCATTTGACCTTTGTTTGACACAAGCTTTTGAACATATTGTAAGCAAAAGTGCCTTTGACAATCCCCAAGGGTTGGCCTGCACCAACTCTTCCTCCCCATAACTTTTAGAAGTGTTGGTCTCATATCATTAATTTGCACTACTCCAAATGCATTCTTAAGTATTGGGCTCTTGTTGCCTCCACTAGCTTTGCCTTTAGGTTCTTGTAGAATCAATGCCCTTTCCTTCTTGAGACATTAGCCCGAGTAAACCATGGTGATCTCCCCTTCTAGTGACATTTATCAGCAACTTGTGACCTACTGCCCATCCTAGTTCAAGCATGCCTTCCCTCTTTTGAACTTGTGGGTAAACAATTTTAGCACTTACATGATTCCATTTTAAAATGTATGCACCAACATATCCTTTCTAACATTTTTTTTTAAAAAGAAACATTTGAGGTTCATTGAGCTTGCTTCCTTTCATGTTTGGACCCAAAAATAAGAACATGGTTCACATTTCAACCAATCATCCCCATATTTTATTTACCACCTACAATATTTTCCACTACACTTGGAATCTACAAGGTAGGGCTTCCTAAGATCCATCAATGGTAGGTCTTTCTCATTGCATGTGTACACATCCCATTGACACATTAAACATCCACCTATTGTGATTACCCAAATCAATGAATGTATCATGAGGACCCATGATGTAATGCAAGATGTTATACATCTATTGCTCAAAAAATTAATTTTCAACTAGTTTATGAACAACTCCACATGCTTCCTTCATTCACACAATAGACTTTCATTAACATGTAAACATAGTTCTATCCAAAGACAAGGTTGCATGTTGGCATACATCATCATTACAAATCCCACACATGCCAACATTTTGCTTTAGGCGACTTTAACACTAGGATTCCCAACTTCAAAGGTAGCCCAAATAAAGGAAAAGAACTAAAATTATCAACACCTAGGAGACCAATTTTTGTCCTTAGTGATACAAGTATTTAGTTGTTTACACAAACAAGTTCATAGTTTTCTACAAGATTGTGCCAACAACATGTGGGGGATGAAAGGACTAGAAGGTCCACCCCTTTCCTTCCTAACAACTTTCCTTGGACAATGAATTTTGGTTACATTCCATCTTAAAGTCATGTTATGGTGATGAAGGTGGCCACATCCCACCTCCCACCATTCATTGATCCCCTACCTATCCCCACATTTGACTTACTTGTAGCCACTAGGATTTGGGAAATTATGTCCTCACTGTGTGCTCAAGCTAGTTAAAATAGTCTACATTTTTTTATTCCTCTTAATTCTTGCCCTATGTTTTTGTCCATTATGTTTCTTTTGTTTGATTGTTTATTTCATAATAAAGTTGGCCATGTTTACATCAATTGGAGCATGAAATTTTCTTTGAAAAATATATCAATGGATTGTTAGGGTTACAAAAGCAAAAGAAGAGTGAGTGAGCAAAGAACCTTGTGAAATTGTGCTACAAGTAATTATACTCTTGAAGGACTTGCATATGCATATAATACATTATATGGTTATGTAAATAAATACATTATATGGCTCTATAAATAAATAAATATATGTACGTACCTACATACATATAATACACATATACAACTAGGATATTAATGGTTGTGAGTTATGTTACCTATTAAGCAAAAGTACTAAATGTCTAATAGCAGAAACTTTGGTATCGTACAAAAAATTTGTTTGTTAAATAATAGTGTAAAAACTACATGGTAATCAATTATCATTTTTTTCAAGGCAACATTTTTGCTACTTGGCAATAGCCTTTTCTTTTTTGTGCAAAATTTCACACTATTGTGAAAGGTTTGAAAATTTATGTCAAATTCAATGGGTTTTTGAGAAGAATTGCAAAAAATCTAAAAATCTAAAAAAGATCAATATATTTTTTATAGATGGTTCAAGTATGTAGCCAAAACAAATATAAGATGTTTAATTTTATTTTTTTCATATTTTTTGATAGTTGAATTTGGTTAAATTGGCTTATGGATGATTTCCACCTTGACAACATCATAAAATTGCTTGGCAACAAATAAATTAAATCCAATGAGACTCATGCAAAGGCTTTTTGTGAAAAAAAAAGTGCAAGAGATTTTAAAGAATTGTTTTTCAAACTTCAACGTATTTGGACAATAAGTTCCAACAAGTTGCAAAAATATAGTAGGATTTTTAAATTTTCATACTCTCCTCTTTGACTTATAGCCAAATTTGGCTTATTCCTCATGTGGAGGATCATTAATGTGCTTACTTCAAAAAGAAAAAATTAAAAAGAAAAACAAAAAGCCCATATGGATTATATGCATTAGTATAAATTAGCTAATCAAGTATGGCAACATAATTTACTTGAACCAAGTAAAATTGAACCATGTGCATGTATGTTGCCATACTTTAGGCAAAACTTTGGGCAATTTTCCCCCAAAAGCAATCGTTAGGTGCAAGTTTGGTATGTTGTGATTTGTGTTTTTTTTATTTTGTCATGTAACCAAGGTTGTGATAATTGATTAACCAATTTAGCCAAATTTGGCTATTAGAAATATGAAAGGAAAAAAATTTAAACATCTTTATATATTTTTTGGCTACTTACTTGAAACATCTATAGAAAATTGGAGATTTTAAAATTATTTTTTAAAATTAGCTATTTTCTCCAATAACTCATTGAATTTGTGAAATGAAATTTCAAATTTTTCACAACAATGCAAAATTTTCCACACAATAAAAAGTTTGACAATATGTTGACCTTGTTACAAAGAGAGATGAACAAATTACAAACTATCATTTGCAAAATCTATTGTTCGCTATTTTCAAATGAGTGTTCAACACTTCTTTGCTAAATATTTATTTATTTAAAAAAACGAGGATAAACAGTTTCAAATCAATTTTCCAGAATTTTAACAGTTGATGAATAACTATGCAAAGTAAACTTTATGTTGCATATTTGTAGGTCGATAAGAGAAAGGAACAAGACAATTATTATGAAAAGATTGAAGTTGTTAGGCTTGGAAGAGGTTGGTATGAACAACACCGACAAATAGACAACAATTTTTTTATTATATAGATAATATGACCACCAAGGCCAAATCACTATGGCTGGCAAATCGAAAGCAATCAATCACCTTCCATCTGCAGATCAATCTTTTTTCATTGTGCAAAATTTCAAACACATGCTACAATGAGAGAATTTTTTTGATGCAAGATACCTTTTGCTTTAGATAAAATTCGCCATATTTAAAAGAGTTTTTGAAAGGATTTCACCAGTTGAGAGGTGGTTTTCTGTTTTAGAGCAGCTTTGCACAAAATTTTGACGGTATGGATAGGCCTTTCAAAATAAGTGTCACTAGTTGACACAAGATCCTTCTCGGGATGCTTGCAATTGATGCTAAACCACAAGACTGAAAAGAAAGAAGGGGAAAAAAGGGGAAAGAACACAGCTGTAGATCCATTGTATATCAAGTGCATATTTAAAAGTCCAAACTCAATTCCTCTAATTGAAAAGCAGTACTTCATCAAATTGGTTATACAGGCCATTAGCTCGCCAAAGTTGGAGATACTCTTATAAGGTAGCTGATCACAATTCAGCCCCAATCTTTGGCAATTATTTTCAATATTTGTATACATGCTTGCCAGTACCTATTCAGTGTTTACCTACTGCACCAGCTACTGACCTATTGACCAACCAACCAACTTCATTTGCATTAACCCTGCAATATACAAACCAAATTACAATCACATTAACCAACTGCATTACAACATACCGACTGATTACATTCACATTAACGAAATATGGAAAAACTGACAGCAAATGAATGAGTGCTGATGAACAAGCATGTAAGTTACACTGGAAAACAATGAGCATCCATCAACAATAAGGACTGACAAACTGTTGACAGAAAAATGATTTTCAAAGAGCATTTCCGGAAGATTATTTTCAGCTGTTTGTGGGTTTTTCTGGAGAGCATGGTCAACTAGCAATAAGAGGGTGATCAGCTAATCATTTAGAAATGTATACGGCCACCAGAATAGCTCCTGTTTTAGAGCGAAAAGGGAGGTCATATCTCCAGATTATCAGATTGTAGCAAAGAGAAAACCCAGCACACCTCACAATGCTCAAAGATAGTGATGGAGAAAAGACAGGCAAAGAAAACAGTGCATCAAACCCAACCCAAACCATGTATCAGATAAAACTTCAGGTTCATCCAACAACAAATGTTTTACCAAAATATGACCCCAAACCAATGGGGAAGTAAAATTACAAATTGGGCACCTGGGGCTATTTTTGATTGGCAACACAATTTGTTCCCCAGGTTGCATGTAGATAAATATAGCTCTTTCTGGTCAGTTTGCCTGCTCTGGGACCCAATCCAAAGTCAGTTTCCCAATGAGTAATCCTCCTCTTGTCAGCTTGAAAGCAAGCTACAATCCTCATTTTGAAGCCGAAATCCATATTTTTGCAGCTTGACAGGCAGGAGAGATAAACCTTGGGTTCATGGTTCTACTTCATTTCCATTTCTCAGCAAGCTCCTTGCGCTCTGCTAGAACATAAGTTACTGCAATTGCAATGAGCAATGCAACAATGGTAATGAGCAGTAAGGCATAGCTGAAGTCTTCAGTGAGGGAGTCATATGTCCGGGATGGAGCAGTGCGTGTGTAAAACAAGTCAAGGCCATAGGCAAACACAAGGCAGGTTGACTCTAGTCGTGCAGGAATTGTCAATATCCCTCGCAAACCCTCCACTTGGTAACCATTGGTCAGATAGCCCTGTGACAGCAGATTGAGTGGACATTTAGAGGTAAGGGATTTCTCTAGGAGGCACAACTTGAAGCACAACCAACAACACCAGACAGTAAGAACCAACTAATGCTACTTTGTTGTGAGAGGAAACCAGACATTGCACTTTGCAGAACAGAGATACATCTCATTCTAGGACACACTGAGTACATTCTGTAAAAAGGAAGACATCCCAAACTGCTAGTATCTGCTGGGGATTTTGGCTACATGTAGACTGAAGACATTGAAAAGACAGCTAACAAAAGGTGGTTTATAAGAGAGGAGGCATTTCAAAGTAGCTGACAGGAAACATCACAAAACTGCTCCTTGAATACTATACCTGTGGCGAAATAGGGATGGCATCAGTGAGGGGAAGAATGCCCTCTTCTCGCTCAGAAGGTGTGGGCGTGGCTGATCTGCGGGGGTCCAAAAGCCTCTTATCCAATGCTAGCACCTGCAAGTGCAACAGAATCACATACGCTGGTAAGCAACTCCAGTAACTTCACAAGTTTGTATATGCTTCCCTACTGTCAAGTTTCTTGCTTTTTTGGCTTGCCTGCTCTTAAAAGCCCTTCAGACTGCAGACCAGTGGGTAACCATTTCAAAGAACAGTTAACAAACCTGGTCAGTAACAGTGCCAAGCAACAACTGCTTGGAGGTGATGCCTCTGGCTGTTGTTGTCACAGTCAAAGTTTTCACTGTATAGGTAAAAAAGTAGCTCTGTCCCTTCACTTCAACATTTGATGAGGAATATGATGAAAGTGGAGCACTTGCATTATGCCTGCCCAACATCAGCTGCATCACTCCTTTATCCCCCTGTACACAGGCAGCATGGATCAATGTTTCCACCAGGATGACTTTTTGCAATTTACTGCACAGATACTTAGAATCTCTGCCAACACAGGGTAGTCATCAGACTGCTGTTCCAACTAGTCTCAGAAAGAAAAACTTTCAACAGTGAAGGACTGAAGTTGATAGGTGAACCAGTGATGATCCATATAGTGACAGCATATGGTCACCCAGTGAAATCCCCATCAACATCTAAAGTCCAATTGTGAGACTGATTGAAACAAGCTTGATGCTCAACCAAACACTTGCCATTTTACTTCAACTATAAATGATTATCAAGGAAATACAAAACCATGAAGAGAAGTGCAGAGAAATACCACTCGTGACTGGTCATAGGTCTCCAGAACAGACATCTCATATCGATGATTGCGAAGATTGAAGTAGTGATACACAACCCAATTCTCGCTCAGGACCTGCAACACCAAGACAGCTAACATCAACAAAAGATACAATAAGACAATCAGCAACTGCAAGAATCTTGGGTATTGAAAAGAAGTAAACCCAAAGACCACAAAAAACAGGGAAAGTACCGCATGCACAGGGCCTTGCATGCTTGGATGTGTGACACGATGCAGAATTCGTCCTGTAACAGTGTCGATCAAGTATGCCACCACTGTAGAGTCCTCTGGAGATGCAGCACCTAACAAGCCTGCTGACTTGGGAGTAACCGTTGCCACAAAGATCATATTCTTGTTGAGATACTTGAAGAGAACTTCTCGGTTCCCAAGTACCTTGGCTTGTGTGTGGACTACCTGCACAATTGGAAGAAAATTGTGAGATAAGAATGAATCAAAATCAAGATAAACAAATCACTGACACAAACAAGAACTTTCTAGGCTGTCCTTGGATGTACAAAATACTTCTGGGTTTACTCAATGTGGAACCAAGATAACTTGATTTGTATTCTTGAGAAAAAAAATTCAGTGGTTGTTACCTCATCTGGTCTCCTTGTAGCAACAGTAGCAATTGACTCTGTCTCCTCAGGAAAGACAACTGACCACAACTTCTCTGTCTCAAACAGATAGCCCTCACTTGATGTTTGTCTGCTGGCTTCTACCAGTCCCTTGATTCCATAACCTTCAATGATCCCCTTTGTTCTATCCACTTCATAAAAATAAGCATTGTCCTTTTGTTTCAGAAAGAGATCTAAGCTTTCTTCACTGCCAGGAAGAAGATGTGCCTGTGCTTGATCATCAACAAAGAGGTGGAGCCGTTGCTCTGAAGAATCTGTTAGTGGCAATCCAAAGGCATGGGTTACAGGATAGCTGAGCTTCATCGTGCGAAGCTCAATTCCCTTGTGGGCATCCACCCATGAAAGAACTGCTGGGACGTCAGATGTTGAGCAAGACTTTCCCAAGACCAAGACCTCTGGCCTTTCCTCAGCATGCTGGTGAGGGACCTGCCACAGCAGAAGCTTTTCTGGACAAACCTGGGGCCCACCATGAGGTGCACGGAACCCTGGAATAAGGAGGGACCATACTATCCTGCCATCACCAGTATGCAGGGCCAAGAGCTTCCCAGACTTTGTGAGCACAAGAAGAAGCTTACGAAATCCATTGTGATCACGAGTGAGCTTTGTCTTATCAGCCTGGTTCAGTCGGGATTCTTGAACTGCAGCTATCTCATCTGCACTCGCAAGAAATAGTGTCGCTTTCAATTTCAAAAAATGTCCCTGGAAAAACACAAGTGCCCAACAACCAAGAGAATTAATTGTTGATATTGTAAGACTGATGAGTCTAGGAAAATAATCTGAATAAGGAGAGATAGATTACCTTCAGCCACTCAGCCAGATCATGTTCCACTTCAGCCACAGAGACACCATCTCGTTCTAATGGAAGCTCTGCAGATTTTGCATCCACAATTGATGCCAGCTCATCTTCACGAGTCCACACAATTTCACCTTGCTGGAGCAGTAAAAGTGAGTCATCTTCCCCAACAACAAGTGCACGAAAGCCATGTGTTCGATCAGTGCGAAGATATGCATTCAGGAAAACCTTTTGCACTTGTCCTCTGTGTGAGGGTAGCTTGATCGTCTCCTTTTGCACCACTTCAGTCCAGTGTTCAACATGCACATGCAGGCTGAAAGTGTTTTGTGAATGCCCTCCTTCCAAGAGCTGAATTACAGCTACTGAATGCTTGCTGTTTGCAACACTCAAGCTGTCACTCACAGCAACCGCTCCCACAAGTGTCTCCACCATTCGTAGTTCACCACTTGTAGGATCAACAGCAACAATTGCAGTTAGATCACCTAGAGCAAGTGAAATAGCACCATCCAGCTTTGTTGGTAGAAGCTTAGGAAGACCAACAGCATTTAGAGACAAGCTTGACAATGCAGTCTCCAAGACAGTCAGCCCATTTGCATTTATGGACACTGTTACCAAATGGGTACCCTTTGAATCAAGTGCAACAGCAAATTGTTTTGAAACCAGCAGCTCTGTGACAGATAATGTCTCAGATGTCATGGCTGTCTTTCTGTCAGTTATTGTTCCTGCCTGAAGGTCTATTTCTATCAAGGTGAATCCAGAATCACCAATGAACCCAACTCCATATGCCTTGAGCTCCTCAGTTGCCACAATCACATCTCGAATATCAACATCCTTGCTGCATCAACAAAACAAAGGAATATTCTTATCATTGCCCTGGCCACCATTCAATTGTTGAACTAACACAAATGATAAGAATCTAGCTTCAGGCAATATACACTGCTCCAGAATCTTGTAGTCAAAGAGCCCAGTGAAGTCCTTACCCAGAAATGTCAACTTTCCAGATGGTCGTGCCATCTTGACCCGACAATGCAGTCAAGACACTGCCACTTAGAACTAGAAGGTCATTGATTTTATCATTGTCAATGTCTGCCTGCAAACCAGACACACGTACTCAGTCTGAGAGTGATATACAAAGAGATGCTGGCTGAAGATTAGACCAGTCCTCCTCAAGGATGTGAAGGCTCCACAGCAAAATGAACCAAGAACAAACCCTGATGACACTTCTACAAGATTACAGAGAAGACCCTACATTACTATTTATGGGAAGTTCCAGCAAAACTAAAACTAAAAGAACAAGAAGAAATACAGTCATAACCTTATGAGTGTCACTAACAATGTGTCAAACCATGAACTTCATCATAGATAGCAATGACAAGCTCACAATACTGGGTATAGATAAGTATATATAATCTACTGAAAATCTGGGGCAAAACATTATACAAACATGAGTATCCTGAGACTCAGTCACAATGTTGGCTAGAACTCAAAAGATATAGCTAATCAAATAGGTCAATAGCATCCTTGTTCAATTGCACAAAGCTTGTGAGGGCAATTTTGAAATTTTTTTCAGCTTATCCCTGTCCAAGCAAGCATCTAAGCCTAAGACACAGAGAGCCCTAAATTGACTGTAGTGTGCATGGCCTCCTGTACCCTGAACAAATCCTGTAAGCACACCACCAGTGACTACTTGGAGGAAGAACACACATTAAAACACTGGAAAAATGTATGTCTGAGATTGCAGAGAAAACCCCAGATCAAACAATTTGAAGGTACAACCATTCTGTCAGTTCCAGCAAAAACAAAAACAAACATGACAACAATGAGTGCAGTCATAAACCTTATAACATAAACCCAATGACAGTTTAAAGCTTGTACAACTTGTGAAAGTCAGTGAGAAATGGACAAGAAGAGCTTGCTTGCATGAACAAGAGCTTGGTTGGCCAAAAAATTGCATGTGTAAATATCAGTAAACAAGTTGGCCAAAACCTCTGCGTCTAATAATCCTAAGCACCTTTTTCTTGATGAGAATTATCTATTGACAGAGAAAGGAACCAATCTTTTTGGTCTCTTACAGGTAATGCCACCAAACGTGGTGGATTTGATCCCTTGGAGGAGGGGATTGCAGCTTCCCAAATTAAGACTCCATCAGGTAAATGCCAGGCTCTCACATTGGTACCTCCAGACAAAGTCATGACATCTGTGCACCAAGAAAATTTGGCGATTAGTCACAGATCCACAAAAAAAGAACACCTGAAGTTGCTGCAGAATTTCACGGTCAAAGAATTATGCTTACACTTTCCACTTGCCAGTTCCAGCACATCGATTGTATCTGATTCCCCAAGCACGTGCCTCCAATCTGCACATCCAGACGGACAAGCTGAATACCATTGTATTCAAGAGAGGAAGAGCACCTACAGGCAATAATAAACAAATGGCACGAAGGACCACGTTCACTTACAAATTTCCCCAGTGCGGAGATTTAGGGACGCCAGAGCATTTTGCTCGGTGGCCACAACAACACGTTTCCTGCCGCTCCCCTGCGTCTGGAACACCGCATGCTTCACCCGTCCTATGTACTGCTGATGCCTGCAATTCTCCCCCAAGAAAAGAGCAGGCACTTACGTCTTAAGAAAAGAAAAAACAGCAACCGTTACGTAGAAAGCGATGGTGTAACAAGGGAAAGAAGGATTCGGTACCAGTCCCACACACCGACTTGATCCTCGTAGAGAGCGTGACATGACGATGTAAGAAACCCCAGCACGAAAACGAAAGCAAGAAGAAGAAGCAGCAGCTGCTGCTGCTGTAGATTTAGCGACTGCCTATGATGCGCCATGTCCGCTCTCCGCTTCCCTTCACCCACTCCTCCGAATTCCCTTGCCCTGCCCTTGCTGCGTTTTACTGTCCACCATCGCCGAAGCTCTCAACGAGAGCGATGATGGGATTAGGGTTTCGTCCATCGAATGTTCGGTTAGAGACCGTGGAATTAGGGTTTCGTCCAACTAACGCTCCGTTAGAGACGATCGACTTAGGGTTTCGTTCATCTACCTGTTCGATTAGAGACGATGAAATTAGGGTGTCGTCCATCCACTGTTGAGTTAGAGACGATGAAACTAAGGTTTCGTTCATCTACCATGGATTAGAGACGATGAATTAGGGTTTCAACTAGGGTTTCATCCTGTTCAGGTTTTAGGGCTTGGTGCTGAAGTAAGCTCTCCTGTGCAGGACTATTGCAAATTCAAGGTAGTTGTATAGAGTTTGAGTGTGTTGTGGTTGTTAGATTTAATAAAACATTGTGACGATGGTGAAGCTCCAAACCGCAGTGGAGGTGCGCAACTGAATCTGTTGTTGACAGTGCATGTTTGAGACGCTTCTAAAGCCGTTGAGGGGACAAAAGCTTCTTCTCCACAACACTTCAGCAGCTTGCTTTGTGTAAGTCTAGGAACAGCTATTCTCCGTTGTTACTACGAACGTCTCAAGGCACATTCAACAGGTATGTCTTTCTTTTCTTTTTTCCCTTCCTTTATGTTTTTATGTTTGTGTTTTTTTTTTGATTCTTTTGTTTTTAGTTTTTTATCCTTTGTTTTTGTTCCATCATAGGCTTTTCTCTGTTTTTGCTTTTGTGTTTTCTTCTGATTATGTTTTTTTCTTTTTTTTTTCTGTTTCTTATTTTCCTTTTTCTGTTTTCTCCTCTTTTTTCTGCATTTTTTTATGTTTTTACGTTTTTTTATGTTTTTTATTCCTTTTTTGGTTTTTTTTCTTTCCTGTTTTTCTTTTTTTTCCCTTTGTTTATGTTCTTATATCTTTTTTTACTACTTTTCTAATTTCTATTCTTTCTTTTTTTTTTTTTTCTTTTTTTTTTTTTTTTTTTTTTTTTTTTTTTTTTTTTTTATTTTTTTTTTTTTTTTTTTTTTGTTTTCTTTTTTTTTTATTTTTTTTACCGTTTTCCCCTTTTTTCCTTTTTTTTT
>Ga0116231_10003649_pt1 | contig 31811 bp, 30 predicted proteins | sample S1TSphgellanicum_2_FD_89695 | JGI IMG/M metagenome (GOLD analysis project Ga0116231, IMG submission 89695) | Host-associated microbial communities from peat moss isolated from Minnesota, USA - S1T2_Fd - Sphagnum magellanicum MG | ecosystem: Host-associated > Plants > Peat moss > Unclassified... | reverse complement strand
GGAATTCCAATTTCAACTTTCAAGTCAAATAATTTCTTAAAATTTAAATTTTAAACTTCAAAATTCAAATATCAAATTTCAAGTTGAAATAAAAATATTTAAAATCAAGTTGCCAATTTTTTAAGTAAATAAAGTTTTTTAAATTGAAATAATAATTTAGAATTCAAATATCAGTTTTTAGATCAAATAAGTTTTTTGAATTTAAATAACAATTTTCAGAACTGAAATGTTAATTTTCATATTCAAATAACAATATTCAAAATTGAAATGTCCATTTTTAGACTCAATTACTAATTTTCAGACTTAAAGTATTAATTTTGAAAATCTAAAATAATAATTTGGAATCTAAATTTCAGGTTCGAATTAAATGATTATTTAAAATATAAATGAAAAATTTCATAGCTAAAATATAAATTTTCATATTCACATAAAAATATTCAAAATTAAATGGAATATTCAAAATATTCCATTTTTATGATCAATTACTAATTTCTGGATTCGAAAATATTAATTTAGGATTCAAAATCAATTTTTAGATCAAATCAGTCTTTGTGAATTGAAAATATCATATTCAAATCAATATTTTCAATTTTAAATAATTTTTTAAATAATTGAAATAACAATTTTCAGACTTGAATAAAAAAATTCGAAGTTCAAATACTAATTTTGCAATTCATTATATGAACAATATACATATGTATGCATATTTTATATATATATATATATATATAATTTTAGTACATACATTAAAATATACCCCTATGTCATTGTAAAATACCTTTAGGATGCAACTAATTTGGTGACTAATGGGACATATCAACCTATTAATGGATGAAAATAAATGTAAAATTGATGTAATCAATGGGATGAAATTTCTAATAGTTGCATCATAGTTGTGAAAATGACCAAAATAGTTGAAAGTTGGTCTTGTAATTGCAAATATTCTCAAATCTAGTCACAAACGACTATAAGTCACATGTAGTCATAAATTGAATGGTTACATTTTGACTAATTTCTACTAGTGTACATGTTCTAAATTAGTTGTTATAATCATGGGCAACAAAAACAATAGGAAGGGAGGTTTAATGAGGCCAAGGCCAATTGTAAAAGTTGCTTTAGTAGTAGCTTTACTAGCTGCTATTGGCTCTCAAAGAGACATCAAGTTTAAAACCCATAAAAGATATGCAGAAGCTAGAAGGAAATGAGCTTATAGAGAGGCTTTGTGAATTAGATCAAATGTGGCCATCACAAAGAAGAAAATTAAAAATCCTCATGTAAGAAGAATTGCTTTAAATCTTACTAAGACAATGACTAATGTGTTGATTGCATCAAGGGATTTAGATGTGCAACAAGAAGTTCTAGCTAAACTTATCAATTCTAAACCATTGAAAAGTCATCTCCTTCCTTATATCCTTTGTGCCAAGGAAGCCAAAGTGCAAGTTGAAATCATCCAAAACATTAAGGCATGTTTTAATGTTGTGAAATGTGTTAAAACTAAACATAACTTAGTAGCTAAGCATGCTACACTTAACATGGTAATGTCTAGACATGGTGGAAATGTTGTAACTATTTCCAAAGTTTTTGGGGTGCATTATAACAATGTGGTTGATGTAATGCAAAGGCGCCATGCACTTGAAGATGGTGGGGGATCAAATGTTTGGGCTCTTCAATGCAAAAAAGTTAGGTCATACACTTTGAATCAAACGATGGCAAATGTAGTCTAGAAGGGGTGGGAGGTTCAAACCATTGTTTCTCCCAAAAAAAAAGGATGTGGTGAATAGGCATATTGCACGCAAGGCTTCTGAAGACAATACCTTATGAAAACTCAGCTGCATGTTTTGTAAATGTTTAAAAACTATAATTATATTTTTAGGGTAGTTTATTCTTTCAAAATGGACCTGTGCTTGTACTTAAGTATTTCTTGAAACAATTTGCACCTTGTCCTAGTATTTGAATGGCTATTGGACGGGGCTTTTAAATTCATTTAAAGATTGTAATTATTGAGTTCCTTAGGATATAATGTGCTAAAATTAACGGTAGTTCCAATTCTTGAATTGTAATTAGTACTATGAGTTCCCAATGTTGTGTTATAATTATTGTTAGTTCCAACTTTTGTTCATTGTAAGTATTGTGAGTTCCCAATGTTGTGTTGCAATTATTGTCAATTCCAACTCATGTTCACATAAATACTGTGAATTCCCAATGTTGGGTTGCAATTATTGTTAGTTCCAACTCCGATTCATTATAAGTACTATGAGTTCCCAATGTTGTGTTATAATTATTATCAGTTCCAACTCTTGTTCATTGTAAGTACTATGAGTTCCCAATGTTGTGTTGTAATTATTATTAGTTCCAACTCATGTTCATTGTAAATACTATGAGTTCCCAATGTTACTGACAATTCCAACTCCTGTTCATTGTACATTACTGTGAACTCCCTAATATTTTGTTATAATTACTATGAGTGTCAACTCAAGTTGTAAGTACTATGAGTGCCGACTCTTGCTGTAAGTACTTTGAATGCCAATTCTTGTTATAAGTACTATGGAACCTTATAATTTTAGTTGTAGGTACTGAGTTCCCATCCCTACTCTTATACTATGAGTTCCTAATCTTGCCATAGTACTATCAGTTCCTTGAACAATTCAAAAGGATGTCCTCTTTGAGTATTCAGTTGATCTCCTATTGTGAATAAATTAATAAGTATTGTGAGTTCCACACAGTCCAAATAAAGGTCCTCTTGAGTACTTTGACTCCTTGTTGTGAATGTATTGGTAAGTAATGTGAATTCCAAATAGTCCAAATAAAGGTCCTCTTTGAGTACTTGAAATCCATCTCTTATTGTGCAATGTGTATAGATTGGTGAAGTGGTGAGTGTCATAATTGGACAACAAAATAATTATGATTAGTTTTATTTACATAAATTATTTCTTTGAGCACTTGTAGCTCTTATATTTTTCCTTCATAAGTACTACATCTTACATTTTGATCTATTAACAAGACCTATAACCTTAATATACATGTAATGTATTGAGGTAAAAAAATAGGATGGACAAAACATCAAAGTATTGGATTGTATTTAATATCTATAATATAAGACTAAGAAATGAAGTATTGTTAGTATTTACACCTCCTTGTCCAATTTGGATTACAGCTAATTGATTTCAGTATGTCTTTTGGAATAATAATAATTTCTAAAAATCTAAACATGATATTGTGGTTATTTGATTGTGTTTGAAGACTATTTTTTTCCTGAGATTTAAAGCTTCACATCCTACAATCAAAATTGACCAACAAGTATTTGAGAAGATGAAGCCATTATATGTGAAGAAGTTGCAAGAATAGAATTCTTATTGTTACAAGTACCACATTGAGATGGACGAACTACGTGTTGGGTGTAAATAACATGCAATAATGGGCAAGGGAATCCACAATCAAGTAGGCTGGCAATGTGATTATGAATAGATGTGTCAACATGAAGGGGAAGGTGGGGAAGGAGAGTGTCAAACCTCAAGTAAGTTGTATATTAGCCTTTTTAAACTTAGGGAAGAGCTAGTATGCCTTAAAGGTTTGTATGTTGAGTGGCATTAACAAGAGTGTCTTTTAGGTCAATGTATTTTGTGTGGTGTTGACACTTTGGAATTTTTTCCAAGTGAAGATGATGCAAGCAATTTGGGCTTTGATGGAGTGGTGATGGTATGCCCTCCAAGTGGTTGGAAAAGATAGGGTAGGTAATGAAAATAGATAACTTAAATTGGAATACTTCAACAACTTCAAGTGTTTATATTGATTATTTGAAACCTAAGTTAGCTACATTCGCAGAACACAACTTCTTTGCTAAATGGTAGGATATCCAATTCAAGAACTTATTAAAGAACATCCCACAAGATGTTTCAGTTATTAATTTTGCTAAAAACTATGGGTTCAAGGTGCAAGACGAAGTTCAGTCTATGCATTGGCACACCACGCAGGTGACTATTTTAATACACATTACATATAGGTGGCAGTGCATGCAACTTCATAAAGTTCTTACACAGGTCCAAGAGGACCCATAATTGACATAAGGGGAATGGATGAAGGAGTTTCATTTCTACATATCTAATGATATTCAACATGACTCCCTATTTGTTCAACATTGTTTCATGCTCCAATGGGAGCACATGACATTAGGTGACTAAGTTTCCCCTACAAGACATTGGGTGTGGTCTGACAAGTGTGCTACCCAGTTTATATCAGCTCGGCCTTAGTACTTTGTTGTTCAATATCCAAGGTTGACACAGGGTTATTTGATGGTTTGGAGTTATTTTGGATTTGGGCATGGCAAAGGCAAACATGATGGAGTAAGGGTAGTGGTCAAATGGGCATTTACAAAGAGCAGTTGAATGTAAATGGCAAACAGCTCCAATGTGACTATTTGAAATATGTTTTATCATATAGGTTAGCTTCTTCATATGTCAAGGATAAATCACCTTTGAAAAAGTTCTTTAAGCACATTGGGGAAATTGATATTAATTGACAAATATCTTGGGAATATGAAATTGTGAAAGGTAGTAGAAAAATTCACCAAATCCAATCTCATGGGGATCCTTTGAAACTCATGGTTTGAAATTTGGCTTGTTTTTGTGAATATTACTTTGATGAAGAATGGAAATTTTATGTGAATACTGCCCATACTAGATGGTGGTGGCTTGAAACATTGATGCCATTGAATGCAATTGTAGCCTGCATGATCAACAATTTGGATGATGTGGAGGCCAGTTAAGAACTTGAGTTTGGATCTACTGAATAATCTTTGGCTACAACCCTAGACCTAGGCGACAATTTTTTGATACATGTAGAGCTTGGTAATGAGGAGGGGGTAGAGATTTACATCTTGTGTTGTGAAAGGCCACTATTTACACTAGATGTGGATGTGGGACCAAGTTTCTAAGATGCAATTTATTTTGCAAAAGAGGTTGTGGTTTTCGGAAAGTATTATAAGGCTTGGGTTAAGAAAGGGTTATTATATGTCATGTTGAATGATAACCCAATGGGGTATGCCTGTTCACACCTTGTTTGTTATGCAAAATTTCCAATGCCATTAGTTGTACATCGTGTCAAGGGTAATACCCAAGTGTTTACTTTATCAAATAATACCTTGGAGGCGATAAAGGGTAGCCTACCATATGATTATGATGTACAATATGCAAACTGAGATGAACAACTAGTAGAATATGTTAGTGATCTTGAAAAACATTTTGGTTCTCGTATAAATGTTGAAGATTTTGGGTCAACTAATGTTTCAGATGATGATTTTAATGAATTTGAATCTCCATTTGACTTATAGATGGGGTGAAGATGATCATGAGTCAAAGCATGAAGAATTTTTTTATATTCAGAATAGCATTATCAATGATTGGGGCATGATTTTGTGTATTTTTTGTTTAAGCTACAAGGAAAAGCTGATTAGGTGTGGCTAGTGTTTCAATGATGTTGTGGTAGATTTTATCAATAAGTGTGACTAGTTGGATGGGAATGGAGACAATGGAAAGGCAATGATTTTGTAAAGGATAGGATTTTGATGGCAGCCTAAAAGCATAAATAAAAAAACATATACATGTTATTTTGTATGGTGGGCAAATTAACACTTTTGGGAGGCAATAAATCATATGTGGCAATTATATACTTACAAATTAAGCTCTTTCTCCTTCCCAATCATTTAAATTGTTCTATAAGTTTAGACAACAAAATTGGTTATGTTACAAATTAAGTAAATAGGTTGGATTACAACCCAAGTTGGATTTTTTGCATTATTTTAGAATGAATGAAAACAAAGTTCTAGAAATAATGATTGTACAATTGATTTTTGGTCAACATGATTATACATTTGATTTTTGGAAAACTTGATTATACATGTGATGATTTGTCTAATTTTTGGTCAAACTAATTAATTGTTTGGCCTTTTATTAATTACTTCTAGGGCAAAATTAAAGCAGACAAGAAACAAATGCAAGAGTGAATTGGAGAAGTTGATGGAACGTCATGTTGGGAAGCTGTCTGGTAGGCATATCTAGACTATAATATTGGGCATTGTAGCAATTAGTGCATCCCATGGATTTCTAACGAATCTAGGGATGGTACACATTAGTTAGAAGGTTTTTTAGCAACATTTTTTAAAAAAAAAGCTTGTTGTTTTGTGGTAGGTTTGTACCTATAATTCTCCTTGGCCCAGTTCAGTACTTCATTTCAACAATTTCACTGATAACGTTGGGCAACCATTTTCACAATTTTGTGTGGGTGTTGTTTCGAGTTTGCTTGGAGCAAAAGGTAACTACCTTTATTAAATGGGGGCAAGTACTTAATTATAACATCAAGACTCTTAGTTAACCAATGCTAGAATCAAGTGATACCTTTTCCAATTGAAGTGGAGAGCAGTAGTTGAAAGTTGTTGTATACCCATGGGTGGTTTGTCATGGAATTAAAATTTGTTTGGTGCCTTGTAGTGGACATCAATGAAGGAAGATTTGTTACTTTAGAGCTTATGTGAGTGCTTGGAATGGCTTCATGACAAAACTCCACAACATAATTATAGGTAGACTTACAAAGCTATTTAAAAATAGTTCCCATATCCAATCAAAGATATATTTGATGAATTTCCAACAACACCCTCTACATAAGGGAACATTACCCAAGTGAATTGTTTTTTTGGTGAAGTTCATCTCTTTAGGTTGATGAAAGTATTGGCATGTGGGGATGAAATAAAGAAAAGATAGATGATTGGAGGTATGTTCTGTTACATTGAAAAAATAAGTCATGATATTGATTTTGTAAGTGTTTGACTCTTTTGGATAGGTGTTCAGAGCTAAATTGAAGGATCATGGTGATGGCACCCCTTTGGATGTTGTAGTAAAAGTAAGTGCAACCACTTGCACATGTAATCTGGCAAAAAAACCACAACACTTGTAGTAAGCCATTTTATTGACGATTAAAGTGGAAGCTTGGACCTATTTTGCTTGGGTGTAATAGAATTTGGATGCCCTTTAAGTACTTTCTTTGGCTGATCATCTTTGATTTTCTGCCAAATCAAATGAGGCATCCATTTGTGGCAATTAAGATACATCAAAAATTTCAAATCACGTAGGTGCCAATAGACTTTGCACAAAAAGATTGCATGCCTTTCGATGGCTTAAATTGTGACAAAATGTTGATCCATTTTCCTATATAATGATTGCCCAAGTGACAAGAATTTTGAAAGGTTACATGAAAAGGTTATCTAGCCAAGATTAATCCCTAATTTGGTAAGTTACATCAATCATCAATTTTTTTCTATTTTCATTTATCTTTGTAATAACCAATTTTTGTATGTTAATTACTTTTAGTACCACAACCTACATGAGTTCCTAAGTATTCATGGGTACATATTCTTGAGTTGTTCTATAACATGTTCACCATAATCTAGAAACACAATTGTGTGTCCAATCCGAAATGGCAGAATTTTCATTGCAGGTTGCAATGATGACTTTTCATCTTTTCTCATGTGCTTCAATGTATTTGAAACACCTAAATTTAATCACCTTCAATAGGGCAAGCAAACATTCCTGACTAACTAGAGGAGGAGCATAACTTCATTTTTGAACAAAACAATTGGATTATATATATGGGGTGCATATTGCTATAGTAGGACTAGACACATACCTCAAGATGCTATTGATGGATAATTTTGTTCACATAGATTTGCACCCTAACAACATTTTTGCTTAAATGGCAAATAATAATCTAGGATTTTGTAATGAAACTACAAATATTTTATTGAAGTTTGTAAATTTAGATTTAATTCCAAAGTTGATGTGTTTCTGATTCTCAAAGCATTTTGGGTGGAGGAGATGCCCACTGAGTTCAATGACTATTATGGATTAGGAAATGAAAATGGAGAAAGTTCAAAGAGACTACAATTGGTACTTTTGGAGTTTAAATTGATAGAGGAACTATCACCACAAGTTTGATATCATTTCATCTCTTTCATAATAAACATTGGAGTTGCAAATGGCGAGCATGTGGTATGTTGGCATTTGACTTTTGAAACCAAAAGTTGGCAAACCCATGTTGCATTGATTGTGTGGGAAGACCTAGTATTGTAAACAAGCCTATTCACCACAAGGTGAAGAATTTTTTTAATCTTATAACTTTTCTGGTTCAAAATGTAGGCACCACATCTTCTTCAATTCTCCTAACCACATTAGCAATAGTGTAAGAGACCAAATATATTCATCAACAACATGAATAAATTGTTCAAGAAAGAATGTGACTTGAAGATTAACCCCATTGACCTCAATATTGTTTTGAAGCACATCAGAACAACTACATAAAAAAACAAACCTTTTGGAATTCAAAGATCTACCCAATGAGTCGAAGAGCTCAGATAGTGGTCATAAATCACTTGAATTTGTTTTCTTGTATCTTTTCAAACACCTTATATGAACAAGAGTGGTTTTTCTGGTGATTCAAGTGCTCTAATTTTGTTGACAACATGAAGTGACAATTGATAGTTCATATACATCATTGGTGATAACAATGTGTGTTTTGGTTGGCTTTGTTCGAAGCTTAGATTTGAAACTTTCAATAATGGGTGCGAATGTCACGACTTTAACCTTGGGCTCATGACCAAAGCAAAGGCATGGAAAGGTGCAGGCTGAGAGTGCAACCCGATAGTCACATTCGCACTCCTGGGAGTGTGAAGGAATGAACCCACACACTCCCAAGTGGATTCTCACTGTATGAGTTGGAATCCCTATGGAATCATGAATCTTCAAAGAGGTATTTCAAGGGTCAAAACTCATTGGATTGAAGAGTTCCATTGAAAAGGTCTTGAAACTTAAATGTCTAAAATGGGCTTGCAATGACCCATTTGAGTACTTAAAACACAAGTTATGACCAAAAGAAGGGTCAAGAGTAAAAATGCCAATTTGACTCCCGACCACTAAAAGTTGGGAATAACTCTAAAATATGTGCGTTCAGGTGGCATGCCACATAACGTTGGAAAGGTCTTGACAAGGGCTATAACTTTTATTTAGACCTCACTTCAATCGGAGATTTTCATGAAAAGTTATGGCCCTCCAAAGTGTCAAAAGTCCTAATTTCGGGAGTTTTGGGACTCCCAACTTGAAAGTCTTAGGACAAAATGACATTTGGATGCAGCCCTTATGGCTAATCATAAAAAATACTATAAGGGGGAAGGTGGTGACTTTCCCCAAGTCTGGGCCGTGGTGAATCTTGTGAGTCTATGTATGCCCATGGTTTGTTCGTGCATTAAAAATGCTCCAACTATGCATTAACCAACTTATTGTTTGGTTTATGCACGTCCATGTGAATAGTTGACCCACTTGTCACTTTTCCTAGTTCCCATCCCAGAACTTTAGCACACCCCTCTTACCCTCGAAGTGTTGCAAGTTAAGGAGTATACTTCGACTCTTTCTGTTGTTTTCACATTCGAATTGGCATTTGAATATTTCAAGGAGTTTGAGGGTGCATCATCAACAATCCCATGTCTTCTTTTCTAAAATCTTATGGGCCAAATTTCAGGTGGCATTTATGGGTGATATAAGATTTGATCATTTTTAATGAATTGTGTTATCCCAGTGTGCCCTTATGTTATAAGAACAAATGGCAAGATTATTTTCCAAAATCATTTGTTTTGGCTTCCAAAACCTTATAAAACACAAACATGTGTGTGGGACATTGTAACATTATAATGGCAATTAATTTGAAAGCATTTTTGAATTTTAATACAAAGGTGACAATGTTTTGATTTTAAGTATTTGAAGATGGACCACATAAGTTGTTAAGCAAATTTCTTCATAATTTCAATTTGGGCCATTTTTCTTTTGTTGATGAAAATTTAACAGCCCAGATTGCAACCTAATTGTCCTCGCATCATCTTAATTATTAGTGCCTAGGTATAAAACATAGGGTGCAATACTAATAAACCTTAGTGAAGTGAAGGTTTGTGGTTCTTGTAAACTGAAATGCAAACCTTTATTTCTATAATTATATCGCTCATGAAAGAACACGAGCTTTTTGCTCACCAAGGAGGCCCCATCATTTTATTTCAAGTACTTTTATTATTATAGTTGACAAATTGGTGAGGATTAATGGTTAATAGAGAATATTAATTCATGTGTGGTTAAGGGCATGACAAATACTTTAATGTTTTCACCATAACACTTTAGGTTAGAAATGAGTTATGCTTTAATGGTTGTGTGTACACTTTGGTTATAATCTGGTTATTATTACTTTGGTGAGAATGAATATTCAAACCAAATACCATTACAATTATCAAGTTAGATAGCAAGAATTTTGGGAACTTTAGACACAATATGAAAGGTTGATATCATCATAAAATTTCTATTATATTACATGTTTTTAGCAAAATGGGACCTTGCACTTTTGTGGAAGTTCATACAGAGTGATATCAAGGGCAAATCAAACTATCTAGAAACATAAACATGGTAATATGGAGCCTATAGAATTATGAACTCAATAATAATGTGAAAACTAATATTAAAGATATTTGTCAACAAAATGGATATGAACCCATGTAACCATGAAAAATCCTAAATGCAAATCAAGCAAACTAAAGGTTAAAACAAAATATTAATCAGATTTTGAGCTCATATGTAATCAAGACTAAAAAAATCTTGTTGGCTTTTGTTATGAAAGGGAATATCGCCTATATGTGTCAATTAATTTTTGTTTTTGGACTTTTGTGATTTTGTTGGGCCCAAGGAATGGTTCTTTTTGTTTAAATATTGTTTTTGAATTTGCATTACCAACTTTTTGAAATTATCAATTCCTGAACCACTTCATCCACCAACACAAGTAGTTAAAATTGCCTAACCAAAATTGGGATTGAACTAACTGATTACAAAAGGTCAAACAAATTGTGGTTCAAACAAACAATGGGTACAACAATTGGGTATAGACTGAAATTAATATTCAGACAAAATTCTTACCCATTTTTCTTGGTATACTTTTTGGTTGATGTTAATTTCTTTAGTTTTGCAATAGTAAAAGGAGGTCAATGTTTCATACATTATGGGCTCTTCACACCAATTATTTCTTTCAGTGGCTAAGGTTTTTCACTTTTAAAAGAGTTAGTGCATGTATTAGCTCAAGTACATTTGACACCTGGTTTGAAAGCTCCAACTACTTTTTTCCATTTCTAGCCTTTTATGACCTTCTTGGGTTGTGGGGATGGTTTTTCTAATTCCTCCAAATCTACTTCTAAATTTGTATCACCTCCTTCCTCCCTAAAGACTCATCAAATCCTAAACTATTAAAAGAATTAGATTGTTGGACAAGTTCTTTCAGTTTTGATTATACCTTTGACAATTTCATTTTTTTTAAAAGGGATCCATATTTGCACTTTAGATTTTTTCTTTTGGGTTTGATGGCCACCACCAATTGTTCTTCATTACTTTTAGAACTTTCATCTGAACTGATTTTTGAAGACACCTAAACTACCTTTTGATGCTTGAAATGTTTGTACTTGTTCTTCTTCTTGCCAATTGGAGTTAACTTTTCCAACTTGGGGGTGAAAAGGACAATTGGGCTTGCCACAAATTGAAAGTTAGTCCCTAGTATTATTCCCAATGTTTCAGCAACATTTGGCAGAGGTGTTACATTCAACAATGGTGTTGGTAGTATTCTAGGAGTTGGAAGAAGAATATGAAGATTGGGAAGTTCAAGTGCTAGTTGTGAGGACACTTGCACACATGCCATTGCCTTAACTGTGACTAGGGGTGCTACATAATCAACATCCTAGGCTTTTGGCAATGTTACATTCTGGAATAATTTAGAAATAATATGCACCTTTGAGGATAGAACTTCAAGTCTGATATTGTTGGGTTGCAATATAAAGCTCACCAATTCAACCTCTAGGCTAATTGAAATGGACTCATCCATTGCACTATGAGATGGCCTAAATGATAGTCTTGGGGTATTGTGGTATTGATGAATTGATCTTACTAGAGATCCAATGGAATCCAAAATGTCAAGGACTGAACCAATGTTGATAGTGCTACTTGCTACTAGGGTATTTTGAATTGAAGAAAAGAAATCATGCTCTTTGTATTTCAAGTCATGATCCACATCAGAGTCTGCAAAAGAAAAAAACAAAAGATTAGGACATTTTCCTTTACCACAATGCAAAATTTTGAACAATTAGACCTTTAATATGTTTTTGAGAGAGCTTGCATGCATATGAAAACTACTAAAATAGTCTTGATTTGAAGATGATATACATGTTAATGTCAAATTCCAAATGAAGTAACTAGTTCATGCCTACACAAGGCTTATGATATAACATAAACACGAAAGACCTATTGAAGTTATAAAACAAAACCTTACCATAAATAATCCATGTAGATTGTAGAATGCAAGTAGCTTAAAACTTGATAGTATCAACAAGACCAAGAAGTACATAAATAATACTTGAATTACAAAAGCATTGTACTCATGAGTATAAACAATAGTGTTCTAATACACTATTAGATCATGATCCAAAAGTACTTAAAACATTATTCAAGTAAACCCAGGCATTATACTACAAGTTGAGTGCTCAGGTGGCCTAAATCCAATGCTAGACTTCAGCATTGTAGTACAACTTGAGTACTGAAATGGGCCTCATTTTACTTGTAGGGTTGAGTACTCAGGTTGGCCTCCTTACCATGGTTTTGTACTCCAACAAAATTGGAGTATTGTTGATACATATAATTGTGCAAGTATTTAGTCTACTAGCAAAGCATTATAGTACTAAAGTTAAGTACTTAGGTGGGTCTCACTACCATGCTAGTATATATGTTTGCATTCAAAAGGAGAGTAGATAGTACTGCCAATACATAGAAAGACCAAAAAATTCCATTGTAAGTAATGGACTACTAGCAAGGAATTACAATACTCGACATCAGTACTGAAGTGGGCCTCATTGCCATGATTAGGAGACATGAATATTGAGGAGATCAATGAGTATAAGGAACTAGATCAATACATTGAAGAATTGGAGATTGCATTGCCTACTTGTATTCAATATCTACTCAAGAGCACAACCTACTTACAAGTACCATTCCTTCAAATTTTCAAGAGTAAAATTGAACATTCATTAAGTACACATGAAGAAATTTCAATAAAAATACTCACCAAAACCATGTTCAGGCATGGACTCCATGAGATGGAGTCTCCTTATTAAAGCTACTTTCATAAAAGAGGCCTTAATTTCAACTTTGGAACCATCTTTCATGAGTTGGAACTATTTTCATAATAAATTTTTTTATTGTAATTGAAACTATCTATTAATGAAATATAATGGCTAAAGGAGCTTCACAACTTTGAGGATAGGTTGTAATCAAATCTTGCAAATGAACCATCTTTCATGACTAACCTCCTAAACAAATTAAATGGAATTAAAGATGGAATAATAAACCTTCTCACACATGGGAAGAATTTAGAGATAGAAGTAAAGAAGTCACTTGGATCTTAGACTATGCAAATCAGCTTTACCATGGGAATGGCTAGGTGTTCAATCAGGTCTAGAATTTTTTACATTGAAAATACTATCAAATACATTTTGACACTATGAAGAAGGGAGATTTGGCATATTGTAATTGCAAAAACCTAAAGTATTCAAAATTCATGGAGGGGAGCATAAGCTTACATTAGTGTTGGAAAAGTTCTTCTTTTTCCTCCATCCGTTAGTGGTTGTGATTGTCCAATCCAAATTCGATGGCTTAAACTTGATTTTCTGGATATGAATTCTGTACACCAAATGACTTACACTAGTTTGGATGCATCAACTTATTACAATTTGTCATCCTATTACAATTAGAGGTGAGAAGGTGAGTTGTAAGACACCAAGGGTGGTAAGTGTGCATGCAGCTAGTAACAACAATGTCCAAATAATGGAACCACATACCATAAGATGGACACTTGTTCAAGATGAGGGTTTCCTATTTCATCACATTTTCAACATGGTGTAAAATAGGACAATTTAGGAAAGAGGGGCATAAGTGATGTGATAATTGCTTCAAATAGGCAATTTGATGAGATTCCATCTGAAATTGTTGTTGTAAAAAAATTTCAACTGCTTTGGCAACTGATTGAATTTGAATGTCATGCTTGTGAAAATTGCTAAGAACACAATGATAATCATTTTCCTTAATCTCAACTTGTGCATTCAATTTTGTTGACTTTAGTTGTATAACCTCTAAATCACATACAAAACTTGATAACATCTCCTCCCCAGCTTGTAGCTCATGTTCTACAATAAGCATTTCTTTGATTCTTTGAGAAGCTTCTATAACATTAGGTACCTGCATGAACATGTTTACAATTTTATAAAGCTTGTTACAAGTAGTTACATAATCCAAGTTACATGTAGGCTTAGGGATGTTGCAATTTCGAATTCATAGTCATTAGCAAAGTTTTGATGACAAAAAACATTTTGCACATTATCTAGGAGTGAGGGCCAAAGAATATTCAGTGCATGATAATTCTTTTTTGAACAATGCAAGTAGTTGTCACATATAGACCTTTGATGACAAAAAACAAGGAAGGATGGAACAAGATCCAAACTTCTTCAAATACAACCTTGGAAACTCTAGTGACATTAAACACCAATGTCATTACAAAATAGTTCACTACAAACATGTCAATAACATTAGATGCCATTGCCTTTGTAGAACCATTCTCTACAAGCAAGTCATGGAGGTTCTATTTTAACTTTATCACCATCTCCTTCATCTCTTCCACTGATTTTTTCAACATGTTCTCTAATTATCTTTCTTGAAATACTAGAGCCGATATTGTGTCATACTGATGCTACCTATTACTTTGGATTATTTTGAACAAGCCATTTTTGCCTTTAGACAGGTTTCCAAGTCTAGTTTGTGTGCAATAGTTCCTGATTTCTACAATGAGATGAGGGCAGTGAGTTGCTTCAAAAGCTATGACACTTATTTTTCCGACACATCTACCTTGGTTACGGCCTTAGTTGCAATGATCTAACTATAACTATGATTTTGAATGTCCTTAGCATTTGCTTGTAAGGGCTATAAAACAATGTTAATTGGATAAGGGGGTAGCACCCTTTTGGTGTTGGCGCATCGGGCTTGATCTTTAGAGGTCACTTTTGCAAATTTCGCCCATTTTACTTTCACTCCCTTGCTTTTAGCAATAATCCTTTTTGCAAATGCCAAACAGATTGCAGTGTTTGACTGACCTCTTTGGTAAATCACATTATTAAGATGTCCTTTTCTTGCCTCTAATTCCAGTGGGTTTACCGTCTACTTTGAACTTAAACCCATTGTGCCCTTTCTTGGGACCCCATAACTTAATGCATTCAGCCTTTGTTGCATATTCATCAATGCTAGACTTTTGAAGATCCAACTCTTCACCACACAACCCTAACATAGACCTAAAATGATCATAAGACATGAAACAACTCTCACCTTCGCCAAGACCTATTTCATGTAGCTTCATCAACTCAATGGACTCTTGGCCAAGAACTTCAACTTTGATTGGCAAGATGGTTCAAGTAGGAGCTATTACCATTTTTTTGCAATTGACTAGTTGTAAGCAATTTCAAAACAAAAAATTAATGACATTAATGGAAAGACCAATTTGTAACAATGTTAAAAATTTAATGCACAACTACACAAAAGAATTTACAAGTCTATAATCTACCATTGTAGCCAAATGAAACACACTTTGAACAAACATACAAACTACAACAAACCAAACAAAAATAATAATCAAACCTTTTTTCACACTCAATAAAATTATCACCAAAGATCAAATTTGAATGGTAAACAAAATAACAAAAAAAAATTATCTTAAAATTCCAAAAAGCTCCCAATATTAGAAAACATGCAAAGAAACTTGTTGTGCGTTTGCAATTAGCCATGCTTCAAACTTGCACTCGTAAACAAACTGTTGGGCAATTAACTAGCCAGAGAAAAATAAATCGGTGATCACTAGTTGGATTTTTCATATTACTAGTGGCAATTGGTTTTTAGATTCACACAATCTCACATGATTATTTTTTTACTAGTGACATAGGTTTGTGCTACATCCATGTTATAAGAAAAATTGGCAGATCTAGGGATTTTCAAAGATTCCACTTTTTGGCCCTAGACTAGTGTGTCCCCAACCCCAACTTTCATAGTGTAGTAAGGGGGGGTGCTTAATATTATTTGGAGGGCCTCAATATTCACTTTTTAGCCCTATTTTGGATCTTTGTTAACATTTTTATTGCTATTGTGATTCCCTAAACGGTTTCACCCCATAACACCCTATCCTATTGGACTATTTATAAGTAATAATGTAACTATATCCCAAGTGCCAAGATTTTTTCATTTTTTCAGCCCCTTTCAAGAGCGCCAATATAGCCAAGAAAATCACATTCAATCATGCTTTCACCCCTTGGGTGTATTTTTCTTCATGCTCTTTGACCATCTCCACAACTTCCTTGGAGTGATCTCTTCATCCCATGGGAATGGCTAAGTCCATTGGTTTTCTAACTTCCTTTCCCAACACTAATTCAAACAGAGACATCTTTGTTGTCAAATGCATTGTGAAGTTATAATACAATTCCACCAAGCCTAGATGTTTGCCCCAATTTTTTTGATCAGTGCCAACATAGTTTTTGAAGTATTAGTTTAACACCCCATTGACCCTCTCTATTTGGCCATTAGTTTGTGGGTGGAATACCATACTAGAAATGACAATTTCATCCCCACCTTCCAAAACAAGTGCATCTCTATCACTTATGATAAATTGTGACATCCCATGATGCCTAATCCACATATCAAAAAACAACTTCACCAAGTCAAGAATTATCACAATCGTAGATGGAGCCATTTTTGGCAACTTGGAAAATTGATTAACTACCATGAGGATGGCATCCATTCCATTCCACTTGGGCAGTTGGGTCATGAAGTACATGGAAACACTTTCCCATGGCTCAAAAAAGATCGATAGAAGTCTATATAGTCCATATTTCTTTTTGTATTTGGATTTCGTGCTTTGGCACTTAACACAAGTGTGCACAAAATGCTTTACATCTTGCTTCATTTTGGGCCATTAGAATCTCTTTCCTATGGCCACCCTTGTGGTTCTTTCCCCACAGCGCCCTACCATGGGCACATCATGTTCCTCCTGCATTGTTTTTGTGCACAGCTTCCTTGCTAGCACATAAATTTGAAACTGCTTCCATCTGAGCAACCCTTCTTTTAAGGTGATGCCTTTCACCTTTTGTCATTCATGCAATTCCTTAAAGTAACATTAAACGAATGAATCTTCACACATGTTTTTCTTGTTTTCTATTTTAGGCTACTTTTGCCCTAGAAGATGGCCCCTAATGCCTGATCTTGGTCAAGGGTTTTTCCACTTGGAATTTTTCTTTCCTACTTAATGCATTGGGGACCACATTGTCCTATCCCAACTTGTGGATTAACTCCACATCCAACAATGTTAAGGTGTCATGCCATTTCAATTATTTCGTTGAGGCCCTTGGCTATGTTTCAAAATATCGCAAGGAAATGTTATCCGTGTAGACCTTGGTCTTTTGTGTCCCCAAATAGTGTTGCCATGCTTTTACATGACACACGATGACATACAGCTCTTTCTTGTGAGTTGGCCATTGTAGTTGAGCCCTAGAGAGCTTCTTGCTCTCAAAGGCAATTGGGTGTCCATCTTGCATGAACACCCCACCGATAGCAAAATCATTTGCATTGGTGTGGACTTTAAATGGTTTGGTAAAGTTCGAGAATATTAACACATGGATAGATGAAAAATTTATCTTTTAAATCTTCAAATGTTTTTTGTTATTCCTCCTTCCATTCAAAGGAGAATTCCTTTTTAAGGAGGTCCAAAAGTGGTTTCACCAATTGGGAAAAACCTTTTATAAACTTTCGATAGAAGTTAATTAGGCCTAAGAAGGATCAAATTCCTTTGACTATGACTGGCCTTTTCCAATCCTTTATAACTTCCAACTTCTTAAGGTCAAGTCTCACCCCTTCCATGACAACATGCCTTAGGAAATCCATCTCTTTTGGGCAAACTCACTTTTCACCTTGTTGGCAAATAGTTGGTTTTCTTGGAGCTTACTTGACATATATTCTAAGTGCTTTGCATCATCCTTCATTGTTTTGGAGTACACCAATATATCATCAATATCGAGATCACGAACTCATCCAACTTTTTGTGGAAAATATAGTTCATGAAGGTGGTGAACATCAACAGGGCATTAAACATAACTTGAATGGCATCACTAAGAACTCATAAAAGCCATACCTAATCCTCATTGCTGTCTTTCCACATTCTCATCTGTGATGTGGATTTGATAGTACCCCGACTTGAAATCAATTCAGCTAAATTATTTTACCCCATTGAACCAATCCAATAGATCATTAATGCGGGGCAAAGGATAGTTGTTCTTTATCATTATTTTATTCAAGGCATGGTAATTAATACACATTCTTAACTTGCCATCCTTTTTATCCACAAACAAGACACGTGCCCCATAGGACAAGTTGTTTTATCAAATATATTCCCAACTAAGGAGGTCATTTAATTGTTTTTTTAAAAATTCCAATTCCTTTTAGTTTAACCTATAGGGTGCCTCGGATGGCAAGGTCACTTTAGGCACCATTTTTATCTTATGGTCAACCTCTCTACAAGGTGGAAGGGCATCGAAGAGTTCAACTATTAGAACCTCCAAAAATTTATTGAGTGAATCCAAAATATAAGTAGGGGGTTGCCTTGCCCCTTGTTGTGGGGGTGGAACTGCACCATAAACCTTGGTTGGAGGTGTATTAGAAAGCAAGGCTATTAGAGTGGATGGTTTCCAACAAATTGTCAACTAACTACCATGCATCATCTAAACTCTTGAAGTTGTCACCAATGATAAGAAGGTGTAATGAAAACAAAGAGTTTTTCCAATAAAGTACGAATGTCCACAAGAGCTTGGTTATTATCAAGTAAAGAGCCCTCATGCTTACATTTGGCAACTAGATAGTCCATTAAAAGTGTGTTGCAATGTTAAATATCATTATAGTAAAGTTTGTCATGCTTTCACACTCTTTCTCCAAGAAAAAATTTGATTTAGGATATTCTAAGATCCTTCATGTGAACACAATTTAGACATTATTGAATTTGTAGATGCATTACCTGACTCTTAAGAATGAATATGATACTTACCCCACCATTTTATATTGTTCCTGCAAAAGGTAGACCTTACTTCATCATCTCTTTTATTAGAGCTATTGTTGCATCCACTCATTTGATATGGTTTTGCAATGTCCTTCAGCTACAAGGAAAGCTCAGTAAAAAAATAATTCAGTTTGAGTGCATGCTTGCATTGACAATCTCAGATTCTTCTTGTTTTCTTCCACCATCGTTGCCACCACTGGTCTTAAAGGTCTAAGGGTAGCTATGAACATTGTTTTCAGATTAAAGTTACTATTTGTCTATAATTTGTGCATAATTCCTCATGTCACCTATTACTCAAAATCTTAAGATCTCATTTGAGATCTCGAATAAGGATAGCTAATGTGGCCTCATGAACGTCTAGTATTTCTGGTCGATGTTCAAGGCTGCCTCTTCAAAGACATCAAAACAAGAAAACTAGGCGACTCTAATTTACTAGCTAAAGCAACCAAGTTCATTCCCATTTCTACCAATGTATAATTATAATCCACATATAAGTTCACTAATTTAAAACCACTATTGGCACATACTTTCAACTTACCTTCACTATAAAGGATGTTTACTTCGTAAGCATCCAAAAATGTGTTTCGTGGAATTACATCAAAATTATTTAAGTCACACAAGGTGAAGTTCTCAAAAAATCGAACTCCTCCGCAAAATAGCTCGACTCTTAACACTACACTAAGCGAAGGTCTAATTATGCCTTGTGCCAATTGCACTATGATGGGGTCTACCACTAATTCAATCTTGACTCCAAGTTGTTCTGCCACCTGCGGAATCTGAATGAATTTGTCATTCCTGGATCCAATAAACAACCCACAATTTTGTCATTTATTTTACAATTTAATTTTAACAAGTTGGAGGCCTTGCTTTCGTGTACCCCTATTTCAGCCACAAGGCCCCCTTGGAGAATCAACTTACCTTGGGCAATGCACTCATTTACCCAAGGTGGCTTGGGGTAATCCTTTGCCAAATGTTTGTTGTTGTCACAATTGAAACATTTGACCTTGGATAGGTCCCGCTTCGCCTTCTTAACCGGTGGTTCTTTGTTCGTCCACTTCTCCTTGTTATTTTGAGGCCCCGGCTTACCTTGGCCCTTGTTGTGACCTTTGCTTCCATTGCATAAGTCGACTTGATTCTTCTAGGTGACCCCATTTTTGATTTCACCCTTGGGGCATGTAGGGGTTTCATCCTCCATACATTCCACCATCTTCATCAACCCTTGGCATGTCTCTAGAATATTAATCCTTTAGTAGATTATTTTCCACACCCAAGGTTTGAGTCCATGCAAAAAGATCAACTTTCGAGCATACTCAGCCTTCAAAGGGGCCACATTTAACATGTAATTGAAGTCCTGGACATAGGCAACCAACAAGCCCCAATCATCCCCTTGGGTGAGTTTTAAAAACTCCATCCAATCCTGAAACACCAAGTGGTGTGGCGTGAACCTTTCATTCAGTCATAATTTGAACTCCTCCCATGTGAAGGTTTCAAGTAGGTCAAGTGTCTCGTACTTTTAGGACATCCACCATTCCCATGATTGCTCCTTCAACAAGGTTTGAGTGAAATGAATCCACTCCTTGTCACTTTTGAGGTGTTGTGTTTCCATGTACACGTATACTTGGTGCAACCATGATCATATCCATTTGGTTTTGGTCTCCTTCCCTATGAAAGAGTTTGGCAACCTCACCTTGATGGTTGCCTTGGCAAAACCCCCACTTGGGGCATTGCTAATGGCACCCAACCCTTCTACAATGCGGTTCATCAACTTAGTTGTCTCCTAATTTTGTGTTGTGGCTTCCCCTTGTTGGACCACAAACACATAGAAGGTGTCCATGAGAGCCAAAAACTCCTTGGATGATTTCTCCACCTTTGGAACTTCCTTTTCCTACTTTTCAGGAGATTCGTCCACCTCTAGACGTTTTAGGGCTTGCTTGCCCCCTTTTCCTCTTGTTGGCTCATTTAATGGGATAATCAAAGAGTTCACATCCCCATTCGATTTAGAAGAGTGGAAGTCAATGTGTTTATTCAAGTCCACAATTGGTTCAGGAACTTTTTCCTTCTCCTTATACTTTTTAAGAGCTGCAAAAGTTTTTACCAATGAACCCATGCTCATTTCGTCTTTTCCTTTCTTTTGTTTAACATGGGAAGGAGTCCTTTCATGGTCTTTTGCCTTGTTCAGGCCTACCTCATCCTTCCTTATTTATTTTTTCTTAGGTTTTTGTGGAGCAAACTTTACTACCTCCTCCACATATTCCTTCAGACTTTGGGCCTCTTTTTCACGAAAATCCTCCCCCACCATGGTTTGAGCTACTATCACCAATTCCTCCATGGTGGTCTCCTTTTCCTTTTCCTTTTTGGTATTGTATTTCTTTTTGGCCTCGAATTCCTTGGGTTACACCACAGCCTACGTGTTGGGTAGGGGTTCATCCAAGGCCATTTGCTTTCAACCGTTCACCTCCCCCAAATGCCTTAGAAGAATTCGCACTCAACCCTAAGAGTTTGCTTTGCTACCACTTTTCACACTCATTTACACCTTGGTGTTGTTCCACCATTGCCTCCATTCCATTCTCATGCCTCACTAAACACCTATGCTACTTGCATATGGAAAACCACACATTTTGGTGAAGTTTCCGCATTCAGGCTTACCTCGTTATTTTGGGCTAACCTTGACCTTTAAATGAATGGGACTATTACTCGATGCAAACTTCCCAAGTGGTCCAAGGCCTTGTCGCCCAAGATTACCATCTCCCATCTTCTGGCCTAACCGAAATCTTCATCTAGTTCAAGGACTTAGTGCACCAAGGCCAACATCTTGGGCCCCCTTCCTCAAGCCCTCACTTGCTGGCACCTATGCGGTTCGTGAACATGTCAAACCATGAGTTAAACCCAACCCAACACTTAGACTCGTAACCCAAGTTGCTACGAGGGCAGCCCCATGGTGGTCCAAACTTGGGTCTCAACTAGTCGAGCCCCCACACTTGAAGGTCTACCTAGAAGGGCATGTCATTCATAACCACTCCATTTTTCAAAATTGTGCTAAAAATATTAGCATGACTGAACCATGAAGTGGTGGACCTGGGGAGGAGTATCACCAAACACAATGAAGGTGTCGACATTGCAAATGCCAACAATCTAATGGAACCTCTAAGGGCACAACCAACACAATAGGGCAAATTAAACCCATTTCAAGTTGGTCTAGGTGAAGCCCTTCCATAGGACCTTAAATGCAACCACAAATGGTTATTCATGCAAAAATGTGATTGGGTCTTGTAAGAAGTCATCAACTAGGAAGTATTGCAAGTTAAGATAGACTTCCACTAAACGCACAAGATCATCATTAGCTTCATCGGTAACAAGGTACCAAACCATCACATTGTAGATTGGATAAAACTCTTGGATGATCATATCAAAACTAAAAAGGTTCATTATAAGATGGAAACATAAAGAGGTTTCTTTTACCTCACTATGTCCAATACAAAAAATCTAATTAGTTGTTTATGCTTACCCCACATAAGCTTCCATGGGGCGCAACAATTTATCAAAAATGTATTTCTATGTTCAATCCAAACTTTCCATCTAGTTTAAAACTTCCAATATGGATCATTTTGTAGATGCTACCTTTGGAGTTTAGGCCCTAGAAATAAAAATTGTGTCCTTGATAAGGAGGGTGTTTGGTGTTGATGTGGCAAATGAAAGCAAGAGAGATCCCAAATTTTATGTAGCCATGGATCTTGAAAAAGGATGGCTAACCCAACTCCTCATTGTGGGCTTATGGGTAAAGATTCGTGTGGACTATGAAAGATATCCTATAAGGTGTCATTTTTTCATGGGGTTTAATCACCTTATCAAATATTACCCTTCTTTGACAACTAAGAAAGATTGGGTGGCCTTTTTCAACTCAAAGGGTAGGCTATTAGGGGGAACCTTAATTCCAAGCCTAAAGGTTGACAAAGTTAATGATAAGACAATTGAAAAAACATGACTTTGGTTACCATTAAATCCCAAAGTAGACAAGGATGGATTCATTATGATCTCTAGAAAAAATTGCTTCCAACATTAAAGTATATGTGAAACTAATGTGAACAATAAGTAGTAGAAAAAAGATCAACATATGAACGTTCAAACAAAGGCAATAAAAGTGGTGGGGCTAAATGCTAGACCGCCCCCCCCCCCTCCCCAATTGAAATTTTTATAAAAGACAAAATGGTGAAGGAGAACAAAAACGCAAAGTGAAAACGGCAAATGCTTCCAAGTAATGAGTCAAAAAATGTGAAAGTTGCATAACCAAACATAGAAATTGTTAACTTAAAACATGTCCTTATGACATGGTCACCAAAAAAATTGGGCCATTGCAAATGCAAGGTAGAATGTGGCATTAGCTATGTAAATGATCATGAAGGTTCAATGAACAGAATGTGATCCTTGCCATTTGAAATCCCCACAAACCTTTGCAATTGTCATTTCTACTAAATGCCAAACTTTAACCCAAAATAATGTTTTTGTCATTTAGATAAACACATAATTGTTTCAACCTTTGCTTTTTTGTTACATCCCAAACCATGTGGACCAAGGGGAAGAAAATTAGGCTCTTTCACAAGTAATGTTTAATCAATTCTTAATAAGCCAAAAAGGTGAAGGGGAGTGCAACTAGGAAAACATACATATCCATGATGCCATCATTTTGGAGATTGGCCCTATTGAGAAGAAAAAGGTCTATCTTGAATTTGGACAACATATTCACTTATCCTCAACCATGGGAGTTGAAGGGGAAAATGTTACCCCATTCACCACACCTATCACAGAGGCCAAGTCTACTTAAAGATCTCAATGGGAGGAGGGACCTACAACATGCCATTTCTATAGCAAAGGGCAAAAACTTTACAACAAGTGTAACTATAAAACATGACAAGGAAAATAATGTCAAAACAATGAAGACAACAAGAGGTAACCATTCAAACTCTCTTCCAAAAGAAAATAAACATTAAAGGCCTTCTTCAATGTATGATTTATGGGGGCTAGGAAAAAGTCATTTAAATAGTCAACAAGTTGGGACCACACAAAAAGAATCCTAGACCAAAGGTAATGTTCCATGAATTTCTACCTCTTATCCTATAATATAAGAAGAATGTAGAAAAGGAGGTTCGCAAATTAAGCTAATATTTCAAAGGCATAATTTGCAAAATGAATATTATTTGCTTTCAAGAACACAAATTGTGTGGGGGGATAATTAATAGGATTAATAAAGCTTTATGGAAGGATGTAAGATGTTGGATGGTGAAAGCAACAAAAGGATATACATCTCATCTCCAACTTAGGAGGGTTGGCAAAGGTGGTACTTGCATCCTAATGGATCTAAGTGGGTGAATAAAATCACAATTGGGTATGACATAGTGATGGAGAATAGAGGTCAATGGGTGAAGTTAAAAGGGCTTCCTAGGCAAGATTTTGGAGTACTAAATGTTTAGGATCAAAACAACCCAACAAAGAGGATCCAACTTTGGGATTGCATAAAGAACTTGTTAATGGATTTCGTGTGGAGACCTAAATATGGTTAAACACAAACATGACAAGACATCATATGTGGGTGACTAATGTTATATGTAGAAAAGCTACAATACATCACAAATTTTCAATATTATGAAATTTTGATAAAACTTATGCAAAAATCATTAAAAAATATGTTTATGCAAAATACATGGGCTTCAAAGTGTAAAAATGACATGACTATATAACTTTTACATAAATGATGTGTCTTTTTTACTTATGATGTTTTGAAGTGAAGTATGTATGTTTTACATGTTAGATAAATTTGTGCAATTTTTGTATGAACTTATGAAGCTTGGTAAGTTTGTGATGTAGGAATCTTTCCAAATATTTCTAACATAGAAAAATTATAAGGAAAAAAAAAATCAAATATTCATGGGGCAATCGTAAAAAAGGCTTAGAGCAAATCATGGCAAGGCTAAAGAAATTTTACCTGTCTTGTAAATACATCCATAGCCAAGATTGTGCCATTCCTAACTATGTCATTAAGGTGGGTGGAATTAAATTTGACCATCACCCAGTCCCTTACATCCTTGACATACAAGAAACATTGCCAAAGAGGTTTTATTAAAAGATGAATTCATGTTACTTTGTAGAAGCTAACATTCAAATATAAGGACATTTCAAAAAATTGGAATAATGATGTCCCTTCCTTTGCCAAAAATGAAGGCGGTCATTAAGTTCTACAAAACCTTTTACAAGAAAAAACCATGGCGTTTCAAATTGAAAAAACTAAATTAAGAGGGGATTTCAATCTTTGATCCATGATACATTGTTGAAGGTGGGCCAACTTTCAAAAAAGGTCCAAGATCTTGAATCAATCAAAGTAACAGGGCAAAAAAATAGAACACGGATACACTAGAAGAATAAAAAAAAATCCTATATCAAGGAGTTTTTCAATGCAATTTAACCATGTCTTATTAAAACTATCATCTTAAGTTTGGAAAACTCAATGGGAAAATTGGTCACAAACAAGCAAAAACCATACAAAACTTGTTGTGAGTTCTATAAGAACCTATATGGCACACCACAACCATCTATCAAGGATATTGAATTTAAGAGAAGGTTCTTTCCACATTGCCAATCAAATTCATTGATATGTGAACAAGATCTTATCAAAACCAATTACAAAAGAAAATTTGTACAAAGGAATAAATAGTGTAGCCAAGGGAAGATTCCCTAAACTAGATGGATTCATCATCAAATTCTACACTTTTTTTTGGGACCTAATTGGTGAGGATTATTTTGACATGACAAATGAAGCCATTGAAAAATGCAAACTACTAAACATGGTTATAAAAGGTTTAGTCATTTTGATTTACAAGGCTAAGGATGAAGAAAAATTGAGCAAATATAGATTTATTATGCTATTTAATGTAGCTTATAAGGTGTTTGCTAAAGTTTTGTAACTACATCTTTAGCCTTTATTTAATATGGGGGTCATTGGCCTATGCTTAAACTTCATTCCTCCCTTTATGTCACATCCTAGACAAGATTTCTTAGTCCATGAAACAATTGATTAGGCAAAGAGGTCAAAACAACCTTTGTTTTCGTTAGACTTGACTTTTCCAAGGCATACATGATAAAGTTTCTTGGGCATTTTTGTTTGAAACTATTGTAAAACTAGGGATGGCACAAAGTTTCATTAACACGGGCAAACCACTCTTTGGAAATGTAAGGCATCAATTTACTTGAATGGAATTGTAACATAAATCTTCCCAATCTAGCAACGGGTTGTGCAAGGTTCCCCCCTTGCACCATATTTGTTTATCATTGTTGGTGAAGTCTTGAACATCATGTTCAAGGAGGCTAAACACAAAAAAGAAGTTAAGGGAGTTGGGTTGTTGGAAACTTCAAGGCAACAAATCATGACATTAGTTTATCAATGTTGGGAGAAGAGGAAAACATTGTTAATGTGGTCAACCTTCTAGAACTCTTCCAATGCATTTTAGGTTTGGATATTGGGATAAAAGTTTGGCCTATTGGTATGCCAAAGGGAGGTAGAAATCTAAATGATTGGAGACATTTAAGTGGAAATGGGCAAATGAGGGTGACTTGTCAAAGCTAATGGAAACTCCATTTGGGTTGAATGTGGACACCAAGGAGATTGATTAATTCCTTATAGACATGCTTAATTTTAAAAAAATTAAATTACTGGTGTTCAATGCATTTACCTTTAGTCGAAAGGGTAATTGTTGTGAACTCCATCTCCTTTTCAACTTTTAAGTGTTTCATCAATGTGTGGGCAAAAATCAAACAAGTAATTTCTTGTGGTTTAAGGGGAAACACACAATTAGGACCATATTCAATTAGAACGGTTTTTATGCCCAAAGAAGGATTGACAAGCTAAGTTTAATTCACCTTGATGATGCTTTAACTAATTAACATGCTATGTAAATGGATTATGAAAGGTTTGGAACTTGGGGCCTCAAACCTTAAATTGATGTTTTAATATAGATTATGCCAATGCGTGCCATTTAAACATAAAAGGTGATTTATCCTTAATTAAGTGCTCATAGGAGGGCACATTTCCACCCTAGGATCCAAGCTTTAAAAATGGATCATGAAGGCTTGCAAACCAACATGATACAAAAACTTTGGTTTATAGTTCCAAAGCTAGCACAATTAATTAAAAAGGTAAATCTTTGGTGGTTAAAAGTTACACCCAAAAGGATTAAGACACATTGAGACCTATTAGACCAAACTAATGGGAGGTTAAACTATTGGGATATTGTCAAGGCTTCCTATTATTTCAATGGGACATAACATATTCTTTGGTAGAAACTAAGAAAAAACCTTCTAAGGTGTTGGATAAATGAACTACACCATCCATCAACTTACACAAAGGAAGGAAAATGGCTAAGTATTTACAAACAAAGGCACCCACATTGTGCCAAAAGGCAACAAATATGACTCCATCCATAATTAAAAACCTTAGTTGTATACTAGATGACTATGTAGTTGATTTAGATTCATTGTTTATGCCATGATGATAGTTCTTTATGCCATTCCATACCATTTTATGATTCTAATCATGGATGTATGATCATGATATCATAAAATAGTGTGGTCATGGTCATTTCAATTTATGATATTAAATCAAATAATACTCATGTAAGATGCATCCAACAATTGAAATTTTAATTTTAAAAATAAAAATTACAAAATTTTAATTTGTTTTTGTTGCCACATGGCAATTTAGGCTAAATTCAAAAATTTATTGTCCATTTGTGAGTTGCCATCACCTAGAGCTAGGAAATAAACATTTTAAGCCCAATCACATGATGTCACATGGTAACGAAGACTTATGAAGCTTAACCTAGGTTTCCTAGATTAAAAACAAACCTAAAGTAAATTAAGTAAATTACTTTTCCAAAGAGTTTAGGTAATCCTAGGTTGTAAATGGGAGGACTTGAACCCCTCACTTTCATTTTGGGAGTTCAAATATTTAACCATTTCACCACAACTTTTTAATTATAACATAATTAATCATCATAAAGTTATAAACATCAACATATTTTAGTTAGGTTAACTTAAGTGTTATTAAGTTATTGTAAATTAACCCAGGTTAAACCGAAATTAAATCTAAAGGCAAAACATAGAAGTTAAATCTATAAGTTAAACATAGACTAAACATAATTAAATAGGACTAAACTTAGTTAACCTAGGTTGAATTTGTTAAACATGATCAAACATTGGCTAAAATTACAGGTTAAATTTAAATGCTAAATTTAAAGGTTAAACTTAAGCTAAACATAAAAGCTAAACCTAATGACCAAACTTAGGCTAAATTTACAAGTTAAATTTAAAATAAACCTAAAAGTTAAACTTTAACCAATTATAAGCCGACCATGGCCAATTTTTTAAAAACCTAATGTTAATGTATTTTAATATTGGTTCCAAGAAGGAAAAAAGTTCGATGGTGTCAAGTTGGATTAAATTGATTTTTGTGATTCATCATGTGCAAAATCACAATATTTAAAATCATTCACAACTAGTTAATGTTCATAAATTATTTCGAATAATTAATTACATTTTTATGGAACTACTTTGAAAATATTTAAATTATATATTCTCAAATTAATTTTTTTTCCCCCCTAATGATAATTATGAACATATGTTTCTTAAATGCATACACTTAATTGACAATTTTTTTTCATAATGTTTAAAAATAATTATTTTATGTGTCCAATATGTTTTATTATTTAATCGAACATGGTTTGAAGTCAAACCACATGCCTTAATCATGTGATTGTAAAGATCACTAACATGTGTTACATGATTATGGATGTGACTATACAATTAAAATTTAATCATAATTACAAAAATGTTCAAGTCATGGATGTCATCTTTTGGTGTCACACAAAAACTAGTTACCATACTATGCATTAGAAAGAATTTTAAACCAATTATGGATAGTTACATACATAGTTTCATTTTTATGCAAGATGATATTCCATTGTTTATAGTTGGAGCGCAATCAAGGGTGTTTCAACCACTTGAAGAAAGAATGGAGGTTCAAGGGACAGTGAATAAAGTCAGATTGAAAAAAAAAAGGTCTGAATGAATTGACTTTAAATTTTTTTGGTTTGCTTCAATATCTAGAATTTGGCCCCTACATGTGGTGATGGGAGAGCAGGGACAATATGTTGGAGTACATCATAAAATAAAAAAAGGCTTTTGATTAACAAGAGAGTAATGCTAAAGTAAAGCTCATATACATGCCCAATGCTCAAAGACCCTCCCAATCTCTTTCAAATTCAATTGGAATGGTGTATGGTTCAAGGCTAGGGCAGAAAGAGACGATGGGTTTCTTTGGGCTGTTTGGCACCAAGTTATAACGATGAATTCTTGAAGGGTTCAAGCTCACAAAGATATTGACACAAATTGTCATGTGTGTGATTAAAAAGTGCCAGAGAGTGTATTACACCCATTTAAAATGTGCCCATGAAGGAAAGCTACATGGGCATTCACCTCATGGATAGATTAAAATCCCTCCTCATGTTTGCAAGAAATGGAAGGCTCTCAAGGTAAACCAATGCCTTTTCAACATTAAACTACTTAAGTACCTCAGAGATTCAGCCTAATCTAGAATCTACTTAGAGAAGTCACAATTCGATTTATTTGGCTAAAAAGGAGCGCTTTGCTCTTTAACAATAACAAGTGGTTTGATGTGAAACTTAGGAACTGTATGTGGGAAGGATTGATTGACTTTGGTAGAACAAAATGGTACAAAGTTCTTGCTGAGATTGTTAGGAGGCCATCCTTGAGAATTTTGATAATGCATGTTGCCTACACGACTCCTTGTAGGTGCGAGATGAGATGAAAATTAGGTGGTGGTAGATTCCTCAGAACCTTAGTTTGACGTTGTAATTCCTGGGACTGGGGTTGAGTTTCCACTATCTTTCCTGGTGTACTAGAAGAAAAACCTTATATATATATATATATATAAACAAGAATGAAAATCCATCCACAAAAAGTACAAGGCATGGCCAAGCAAATGTAAACTCACAAGAAGAAAACCAAAACAATCCTAAAAGTAGTAATGAAATAGAAAACCTAATGCTAAAAGGGCATCCTCTGCCACATATCACCTAGCAATGGAGATGCACTAGCTAGTATGTGTGGAAGAGATGAAGAACTGTGACTGGTTTTCTCTTTGCAATAGAGTTCTCCATTTGTTTCCCAAAGAAAACCCAGAGAATCCCGGGCGACATGCCTACAGTAGGCAATAGGCCACTATTGACATAGGATTCAATGTTCACTACCTATTTAGAGCTTTTACTCTCCCTGTAATTAAAAAAACATTTACTCCCTTTGTGGTCCCGCTCCATGAATCCATCATGGGCAGCATGGCCGACAAGGGAGCAGGCAGCGCCGTAGAAGCAATGATGGTATCCGTCACTCACAATTCAACTCCCACCGCGTGGCATGGAATTATTGAAAGTCACACGCGAGGAGACAGCAACAAAACTGATGCGAGAGAGTCCCTGTCCCCTATAGGAGCAGGGCGGGCCTAACAAGCTCCCACTCACCCGATTGGCCACACGGCCATTGACAGCTAGTTGTGTAGGAGCCACCTCGGATGGTAGTGGCCGACAAGGGGATGATCAGGCTCCCGTAACTGTGTAAGTAGTTCGTATCCATTGCGGACACGTCTGCTGTTCCCTCCGCAGGGAAGCATTCAGGAGATGGCCAATGATTGTTTTAAGATCTTTTTTTTTAGGCACCAGGTGGCAGGGCGACTCACGAATAATGTGGTTTTTTGGGAAATAACTAAATCATATTTTCAAAATGTCCTTTCCAGTTTCCACCAATGCAAAGAAATACATGGGAGAAAATTGTATGGTAGAACCTACCCAAAGTTCAATTTTTTCTTTTGTGATGGGCATCTTTCATTGGCCCACCACAAAATAAAAATAAACCAAGCTTTGGACAGTCCCAAAATAGAAATGTTGTACTCTCCTTCTTTGGGTTACATAGGTTACAAGAATAGAACTTAGGCCAAAGGATATAGGATAAAGGGAAGAGCTATTGAGAACATGTCAAGGAACTCATTGGGAACTTGATGGGAACCCAAAAAATTTCAACACCCTCACCCTCCCCCATAAGAAAAATAACTTGGTCCCCCCAGTTGCAGGGGGATGGTATGGGGCGGGCGTATTTAACGTCTCACATGAATCATGTGCATTCCCACATGTAAACCTAATAATATAGCAGTAGCCCTAGTTATATGAGTAATAATGATGTCAATGCGTGCTCTGCCTAGCTAGAATAGTTTATATTATGCTTTGACCATGGATCTCACCTTTTCATTTTGTCCATTCTGTTTCTCGTCCTCTTTCTTTTCTTGCCATAAAGTTGGGCAGGTTTACAAAAAGCAACAAGAAACTTTCTTTCTTTCTTTCTTTCTTTCTTTCTTTCTTTTAATTTAACGTCAATACTCGGACCAGAGAGATCCATTTGACGACAATTACAAAGTTGACTTGATCAAAACACTCCTGTTGTCTAGGCAAGAAACTAAG
>Ga0116231_10003647_pt1 | contig 31818 bp, 20 predicted proteins | sample S1TSphgellanicum_2_FD_89695 | JGI IMG/M metagenome (GOLD analysis project Ga0116231, IMG submission 89695) | Host-associated microbial communities from peat moss isolated from Minnesota, USA - S1T2_Fd - Sphagnum magellanicum MG | ecosystem: Host-associated > Plants > Peat moss > Unclassified... | reverse complement strand
TGTTCTCATTGCAGAGTATGTTCATTGATCTAGATGGATAAAAATATTTGGCACAAACATTTACAGGCACATTGCTCACTGTCTAAGCCAGAGACTGATGCAGTGATTATGTGACTTCTGCATGGCAGCCATATGGTATCAGTCCCTAATTGGAAAGAGGCAAGCAATTGGATTGTTAGTTAAAGTCAGGTACCATACCTATGACTCATGTTTGGCACTAATTAATTCCTGAAAGAGCCAGCTGAAAAGAAAGAAAAAGTTAAGAGCAGGTTGTCGAAATTCTAGAGAATTGAACCCACTTCAAAAACGAAGTAAGTTTGAAACTTATTGGTGGACTTAGCATACTTAGAGACTATTGTTGAAATTCTGAAATATTCAAATTGGGGCTGTCAGACCCTTTTTTCAAAAAAATAATTATTTCAACAAAATTTGCTGAACATGAGTCATGGGTACGGTACTCATTCAACGGCAGTCTTCAATTTATTAATTTTTCTCTGTTATGGGTGAACCAGAGCTTCACAGGCTTTGCTTCCACCTTCATAGTAGGGCTGCTTGAGAATGCTGAGGGCATATTCTTGACTACATAGTAACAAAGGCTCCTTGAGGCCACTGTAAGATCATTTTACATGTGAATGCATCATGTATACTTTGCAAACTCATACATTGGTTGCAGTGAAGCAGTTCATGGAATAACAATGATTGATTATGGAGTGGAGCTCTCAAGTGTTTTGGGGGCTTTTAGATTTTATTGTCATTGGGTTTTCTCCAAGATTTTTCCATTTATGGTAGGGCTAACTTTCTGGAGATGAGGCAAGCACTGGAGTCATTCTTGAATCCTAACAGTGAACAGGTTTGAATGAATAGATGGTGATATGGCAATGTTTGGATGCCGGGCTCACCACTCTGTTGTTCACACTGGAAATTACTGCACACATATGATATGGTTGGCAACATTTTTCTTCAGGAATTCAACATTGGCCTAACTGGCTACCTCCAGCTCAGTTTTTTCTGGAATGTTATGATTTCTGGCCTAAGTACAAATTGGGACACTTATTGCCAGTAAGAAGTGCTGGAATCAAAAGACATGCCATTACAGGAGTCCAGATAAAGGATCAAGTTTTGCTTTCACAATTATCAAATGGTTGCTTTTGGAAGTCTCAGATCTCTTCCTTGGGACCCCGAGGTGGTGAGTCCACTGCATGCAATTTTTGACTAGAATTTTTTTAAGGATGACATTGTTAGGACTCATGACAAATTCTTTACCATAGGAAACTTTTTCATTTTTTTCTTAGGTATCCATGTACTCAACTTGGAAATACATTGTTGACCTAAACAATACCCCTTATAGATGTTACCATAATCTGCCCTTTAGGGTCATTTTTGTTTCAGTCCTATGAGGAAGAAATAGTAGAAAAGTATTATCGTGTCTACATTGTTCTCCCACATTTGGAATCACTTCATTTTTCTAGACTTAGTGTAACCATTTTTGTTGAGTACAATCCTTTTTGCGTCATCAATAGTATTATTGAAGTTGATGTCAAATATGTAATGTTATTTGAAAAATGTAGCAACAAGTGTTCTATCCAATTTTGTTCACACAAGTGGACATCCAAAATAAGGAATAGTTTCATTTTAACTAGTTCAATTTTAAGTGAACTATGAACTATGTGGTTAGATGAACCACTTCCAATGAAATGTATGATGTTATGCTTTTTTTATGGATTGCCTTGGTTTTTGTAGGGTCTTTCCATTGCTAGAATATCGCGTGTAGATTTTTTTGGAGTTATGGAAGATCTAGAATTTTTAGTTTTCCACCCTTTAAATATGCCATATTTATGAGATGTTTTCAACTATGAGTTTTGGATTTGATTTGTTCCTAAGGGTGTCTTCTTTGTGTTATTTTCAACCTAAAATGGAGTTCTCATAGCAACACACCTCAAGGTTCTTCAAAATATTGGGCCTTTGACCCTACATTGCAAAGCTCACATTTCATCTTGCATCTTTGTTCTCAAGCTTAGATTGAAGAACTTTCTCAAAAGATGTATAACGATGTTCATCGTGTAAATATGTCTACAATCCAACATTACAACATCAATAATTATTTGGATCAATACTAATGTGAAACACAAATTACCATCAATCCCTTCAAGGTGTTTGGTCAAAAGTGTTGCATGCAAAATGTTCATTTTTTTGTTTATTAGTCAAACAAACCCATATTGAGTGGTATCACTAGGAACCACATCAAAGAATGATTAAGGAACTAAAATTGGTCAAATACAGTTTTTGAGCCCTTTTTCTTGAATTTTTTCACAACTATAAATTTTTAAAAAAATTCTCATGTTTATCATTGCATTAATATATGGTCTTAAGTTTTTATTGGAATTTTTTTAAATGAAAATTGTTACAAGTTTGTATTTTTAATTATAATGGCTGCTTTAGGAATCACATAACAGAACTTTGGAAATTCATGATTAAATCATACTTATTTAGGGTGCAATTGTATTAATACATACCATTAGTAGTTGTAACCACTATTTAATTTTGTCTTTTGAATTGTAAAAATAAAAAAAATACAAATGGACTTGCTTTTATAGAATGTTAATTTCAATATATTGGTATACATATCCACAAAATCAAAATCAATCTAATGAATAAAAAATACATAACAACATTTTTTGCTAAATAACTAGTGTTTTTAAGCAATAAAAACAAAAAGTTCACAATTTGAATTTTTTTTAAATGACATAATTTTGGCAAAATTTTAATATAAGCCTTGACATAATAATACTAACAAAAATTTGGATTTTTTTTCATAAAAATAAAAATATGATGCATGGAAAAAATTGAAAAAATATTCTTGAAAAAATAGTGAAAAAACACAAGTTTAAAGGGGTGGGTGTGATGTTTATTAAAGTGGTGGATGCTTGACTTAATTATTTAATAAAAATTTAAATAAACCTCAAAAAGTACCTTAAAGAACAATTTCCCAAGAAAAATCCCCAAACATGTTTCAAACATGTGTTTTTGACAAAAAGTTCAAGGAAAAGAAACAATGATACATTCCTAAAACGTTTTCAAATGCAATGATTAGGAAAATCAAAATAAAAAATATGTTTAATGTTGTTAAAGTTTCAAAATCTATACAACCTAACAAATGTCATCATAACTTTTTTTTAATGAAAATCCTTATTTAAGTGTTTCCTATATTTTTCTAAAACTGAATGGGTCCAATAAAATTAAAATATGATGTTCTTAATTATGGCCCAAGGATGGGTTTGCCCAATCTTAACAAGCCTGTTTTTCATAAAACCTTTGATGTTTTGTTACTTAAATATCATGACACTCATGTTAGCAATATGTTGTTTGTGGATAGTGCACCTTATAAAAATTTGTTTAATGGACCATTTAATGTTATTTTCTTATAGTCTTTTGATGGGTTCACAACGATGACATTTGTTTGTTCAATATTGTTTTTTTTAGAATCTTTTCATTGTTTTAGATATGGTGTTGGCACTTTTGTGAATGACAAATATTTTTGTCATATTAGAAATATTAGTTACAATGATCCTAGATAATATAAAATATTAATTGTGAAATGCACCCGTAGGTGTGATGTTCCGTATTATAAGAATGCACAAACGAAAATGAAAAAAAAGATGTGAATCATCTCTTTTTAATTACTTTCCTCACATTCTTTAACTTTGGAAAAAAATATTTTTCAAATTTTTAGCATTAAAAAATGTTACTTGTCAAAATCATTAAACTTTATTAATGAAATTTAATTATTAGTGCAAATGTTTTGTCTAGCTTGTATCTTCAAAGCTTAGAATTTCAACATTTTTTTGACCTATTGGCAAGCTACCAAACCAAACTTCATACTTATTTTCTGCCTTTTTTCACTATGTGTTTTGTTTTCATATTTTTCACCCTTCACAATTACAACTACATGGTGGCCACTTGGTTTTTTGTACTCATACTTTTAATCCTTTTGATTCAAAACCACTTAGTGGTGTTCACTAAGTGATTTTTTTGGTGTGTTTTTGGTGTTGTAAATTATTCCCCATTGTTTTGGATCTTGTTCCAATTTTTGTGGTCTATTGGACGTTATTGGAAATCTCTTAATTTTCATAGATTGTTTATTTACATCCAACTCCACCCATGAGAGGTTTACCCAATGTTCAAGAATTTTTATACATGTCTTACTAACCTCAAAAATTTGTTGATTCTTAATGTGAATGGTGTCATGTGTTAATTTTCATGAAACGTTGTTTTGTAAGGGAATAATCAATGTGCGAAGGGGAGTAATATTGACATTAGCAAGGTGAAAGTAAGAGTTGAAATGCAAAATTTCCTTTCTTGAACATTTATAAATATATATATTGTTATTTGGTCTTGTATGTTGCTAGAAGATGTTATGCAAGTTCTTCCTTTGTTGATGCCACAAGTATTTGTGGATCAAATTTTTTTCATTTGAGGACATGAACAAAGCTCTAAAACATTGGGCCAACTCATTGCATGAACATAATATTGTCTTTAGGATTTGAAACATGTGTATTTTGCATGTTGAAGATTGCCCTAGGGGAAAGAAAATGAGATATTGTTCATTGACAACAATCCGAGCAAGGCCATTCAAAAATTTCAAGTGTAATGGTTTTTTGATTGATCTGTTAAAAGACATAAATTGTCAAAGAATAAAATCCAATGATTGGACCTTGCTTTTGTTTGTTGCTAACATTGGTTGGATTGCCATTGGTGATGACTCTTGGTGTCCACTATGAAAACATTGTCAAATATTTTAAGCCACTTTTGACTTTCTTTTCACCAAATTATTCTTGGTTCGCATAATATATGGAGAGTGATAATAGGAGAGTGATAATGTAGATGTTAGAATTACTCATTTAGGTATGAATTTTAACCCTATCACCTTTTTAAAAATTCATTTCATTTGTTGTCATGGTTCATCTTTTAATTATGTCTACTTATTCAATTACTAAATTTTACTTGTAGTTGGTTTGGATTATTCTTTGTAAACCACACAATGATGTTTATAACTTTGAAGGGTAGAAAATGATGGTTTCTAATTGGATTTTATTTTGAGATGAAACCAATGTAGTTCCTTATCTAATTGTTGGATAATCACAAATATTTTAGTTGTGTTAATATTATACTAATAATTGATGAATTCCTTAAGCTTTGCAAACTTACAACCCAAGAACTTTCTTATTTTTTAAATCCAATGACACAATGTACTATATATTTTTTGAATGATGGATCTCTAGTGATTGTAACTAAGCTCTTAATTCTTCAAATCTCTTATGGTCTATATTATCTTTTATTTTTTACATTTTGAGTCTTCAACTTTCAATATTTATCACCTAATGACAACTAAATATTAATTTAATTCTTGTCTGTGATATATACAATATTGAAACCAACCTTCATCTTATTTTATTTTATTTTTGTGATCAATACCAATTTTTTCATACATTTAACATGTTGGCTACTAAGCTCAATTTGCAATTTCAAAATTTAAATAGCTATTTTGAAACTTTTCTAAAGTCTAAAATTGATTAATACATGTTTTATCAACAAAACCTGACTTTTAAAACTTGACTCACTTTGCTGGAAGACTTCCATGATGCAAATCCAATATCTTTGACCAGAAAACAATTGCCCTTTACACCATGTTTGCTCAGTTAAGGACATTGATAGAATTAGGCATAAGTCTCAGGTTTAACAAGACTCATGTGGGACATGAAAAGCTTGAAAATTGTGCCTCTCCGGCACAACAACCTCTGCTCAAGGCCACAGATGTTGATTATCCAAAACAGAACAAAGTTGCCTTCAAATGTTAGCGGCAAGGACGTGAACAGAGACTCATTCTAGATCAAATATCCTTGTCAATCTTACCTGTTTGATGGTCCATCAAGAACCAACAAATGAGGAGAGAACCTGGATATGTCAATAGGAAGCTGACTTGACTGGACACTTCTGGTCCTATGTGCTTAAAACCAGGAGCACGGCTCAGTGAAGAACCAGAACTTCACTTACTTTCCTCTTGATATCCTGCTTGCTACAAGGATTCTCCCCAAAAATTTGGGTAATTCTGCATCTCCCAGGGTTCAAATGTTGTTCTCCTGTCCTACTCACAGCTCAAGGCTTTACTTCTGTGCCTGTTAGTTTGCACAAATAATTGGCCTATCTTAGCATCAACGAATGTCTCACTCAGATATGGATAACAATGCAAATGATGGAATGGCATAACCATCTAAATGGTGAACCTGAGTCTACAAGTGCCAGGTTTCAGCAATCGCTGCTCAAAAAGAGAGGACCTTGTACTTGTCAGACAGTGTAAGTGAAAGCATCTAAGCAAGCAACTCATTCCTCCTCACAGTAACAACGCACTGAAGTATGGAGACTTGAGCATTGCCTGCAAACTGCAAGAAAACATGTGTACTCATTGCACCCCAGGAGATGCTTTGTTAGCAGGAAAAACCTTAAGTGGGTCAAAATACCTGCAAGCAACAACTCAACATTCTGGAAAAGCTATGAAAATTGGCAAATTTACAGCTGATGTCATAAGAAAACAACAGGATATTAAAGGAAAAAAATTCACAACTTGGATTAGGCTAAACCCTTAAGCTCTCTCATAGCCAGACTAACCTGGCTGAGAATTGTGTCACTTTTCAAACCTCTGCAGTATCCCGCTTCGCTCCTGTTTCAATATCTTCACTTAGTTGTTCAGAGCCGCCTTCTACCAATCTATCCACAGCCTTAGGAGAGCTTTCTGGGGTCCTGGGTTCAGTGTTAGGTTCGCCTTTGTGGATCTGGACAGAGGCAAGAAAATCTGCTGCCATAGCACTGTCCTTCATTCTCACAGCATATGTGGTGAGACCAACCTTAGCCTCCCCTGCACTGTTGGCACACACAAATGTGACTCCCCGATTGTCCATCTTCGTGAGCTTCATATCTGGAAACAGATTAGCATTCAAGAGTAGCCGTAAATTTCCTTTGGATCTCATGACCAATCTTGGCCTTCTGTCTTTGTCTTCAGGCAAATTCAGACGTATCTCACCCCTCCCACGCTCCTTCCATTCACCGCCAAGAAACTCAAAGAGCGAGGCATCAGCTGCAAAAACCGGTTTTTCTTTCTCTTCCCCCGTTTGTGAAGGAACTTCTTGGAGGACTAGCCCTCCCGTATTTTGGGCCCCGAACCCTGGAGTGGCAGTTCCGGCAGCTTGAGATCCGAAAAGCTGGAACGAAGTCGTGTTGCCATTTTTGTTGCCAAACACACTGGAGAGAGATGGGAAAGCCGTAGCTGCTGTCGTCGAGCTTGTCGAACCCGCGAGCCCCGTTGCAAACCCTAACCCTGACCAAGAGGAAGAACCAAAAGAAGAAAAGCCTGTTGATGTCTGCGTGCTCCCGAATGTGAATGTTGATGAGGAGAATCCAGTCCCAAACGAGCCAGAAAAAGCATTTTTTGCAGAAGAAAGCTGCTGGAATGTTTCAGAACTTGAACCGACCGGCCCAACAGCACTTCCAACGCTTGTCTCTCCATTCTCCCCTGTCTTGGCCGAAGCTTTTGACTCCTCTTCAAAGCCTAACCCCAACTTCTCCTCACCCGACACTTCAATGGCTACCGCATCATTTTTTGCCTCGAGATTGGCCTCTGTGGGAGGTTGATCGGATTCTTTCGCAGGTACTTCAGTCTCATCTCCTTTCTCCAGGGCAACAATAGTCTCCGAAGGATCTGTCAGACCAGGCGCAGGCTGAGGCTGAGGAGCAACACCTTCATCACTGGCTGAGGCAACAGGCGGCACAAGACGAATAGATGCAAAAGGGTTGGGAGCAGCGGTCCCACCACCGCCACCACCACCGCCTACTCCTCCACCTCCCACGGTAGTACCCGTGCGCCGAACTTTCACAATCCGTCGATTAGCAAGAACAGCGTCGCTAGCCTTCCTGAAAGTCCCACTCTCGACTGCTACCGCATCTTCAAGATCCGGATCATCATCTTTCGAAATTTGACGCGACGCCGCACGCTTCTTCGAAGCCGTGTCAGGAGGATTACTTTCTTCTGCTGAAGATCCCATAGTCTTACTAGATACCGCACTTGCACACCCTCCTCCTGGAGCTCCACCACCTGCTGCTGCTGCTCCTCCTCCTCCTCCTGCTGCGGCTGCTTCTGCCAGACCAGCTCACAAAGACCTCGCTGCGCTCCACCAACACAGCGATGGCTTCAGTGCAACGGGCGTGGCATTGGCAGTTGTGTCACGGAGCTTGCACTGCCCATGGCGTGGATGCACGACAAAACACCGGGAAAACACTAACCCTAAAAACTCTACTTCACACGGGCTCAAATGTTTCTGGGCATCATCCATATTAAAAAAAAAAATCAAATCGGGCCAGGGGCAGACAGTGAAAAACAAATGCAACAGTACATTTAGGACCTTTGGATGATTTAACGAGCTTCTCAATTTCTCGCACCTCCTATCTGTTGCTTGTTATGATACTTGAAGTAAGTTATCATAACCTAGTGCCAAGCACATAAAGCACTTGAAGAAAATCTGTAGTGTATTGGAGGGCACCTTATATTCATCAATTGCCCCCCTAGAAAATGGGAAGGATATTGTGCATACTCCTCAATAGTGGGAGGGCTCTACACCTATAAGTAAGCATAATTTTCCTGCAACTATAGAGTATTGAGTAGTAGGCATAATATCCCTCTCACACTTTCGCTTAGTGATCTACCTAGGTTTGATTCATGATCAATTTTGTCTTGTGCTTTAAGATAGCTAAAGCTCATGGGTGAGACATTCTCAAAATGAGAGGCCGAACTCAACTTTCGGCTTGTCCTAGGCCCCTTATTTTGATAATGCCCTCACCCTAGGGTTTTGCCCTACACATGATAGTAGAAGCAACAATTTAAACAAGTGTTCAATCAAAAATGTTTTTCAAAACAATTGGTTGTACATGAATTATAGTAAATGTTTTGTCTGTGACTCTTTCCCCGTATTTCAATAAATGGTAGACAAATGTGATGCAAATGTTAAGAATCATTGTTTTGATGAGCATGTTAAGTTTTGAGATCAAATCTTTTCTTCCAAGAGCCATCGTCATCCCTAGATGGATTCTTTGCATGTACTCTCTCTTGGATGTTCATTCAAAAACAACATCCTCTGCAACTTAGTCCCACTGCTCTTTTGTCTTTAGCATTTCATTTGTTGCACAACTTCAACTTTTCATTGTTATATTATTCTTATACATTATGTAAGAAATTGAGCCAACATTTCATCCATTTTACAACTTTTTTTCAATAGTTCATTCTTGAGAATTTTAATTTTGATCCATTATACCACATTCCTCCATAGGTTTTCATCTATTGTGCAATCTTCCAAAAAAAATTAAGCATTTCACATAATTCAATTGATGGTGAAGATTGCAAAATTTTAAATAAAATCCAACTTCCCAAAGGAAGAAATCCACAAGGAACAAGTAGTCACCCTACCATTTCATGGATCAAGATGTTTTTTTTTCACTTGCATTTGCCAATGTTTCCTGTGGCAAGACATTTGTCCAAGGGAAAAGCCATTATTTCCCCTGGGCATTGAAGCGAAAAGCCATTATTTCTTTGAGGCAAATGGCAAGCAATGCATTGCCCTGGGGAAAGTTCATACTGTAACAGTACATTTGCACCAAAGAAGGCTTATTTCTTGGGGAACTTCCCATGGAACATTGCATTGGGGAAAGGCCATTATTTCTAGAGACAACACATTTGCCCTAGGAGAAGCTTTCCTTTGAGGCAACACAAACATTTCCCAAGTAAATGGTTGGTCATTTTTGAAGGAAAAAAAAGAATTTGACAATTTTTTTATTTTTTATTTTTTTCCCAAATGGAAAAAAACTGCCAAAAAAAACACTGAGGTGGACTAATGTGACTAATGTTAGAGGTCAGAGACATGTTCTTTTTTTTCCAGTTTTGTGGAGGGTAAATCCCTAGGTCAAGGGCATTACCAAAATAAGGGCAGGCGAGAGGCGATAGCCGAGTGCAGACAGTCAGGTAGAATCTTTTTATAATCCTGCCTAGTTCTGGCGACCAATAGCAATTCATTGTCTAAATATGGCGACATGTGACCTTTTTTCCTCAAAATGTGGCCACTTTTGCAAAAAAAAAAAATTCTAAAAAAAAACGTTTGTACAATTCTCACTGTGTTTTTCTTTATAGCCACAGCTTGAAAATTTGTCAAAAAGAAAGAAACACTGGTCGGATCAGAGAGGAAAGTATAAATTTTCTTTGGAACTCTCTTATATTTTGGTGACATGCTAGAGCCTGTGGTCTTAATCTGGCTATTTTAATTCTTTTTCCTGGAAATAATATAACTTTGGAGAGAAAAAAATTCTAAGAAAATCCCTTGTATGAGTTGCAGCCCCTTTTTTGTATCACCAATTTCTCACAAAAACAAGGCATCACAAACACGCTGGCCCTGCCAATAGATCAGACGTTGTACATCTACATACTGTGTCCACAGTCCGAACACAAAAAAATAATCCCTTCCAATCTAAACAGTCTAAACACTTTCACCAAAAAAACCAGTTCCCCTAATGTGAAACCGGTTCTAATAAGGTAAAACTTCCAAAAGTTGGAACGAATGCGATAGTCCCTGAATAGGTAGGTGAATTCGGTTCTTTGATTCTGTGAGAACCGCGCGGCTCTGAGCCCTGAGAATCTCTTTGATACCCTCCGGGCATCCGTTCCTGTTTGTGGCAACTGCTGCCCAACACGGGTGCTTTCTGCGCGTGTTTTCTGCATTTTGTCTGTTTTCTGTGCGTAGATTTGTTGCTTCCAACCGTTTCGGGATTCGCCGTCAGACGTTGTGGCAAGCGAGTGAGGGAGAGGGAGGTGGGAAGAAGGATGGCCACGTGGTCGGGTGCTCATATCTTCTTGTTTTTCCTGCTTCTCGCTTGCATTTGCATTTCCCTCTCATGTGCAGAGGTGATCTTTGAGGAGCGATTTGAAGGTTAGGCGCCCACAAAACAGACATGCAGATAGACTTCTTTGCTTGGCTTTTTATTTATTTTTGGGTTGCATTGAGCTTCCATGAACTTAGATGTCTCTTAGCACCTTGTAGATATAATATAGGTGTGTCGGCATTTTACTGCAGTGTAGCTGCCGATCCTGCATTGAGAAGTTTGTTTTTTCTTGGAGAGTTCGTTGTAGACATGGTGTTGGCTGTTGCGGTAAAGCTTTATGTCGAAAAGGGGATTTTCGGTCGTCCTGCTATGAGCTCAAGATTCGGGAGCATGATGAAATAGGGGAAGAAACCGATTTAGATTGGCGTATGTGTGTGGGTGGCGATCAACATTCTTATGCAATTTGAGTGAAACTGATTGGATACATTTGGAGCCGTGATGTAGGTCTTGGACAGGGGGCCAGTTGATGCCCTTGTTGTAGGTTTCTCTCTGTGGCAAAGGTTGTGCTCTGATTTTGCATCTTTCCTTGTGAAGATGGCTGGGAGAGTAGATGGGTGGTGTCAGATTGGAAGAAGAGTGAAGGTTTGAATGGAAACTGGGTCCATACAGCTGGGAAATGGCATGGAGATGCTAATGACAAAGGTGCAACCTCTTTATTTCTCAATGAATCCCCTTCTTCTTGGAGCTGTATCATGTCGGTCTAAATTGAGCTCTGTGCTTAAGTGATTGCATTTTGTTGTCAAAGTGGGTGTCTGTTCTTTGCATTTGCATGGTATGGAGTCAATGCAGATGCTTGACAGTTGCGGAAATGGCATTCTCATGGGGTCTAATGTTTAGAATGTTGATCATTCTGGCAGGAATCCAAACAACTCCTGATTCACGGTTTTATGCCATCTCATCAGAATTTCGTGAGTTTAGCAACAGAGGCAAGACACTGGTCCTTCAATTTTCAGTGAAACATGAACAGAAAATTGAATGTGGAGGTGGTTATGTGAAACTCTTAAGTGCCCTTGACCAGAAAACCTTTGGTGGTGATTCTCCTTACAGGTGATTGTAGCTCACTTTCACTGCCTTATGCCTTTCTTTCTCCCGCTGCAGACCAAATTCTCCTATTTGTTACAGCCTGCTGTTCATGCAGTTAGTTTTATAGTTCATCTTGAACTAATTCTTCCCTTTCGTGTTCTTTAGTCCTTATCTGGAATTTTTCTTTGACTCAAATGAAGAGCATTTTTGCCTGGTTCTGGCCACCTCTAATAGTCATTGGTCTGGAGATTTCTCAATGCCCATGAGAGTTATGTTGGTTCAGCCTCACCCAATACTTCTTCCCATTCAAATTGTTGACAACATGTGTGTGTTGCAGTATTATGTTTGGGCCTGATATTTGTGGCATAGGCACAAACAAGATCCATGCTATACTCCAATACAAAGGACAGAACTATCAGATCAAGAAATCTCTGGATTGTGAAAAGGACAAGCTTACACATGTTTATACACTCATCATCAAACCAGATGCCAGCTACAGTATTCTTGTAGACAACAAAGAGAAGCACTCTGGCAGCATCTACAGTGACTGGGACATTTTGCCACCCAGAAAGATCAAAGATCCAAATGCAACTAAGGTAGAAGAACTGTCGCAGCAGATTGTTTTTTAATTCGAGCTTTTCTGCTCATCAATCATGACTGGTTATAGATTTTTCTTGTCTTTATCATCACAATGTAATGAGACTGTTGTCTTTCCAGCCAGAGGATTGGGATGACCGAGAATATATACCTGATCCTGAGTCAAAGAAACCTGAGGTATGTTCTGTCTTCTCTATCTACAAAAACTTTGCTCTCATCAACTGTGGATTGTTTAAGATTATGCTTCTCCTCCTTTTTCAGGTTCTGTTGAGCTAGCCAGTGTCATGGCTGAGTTTTCCCATTACAGCTGGTCTTGTGACAGAAATTCAGCATGTTGGTTAGTGTATGACATTGACCTCACCCACTGCTGGGAGCTTGTGAAGTCACAGGGGTTGTATGGTAGCTGGTTAATGCCATAAATATTCCTGTAATGTGTGTGACTATTACTGCTGTTCAAACCTCTTCCCAGTTTTTTCCTTTTTGGTTTATGGTTCTTTACAGTTGGGTTTCCTGCTTTGCCTGTTTGTTATCTGTTCTCACATCTGAAATCTCTGTAACAAAACTATTGGGTTATCTCTCAAATTTTTTCAGGTTGGCTTAGATCAGAAGCATGGAGAAGTCCTCAGTACATATCAAGACATTGTTAAGCTGTGACATCACCAGTTTTTGTGCCATCTGCAACCCATAGCTCAATGTTGTGTGTTATTTCTGGGTGTCCTGCTTTTGATATGTGGAGGTAACAGAACATGGGTTTGGATTTCAATGTGTAGGGATATGATTCAATACTGAAGGAGATTCCTGACCCAAATGCTGAAAAGGTTAGGACAAAGACACACATGTGCACTTCTTGTCTCAATTGTTTTGATGTTGGTTTGTGCACATGGGATTGGAATTTGTGATAATGATAGCAGGAGGATGGAACTGTCTGAAGTTATACATGCTGCTTATGCTAGTTAAGGAATTGGTGGAGTTAGGGTCAGTTTCCATGTGGCCCACCTGCCCACTATTTTCTGGCCAGTCTGAGGTGGGTTGGTTGGTCCTCCCCCCCACCCATCAAATTTGAGTAGTGCCAACTATTTATTATTTCAATTGGTTTGCAAGTGATGGCTCATCCTTATCTTGCAAAGTGTTCAAAATAATTAGAAGTCAAAGGGTCGACTTCATTCCATTGAGATGTGGTGGGGGGAAAAAAAATGACATTTGAACACTCTACTGCTAGATTTTCACTGATTCCTTAGTGGTTTTCCAAAAAATTGTGGCTGGGTGGCCCATATGGAAACTGACCCTTTGTCAGATGCAGGACAGATGCACCAGTTGACACCCTAGAACCTGTAAATCATGCCCACAACTCATTTACAGTTAGGTTAACTTTGGTGCTTAATTCATTTCATGGATCCTCTGATTAGAACTAGATTGCAATCTAAATTCAGGGAAGGGGATGACTAACTTGTGTAGTCTGGAAAGACAATGCATCCTTAATTGGATTCAATGTAATCGACCCAAAACCACTTCGTCCATTAGTGGCACTGATGAAACACAGTAACTTTGGCTTCTACAGCCTGAAGATTGGGATGAGGAGGATGGTGAGTGGTCAGCACCGACAATTCCCAACCCTGACTACAAGGGCCCCTGGAAGCAGAAGGTTTGATGCCAGGAACATTTGTGTGCTGGTTTTTCCAACGTTCTGATTTCCCAACATTGTTTATGCTTTCAATATCATCTGTCCAGTTCCACTGCATTTACAATTGCCAACATGTGCTCTCATGAAATAATTTTCACTTTGCAGAAACTTAAGAACCCCAACTTCAAGGGGAAGTGGAAGGCTCCCTTGATTGATAATCCAGGTACCCAACATTGACTCTGGTCAAAAACTGGTCTCTGTTAATTTGTGTTGATTTGTTTTTACCTCAATCCTTTTGATGTCAGGAATCCTTACTATGTTCCCTCTGGCTCTCAACAGATTTTGAAGATGATCCAGATATCTATGTCTTTGCGCCCTTGAAGTATTTTGGAATTGAACTATGGCAGGTATGTGATTCAGTCCTTTCAACTCTTCTTGCATGAAAAATTGATGTTTTGGGGTTCAGCACAAAGCAGGGTTGAAGGCAAACCATTCATGAACCAATATCAATACAGATCCAATGTCATGTAGTGGCGAAGAAGACCATGACCCTGAGTGGTAGCTGAAGTGCTAAATACTGAATAATTTTTTTGTCTTCTTAGGTCAAGGCAGGATCAATATTTGACAACATTTTGATAACTGATGATCCCAATTATGCCAAGACTTTTGCAGAACAGACTTGGGGTAAATTCAAAGAGGTATGTTCTGTGAGATACTTTTTATGATGTAGTTTTTGGCCTTCAGCAACATTTACTGTGGCATTGGTCCAATTGTTGAGGTCTTGTTTGCTTGCAAGTGGAACTACTCCAAGAGTCTGATGGGATGAATATTTTGGAATGAACAGGCTGAGAAGTTAATGTTTGAAAATGAGAATCGGAAACAAGAAAAGCAGGTATGGAGCATCCTAGCCCTGGAGGCACTTTCAACTGCATTCTCTTGCTTCCTGTGTGACTTGATTGCTGCCATCATTGTTGAGTAACTGAAAATGATCTGGAACATGTCATGGTACATGTTTGAATTCATGGGTGTATGTGATTTCAAATATTTCTTGTTGACCGCAGCCATGTGTTGGTTCTTTTAGACAGCATTACTGTTGGGAATGCCCTATACTATTACTACCTTACCATGTGGGGGAATTGGATTCTGTTTCATGGATTTTGACAGGATTTGGCTGATGATGTGGAGGATGACAACAATCTTGGTGATGATGAGGACAACCCTGTAAGTTTCCAACTACATGGCCCCTCCTTTGTAATGCAGTTATACTGACATTTGCACATTGGTTTGCTGTAATGCCTCATGTAGTTGCTGCCCCACCATTTTCTTGCATGGTTCTTTGATTTGTATAGAAGTTTGCTTACATTTTGCTTGATTCCTTTTTATTTAGCTTTCCATTATGTTGTCTTTGTTCATTACCAGAAACTTTTCTTGCCAACACTGGAAACCTGATATTCAAATCTGAAGTAAATGCTTCAGCTAAAAATATTAAATTTTTGTACACTTCAAATTCAACTCACAGCATCTGGTGTACCATAACAATATTATTTACACTCGGTGCAAAGAACTGATTGAGGTCAGTAGATGGTATTGGCATTGTCACACTTGTACACAATCAAAAGTATTAGCCATGATGTTTCTTGGCTTTATCATACATGTTTTTTTGGCTCATCCTTGGTGCTCAGGTTGACTGTTTTTTAAAACACTTGAGGCTTTGAATGTACCCATTCAACATGTTTCTAGTGTGTAGTTTTGGAGAACTTGGGGTGAAATAGTGGAGTGAATGAGTGGTTGATCCTTGTGTTGGTGCAGCATCATGATGAACTGTGAGTGCAAGCGGCGTTGTTGTTGGGTCCATGTCATGTGATATGTTTGACTACAGACAAGCTTAAGGCTGCATCAGGTAGCCATTCCACCCACAGTAATTTTTGGCAGTATAATATCAGGGCACTTGGTATTGTGATAGTTAGCATCTTTAATCTTGACCTTGTTACTAAATTCGGATTGATGGACAAGTCATCTCATGGTTTCCAATAGTATTTTTCTTTGGGTTGGGTTTTGTACAATCTAGTTTCCTTACAAACAAATAACATGAACTAGTCCTGGTGGGAGATTTGTGCTGCTAAATAGTGCCTGCAATTTGAACTTATCACAAAATCAAGAAAACCAAGTTGCATGACCGGATTTTGTGGCCAACTTCAATATAGTGCAGCAATACAACATACTGCAATTTTTTATAATCAAGCCAGTTCTCAAATAGGACAATTCTCAGAAATGTCATAACAGTTGGTTTTCATATTCAATTTGCATGATTTGGATCTGCAATTTATATTCATTTTTAAAAAATCAATTAAGAAATAATTGAAAAGTAAAAACAAACTTGTGTAAAGAATGATGAAAATGTTACACAATTTTTTTATAATAATAAACTATATTTTCAAAATCTCATTCTTAAAAATGTTTTTAGAAATTTCTCTAACTATTCTAACTTTGCATTAGTTTCAATTAGTTTCATTAAACTAAAAAAGGGTTTACAACTAATCTTAAGGTCATTAGGTTAATTTTTGTTCAAATTTTTTTATTTATTTAAGCTATTTGATTGTAAATGTCATCTCCTAAGAGTAGTAGGTATTCCTCCCCCAAAAAAATTCTTTTTTTTTGGTAAACTAACAATGCTTAAAATTTGAGAAGCAAGACAATTAATTATAGGAAACATAATTTCATGCTTCTCCCACTATTGAAGATGTGAGATTTGATATTTTTCACACCTACTTAAAACCTCTTGGAAATTAAAAGTTCCCTGTTAACAAGTTCTTTCTTTGGTTCATTTGTGGTTATTATCATCTCAAAAATGTCCAAATTGCAATTTTCACGAATAATGTTATTTTTAAACAAGAGGTGCAAATGATGATGACATTTTAACAAAATGAGACACAAGGTTTTTTTATCATATTTTTCAACAATGGCTTTGCTTTGCTCATGGTAAATAAATGAGGATATTAAACATAAATTCTTGACCTTAGGATCCAACATCAAAAACATGTTATGAGCTTTTTTTTCCTCATATTTTTTCAAAAATAAAATCTAAAACATCATGAACATCTTTTTTGATGTTAAACGGCAAACAACCTAACTCAAGAGCAACAATGGATTCCTCTTTCATAAAATTATCAAATTAAATTGAAATTCATGCTTTTTCTTTCAAATTCAAAGAAATGAAGATGGCAAAATTTAAAGCATCATTTAACAACCAATGATTTTCTTCATTAAGAATTCGAGCAAACAAAATAAAGGGAAAAAAAATTAATATTGATTTGATTGTCATGTCAAAGGAAGAGGAATTTGTGTAGTTGTCCTTGAATAACAATCTACATGTTATAATAAAAACAAATTTCTTTTTCAAATTGTAATGCCTCTAAAAACGGATAATTTTGTTGGCAAATTTGCAAAAGAGAAAATAATTTGTTAAAACTTACTATTAATTAAAACTTATAGCAAAAATTGTAACATATATCAAAATAAAAAATTGCCTTATTTTCACTCAAATACTCAAATTCCTTAAGGCCAAACTAGATTCAACACATGCATTACTCCATTTTTGTTGACCTTTCCTAGAGTTTTTGGGCCATGTTATGCACTTTTGCAAATCTTCTTGTATAGTTTTATTAGAAACATATGAAATGTTTACATTTTTTTCATTTGTTGTAACATATTGACAAACCTTAAAAAATGCATGTTTAAATTAACTACCTTGAAAACTTTCGTCCAAACTTAAAATGTTTCAGCTTATGCAATGATTGTTTTTAATGTAATAATCATTGCATTTAAGTTAAATCCCTTATATTTCACATAAACAATAATTCTTTCTAACATTATTTTTCTAATAACTCAATCAAACTTTTCGCCAAAGTTTTCCTGAGAATACCTATAGCTTCAAAAAGACCAAATGTGACATGTTTTAATTGCCAATCAACTTCCAAAAAGTTACTCACAAAGGCAAATATTTCATGAACACCTTTTTACATCCAAAGATCAAAGCTTGTTATTGCATAATTACATTTTGTTTGAGTTGGTAAAACATAAAACTTTTATCCATAGACTTTCCATGCTTAATCCATAGATTTTTCACAAATTGCATGGGTGGATGATTTTCATAATCAATGAGCCCATATCCTCAAGAAACAATTTTAACTACACATAATATTTATGGACATGATCTTTAACAACAAAAAATTTGACAATTGCATCACCCAATAGATGTGGTTTATTTTTTGTAAGTTGACCATTCATTTCTCCTCTCAAAGGACTATTCACTTCCTTTTCAAACATTTTTACAATAATAAAATGGTTTGCATTCACACGTGTTTTCAATTTTATTATTCCATTGTTATATTGTATAAGGTTAGACCTTTTCTTGTTTGAGTTTTAAGGTTATAAACAAAGATTAGATTATTGTACAAAGAGTACATCTCATAGTTTGAAGGCATTCCACATCAACATCTTTACTATCATTCACATAAAAAACCCAACAAAAAGAATTTTTATTATGTGACTTCCAAATTATTCTTTGAACGTGTAATTTTTTGATATGTTTTTCATTTTTTTTACTTTATGTATTTAACTACTTTCTGTTTGAAGACTAGATTTTTTTTCACATTCTTGTAAGCATTTTTCTTCCATTGTATCATTCATGAGCACTTCACATGAATTTTCGCTTATCATATTTTCATTTTCAAATAATTCAGTCATTTTCAATTTTCACAAAAAAATGTAGCACTTGGATGGAAAAGAAAAATCAAATAGATGTATGATAATCCAAAACACCAAAACTTGCTCTACAACTTAAAATGTAAGTATTTATGAAAATATTTAAAAATTAGTAAAATTCCTTTTCAATTTGTTTTTGCAAACATATGCAAATATAAAGTGAATATGTTTTTGTTAATGTTCAACATCTTTGAAGATTATTGCAAGAAAGAAAACAAAGATGTTAATAAAAAATAAAAAAAAAATTCTTGCAAAAAAAAAAAAAAAAAAAAAAAACAAAAAAAAAAAAAAAAAAAAAAAAAAAAAAAAAAATAACAAAAAAAAAAAATGAAAAAAAATGGAAACAAAGAATGGAAAAAAACAAAAAATCTGTTTTTTTAAAAAATAAAATGAAACGGCTCACCTTTCTTTTTTTTGGTTTCCAATCGCAATGGAGTTCCACCACCTACATAAGGTGATGGGTGGGGCTAGTATGTCACCATGGCACATGCAACGAAACGACAACAATAAAAATGACATGGTAAAATAACAACAACAACAAAAGGGGGAATGGTGATGGTGGGTATTTAGTAAAGGGAGGCAACAACAACACGATGGACCAACAATGCACCACTTCTAAGGTCATGGTGAGGGGTGTAAATACCTCACCATAGCACATGCAACGCAATGGGAACAACAATTAGCAACGTGAAGGAACAACTCAAAGGATTGTACAACACGAAAGAATAATTTAGGCAAGATACTTGGTAGCATGACATAATAGTAGAACCAACAATGCAATGGAATAGTAGCACCACCAACAATGCAAAATAACAATAATAACACCAACAACATTAACAATGGAACAACACAAGAGAACAATGCAAAGGAACAACATAAAGGAGTAAGAAACACAAATCTTAATCAATATTACAAAATGTTAAACCCACAAAGGGTTTTTATATGTTTAGGCATTGCCTCACTGATGTTTTTTACATCCTCTTCACTAAACTAACCTAAACTACCTTAATATAACTAGATCTCTTCTAATTAAAGTTTTGAATCCCTAGAAATATGTTTCACAATGTATTTTTACTAGGGTAAAAGATGTGAAATTATAAACTATGTAAAAATTCATAAAGCTTTCATGAGACATTTAAATGATTTGTAAACTCCTATTTTAAATTGTTAACCACATTTTCAACTTTTGAAAAAAAAAGAGAATTTTGTTCATTATAAGCTCAGCATATGGTGAGTCCATTTACACATCCTCTATGAAATGTGACCTTGCAACTTGTACGTAATGAAAAATCCCTCATTTGGTGTAGAAAATTCAACTTCAATCAATTTCAAGATTTTATCACACTAATTATATAACAATCATATACATGTCCTTTTTCATAAACTTTAATAAAACTTTGACATGGGACAAATTCTAATTTACAAGGGTGCTAAAAAAAATGGCATTGTGATATAAAAATGAACAATTCTAACTTGCAAATGCCTTACTTTCCTTGATAATTAGATTTTGGTTTTTTCTTAAAACTAACTCAATTTCCAAAAAAAAAAAGTCATCAATTCTCATTAGTTCAATTCTTGCTTGGGTGAAAATCATTGGTCCAATTCTCAAACCGGTTATCATCAAATGTCATACCAATTAGTTATCATTGTGAGAACTCGAGGTCCCAATTAAAACTGTTTAACATTAGTTCACACCCCATTCTAATTCATATCACTTATTCGTTTTGTGGTTTTGTGTAATTCTTGGCTTAGTGCTTTCTAAAAAAACTTTTAAGAATAAGGGGAAGTTGAGTATTTGGGATTATCAAAATTGTAAGAAAGGTCATAAAAATATATTTTTTCATTTTGAAAATCTTTTGTGAAAATTTGTTTTCATTGTTGAAAAGGTTATTTCAACATTTCACTTAGAATGGCAAAATCAAACTAAAGGAAATGCACAAATTGTTGTGTAAATCTTACAACATTTATTTGAAAAGAAAAATCTTGCTATGACTTACAAATATATACATATATATAATATGTTTTTAATTATTATCCAAACATTTGTTCCTACTTCAAACCAAAATTGTACATTGAATTGAATATGCAATTGAAAATCATTAATGATGTGGTTATAATTAATTAAAAATAAATAGGAAAAAAAATTTTATGTTTCAATATTAATTATACCTTTATGAAATGAAACATAATTTGCCAATATGATGTATATTGTACTTGGTTTCAAAAATATGAAATTGTGTTTGAACAAACCACAAAAGACTACAAATATATGGATTTTAATAACTAACATAATCAAGGAAATAAATTTGAACAGCATTGCACAAATGCAACCACATTTGATTCTATGAATGTTTTTAAAACAATGCATACTTTGACCCTTCTTTTTGATATTCAAACAAATGTGCAAATTAGAAAAAATAAAGACTTTTGCACAATAAGCAAACATGCCATATGTTAATGATGGAAATAGGAACAAAGCCATGAATGCTCATAGAAACACAATGAATGTTACAAAACACAATGTAAGTTCCAAGGTGAATATGTTACAAAGATGATTGATAAGGTCATAAATGAAATTACTGCACATTTTCAAATAAGGGTTTCCACCTCACATTCTTGAAATTTCCTTCACATGATTTTAAATATTTACCCATAGTGAATCATGAGGTGATTATTATCTTGAACCTAAACATCCATAGATCACTAGGCATAGGAGGGGTAGGGTGGTAGGTGTAAGATTCTTCCCACTCTTGAGGAGTATGCATAGATCTCTCCTTTCATCTATGAGGATATTCACTGACATGAGGTGCTCTCCAAATATTATAGAACTGTAACATTAAATCATTCCTTGTCTGTCCAGAGATGAATCATCTTGACAATTCATTCATTCCCTAAACGTTCAGTAGCTGTACTTTACCCACGGTAAGAGCATCTCCAAGAGTGCTCAGTGTGTAACTCTGGATAGTAAAATTAAATGTCTTAGTTTAGCTGTGTTTTTTTAGCAACCCCAACAATAAAACTGTAACTGGACTACTAATAACAAATCACCTGGATGAATCATTATGACCGACCAATAAGAAATACTGAGTCGCAGTCAGGTCCAATTCATTACACTCTTTTTTGGAGGTCCACAACTGTGTTGCACCTTTTACCAGCCACGGCAAACTGCATGAATTTGGTGCAGAAAAACCAATTTCCTGAGCTAAACTGGCACATTTTGACTTGTTCGCAATAAATTGTACAGTCTGAAGTCACATACTGAGCACCATCGGAGATGCTCTAAAGCCCTTGGGGGTAGGGCATTTTCAGAATAAGGGGCCTACCTCCAGGAGGCCCCTTGTGCCGAGAATGCCCTCCCCCTAGGGCTTTACCTAACACCAAAACCCCGGCCTAGCAAATGAGTCTGCGTGTCATTTTCTGAGAGGCGGAAGTCAGAGAAAGTAGGCGGTCGGTGGGGTCCGTAATGCTTGACTCATCGCACATTCGGTCGCAGGTGTCGACTACCAGTCGACCCTACGCATTGCCGATGTGAGCCAAGTGTCGCCCTTGATCGAAACTGCGACTCAGCTTGGTTCTCTCCGAGCCAAGCCAAGCGATTGCTTCTCTACTGTTGGAATAGCTGACACATGCGTACCGATGATGGCGAAAGAGGAGTATCTGTGCAGGTGTCAGCATGATTTCATTTCTCATGGCTTGTGGGGACCATAGCGTGTATCGTAAATGCGGAGAAATATCGTGGCGACGAAAAATTGCGTTGTTTCCACCGGTTAGTACCTGGCTATGCACTCGTGCGTGCACGGGTCTTGAATTGGCCAAGCTTCTTGTTGCCATGAATTCCTGAATAAGTTTTCTGCAATTATTCAGCCTTGTTCTCCCAACACCTACTATATTTTCATCTCTTCTGGTTCACTCTGATTTTTTTCATTTCCAGCTCCCCCAAATTGCGCTCGTTTTCATAAAATTGCAGCTAGACTTCATCCTTTCTTCGAGCCAAATTGGTTGCGCTGGAAATTTAGGTGTCGTCGAGAAACGTGGAGTGCAGAGATTTGGATGGCTGGAGCAAGGACACTTGGTTTGAGATGTGAATGACCTAGAGTATGTGAAATCGCGATTGATCTATAAGGTACTGCGATCTCTCAGATCGCTTCTCGTCTTGCCTCCTCTCTGCACTTTATTATACCTTTCTCACAGTACACCTTGTGTGAAAGTCAGGGCTAGCTTCCAATCCCAAGTGCAGGATCTCGTCCTGTGAAATTGGGGGGTCGTCCTTGGTTGCCTTCTTGAATTTTTAATCCTTATCCTGTGAATCATGATACTTAAGATGTGCACGTGATGTGGAAGTCCTGGAAAGCCTCATATTTAGCAAATTTCCTGGGAATGGATTCGAGTCTTGACCTTGAGTTTCACGTGACTCGGCTCTTAGAGACTTCTGATCAGTAATGGCTAACATGTATGTGTAACATGTGAGCAGTTCATGTTCTCTCAATGAAGTGGTTGGAGAAAGGAATTCTAAGGTCTAAGCAGACACCAAGGACCCAAAAAATCACAGCAGAGAGAGAATTATGTTGTCCATTTATTGGTAATTGGTAATCCAGTGAAGGTCCTCTAAGTTTCAGGATGCTAGTTGTTGATTTCAAAAGAATTCAGCAATTTTGGAAAGTGATCTACCACACATCAGCAGCAATTGGGTTGATCACTAATTCTCTTGTTGTCTCCTACTTTTTTTGATGCAGACGGATCATCTCAATTTTGCATTGTTTCACATTGAACAGATCTTGATTTCCACCTTCTCTACCCATTCACAAGCTCAAAAGGAACTGTCTTCATCACCATATCAGAATCATCATGGCATCAAGTCAAGGCATGCTACTTGGGCATGATCTCTCAACTGTGATTCAATGTGAGAGGAATGGCACAAAGTACTTTGACTTCGACTTATCAAACCCCAAACCTCCTGAATCTATAATTGCTGCTCATGGTGCAAACCTAGTCCGCCTGCGATTGTGGGTCAATCCCCCTGCTGGATACAGTGACCTACCAAGTGTTCTTCAATTTTCCCGAAGAGCCAAGCAAGCCAACCTCAAAGTTCTTCTCTGTCTGCACCTCTCAGACTACTGGGCTGATCCAGGAAAGCAAACAACACCAGCTGCATGGCGTGACTTAGACTTTGACACTCTAAGTATAACTGTTAACAACTATGTTGCTGATGTGATTGATGCTTTAAAGGCTCAAGGGACTCCTCCCTTCATTGTTGCAGTTGGCAACGAAGTTTCAAATGGAGTTTTATGGCCAATTGGGAGTCTCCGCAACACCAAGTTCTTCACTGGTCTTCTGAAAAGTGGGCTAGCAGCTGTGAAGAGGCAAGGGATTGCTTCCATGATACATATCAACAATGGGCAAGATCAGGGCTTAGTTACCTGGTTCATGGACCTGATGCGTGCAAATCAAGTAGAATTTGATTACTTGGGCCTTTCTTTTTACTCTGGAGATGGTGCATCACTGTCTGACCTAGAGTCCTCTCTAAAAGTGGTAGCAGCTCGGTATAGAAAGCCTGTAGTGGTGGTTGAAACTGCTAATTTTTGGACAGCACCCAATGAGTCTCCTAATGCTCAGGCTGCAGCATTAAGTGAGCTGCTTAAGGTTGTGAGCTCTGTGCCAGGAGATTTGGGACTTGGTGTTGTTTACTGGGAATCGGCATGGTTGCCTTTGGGTGAAGCTTACCCTGGTGAAGGGAACCACTTCTGGAATCGGTCATTGTGGGACAAACAAGGTCGACCTCTACCTGCCTTGAAATGTTATGAGCCTTATAGTAAGGGCCACCATGTGCAGCCAATGGGAGCTAAACACCATTGGTTTCGAAGGCATGACGAACTGTAAGACTTCGTGGAAGTATCTATTCTATATATTGGTTCACTAAAGGAATGCTTATACTCTGGATATGTCCAGTGCCTGCAGAGAGCGTAATGTTAGAACTGCTTATAGTGTGACAATCTAGTAGCAAAAGAGTTGGCTTCTTTGATAGAGCGCATGTTATAGTAGTCAAAAGTAGTGGCTCCTAGTAAAGCAGGTCAAGGAGACTTAAATGTCAGATTCTTGAGGAAGAGACTCTGGGTATGCAGCTCTGGCTATGATTGTACAAATTCTTAGCCAGCTGCTATCAAAATGGGTGTGTACTCAATCCAGAGGAGGAAAGTCCAGATATGAACTGGCAAGCTGCTTAATGGTTACCTAATTTCCTGCAAATATTGACCTTCCTTGTAAAGCATAAGACATAGTAGTCATTTCAATTTCTTTCATGTCAATCCTGTTTCTGTGTGGATAATGTTAGTGCCTTTCACAGATAATGTTAGTGCAAAGTAGTTTTGGATTGCATTATCACTTGTAGAGTTCAAATGCATAAGAGGACAATATTCTAGCTCCACACTCACTTCAAAGCTCAGTCGCCACCTTCAATTATCTTTGCAACCACATCTTCTCACTTCTAACCAGGTGCTCAGGCCATTTTTTGCACTGCTTCTGATCTTTGAAGCAGCCCATTACATTTCATGTCTTTCTCTGAATTAAAGAGCTCATTCTTGCCATTTCAAGTGAAATCATTCTCTTCAGGGACCCTGTCTGCACTTGGTTTCCAACATTTGCCTTCCCTTCAAGCACTCTCACATTTTTCTTGGCTCCCAAGTCCTTCCTGACTGCTCTGTATTGCCAATTTCGGCTCCTTCATTCACAGCTTCCTGATCACCCAAGTCTCTCACATCCTTTATATAAATCTCTTTGACATCCAATGAAATCCTTATCAATCTTGGAATAGTGCTGCAAGAACTGCGTCTCTTTCTCTTGCTTCACTCACCCATGCTTGTCCAAGCCGAGAAGGGATCATAAATTCTTAAAGGAGAATAGGTGAGAAACAGGAATTGGAGACCTTGGTCTTGTTCTTTGGCATCCCAGTTACAATTCATGCAGCATGCGGATTCACAATGTCCTTGCCATGAATTGATGAGCTTTTTGTGCACATTGTAGCACGCTCCTAGCTGTGCTTGTGTCAAAATTGCATTATTTTGGGAGATGCTACTGGAAGAGGGACTAATTTGCTGTAGGAAAACTAACAGACGTTCAATGAAGCTGGTGCAATTTTACTTACTTTCTTGTGTCTTCTTGTTTTTACCCAGTCTCCGATTGTTCTTCTGCAGCCAAATGTGGAGAGATTTGCAGTAGCTTAACCCATCTTGTTCCATGCCTCTAAAAATTTGCACAGCTACGAGATGGGTTGTGTTGTAGATTGTCAACAATAATGTAACAAGGTTTGTAACAAGGATTTGTGACAATTCAGTTGTAAATGCTTCTTGGCTACCAGAGTTGATCATTGAGAGAGTGTTTGTGTATCCTAGTGGAGGTTGCAAAAACTTATTGAATATGTTTCTTGAAGCTTTCCTCTTCATGCTTGTTCTTATCATCAACATCTATCCAACTGTAGAAACTGATCACAGCAAGACAAATCCCAGGTTGAAGGGAAGATCTGAAATCCATGCTGGTTTCCCCTACCCTGTTCATGTTTGTGTCATGACGTCCATCACTGCATAATTATTTGACTGGTGGTGGTCCACACTCACCAAGCATGTGTAGATTGTGACACTAGCAATCTGAACTAAAATGCCTTGGAAATACATGTATTCATGTTGTCCTCTCTTTGTCAGCACCTAAATGAAATGTGGGCAGTTGCCTCAACAAGTGCCTACTTATCCAGCTTCTCCTTTTCTTCTACTGGATCATCATGGCCTGACCTTTGACCATGACATAATATGAAAAGAATAGATTGCTGATATTTATACAGCCTGAAAGGTGATTTAGTTTTCTACCACCAATCTCCCTTGGATTCTGAATCCTTCCTCAACCCCTTTGCCCTTGGGACCTTGACTATGCTACTTGTTCAACTATATGCAGAACATTATGAACCCTATAAAGATAACTTTTAAGTGTGAAAAAGTGTAATTCCTGTGCAAGAATAACAATTGTGGTCCAATATGACAGCCAGAAAGGCATGAGGAACCCTCCCATACTTAGTTGTCAGATGATTCCTTGCCCTTGTGTTCAAGTCTTGCGTCAGGCACCAACATCATCTTCTCCTCATCTTGTTCTGAAGCTTCTGATGGTTTGATAATAGCAGCAGGTTTTGGTTTTGTTGTTGTTTGCTGATATAGTACACCTCCACTTATGCAAATCAGTAGCCCAACCGTCCCAATTGCTGATGCATGCCTGTTCCAGATGAGTAAGTTGATAAGCACTGTTAAAAGCTTATTCACTACACCTAGTACAGTGAAGCCAGTTGCAGAGATTGTTCGCCGGCAAGAAAAGCCAAAGAAGGAGATTGAAAGACCAAAGAGACAAGATAGTCCCACAGGCAGCCAAACCCCAAAAGACGCCCACTCTATTGAGTGCTCTGTTGTCTCACTTTGCAGCTGCAGTCCTTCCCCCATCAAGAAAAGCTCTATGGGGAAGAGAAGAAGAGCCTCCAGATTGTTGTATAAAACAAGACCCCATGTGTTCAACCCTATCGTCATGACAATGTGCTTGATGTAAACAAAATCTATGGACATGCTGGCAAGGTATGCCAATGCCCAGCCATAGGCATGGAAATTGAATCCTGTGTCGGTGCTCACATAGATGACAGAACCTCCCATAATGACTGCAAGAGCCAGCCATGTTTTTGAAGAGGGCCATGGCTGCTTCAAGTACACAGTCTCTCCAACTGCCACAAATAGAGGGACAATGGATCGGAAGACAATGAATGTGTCCACGTTAGCATGCAGGAGAAGCTCACTGTTTGTGAAAAGAGAGAGGTAGAAACAGATTGCTGCTGGCAAAAATCGCCACATTGTTTTGAGGTTAAGCTCATCATGTTGCAGGACATTGAATCTGCCAAGTAGGTATACTGCCCCAGCACTTGTGGCATACTGGAGGGCTGTCAATGCTCCTGGGAAAGGGAACTCCATTATAGCCCATTTGTTGATAATGGACAGAAGAGCTGCAGAGAGACAGTAGCCAATTGCAATACCGAAGACAGAGAGGTCCTTCCACCACCCTGCTATTTTCTCATTCCATGATACTGAAACTTCATGTGAGTGGCCATCCCTCCCTATCTCAGCATTCATTGATGATTTATGCATCTGCATGGTTGCACATCATAGCACATGTGAGATTCAGTTTACTTCTTTTTGCCTGTGAATGAACACCTTCAGCTCTACAATAAACTACCAACCTACCTTCAACCAGGTATATCTCCTATGCACCAACATAGAAGAAAAGTGAAGAAAAGAGAAGAAGCATGTAAGGCCGAGGCAAGGTTCAACAACCAATAATCCAGTTATGAAAGAAGAGCCCACATGGAAAACTCAGTTTCTTTCCTCCCTTGTTCTAAACTGATCATGGCAGAAACAAGCTCAAATGGGGAGATGCCAACATGAGCTCTTTCACCACCAAGGCATTCAAAATCCATATCCCAGCTTTACAGGTGAAAGATTCAAGCTTCCTCAGGACAGATGTCTCTGGCTGCAAGCCTGCTGCATCTTGATCAGTACAACAGTAAGACCTGAATGCAGAAACAGTTGGATGAATCCCTCCCTGACACTAAAAAGTCATGGACACACCAGAAAATCATCAAGCATGGAAATCTCACTGACTTTGAATGCCATCAAATTCTCTTCTTGGGTTGAAGCTCAAGATATCCACTACAAATAGGGCACCTGGGATGGTACAATAGAGCTCACTTTACTCAGAGCCTTACAAGCTCACCTAGGAGTGATTGCAAATGTTGCTAACCCCCAATTCTTCACTGCAAACTGGCCTCAGATCTTCTGAATCGAACCTAATTATGACAGAGGAATTTTTTATGCAACAGTGTAATGGACTAGCTCAATTCGCCCTGAGGAAGTTCGGAAAAGTAGACTTCCCTCCAGCACTACCACTATACTCACAAGTCAATCTGTAATTATGCCACAATCCATCACCCTGGAGTTAAACCTACATGGTGTAATCCATCAAAGAACTGCACTGCGACCTGCATCATGTGTTTGGCAATTCGGGAAGCTTGAAGAAGAGCACATGCAGAAACCATAGTGAATTCCCATCATGTGAAATAGTTTCACTGCTGCTGAGGAACTACTAACTTCAGGGGAAAACGTTCTAAAGTGGATTAAAAAAATAAAAAAAACTTCTCTAACGATCATCGGTACAAAATCGCAAACAGGAACAACAAACTAAATAAAACAGAAATTCAATGGTACGGGAAACAAATACGAAGGAGAAACGTTTTTCTTCCAAAGCAGACCTAATAATAACTACAAGCTTTGAGCTGATATAGTTGAAATCCTCCTTTTGATTTCTTTCCTCTACAAAATTCTAAATACTAGAAAATAATTTCTTTGATATGCCGGAACAATTGATGTCGACAATAAGTCAATTTAAAGGAAGAAAAATTCACACAATATCTCACCTTGCAGAAGTTGCCTGCTCCTCGCGCTACCACTACAATTGCTGCATACTTCGAACAAGAAGACAGCTCTTCCAATACACCAATACAACCCGCGGACGCTTCCAAGACACCGTCAACAGAGAGCTAGCTTGCTCCTCCGCACTCCTGCCTCCTGTCCTTCCGTATATTCCGAACAGATTGCCGTGCAAATGGCGGACGGAAAACGAGCTGCACACAGCAGGCAGGCAGGCAGGCAGAGCACGGAAACGCAGAGCGGAGGAAGAAACAAAGCAGCAGCCGTCGGAAGAAAGCGTGCGTAGACCGATGATTGAAAGGGCCTTGGATTCGAACGGGAATAGGTGCTTTCAGCTTGTCGTCCCCCTCGCTCCTGTCCCACCTTGGACTAATACCCCCATTATAAAAGCTGGGGGGTACTTATTCGGTGACTAAACAAATTCATATAGCAAGGACAATAATTAAAAAGGGTTCAACTTTTGAAAATGTGGCCCTAGTAAGTGTGTTACCTATTATTGTAATAGCTCTAAAAGTTATAAGAATATAGATAGATGTGTTGATAGTTTTCAAGTATTTACCAAGAGTATACATATCTGCAAACAAAATTTCTAGTTTAATATTATTAGAATGCTAAGTTTCTAACCCAGCTCTACTCAAAATTAAAATGTTAGAATTCATTGCAATAATTTAAGTTGTAATAATTGAATGGAATGATGTTTGAATTGCTAGATTTTATGTGGGAAGTAATAATGATAAGCAATGAGAATATAGATTTGGATATCTTGCATTTGACTAATAATTGGTATTTTAAATTGTAACTGTATTTGATTTTAATGCCACAGAATATTCATGAATCTTAAATGTTGAAAATGTCCTTATGATAGACTAGCCCATCACTGATCATCTGCCTATGACTGAACACTTATTTGTATCTTCATCATATGTGCTTCATTTTGAGTGATTTAAAATGTCATGGGAGCACTACCTCAAGCTTTAGAAATCATCTTTGCAGTGCAAATGAAAAAGAATAATGAAAAAATAACAAGAAGAAAAATAAGCCTTCCAACTTATAAACCATGTTGTTCTTTTTTTCTTCTCTTTGAACCCCTTTTATTTTCAAACCTCATAACTTTCTTATTTTATATTCATTTTAAATGATTTAAAGTGCTATAGGAGTGCCACCTAAAGTTCTATAAATCATCTTTCAACTCTATTAGTAACAGAACAACATACAATAAAGTTTTTCGATGTTTAGGAATCAGCCTTTGTGGTGTTTGATGGTTTGTTTTTTTGAGTTCTTGACCCCCTTTACTTTGGGGGGTTATAATTTTCTAATTTTTTTAACGATTTTTAGTGTGTCAAATGCATCAAGAAAAGGGGTTCAAGTTTTGTTTGGACACTAGAAACAATGGAGCCCTCCCCTTGGACCTAGCCTACCTTGAATGCTTAAGGGTTCAATGACAGGTTGATCTACCCCATTGGATGCTTAACATCTGGAGGAGTTCCCACGTATGATCTGGTGTGGCACAGGTTTCGATCCCTTATTTGCACTAATCATCAAACCCACACTCTTAGCAGGGTTTCCTTTAAGGATTTTGTGATGTAGCCAAAGTGCCAATCATACAGAAATAATGTAATGAAATTCAGCTACATACTAGCTATGAAAGTTGGAACAAAACATAATCCTTCTATATTCTTGAGTACTTATTGAAACCTATCATAAAAATCTGAAAATTTGATTCTTTTTTTTTCAAAATCTAGCGAATTTGGGCAAAATTTTTCATGAGAAACCCTTTGTATAGGTTGAAATCATGTTATTCAGGTTGAAATTTGGTGAAAATTCGCCAGTAAAAGAAACACTAGCTCTTAGGATGGGGTATTACTTAAGTCAAAAACCAGCTTTTTAAAATAAAATTTGCATGCTGCCAAAAAGATGGCTGAATATCGTAGTGCCTTTACCATTTTGGCAACAAACTGTTGAATATTTAATTAGATTTGTAAACTTAACTTCAACATTTGCTTTTTTAATTCTGAAATTTTTGGCAAGTAATGGTTATAAAAAATAATAAACAAGACATTGCCATTGTTGTGGAGTAGTCTAGTGTGCCTAGACTGGCTCACTATCAAGTCTCTGATATGAGAGGTATGTTGTTCAAAACATAACAATTGACTAATTTAATTTTATTAAAATTTCGGTATAAATAATAAATTAATATTTCAAAAGTTCATCAAAAAAAATTTAAAAAAAAAATTTATGTCGAAATGGTAAAGGTACTTTGATATGCATGGTCTAAAAAAGGGCCCATTTTTTTCCTGGGGTTAGATGTGGGGGGGGGGGGGCATCATGTTGGAGCATACCTTT
>Ga0116231_10003644_pt1 | contig 31841 bp, 23 predicted proteins | sample S1TSphgellanicum_2_FD_89695 | JGI IMG/M metagenome (GOLD analysis project Ga0116231, IMG submission 89695) | Host-associated microbial communities from peat moss isolated from Minnesota, USA - S1T2_Fd - Sphagnum magellanicum MG | ecosystem: Host-associated > Plants > Peat moss > Unclassified... | reverse complement strand
TTTTTTTTGATGGGTTTTGTTTTTTTGTGTCAGTTAAACTGCCTGGACCTTTGTTTTGTTTTGTTTTGCTTTTTTTTCGATGGGTTTTATTTTCTGTGACAATTATTACTTGATGGGTGCATTATGCATTAGGTTCACACTAGTAAAATAGAAGACAATAATAAACTAATAGAGGAACCCCAAGGTTGCTTGCTCTTGGCTAGATGTTACAACAAAACCTCAACAACAACATAGCTAGCTATTCCCTCAATTTCTCCTTTAAAAAGGTGCCCTTTCCCCTTCCAACAAGAGCAGGTTTCTTATTGTTGGCCTTGCCTTGGTAGGCAACTTGGATATTGTGTGTTTAGATTCATTATAGAGCATAGTAGCTTAAGGGATTTTTGGCCCCTAGGTTAGTAGCTCTATTTTGATGTGAGGTTTTTGGAAAGATGATATATTTTGGCTTGTGTTGAAACTTGAGATTAGTGTTAGAGTTATGATATGTTGAAGGATTTTGGTTTCTTTTAGAGGATCTTTTTTGGAAGATTATGTTTTTGCAAAGGTGAAATATTTGAGTTTCCATAATTCTTCTTCTTTTGCCTTAAGATACTTTGCAGTGTAAATGGCAAGGTCACAGTGTGACACACACCCCTTGTTTGTTTTGTTTCAATTTTGTGATTTTACTTGAGAGCTTGAGAAAGCATCGAGATCTGTTAGAAGGAAAGCTATGGGAGGAGTCTGGACGATGTTGGCAACAAAAGTGTTGAGGAGCAGGTGGTTTGTAGTAGTGGCAGGAATCTGGATTCAAAGCACCTATGGAACAGCCTACTGTTTCGGTGTCTACTCACAGAGCTTGAAACTGGCAATGGATTACAACCAGGAAACTTTGAATACGCTAGCGGTGTTCAAAACCTTGGGAGGCGCTGTGGGAATTGTGTCCGGGTTGCTCTACGATTTGTTTCCATGGCCGTGGATGGTGCTCGCCATTGGTGCAATGCAAAATGTGTTCGGGTACTTCATGATGTGGCTTGCTATCACTGCTCGGATTGCTCGCCCTCCTCTATGGCAAATGTGTGTCTTTCTTTATGTGGGAACCAACAGTTCGACTTTCGCTGCCACGGCTGTTGTCGTTACTTGTCTGAAAATCTTCCCCAGCAACAGGGGTATTGTCATCGGCTTCTTGAAGGTAAATTTGCATCTTTCTTTCTTTCTCTTTCTTTCTTTGTTTGCTTTTCTTCTTCGCCTGCCGCATGCATTGTTGTTATTGTCTTTGGCCAAAATCTGATGGGATGATTACTAGACCACTACAAGATGATTACATATTTGCATATTGTACCAAGGAGGCGATTGTTAAACAAGAAGAGCATGATAATTGCTTTCCAGATTTTCAAATTATAGTTCGCACGGGAACAAAGGTTCTTTACTAACATTTGACAAGATGCAATCAATAACATCGGATGTTCAATATTCATACGGCTAACATCTAATAAATTGCAAGTGCGTTGTGTTTGTTTGCACAAATGCTAATATAAAGATGCACTCAATTCATAGAGGTCTAAACAATAGGGGATATGTGAGCATACAGAGTTAAGGCAGCATAAAGATCAATAGTTTAGGTAATAGATGAAACCACAAAGTTTACCTCACACATGTGTCATGATCCATGGCTTTTTGTGTGAGAAAAACCACATTCTCTTGTAGTATACAGCCACATCCCCATGCAGAGTGCATACTTCCTTCATCTTCTTCACTTCATCAGCTATATGTATGAGCAGAACTCCTACTTGACAGAAATTCATTCAGGAGACAGTGAGGCAGCCAGTCAGGCAACAAGCTCTCTCAGTTGTGACCACCATACTCTAGGGCATAACTCCTTACACAATCTCATTGTGGAAATCTCTCCATGGAATGTCATGCAGGGGTTTGTGGCACTAGGTGCTGCTATAATGACACAGCTGTTCTATGTTCTGTACCCTGGTGATCCACAGTCTTTTCTCCTCATGGTCTCATGGCTGCCGGCTTTGGTGTCCCTGCTGTTTATGGGAGTCATAAGGCCCATACCTCCTGCTGCTGCCGTTAGAGTGCAAGGAGATCATGAGGAGGAGGAAGATTCCAACTTCAATCTGTTGTTAGTGATTTCATTTCTCTTGGGAGGTTTTCTCATGGGGGTTATCATACTGCAGAATGTGGTGCAGTTAGGGCATTTGACAATGCTGGTAATAGCATGTCTTATCATTTTTGTTCTTGTTTTCCTCCCTTTCGGAGTTGTTGTCCGTTCTGAGCTTGCATCCTATTATAAGCAGCCAACAACACTTCAGGAGCCTCTGTTTACTGATGAGCACAGAAACTTGATTTCTTCTTCCGGTTCACAGTTTCATAGCCAGGAGCAATCTGGGTTTGTGGCAGCAGACTTGACTGAAGAAGGGTATGATCATCTTGAAGATAGTGACAAAACTCAAATTCAATCCAACAACAGGCACAACAATAACTCAATTCCTTCTACAGGACAGCCAAAACAGCCTTCTCCATTAGAAGCTGGCTTAACAAGTAAGCTTTTCCATCCTCTTATAAGCATATCCTCCCACAAAGAAAAAAAAAGCAACTCGAGGGACACCATCAACAGTGTCTTGAAAACCTACAAATTAAGTGATTGTCATGAAAATGAGGATTCTTGACATGTGGTTAATGTACTTCTTAAGATCCTAGTGGAACTCTTATTGTAAATAGGTGTAAGCCCTTTTGAGGTGGAAAGTCTCAGATTTATGAAGATACAGACATGCAGATTCATTCCTGGTAGTCAACTCTTGTTGTGCAGGTCACGTTTTTTTTCAGAAATTGGCATTTGTGGAACACATGATAGAGAGATGAGGTACATGATGACCCTTTATGGTTAGGTTATCACTTTGATCCATAATTGGTAACAACAGGGCAATCAAGCCTTAGGGTGTACATTCTCTGCTATTGCAAAAACTGTGCAGTGATGAAGTTTTGAACATTGGTGCAACAGCTAGAGCAACTCCAGTGGTGCTCAGTATGTGACCCTGCAAAAATATTTTTCACATCCGAGTTTAGTTATTTACTTTTTTCCAACCACACCGATAAAACTAAAACTGGGACCACAAATAGGTGGGAGACTACAAATAGCAACCCATCGAAACCAATCAAATTTATCTAGCCAGTCAGCAGCAGATGTTAGGCTTTGCTGTGCCTTTTACCAATGTCAGCAAACTTTGCAAAAATGCTGGGCCAAAACCATTTTGCTGAGCCAAACTGACATGTTTTGACTTTTCTTCATCCAATTTTAATTTGCAGGGTCACATACTGAGCACAAGTGGAATTGCTCTTAGCCCTTAACTCCATTTTGCAGCATAACTTCAGCAGTTGTGCATCATCCTTTCTGAGAAATTCATGTAGTTCGAAAGGCAAGGATACTCAAAGACTCAATGGAAGTTTGACAGGATGGTCTATGTATTGTTGAATTTATGGTCCTCATCTCATTGGCTTCACAAACTGTATCATAGAATTCAACAGATGGTGATGATGAGCCTGACAACAGTTTGTTGATGTTGTTGTGCTTTTTGGCAGGCAAAAACTATGCCAAGAAAAAACCAGACAGAGGAGAAGAACATACAGTGATGGAAGCTATTTGCTCACTTGACTTCTGGTTGCTGTTTATGGTCATGGTGTGTTCCCTGGGGTCAGGAACAACAGCCATGGATAACATGGGCCAAATTGGGTTGTCTTTGGGTTACACACAAGTCCAAATCAACACTCTTGTCGCACTACTGAACATCTGGAACTGTTTTGGTCGGTTTGGAGGAGGATTTATTTCAGAGCTGCTCCTCCATTCCAAAGACATACCGAGACCATTTTCCTTGGCACTATCTCTGGTGAGCGAGTCTTTTGACACGTTTGTTTGTGTATGTATCCATGTATGTTTCTTTACCTATCAGTTCCAAAAGATGGAACCACCAAGCTTTGAGATGATAAACCCACCCTGAAGGCACTGACATCAAGCTATGTGTGCAGGCAGTACTGTGTGGTGGGCATATTGTGATGGCTTTTGCTTTTCCAGGATCAATTTATGTAGGGTCCATCATTGTGGGTCTATGCTATGGAGCACAGTGGTCGCTCATGCTAGCAATAACCTCTGAATTTTTTGGTCTTAACCACTTTGGAACACTGTTCAACAGCTTAGGATTGGCAAGTCCAGTTGGTACATACATCTTATCAGTTAGAGTTGCAGGATACCTTTATGATATTGAAGCAAAGAAGGAGCATGGTTTGCATACAACGGAGAGCTGGGGAGTCCTAATGCATGTCCAAGACTCAGGGCCTCTGCTCTGTCATGGAGCTCACTGCTTCCGCCTAACTTTCATCATTCTTGCATTTGTGTGTCTTTTTGGGTGTTTTATCAGTTGGGTCCTATTGCTCCGAACACGATATTTCTACCATCAACTACATCAAAGGTTGCAAGGTGTGAATCATGCCGACTCTCACCCTTGACTTTCATGTATATACGTTTTCTTGGATCTCAAGCTGGCTCTAGAGGATTCAATTTTGCACTCTTAATTTGCCAGAAAAACTTATGGATTAGAATTGAATACTTGTCCAACTATTGTGAAGAATATATGTGGAAAATTCTCTATAGAATGACAAATAATTATATTTGTTGTGTTTTTGTGAGGACGTTACACATATTCCACACCACATGTGTCTTAAAAGTGTTAATATAAAGACTAACATGATGGGTATGGTCCTACTTTGTGAGTGACTCTTACGAGGTGACAACTGCACATTCAAAGTGTTAAAGTGGAGGTTTCTTTGCAGTTTCAGATATGTAATTTTGATATGGGTCTTATATTTTTCAGATCCAGAAAATTCATTAATTTTTTTTTGTCATGTGCCAATGTTACAGATATTTTAAAATCTTTTATGTCCAGCAGCTTGTACTTTCTAACAAGTAGTTTGCACAAGGCGTCATTACACTTCATGGATCCATTGAGGGTGATTGCATTTGATGAATGGGAACCATAGTTTTTCCCTACCTAATTGTTACAACCACTAGTGTTATAATCCTCCCTCCTCATTCTCTTAACAAGAACTATGAATGAATTGTATTTGTTGTGCCCAACACAAATTTTGAATTAAAAAAAAGTGGCAATTGTTTTTTGTTGAAAATCCATATTTTACACTGAAAAAACACAAATTTCAAGTTCTTGCAGACTGTTTCCTAAAATAGTAAAAATCTGCCCCCAAAAAAATCACCATCCATGGTAGGTTATTGTTTGCATATGGTCAGTGTGGAAACCTCTGGAGGTGAGGTGGTACGAAACTTTGGGTTGGTGGGATGAGTTGCCCATTGCAAAGTTTTCATTGGGCTCCATGTATTGGGCATTTTGGAACTTGAAACTTAGTGTTATTTGGGTGGTGAGCAACAAAGGAAAAACATTTCACAAAATGATGAGGGAGATAAAATGGTAGAATCCATTTTACCAAAACCATATTCGATGGAACATATCTCATTAATCTTCATGTTTTGATCCTCTTATTATTCAAGCAATGGAGGTTTTGGTGAAATGATGCTTTGAACATGGTGTTAATTTTTTGTGTTTTAAACAACCTTTTGAGCATTGACCAAGACGAAGGTAGAGTACAGAACATTCTTATTGCTTCCTTTTGCAAAATTGAGGACACATAATTTTCCACCAAAAGTATAGGATAAAAAAAATGTTGTCAATGATTGGATACGCACTCTACAAGTGAATTGACTTGAAGCAAGAAGCTCTGGGGGGTTTCAGCCATTTTTTGTATTTTGCCTTCCGTTGCAATTTCATTAAATTTCAACACTTCAAAACACATAATTTTTAGAAAATTTGACCTTTTTAAAAATAATTTAATTAACTCCCAAGTTGTAAAGGTACCATGACAGTTAGTCTTGCATAGTTAAGGTCTATGAAGTTGCTTCCTAACAGAACCTCGAGCATAGACAAATGTTTCCAATCACAACAAATTTGACTTCCATCAAAGAGTAATTTGCCCTATAAATACACTAATTCCCTAATTCCCTGATAGCAGGGCCTTACCCTATACATACAATAGCCATAGTAAAAATCTGACCGTCCAATATTAGATCCAATGATCCATCAGTCGTATACACATGTGACTATATGGAGACCAGCATGGAGGAGTTGCTTGAGTCAGCCGGCTCTCCCCCACCAATTTGGACCCTATGCATAAAAGAAGCCAAATGGTAATGCTCGTGTTTAAAACACTTTAGAGCAGCCCATATGTGCAATGCTCAAATAGATGGGAATTGACTTGAATAGATTCCTCTGAAGCAATCAGTGCTTTCTTGCCCACTTCATGTTTCATGGATTCCTCGCTTGGCTCAGAGACAAAAGTGGAGGGCAATCAATGCCTTTGGAAGAAGCCATTACCAGAAGAAGGGGCAGCACAAGGCAGGAGCTGAGTGCGGTCCCTCTATTCGTAATGCCCTCCTCAGAGGAGGGTCTTAGAGCATCTCCAGTGGTGCTTAGTATGTGGCCCTCCAATTGTAGTATTCAAATCCCAATTTAGTTAGTTAGTTAGTTACTTTTTTGCAACCCTACCCAGCAAAACTAAAACTAGTGCAGCAAACAAACAGGTGGGGAACTACTAATAGCAAACCACCATCATTATGATGGGCCAATGAGAAACACTGAGCAGCAGTCAGATCACATTTATTACACTCTTTTTCCAGGTGCACAGAGTTGCAGTGCCCATTTACCAGCCACCGCAAAATCTTGAATTATGTAGGATTCCATTTTAGAATCCTTTCTCCCGTAACACCAAATTTCTTTTGGCAGGTCTTTAGGGGAAGAAGTCACCAAACCATTTAAAATATTTTAAAATATTACAAATATCCCGTGCTTAGACTAAGTCAGGGTCTCTGAGTTCAAATCTAACATTTTTCAGGCTTAATTAATTTGGCCACTACCTAATTTGAGTCCTTGCTCAAAAAAGTTGAAGGTAGCAAGAGGGTGGCTGATTCACCCTGGCCGGGCTCTGAAAACTGCCACTAACTTTCAACTATTGAGAATCCTTGTGCAAATCATGCCTTTCTTTAGCACAAATATTTGCACAAACAGGTTTCAATGGAGGCCTAGTCCCCAAACTATTACCTAGTATAAACTCCGGTATTAACTGGTATAGTTCAATTACCTATTTGTTTTTAAATAGAACCTTTAACCCTTAAAGGTTCCAGTGGACCTATGGTAAAGACTGATACCCCTATGGTATATAAGGGACTGATGTCATACCATCTTTTTCACACTTACGATGTCCCATTTGTATTTAAATAAAATTTCAATGGTGAGGATTTTCATTATCTGAACTAAATCCTAAATTTTAGAATTCAGCTCGAAGTCCTCTACAGCTCTACCAAGTTGGATTTTAAAACTTCCAACAAAATTCATGTCTTTTAAGAGAACATTTTGTGAGGGTTGGTCCGACTTTTGTATTGGGATTGTTTTTGGACAAATGTCAATTAAAGGTTAATTTGGTTTCAAATTGAAGCAAACCTTTTGTTTTTGGTTGCATCAATTTTTTGAATTTGCTAGAAATTTTTTTGATGTGGTTTTGAAGAGGGGGTTTTTCAAATTCCCAAATTTCTCCAGTATTATACAAACATGGTCTGGTTCAGAATTGGGTCTAGTTCCACCTTAACTATGGTAAGCCCTACAGTCAAAAATTTTGTATTTACCAATATTATACAAATAGTTAAAATTAAAATTAAAATTGATCTTGTGATATTGGAATTTTACATCCTAACTCTTACATTTTTCAAAAAATATTTTCAAAAAATCATAACCTCAGTACATAAGGATTCTAATAATAATAATTCTGTTCACATTCCAATTCTAGCAAGCGAGTGGTTGCCGGGGTCTGGTTGGAGCAGGAGGTTGATAACATGGTCGGGTTAAGGTTCCGGTTAACTAAACCTTAACTAGAACCTACAGATAAAGTAACCTCAAACCAAACCAATCTCAGAACCAGTTTACATTCTGGAATTGGTCAACACTAAAATTTACCAATGTGGGCAGGTTTCACAGGTTGAAGTGTTAAATTCAAGGTTCAGGTTCTTGTGACCCAGCTGCCCTATTACTTTAACATTCCTTAGGTCGAATTGGCACAAGAATCGGAGAGTGTGGAACTAGTCTTTTTGTTAGTTTTGAAATCAAAACTTTGAAAATCAACTATTAAAATAAATTTAGATTTGTAAAGTAGGTATATCGATTTTTTTTTGAAAAGCCAATCGATAGATCGAATTTTATAGGTAGATGATTGATTTTAAGTTGTCGTACAAATTCAAGTACTTGTCTGTGATCTCCAACTCACCCATTATTTGTTCTATGCCCCACTCAAATAGTACTCAAATAGTTGGTGTTTTCATGTAAACAATTTTTAAGGCATTAGAGTTATCTGTAAAGTAAAAAAAACACAACACCACAACCCTGAGTTTGGTCATTCATAGGGTGAGACTTTAAATAAAACCTGCAGAAAAGTATATTAGCATTCAAGGGGGGATGAAACTCGAAAAACCATCAATTTTGGTCGTTAACTGAGTTTCATCCTGTCTTTCCTTTTTCCTGAGCGCCTCCATTGTTGCTACATATAATTTCACTGCTTCTAACTGCACAACTACTATAATTAGTCTCAAACCTCGAGCATTAAATGCTGAGTTTTAGCATTTCATACTGAGATTTAATAAAATGTCTTTACTTTGCGGATACCACTAAAAGAGGGGATAGGGGGTGAAATGGTTCCAATACTGAAACCATTTTCTACAGACTACACCCAAACACAAGATTTCCACCTTCATTTCCAACTATAAACTGAAACCCAGACTTCTCTCGATGAAAAAAGACTGGAACTGAGAGTTAACTATAAGTTAACCAACAATCAATAATTTGTTCCAATTTAGGTTACATGAAACTAGACCCGAACTGGCACTGATTTTTCACAACCAGAACTCAAAACCAACCCAGATTAAAATTTCAAGAATTTCAAGAACAATACATCAATAGTAGACTCAACCCAAAGAAGGAAAAAAAAAAGCAAACAATCAACAAAAATCAGGTAAAAATTCTATGCAAAAGAGACTCATGACTACAAAATAATGACAATGAGAGAAAACAAAGAAGACCTAAGATGAAAGAGCTGTCATCTGCCAGAAAGAGCATGTATTCGTTCCATAAGCTCACCATCAAAACTGAGCCAGCGAGCTACCCTAATAAGAGACATGTGTTTTTCAGGCACATGTAGCTAGCTGCACATGTTCAAACGTGAGTAAATAGTATTAAATCGAGAATCCTTTTGGCAAGAACAAAACAAAAACAAAAACACCTCTGGATGAATTCCAGTAGCAGACAGATAACCGAACTTGGCAAACTCAATTCAAAGTGTGCGGCGTGCCTGCTTGGTTCCAGGCAGAGAGGTAGCTCTCCTCTCCCCTCTCCCACCCTTTTGGACTTATGTGTTCAGGAACCTTTTGAGACTCATTCACCAACAACAACAACAACACCTTTGATCTCCAAAAAACAAAAATTTATAGATGAAACCTAATAAATAATTTAGGGTTTCACTCTGCAATGCCAGCTTTAATGTATATTGTAACTCATGTTAATTAGTTGCGGCACGGGCATGAACAATGTGTGTTATATTAGTTGACCCAGTCACCCAGTCTTGTGGAATGAATGCATGCATAAATAAATAAAATAAATAAGGTACTCCATAGTTTGAATAGTTGCTAACAAACATTTTAACAGTATGAACAGGAATCAGGGGTTTTGTGTTTTTTTTTCACTTTTGTGAGGTAGGTGGTGGTGGCATACCCATTTGTACACAAGAAGACATTTAGCCAAATTTGGCTATACAGACATGTCAGAGAGGAGAGTAGAAAAATTATTATTTAAGATTCCTGCCTTAGGTTGGCTAGCTGCTGGAAGGAACCTTATCGCCTAAGAAAATATGGAAAATTCCAGGGTATTTTGATCAAAAGACGGGTGATTTGTGGCCATTTTTTCTCACCCGAAAAGGCAAAAGGAAAAAAGCCTTTGCATTAATTAAACAGCACTTTTCTTTTTCTTTTTTTTCTTTTTGGTCATGGTGTCAAAATTCGCCCAAAAAAGAAACACTCAGAAAAATTCCACTTTGCCAATTTCTATATTAAATTCCAGCTTGTGTGTGGGTTTTTTCAAATCCTCTTTTCCTCCTTATTGTATGGTCTAGTAAGTTATTGAAAGTCAAAATTGGCATTTTTAAAATCATTTTTTGGGGTTTAGGGCCATTAAAACGAGTCATGGCTCCTTATCATCCAGAGTTTTTTTTCTGTGGTGGGTTTTGTTTTTTTAGTTGCCAACTTTTAAAAATTTTCCTAATTATTTATGAAGTCCCAATAGGTGGCCAAAAAGACAAAATGAATTCTCTTAAATTTTACTTTCATAGTTTGTTTTTATAGCCAGATTTGGCTAATTCATCTAGTGCACGATTGATTGCTATTTCAGCAACATCACAAAATTGAAAGGGAAAAAAAAAAACACTGCCCTAATTGCACCACTTTGGACACCAAATTTTTTGTGTCAAAATGTCCCGAAAACAAAATTCAAAGCAAACATGAAAACATGTAGTTATTTATTTATTTATCTATTTATCTATTTATTTATTTACTGACATTCAAATATTATTATTATTACTCATGGACCCCAACTTTTTCAGAAGAAGTTTCCAGAGCTGCTTCCAAGCTTTTGGATCTTATTTACTTACTTACCCAATCTGCCTCTAGCCTAGGTGATGAATTGATGATGCCTTTCCAACATGTGCTGCTGGGCTAGAGTCTTCCATTGTAAACACCTCATAAACACATGTTTGGATTTCAATAAAATCTGAGAGATGCTTCTCTGAAGTTGCTATGGGTGTTTTATTTTTTAAATATTATTTATTTATTTATAAATTTCAATAATTTTTATTTTATTTTTAATTTAATTTTTTTTAATTTTAAAAATTTAAAAACCTGAGAAATATGATTTTGACCTATAGAAAGGTTTTTTCACAAAAAATTGTCACAAATTCGCCATATTTCAAAGGAAAACAAATTTTGCCAGATTTTTCACAATAGGTTCCAGTAGGTGGTAGCCAAGAATATAGAAGGATTTTTTAAAATAAAAAACTTTCATATTTCACTTATTGCCAAATTTGGTTAAATTTCCTTCTAGGTGGTTCCCACACACTAACTAATGTTTTCTCTGTTGGAGATTTTTTTTTTCATTTTGCAACTTGGAAAATATGATTTCAACACATATAAAGGATTGTTGTTCCAAAATTGGCCCTAATACTCCAGATTTTGATTTTTTAAAATAAAAAATCACCAGATTTATACAATGGGTTTCAAAAGATAGCCAAATACATAAAAAGGGTTCTTAAAATTTTCTACTTTCATATTTATTCAATAGCCAAATTTGGCTAAATTTTATTGGGGGATGATCACCAGTTCGGCTACATCACAACATTTGAAAAAAAAAAAAAAAGAACCCTGAAGTCCAAACTTGCTACTATCTGTCTATTGACCCTCTCTCTCATTATGAAGATTTATTTTATTTTATTTTTTGAAGTTGCCATATTTAGACAATAGATTGTAACATGTCACCAAACTGTTGCATGATTCCTAAACTTTTCTACTGTACTCTCTCTCTATGACGTTTAGCCAAATTTGGCTATGCCCTCTTGTGGATGATTGCCAATCTACCTACTCCACCTACCTCAGAAATTTGAAAAAAAGAACACAAATCTAGTCATGATAGGGTTTGAGTTTTACGCAATCTTCAGCTGACGTCAAGTACAGGGCATGCTATTATTGTCATTATTTGTAACGTAGGCCAAATAGGATCAGGATTTGACTGCCTGCTAACAGCATTTCCAGCGGTGCTCAGTACGTGCCCCTGCAAAGATATTTCTTACATGCAAGTTTAGTTATTTACTTTTTCTTTTCTTCTGACCCCACCCATACAACTAAAATTGGGACTGCAAATAGGTGGGAGAGTACTAGTAGCACCCATAAAACTAAAATTGGGACTGCAAATAGGTGGGAGAGTACTAGTACAACCCATAAAACTAAAACTGGGACTGCAAATATGTGGGAGTGTAGTAGTACCACCCTTAAAACTAAAATTGGGACTGTAAATAGGTGGGAGAGTACTAGTACCGCCTGTAAAACTGAAACTGGGATTGTAAATAGGTGGGAGATTACTAATAGAAACCCACCTGGACCAATCGAAACTACCTAGCCAATTAACCTGCTTTTAGACTGTGCTGCGCCTTTTACCAGTCTCTCCATCCTGTGCAGAAATGCTGGGGGCAAACCCAGTTATTTTGCTGAGCCAAAGCCGGCATGCATCTTGACCTTCGAGACTGGATACGAAACTGGCGTAGAATTTTGGGGGAATGGAAAGTTGTTGTGAGCTTTTCGGACATGGAGTATTTGTTGGGTTTCCCTCCCCCCTTTTACTATGGACTTTTCTTTTGCCAAAATAGGAAAATAGCACATTGAAAAATGTGTCCGTCTTTTGCTTCATCCAAGTCTACCAATCTCTCTCTCAGTTCTACAACTTTGCCATTACATTTGGCAATTTAACTCCTCCATTTGTGTGCCTGGGAGCATCTTCTTCATCAATCCCTGTTTTTCTTTTTTCTTTTTTGGCAGATTTGGGGAAGAAGAAGCTGGCAGCTTTGCGTGCTTGCTTGAGTAGATTGATTGATTGCAGGCTCTGATGCAGCTCCGAGTTGTGCAAGAGTGCAAGAGTGGGTCTTTGCACGAAATTCGTCTTGGGTTGTGCATCTTTCTTGGGTTTTGAACAACCAATCTATTGCTCAAGGTGGGATTTTTGTTTTTCTCTACGAAAACTGAAATTTTCTTCTTACCTTCACTGTAGCATTGTTCCATTTGTGAAGCTGATCATGGGATTTCACTTTGAGCTTGTGGTTTGGACTTGGTTGATTATTTCTTTCCTTCCTACTTCGACTCCATAGCTGGTTTGGGTACTAAAAACAGGATGTGTATTTCTCTTTTTGGAACTTTATCCCTTTGGTGAGGAGGGGCTACGAAGATTGGCAGGCTTTCTTTTAGGCCTTTTGTGGATCATTTTTGAGATTTGGGTATCTTTGAAGGTGCACTTTGAGTTCACAACTTAAGCTCAAAAGTGAGAGAATTGGATGCTCAAATTGGAGTTTATGAGCTCAGTTTGAAAGTTAGTTTTCCTCTCGGTTTGCAATTTTGAGCCCTAGAAGTGGTGTAAGAGAGGTAAATGGAAAGTTCTAGTAAATTTTGTGATGCTGCTCATTTCTCAGTATTGTTTCGACCCACACATACTATGAGTCCCTGTTTTCCCATGTGTCTGGGATGTGTCTATCAGCTGATCAGTGTAGTAGATTTGACATACCAGAAGAAAAAATCACACACACTACATGGGATGAGAAATTGGGATGACAACTGATTGTTGTGCAGATGTGGGAAAATATGGAGGTCGAGGTGCCATTGCTGATGGATCTAGGCAATGATGACACCTTGAATGACACCCCTGATGAGTTACATGAATCCCAGCAACAACAGGAAGAATTTGGTGTCGAAAGCCTTGACTATGAACCCATCCATAGTGTTGTCTATGCCAAGAAGAAACGAAGGCAACAGTCCAGGAAAATCTATGGGTGCTTGCTTCCTCTTCTGTGCTCTCATTTCTGCTCTTAAAATTTCTATTGAATGTTCCCCTCTTAGAAGCCACCTTCATAAATTGCAGAACCCTGTTTGTGCCGCATCAACATTGCTGTGTAATTGAGGTTCCTGTCAGAGGGTTATCATTAGCTAGGGTTTATCTCAAGTGGTTCTATTCAGTGCAATAGGATCACAACTGTGCAGTGTGGAAATAGAGTAATGGGTGAATTGGGTTTTTTTACATCCTTTTTGAGAAGAATGGAAGCTTTTGCTCATGTTGAGGAGCACAACAATAATAGTCAGCTTTTGTCTTTAGCAGGTACACAGGTGTTACTCTTGCAAAATGGACCATTACAATTCTTATTGGAATTCTTGTTGGTGAGTTACTACCATACCCATGATCACTTGTTACTAGGTGGCACCCATTTTCAAATCTGATCACACAAAAGCCATGTCCACTCTCCACAATTTTCAATACTTGACTGGGAAGTGTAGGTGTAATCACCCTAAAATGTGAAAATCTGGTGATGTGTTCAGGTGTGGTTGCTTATATCATTGAATCATCTCAAGAAGTTCTCGTCACTTTTAAGGTATAACTCTCATCCTTCAATATTGGCATTATGTAGTTGCACCAGTGGAAGTAACTGTGGGGTGCTTGGTTCTAAAGCCACAAAGCTCAACTGTGATCATTATACGTTGGATCCTAAACCCTAAAGCTTTACAACAAGTTCTACCCTCAAAGTTCTAGGAAAAGACCCATGTTAATTTGATTAGTAGCGTGGTATGACACGTCTAGACAATGAGGGGCAGTAATTTTCTCATATGAACTATTATTGTTCAGAGATATTGACACCCTTCCACAACATAACATGCTTGTATGTTTCATCCCTCATGGATTCTTCGTTTCTCATGGTAACACATAGGTACTGTTTAGCAGACTGTACACCATAGATGATCAGTGGATGGAGGGTTAAGGGAATTATTGATTCCATGTGTTTTGATTCGGTGCAGAAAGATTGGACACAAAAGATGATAGGAAATGGGTTAGGTCTTGCTTTTCTTGGATATGCAACATTCGGCATTATGCTGGTCTTGATGTCAAGCTGCTTGGTCATGTTTTGGGCTCCGGCTGCTGCTGGTGGAGGGGTAAATGACTCTCAAATATTTTGAACCTCTCTCCCTTTTCTTTCAGTTGGGTTCAGGGTTACATATTCAGGGATCAGAGCAGTGTCATAGTGATCACAAAATTCAGCACATTTCACAAGCTTCAGAACAATTCTGAGGTACCATAACCATTTAGTTACAGGTGCATACAAAAGGCTATGCGTTTCTGTGTAGGTCAAGTGTAGTTAGAGCAACTCCAAAAGTGTACTGTACAACAAAGATTGGTTGAAGAAAAGTCAAAACCTGCCTGTTTGGCTGAGCAAAATGGTTTTAGCGAAGCATTTTTGCACAGGATACCAAGGCTGGCAAAAGGCACAGCAAAGCCTAACACTTGTTGTTGATTGGCCAGATGGTTTGATTGGTCCATGTGGGTTGCTATTACTAGTCTCCCACCTTTTGCAGTCCCAGTTTCAGTTTTATGGGTGTGGTTGGGAAAAAGTAAATAACTAATCTTGGATGTTAGAAATACTGTTGCAGGGCCAGAGAGTGAGCATGGGTGGAATTGCTCTTAGTCAATAGTATATTCATGGTGTTCATAATTTCTGGGTCTATTTTGCAGGTTACACTTGTGATGGCTTATTTGAATGGAAATGATATTCCTGACTTCTTCCGGCCCAGCACTCTTTTCACTAAGGTTATTCACCCTCATTGTCCTGGGTAGTTATTTCTTGAGTCCATGCTATACCAGCACCTGACAATCAAGATGCGAGTGTTCTTCTTTTTAAGAGTGTCAATTGATCAAATTAAGTACTGGGTTTTGAGTTGCACCTCATATATTTATGCATTCTCTTTTGGTTGCAGATATTCGGGACAATTTGCACTGTGTCATCTGGCCTCCCGGTAAGGATTTAGGGTTTAGGGTAAACCTCCACCATTTCTGACTGTCATTCACTTATTGAGTGTTAGTCCATGAGGACAAGAATCTTCTTGTGACTGACCTCTTTTTGCAATTGTCAAAATCATGTTGTTGACAATGGATGGGATTTTTGGGCACTATACTCAGAAACGGTGACTCATTTGTACCATGTAGAAAGAAGGGAGTCACTTATTGAAGCATTTGAGATTTAGGGCTAGTTTGGAATGTACTGTGTTCTCTAAGAAAATAGATGGGAATTGGGAGTTTTTGGGGATGGGTTAGATAGGGCAAGAAGGACCATTGGTGCATATTGGTGCTGCTATTGCATCATCTCTCACTTGGATGTATGGCCGAGTTCCATTAAGGACGAAAGAGGGCACATCATCACGATCACCAAGAGATTGCTGGGAGTGGATTAGTGGAATTATGCCCCAAAACTGGCCCTTTGTATGCATATCTGCCCCCTGCTACTCCCCTTCTCTCCTGTTGCCACTTGGTACCAATTTTAAGGTCATCAAACTTTACAAAGATGCTAGGCATAAAAGATCTAGGGTTTTGCACATTGTACATTAGCACATGCATAGACAGTCAGTAGGCTGGAAGCTTAAAGTTTGATGTTTACCCTAAACCCTAAACTTAAAGTTTGATGTAAGCTAATTTCTTTGGCTGTGTGATCATACAGAATTTTTACAATGATAGGGACCGACGAGAGTTTATTTCAGCTGGAGCTGCAGCTGGGTATTTCTGCCTAGAACCTGAAAAACCAACATTCAGAAGTTGAGAAGCGTTACAGAATTTGAGGATTAGCAAAGAATAAATAAATGTTAAGGGATTTGGCAAATTACATAAATAATGTTTGTCACATAATAATACGCTCTTGTTCTTTTTGTTAGTCTGTCAACTCAACCAAGAGGAGTTTCCAGAACTTGTCACTTAGTCCTTATATATAGAGAGAGAGAGAGGAGGACAATGGGACCACAAAATGCTTGATATGGAGGCATTCTCACCATACCTCGACAAGTAGTAAACCCTAAACCCTAGATCTTGTTGAACTAGGGACTTGGATCCTCATCTCATTCAGTAGTGCCTGTCACATACAGCTTGGCGGCAGCGTTTGGGGCACCTATTGGTGGAGTTCTCTTTTCCTTGGAGGAAGCCTCCAGTTTTTGGTCAAGAAAGGTGACTCAACCTTGATAACCTAATCCCATTCCCTTCCTGTTAATACAATTAGAGAAAAAATTACTAGAATCATATATATATATATGGAGAAATTTTGTCAGTACTTATGAATATTATATATATATAATTTACTTAGTTATTTATTTGATGAACAAACGGTTCTTTGACACAACGAGCTTCATGTTTGTGGAATCGCAGGTAATGTGGCGGTCATTATTATGCACATCATGTGCAACTATGGTTTTATCTTGGCTTCATGAACGGTGTGTGCTTATCTTGCATATCTGCTGCAATTGAATACTGTAGTTTGTATGGGTAAAACTGATACCACTCAGGCTATTTAGGGGACATACGGAATAATTGTCATACCTTTTATGTGTTGGGAGGGTTTAGGGTTTACCATTTAAAAGAAATTGGTAGTATTCTTTTTGTTTTTTCAGTTCACTAAATGTGACTTATGGTGGGGACCATACAGGCAATTTTCTTTATCACTACCAGGCAATATTTCATTCCATGGTCTTCAGGTTAAAATCTCACGCCTTTAAAACTCAATACATCAATCCTTCGAAATCACAAAATCAAGGCAATTATAGCTTCAAAAATTTAACTCCTTTACAAACTATGAACCCTACGATTTGTGTCTACTGGTGATAATGCCTTTAGTTGATAAAAGAAATTCCATCAAAACCCATTAAATTACAAGTGTTGTTGGTACCCAACAAATTCAGAAATGGATACATTATGATTCAAAAGGTCTGTTTACGGATTCCAGAATCTACATATGTTGAATTTTGCATGGATTTGTTCTGACTGATGTGGATTGGGGTTATTCTTGGACAGCCAGAATTCGACCTCCAAGACATTCCCCTTTTTGTGGTGACAAGCCTAAGTGCGGGTGTCCTCGGTGCATGTCTCAATAATATCCATGACTGGCTCTCCCAATTCCGACCATCTTCACGACACAAATCTTTAAGGTTTTATTGGAATTCATTCTCACTTTTGACTTCCAAAAGCGCACACTTCTTTCATAAGCACTTCCCTTCAACCAACAAACTTCATGCTCTAGAACTTCAGCAATTTGCTGAACAACACACGGTAATAACAAATTCTAATCTCACTTTCTTTTGTTTGTATGGGGTGTGTGTGTGTCAGGGTGATAGAGGCATGTCTGGCAACACTAGTTTCAGTAGCCATCATATTTCTGCTGCCCCATTTCTTTGGGCAATGTCTCCCAATGCAAGACGAGTGAGTTCTTTTGAAACTTTGTGATCTCCTTGTGCCACTGAGAATTTGGTTGCGGGGCTTCCTCCCTAGTTTTTTCCTTCTTATTCTCAAAAGAACAAAAGGGTCAATTCTATTCACAAATGCAAAAAGAACATTTTTTTTCTTAAATTTTTTTTAAAAAAAATTTAAAGAACAGAGAAAGAGCAATCAAACTCAATTGACTGTTGGCAAGCTGCAAGCTTGTATCTAGAAATAAGAATAAAAATTAATAAATTGTTGCTGGAAATTGAATTTTGTTGTGCACTATAGGCAAAAAGGTGATGAATACTGGTTCCAATATACATGTCCAAAAGTAAATACGGACACAGGTGTAGCATACTACAACGACCTTGCCACTTTATTTTTCTCCGTACCTCATCAGGTATAGTTGTTTTTTTTTTAAAAAAAACAATTTCAGTTGCATATATATATATATATATATATGCACATAGATCCATTTCATATTTTAATATTTTACCATATAAATCTCTTGCCAACCCAATGCACACTATACTATATATATAGTAAAGACAAATAAATTGGTTTTAAATTTTAACTCTTATTTCAAAGTTTAAAAAGGATGCCATATATATGGGCAAAACAAATTAGGGTTGGTTACATATAAACGAAATGAATATGTTCCATTGAAGACTGATTGAGATTTTCATGGGAGCAGACAATCCAGCAGTTGTTGGCACTTGTGGGTGGAGAGAACTCGCCTTTCACCATACCGAGCTTGGCAATTCATTCTGGGTCATTTCTATTGCTATTCATTTTGGCATACGGCATTGCAACTCCAGGAGGCATTTTCATGCCCTCGATTATGGTATGTACTAGGAACCCCAAACCCTGAAAACAAGAATTCCCAAGTTGTGTTTATGTAATTAATTATTAGGGTTAAGGCAAAATATCAGGTAACCCTCCAGAGTTCATCCTGGAGTTTTCACACGGGTGTTTATACGTTATTTAGCTAATAGCGTTGAGATGGTTGTCTTGTGCACAGGTTGGTGCATCATTTGGGGCATGTCTAGGGCGTATTTACGAAATCTTTTTTCCTTTGTAAGTCTTCAAGAAACCCCTCAGTCAGTCTTAATGATGAAAAATGTTGCAAAAGTCTATTGGTTTCTGTTTTCTCTTATGGATGGATGTGGAATATGTCTAAGGGCAAACCATGGTTTGTAATGGAGATCTGAAATTTTCTCTGTGAAAGTGAATTCAAGACCCATTGTTTGTTACATGGCTTTCTCAATTGCTGACTATTCTCTCTTTCAATTTCTGTGAGGGTTTAGAGGCACTGTGCAACCAGGTCTCCATGCGCTAGTAGGGGCAACAGCAATGTTGGGTGGTGTTTTTCGCACTTCCATTTCTTTGGTTAGTTCTGCATCCTAGCAATGACATTCTGTGCTGTGAAAATGCCAACTATGAGATCAGGACCATGATAATCTTTCCATTTAGGGTTTAGGGTTTAGGGTTGCTAATTAGGACTTTGCTACTGCATTGCTACAATTGTAGTGGGAATAAGGAACAAAATTATGCAAATGGGATGATTTCATATGGTTCTAAGGATTATAGTATTGTTAAAATCAAATTGACATTTTATGGGCTGTGAAATTGCAGGTGGTAATAATGGTGGAGGGAACAGGGGGAATTGATTTCATACTACCAGTTATAGTAGCTATAGTTTTGTCTAATTGGGCGGCATATCATATCCACTCTGCCGGGGCTTATGAATCTGACCTTGAACACTTAGGTACACACAACAACACTGCACACTGCACAACTCTTGTGCCCACTTTTGTTACCCCAGATCGCCCAGTCAAAATGAAGCTGAAGTCTTTGAAATTGTCGACATCTTTCTCTCCTTGGTTTATGTGCATTAAATTGTATTAATTTTCTCTTTCTCCCTAAGAGCTCTACATGTTGTGGGTGTCTTTTATTTCTTCTCTTACGTAGTGTGTTTTCTACATAATGAAATTGGTGTGTAGATTTATCTTTCTCTTGATTTCTAAACTAATTTTGGGTCCACTTAGATTTGCATTAACTACTTCTCTTGCCCCCTAAGAGCTTTGTTGGGTGTTGTCTTACCTCTTCTGCTCTCTTGGATTATTGGCAGGGGGAGTTTGTTTTCTACAGAGTGAGGCTCCACACAAGTTAATTTCAGTAACAGCAGCAGACATAATGGCACATAATGTCATTTGTTTCAATGAGGTAAAAGAACACACATTGTTGTATTGACAAAACCAGTGATTTATTTTTTGGTGAAATTTCACTTCTTGGCAACAAAAGAAAGGGGGTTGTGAATTGTACAATGGGTTTTTTTGTTGGAAAACATGGGTCCTTGTTGCCACATTATGAGGAAAAATGGGCCCATGCTGCCATATTTAGACAATAGTTTCTAGCATGTCACCAACATGTAGGGGGATTCCTAAACTTTTCTACTTTCCTCTCTAACTTGTAGCCAAATTGGGCTAAGCCCTCTTTTGGATGGTTGCTAAACCCACCTACCTAACCAATTTGAAGAAAAAACACTGGACACAACCAATGCTCCAAACCTCTTTTTTGCAGTAGGTGAATTGTACCAATTTCTATTATTCTTTCTTCCCCCCTCTTCCTGTTCGAGAGGAAAGGATATAGAGAAAGACAAATTACTACTATAGCTTCTGCCCAAAGACAGAAAAAAAAGAAATAATGACAAGATGGGTGCTCTCTATTTTGCAGATCATGTCTGTAAGGGAGGTGGTGAAAATTCTCCGTGAAACTTCCCATAATGGATTCCCTGTTCTTCGGTACACATCATCTGAATTGACCTCGCAGCCAGATGGTCAATTAGTGGGACTGATTCTGAGACATCAAATCATGCTTCTGCTGGAGGAACGTGCATTGATTGAAGTTGATTCAATTGCTCTCACTCGTCCACTCTCATATCGCTTTGCCAATGTGCGTGAGACCAGGATCACCAGAGAGCAGAGCTATCTGGAACATGCAATGCAAGTTTATCACCATAACCATCACCCACATCGTCGGTATCTGAACTCCAACCCTGAAGCTGTCAACGAACTTGGAATTGATGGTCTACTGCAGGTAATAAATTTGATGGAAAAAAATTTCTCATTAAGAATTTCTATGGAGGATTCTGTCTTCATGAATGGTTTTTTGTTGGGTTCTTGTTGAGCCTTATTCTTTCGCTTTTAAGTATCATCTCTGTGTACATGCCTAACATCTTTCAAGATTTATAGAGTTTCTCTTTACTTCAGAGTGATGATCACCTGGTTGACTAATTTGCAGGAAGACTCATCCCCAGATGTCAATGGGGATACTGCTAGTGGTGTAACACCAGAAGGCTCAGCTGCGGTGAAGAAGCCAAATCACCCAAGAGTTCCAGACAAGGATTTGGCGCTAGATCTCCGGCCTTGGATGAACCGTGCTCCTCTTACGGTATGGGTTTTATTATTAAGAAACAGATCAAAATCTGAAGAAATATTATGACATGAAGTATCATGTTTTCCATCCAGCCATGTCCAAATTACTATTTGGGGTCCTTGTGTCATACGCTGCAGTTATGAAATGTATGGTCTCTTTTGCTAAACCCAGCAGCAATAAAACCTCATTAAGCTCCATTGTGTACATGTGAAGGTTCGAGCTGAGTGTTCAGCACGGCGGGTGTATATCATATTTCGGACATTGGGGCTTCGTCATTTGTGTGTCACTGACTACAATAATAGGTGGGTATTATCATACATATGGTTACATCTGTTAACCTTGCAGTTTTCCCTTCATTCAATTTTCAGCAGCTTGTCAATGACAATGGTTGATGATGGTTCATGTTTGCAACTTTAGGATTTAGGGTATCATGTACTTCAACAAAATTCTTAGCAAACAAAATTGATCTGGGTGTGCAGTGTAATAGGCATGATAACAAGAAAGGATATTGCTGAGGCAGAGAATAGCTTGCCTGTGGTGGAGTCCTGGACTCCGAGACTAGCTTACTTGGATTCTAGTAGATCTTTTGGCCGCGCAAGCTATCGGGAAAGAACTCCCCAAGATGTTTTCTTTTCAGTGCCATGATCTATTAGGTAGTGTTTAGGGTTCAACACTAAACCCTAAACCCTAAACCCTCACTCAAAAGAGTGAGGTGAGTATGTTCTTGAGCACGTCACAGGACCTTAGTTGAGAACATGGAATGTTTGTTGGAGTTGTTGTAGCATTGCAGAGTTATACGGAACAATTTAAGTTTGAGATACATTTTACACATGTAGATTTTGGTTTCAGGAAAGGAAATTACAAAATTCATAGCTTTCTCTATTTAGTCTTCTATTTGAGATACTATTTTAACTTTGTGTATAATTTGAAGAAGGCCATACAAAAGAAAGTGAAAAACATGTCCTCTGCGTAAACAGGGGCTTGGAAGTTGATCATATAAAATCCCAACCGGAGCTGTGGAAGAAACCAAACCCGTTGTCTCATTCCATCCACCCCAAGGTCTAGAATAAAAGCTAGAGTGGGTCTTCAACTCTGAGCCCAAGAAAAACCTAACTAGTCTTAGCGGAACTGATCAGCTAAGACCAAGCAAAGGCCAATCACTAAACTCATGTTAAAGCCAAATCAGCATTATGTTTTATGCTTGCTAGAACTGGTGATTAGTGAACGTATTACATTTAGCAGCTGCATTGAAAATGGTAAATCTCAGCAACATATTCTTCCTAATCGTCTTGAGAAATCTAGCAATGTAAAGCTCATCCCTGGTATAAGCATTTCATACAAAATAGCCTTGGTGGCTAGGGTCAATGTAAGAAAGACTGAGGAGTGAACATGCTCAGGTGAAAATGTATGTCATTGGACTATCCTTTCTCAGCCTTATGAAACATCTGCATACAACTTTCTCCAACAAAACCTATACAGTATTTTTAATAGACATGTGTTATGATGAGATGTGTACTAACCCTTGGAGAAATTAAGGGTGAAAGTGGGTTGATCATAGACAAGTAATATGAATGGGTTAAACCGTAATTTGAGATGATAGAATCTAAGATTTGAGTGGGCATGGCCACATGTGAAAAGGCGCAACGCTAGTTTAGATGTTGATGAAGGTGGCTTAGACGGGATGTAGAATAAATATTTATCTAGAAGCCATGTTAGTTTTGTTGTGAAGAGATGTCATGGTATAACCAAAAAAGGAGGGCATACATAAAACTACAACCACTTTAAGTAATACAAACAATTGGAATTGAGTTCATTCATATCGTAGCCAAACAAGTTGCAAATTAGTACAAACATTGTTTAACCTCCACATTGAACTCATACCAAACTATAAAATAACAATATTAGATCTATGGACATTGATGGATCATCACACTCTAGACCTCCTCTCAAGTAAAGCTATGATGGTCTTCTTGTGTGGCCATTCAAACAATAGATTTGAACAATTTCTTCAATATGTCCCATCTACTGAACCCATTTGACTCACAAAATGAACTAGAAATAGAGAAGGTGCAAACAAGCAAACGTTATAATTCACTAACAAAATATTTATTGATTTTCAAATTCCTCGAATGATCTCCCAATGAATAGACACAATGGTTAGAGCTCCCAAGTAAATAGGTATCCAACCCCCCAAAGATAGTAATGCAAGAAAATAACCCAAGTATATTAAACTTGGATGAAATGAGTCACAATCAAACCAGCCAATCAATCCCCTAGAACCTTCCATCCTTTCCATCAAATGTCCCTACCAACTCCCTATTGACCAACATTTTATTTCCTAAACTCCTACACAAGAGAAATCAAGAAAAAAAATCTACAAAAAATACTAGCACCCAACCTTGGGCATTCTTCTCAAGAGCAATGCATAACTTAGAAAACATCTTACAAATCAACCAAAAAAAACAAAGATGAAGGAGAGTGGTTAGCTTTGGAAATGCATTACCTTTCGTAGCCAGCCATCACCAAGTCACTCCATCACTAAGGGAATTGTTTAGGAGGTTAATGGAAGCTAAGGGAATTGTTTTATAGATAGGTGTGATGGTAGGTGGGCCTGGAATAAATATGGAAGGGAAGGTGTGTTTGTCCACAAAAAATGTTTGGGTAGCTTTGCGGGAGGGGAGTGATATGTGGGATGGAGGTAATTTGGGTGTTGAAAGTTGCTAGAGCAAGGAGTGATACATGGGAAATTGACATTTACAACAAATTAAAAAGAAGGTGGAAAGGAAGTTTAAAGCAATGCAAATTAGTGTTGTTAAGGTTTTGCATGTAAATTTGAGATTGATGGGGAAGAATAATTTGATGTTGGTTGCATAAATGTTGTGTATGATGGATGAGGCATATAGAATAGTGTTTATGGTTTATACATAATAGTGTTGTTTGCTTCACTATAACATGATGTATAAATTGTAAACCCATCACCATATGTGGTGAGCTTGTAACTAGATAGTGTAGTCATCTACTAAATGAAATTCACTTGATGCCTTAACTAAGGTATTCCTCTTTCGCCAAGATCTTGAAAAAATTGTGACAATGTTGGAACTTATGATGAATAATCCTAGACTTCCATCCATGCATACCATACTACAACAAAACAAGGTTTACCTTACAACATTTATTCATGTTGAATAAAACCACATTTGATAAAACTATGGTTACAACAAATGTGTGAAATAAATTATGTGGTTTCATCTAGGTTTGTTTTACCATGTCAACATGAGGTTTTTAGACAAAAATTTTAATTGCTTTCCATACAAAATTTTAATGATTACTTTTATGACACATTTGAAAAAAAAATTAACAACAATATTGAAGTCCATGTTCCTATAGCAAATTGAAAGGTTTTTCTCATGACATATTTGAAGATTTCTTTCTAACAATTTTGAAGGTTGTTTTAGAACGTATTTTAAAGCTTTTCTTTTAGTAATATTGAAGGTTGTTCATACAACAAATTTGAAGGTTGTTTTTATAGTGAATTTCAAAGTTTTTGTTTTGACAAATTTGAAAACTAGTTCTACAATTGTTTCCTTCAACAATCTAGTTACAATTTATGAAAGTTCCATTAATCACAAGACAAATATACTTTGAAAAGATGTGCATGTAAAGTCATGAAAAAATAGTAGATTTTTTTACATTGCCAATGCCATTGATATTTTGTATTGTGATCTTAGCCTTGAGTTCATGACCAAAGCTAAGGCATGAGAGCATGATAATTTCTTCAAAAAATGTCTTTGGATTCAAACACATTCCCACAAGTGAAAAATTGTGAATTTCAACACTGCTAAGTGGTTTTCCATTGTGTGATTTGAAAATCTATAATGCTTTAAATATTTGAGACAAAAGTGTAGATAGAAAATTTGGTCCAAATTGGACCCCCAATATACCATTAGAAAGTTCTTTTAAGATTCTAGCATTAATTCCACAAAATTTGGTGATTTATCATACTAAACATTTATGTCATCATATAAAACATATTATATTATATTAATGGTTAAAATATGGAACAACTTGAACAAATATTGCTAATTTCATTGAATCTTTTTCAATAGTCCTATGTAGTGGGACATAGTTCTTAAGCCATTTTTCAAGACACTTAAAGACATGTTTTAATCATCTAAATCACAAAAAATCACCACCATTTCAACCAAGAAGTATGTGAGTATTTAATGAAAAATATATATTAAAAAAATATTTCATAAATGTAATGATCATTCAAAATAGTGTTTTGAAAGTGATTTTGGGGCGAGACATTCCTTTTTGTGTACCCCAACCTTGAATGGACCTAGTAACTTGAAACATTTGGACATTTGGTGTGATTATTGTTTACACACACTACAAGGAATTATGTCCAATCCAACCCACATATTTGCAACCTATGTCCAAATCAACCATTCATTCAACTATTGATAAGTTAATCCTTCGTGGCACCATGGTAAAAATGACTTGTAGTGATAAAAACAACTAAAAAAATGGTTTGTAGTTGCATATACAACTATGATTTGTGATTAATGTCAATTTGGATGAAAGTGAAAATGAAAAGTGGACTTATATCATTTTTTTTGGTGGCATTTCAAAATATATGAAAATGTAGTTGTTTTTGTGATTTGGAATGTGCTTCATAAGCCATTAGACATTGCGTGGCATCTCATTCAACTTCAATTGCGATTATAAATTATAATTACAAATGTACATGTAATTAAATATTTTTAAAAAATTGACCAATGAAATTGTTAGATTTAGTGGTCTAATTTTTTTCTTTAACTTTTTTGGATGAATTAACCATTGAATGTGTAGTAGGGTTTGGTAGGTTTGTGAAACTTTAGAGGACCCATGGCAATGGTAGATTTGGACCATTATCTAGAATTTCCAACATTAAAATTTATCATGTTGATATATCATAGTGTTTTTCAATTAGTTAATTAATTAGATAGGCTAGGTAATAGGTAGTAGGTATGGGGTACTAGTATATAAGTAGGCCAATTATTATTAGGTATTTTATGATGTTGAATGAAATAGTGTTATAATGAATTAGTTGGGCTACATAATAGGTATATATGATAAATAATAAATATTTTATCATGCGAATATGTCAATATTAATTAATTAATTAATTAAGTAGGTTATGCAATTAATCCAATTATGAATTAAGCTAAATAGTAGGTAGTAATTAAATAGGATATGTATTAGGAAGTATGAACGTGGGTTAAGTAATAGATAGTAAGTAATATGTGATAAAGTTTTTTAATAAATTTTTTACTTAATTAAATAAATTATGTAATTAATATAATTATTAGGCTAGGTAATAGGTAGTAAGTAGCTAATAGGTCATATGTATGTGGGTTAAATAGTAGGTGTTTTGTCATGTTGATATGTGATATTTTTTCAATTAATTATTTAATTAGGTAGGTAATGTAATTTATTTATTGAATAGGCTAACTAGGTAGTAAGGTTAATTTATGATCCATTTATAAACATTATATGTTATTAAATTATATATCATATATCTAATTTTGTTTTTTGGCTACAATTATGATATATCATATTTTAAAAACTTTAGAAATCATATAAAGGTTTGAGATGTGAAAAATATATAATTTATTTTTACATAAATTTTTTAATCATAATTTTAAGTAAAACATATCATATTATGAGTGTAAAAGTAATAAAATTTATATTTCCATAAAATCACTAATTGCATGGCATTAAATAATATTTAAAATTCTAATTCTAATTCTAATTTAATCTTTTACATCAGAAATAATATGGTTAATATAATATATTTCATTATTTTTATATTCTAATTTATCTATATCCATTTATAAATATTATATGTGAATAAATTATATATCACACATTTAAATTACATTCTATTGTTAAAATTATGATATTCAAAAGATAAATTATATTATATAATTTTATTTTTTACTATATTATCCACAAAATTTTGTTCCATTTATAAATCATGTGTTTGTATTAATTTTTTCCAAGGAATGGTCATTGAAATGGTATTCAATAACAAAATTCAAGTATTTTTCATTTCAATTTAGTTTACATTTTTGAAAGGGGAAAGATAATTTGGGTACATTATTGAAAAAAATCTAAGATTAAACTTTAAATCTTATCATTTGGACAAAATATCAATAAGATATCAAATATGAAAAATGATAGTTTTTGTTTTAAATCAAGTAAGGTAAATAGAATGCACATTACTACATTGCCACAAAAAGTGGGGTGGATTGGTGGTAAAGGAATTGATTTTCATCCTTGGGGTTCAAAAATCAATTTTCACAAATGACATGGGTTGTGGTCAATGATGATAAGTTGACCAAATATACTTCACCTACATAGCTTACTAGGTAGACTAGGTGGCCTACCTAATAACTTAAATTAGGTTTTAGTTTAACCTAAGTAATGATACATGTTAATAACTTATAAGTTGAAATTAATGAAATTATCAAAATAAAATATATCAAAATAAAATAAAATATTTATTTAAATATTTAAATAATAAATATGTAAAAAATGTGATTATATTGTTTAGTCATAAAAATAATCGCAAAATGATAATGCCATATAAGTTAGTTTGGATGGATGAAATGTTCATGTAAATTGCATCTTTAAGCAACTGCGAATACGACTTGGTGCCATGTATTTTTTCGCAATTGGAATTCTATGTGACTTGTTTAAAGTAACTAAAGCAAATTATAGTCACATTTGACATTTATGATTAAAAAATAGTTGAAAAAACTAGTTGTTAATATGCAAATTCCTTGTAGTGACAATTTGCAAATTGAGCAAATACCCAATGATGTTGTTGTTGATAAGATGATATGAATAAAGAGACATGTTCAAAACTATGTTTTGTAAGGGGTCGGTTATATTTGAAAGACAAGTTGGTGCTAAAGCTTGAAGAGAAGAGGAACATTGTTTTGGAGTTGCATTAGGAGATAGGACATTTTGGAGATTAATGAACCTTGGCAAAAATTTGTAAAGGTTTTATTAGCATATCCATATTGAACAAATGAGAGTAGTGGTTAAGGCATGTAAGGAACGCCAATTGGTGAAATAGATTGGCAACATCAAGTTTAATGTCAAGTATTTGAAAAATATTATGATGTGTGATTTATTTTATAGAATGGCATTGGACATTGTTAGACCACTTCCAAAAATAAACAAAGGCAACAAGTATATTCATGTGGATGTTGATCACTACTTTAAGTGGTGTGAAATCAAAACAATGCCTAATCACATGATTGCTACTACCACTAAGTTTTTGGAGGAAGAAATTATTTATAGATATGGTGTACCTAAGTTCATTTTCATTGACAACGGTGGTGAATGGTTTGTGGAATTTCACAATTTATGTAAGGTTTACAGTATCCATCATCAATACATTGCATCGCAATGGTTTCGATGTAATGGTATGGTCGAAAGATTGGTTAAGACAATTAAAACATGCCATCATTATAATGTCCACATTTCAAGATAATTCAAGTATTGGGGACTTACAATTGCTTAAGGTGTTATTTGGGCATAGATGTGGAATATAAGCAAATATTAAATTCTCTCCATTCATGGTTTTCACTAGATGGACCCCTAGGTTGAAAGTCAACAACCATTTGCGTATGTTGACCCATACATTTGATAATGAACTTAACATGGAGTAGTTGACTAAGCATTTATGATTGTGAAAATGAAGCCATTCATGGATTTACACAAGTTAGTCTTAGGAAACAATGAATAGGCTCAAATTCAACAAAAGAAGACATGTGCACTACAAAAAGGGAAACAATTATTTCTTTCTATTCAAGTTGGAATTGATCTAATTAAGATGAAGAAACTAGGTAAAAAGAAGTCGTTTACAAAGAGTTGGGAAAGGCTTTATTTGTTTGTTGGATATGTGGATGAATAGGAAAATGTGGGACATGATGATGGCGGAAGGAAATGTATTATTAGGGGCAAGGATGAACAATAGTGGGAATGTCTTAGGAGAGATTTGTAATTGTACAACTTTCAACCATAACAAACAAAAGCTATGGGGAAACAATTAAATTAAAAGGAAGTTGTGACATATGTGGGATGAAAGGGAGTACAAAGAAAATTTTCGAGATGAAAACCTAATGAAAAGTGTATCTAGTTGTTAGAAATGTAAGATGATAGAGGATTGGTTAGTTGATGGGACTTTTTCTTGTTGTGTGGACATGAGTGTGTTGGGTTGCCTATTGCAAGTTAATAGCATTAGAAAAACTTGTGTAGTTGATTTTGTGTAATTGATGTCAAGGAGGTGGAGGGGTTGGTGTTTGTTTTGTGTTCGTGATGACATTTGGTGATGGTGGGTTTGATGGAGATACTTTGGTGGTTAATTTTGAAAAGAGGATGTCGATGGAGGGCATAAAAAGGCATATCTTAAACAAGCTAAAGACCTTTTGTTTTTTTGGAGTTGAATTTTGGTTAGAAGTTGGGTAGTAGTCATGATGTTTTTTTTGACATTAAGTGACTATTTGGGAGGAATGCCCATAGTCACATGTTGTGTGTACTTTGATTCCAATCTTCTTTTTGTTGCATATTGGAATTTAGAGACTAAATATGTGTAAACCTGAAAACACGAATAAAAATGCATAGATATGGTGTGGAGAGTGTGAGGTGGAAACTTAGGAAATTGCATTTGGGAAGTGAGACTCAATCTTTTGGAAGCTTCAAGAATATGGTGTTTACACCATTTTAAGGGCTTAAAAAATGAGGTAATCTATATGGGGTGTTTACATCCGTTATTTTTATCAAAATGCCCGAGTGTATATGTGAGAGAATTTTTCGAATAAACAATATGTTGAATTGATGCTAAGTGAGAACACGATAGTCTACAAGAAAGAGTATGGAGAAACCTGATCCACCAAATCTACAATTCTCTTCCTGTTTTTGAGACTGGTTTAGATCGTTTGATTAGAATCATTAATCAGTTTTAAGGAAGAAAATTAGGCAATGTTTAGTAAGGTTTGTATTATTAAAGTTACTAATGGATTAGAGATTAAGTCAAGAGGTTTATTGATAGTCACTTGCAACATTACCAAAGTTGTATCCAGTTTACAATGAATTTCATAGAGGTTCATGTGGCCTCCTTTTTTTGTTACAATAGGACATTTTTATGTAAGATCCCTTCCCAAGGAATGCTGGTATAAGAGGTTCTTTCCATTGAGGAGGTGCACATTTCCATTAACATCATTAGATGCCTAGGCTAAAGCTATAGATGAAGTTGTAGCTTACAAGTCCCAAAGGCTAAATTGCAAATTTGGAACATCTAAAGTCAAAAGTAAGAACTCAAGCTTCCAAAGTTGAAGGTGTGGTTCATCAATGGAAAGATACACCCTAAGATCCCACAAGACATTAAATCACTAACATGTCTTTATTACATGCAATACTTCTATATTGCTTGCTTCTTTTTTCCCTAATTGCCCATGTGCCCCAACAAGCTAGTTTTTTAGGCATCATCTAGTTTTCTAAAGAAAAAGATGGAGGATCATGTCAAGGGTAGACAAGGAAAAAAAGAAACAAGCAATGCTTTAAGACATGTCACCAATTTAACATCTTGGATGAGATGGATCCCTTAGGTGGAGGAAATTTTGCTATAACCTCTACAGATTTTACACTCTTTGTCAATAAATGTTCTTGTTTGTTGGCCTTGCCTACCAAGGCAAGGATATTGTGCTTAGATTCATTATAGAGTTTACTAGCTTAAGGGATTTTGGCCCCTAGGTAATAATAATAATAGATCTATTTTTATATGAAGATTTTTTGAAAGATGATTGATATTTTGGCTTGTGTTGAGACTTGAGATTAGTTATAGACTTGTAATATCTTGAAGGATTTTGGTTTTTTTTTAGAGGATTTTTTGAAGATTATGTTTTTGCATGGTGAAATATTCGAGTTTTCATAATACTTCTTTGCCTTAAGATTACATATTGTAAAGGAAGTCGTGAAGCATCATTTCATCCATCTGTCTCATCATTCATCCGTCCATCTGTCCAGTCATCCATCTGTCTCATCATGGTCTGTTTACTACGATGGGGTGGAGGAGTGAAATACAGACACGGCACAGCGGAGAATAATATATATTAGTGTTGTAAATTTTTATTTTTATTTTTAATTTTTATTTTGGGGTTTTTGGACTTAGGTACACTCATC
>Ga0116231_10003641_pt1 | contig 31867 bp, 30 predicted proteins | sample S1TSphgellanicum_2_FD_89695 | JGI IMG/M metagenome (GOLD analysis project Ga0116231, IMG submission 89695) | Host-associated microbial communities from peat moss isolated from Minnesota, USA - S1T2_Fd - Sphagnum magellanicum MG | ecosystem: Host-associated > Plants > Peat moss > Unclassified... | reverse complement strand
ATTTAGGACTTATTTACTATTTGTTTTTATTTTATTATTTTATTATAATTTGTTTGATAAAAGTAAATTTTATAAAATTTTTTTTTTTTTTTTTATTTTAAATAATTTATTTTATAATATTTTTTTTTTGGGTTTTTTTTAATGATTAAAAAAAATAATTAACAATTTTTTTGGGGGGGGGGGGGGGGGGGGGGGGGCAGACAGGGTCAATTGGAATTTGTATTTCATGAGAGTTATGGGTGGATGGTTTTTGTTTTTTATGTTAGTACTTTGGTGGCCACCTTTTGAAGAAACATAAGTTGTTGGGTTGAACTACAAGGACTAGGAACCATTCATTGCAACCATCAAGCATCAGAATTGAGTTGAGGGCAGAGATAAAGCTTGAAGTGCATCAAATATCTCACATTTTGCCCTACTCATGCATATGGAACAAGAGGGATGCTCACACACCATTCACAGGATCCACCAAACTGAAAACATGAGACCCCATGGACACTCCAGAGGTGTCTTCATCATCACAATGCCACCAAAGAACATGGCTTTGATCCACCCTCATGGATGTTTCATGACTTGCTTCCAATCAAGGTCAACAAGATCAGCTGGTGCATATCCTCATCCAGCACCAATCCAAAGATTGTGTATCTAGGGTGATTGTGATCTGCCAACCTGATGAAGAAGTCAGACCCAGCCCACCGTGCCTCCTTTTGACCTGTCAATGTGATTCTCCTGGTAGAATATCCTTGAGAGCAAATACCCAGGGCTGCTAGTGTGCTTTGCAGGGCAGCAAATGGTGGGCCAAAGGCAGTCTACACCCATCATGGCAAGCATCAATCCAGACCTTGGTACTACCAAATTAGACATCTCCAAATGCATACATGTATTGAAACAATGATCTTAAGTTCAACAAATCTCAATGAGATTGAAGCCAAGAGAACTCCACAAGAATGTTTTGATGGTAACAAAAATGAGATCACCTCTTGAGCTTGAACAATGTACATAATTGCACATGTACTGTTTTGGTCCTGCATTGCACCTTGAATTGGACACTTATCCTCATGGATAGGATACCTCTGAAACAGAGCCTGATCATTGCAATCTTGACAACATACCTCTAGTACTCTTACATCCCTTCTGACCTCTTTCTGAATTCCATGACTGGGCTTTGTAGATGCTGGCATATGGGGAAGTACCTTGGCAGCTTCAGCACACATCTGTCGAATAATTAATCAATTTTGAAGATTTCAATTTGAAAAATAGAACATTCCAAAATATTTCAAAAGTTTCTTCATTGTCCCTCAAAAACAAATCTCTTTCAGAAAATTATTTCTTGAAAATTTCAGCATTTCTAGAAATATTATAATTTGTGCAGAACCCACCAATGTAGGCTACTACAGAATTGGATTTTTTCAAACATATGTGGAGGGGTCCTTACATGCCGCTCACTCCACTGAAATTCAATCACAGACATCCATTTTATATGTCAAATATTCTATCAGATCTTTATGCCAGATAAGGACCTTGAAGGGGGACATGAGCTCTAGGAATTAGGATCCCACACTTGGCTCCCACTTCATTTCCAGAAGGGCCCATTCTTGATCCTTAGTCCTTCTCCCTACACAAGAGGTCTCCTATTTTGGACTGAGCATTATTGATATGTATAAGGTCAGTGCCCTCCAAACACACTTATGAAATTCGTCTAAATAGGTGTACCTCTATTAGCAAAATTCCTATGAGTGGAAAATGGTAGGTCCATTGATGCAAAATACCATCCCAGGCCCACCCTTTTGTCAGTTGCTCCAGTTTTCTGTTTTTTTTATCTTTCTCTTCGGAAACGGAAAGGCATCCTATTAAGGTAAAACTTCCAGCTACCCACTACCCAACTGACACAAACCACATTTCCCATCAAAGTAAACCAGGAAAAAAAACAAACAAACAAACAAAGAAGCAAGCACAGGAAGCAAAGGGTTGGTGGATCCACAATACTCCCCACCCCAGGAGTGAGTTTGAGGAGGAGGAGGAAGAAGAAGAGGTGGAGGAGGAGGTAAAAAACCAAAAAACCCGAAGAGAAAACATTGAATCCTGATGAATGTCTGTCCCAAAGATTCACCACCTGTTGTGGCATAATCCTTTGGGGTTGGATCCACAAGAATCCCATCTACATAGTTTCAGGAGGAGGAGGAGGAGGAGGAAGAGGACAACAGAAGATCCTGATGAAGAATGTCAGTTCCAAAGTTGCAAGCTTTGCAACATCATCATCTTAAGGGGTTGCCTTTCTTTCTTTCTTTTTGGTTGCTTGTTCTTGGGTTCCTTGTACGTAATGTATGATGGCTTGAAACTCAGTCAGTCTTTGAGCAATTTTGAAAAGAATGTGGGAATTTGGAAATCAATTGCAATTGCATTTGCAATTGTGAGCAGGAACATGGGTATTCGAGTTTGCAAGCGTGGGTTTGAGAGAGGGACATAGAAAAAAAGAAATTGGAATGGAGAACTTATCTGCGTCGTCTAGTGCTTCTTCACCTCTGCCACTGCACAGAATGGCGGAGCGGAGAGGGAATAACCAGACGAGTCATTTGAAGGAGACGACCTCGGCAGCGGCGGCGGCGACATCATCCGGATCACCACCCACCAATAAAAATGTACATCACGAGAGGGTGGTGGTTCTTCCTAGAGTTGCTTCTTCCAACAAGAAAATGAGCACGTTTCGGGCAATGCTCACTTCCTCCAAGTTGCGAGGTTCCTTTCGCAGGCGACGGAATAGTAGTAGCAACCGGAGCAGATATCTTGTTCATGTGGAAGATGGACATGAGGATGAGCAACGAGTCGTTGAGCAATTCAAATGGATCCTGGAGCAGTTCCGTCGTGAACTCCTCGCTGATGGGTTGTTGCCTAAACGCCACGATGACTACAATCTCATGACCCGGTATATGTATATATATACATATCTCTCTCATCTCGCATTTTTTTGGGGGTTTCTCAACCACTGCACAACAATCTCAAATGGGTCTTGTCTAGACTGGGCCGGATTGTGGGGAGGAAGAAGATATCTTCTTCGCAGTTTTCCTGTTCAAACCCTAAGTGGAGCTCCCCAAGCATCAAGGGCATGGGGAGGAGCCCAACTAGAAACCCAGAAAAGCTGCAATTAAGTCATCATCTTTTCTGTCTTTGCATCAGAAGAGCTGCTGCAACAACAGATTCTGTTGCAACAACAGCTTTGCAGATTCTTCTACATAGTAGTTAGGGTTGGCTGCCTCTTTGTAAGCTTTGCTGCTTTCAAAGTATGAGAATATGTACAGACAGAAATTGGTGTGTGATGAGTGCATCCATCATCATGCAATGCAGATTCTTGAAAGCAAGGAAATATGACATTGACAAGGCTAAACAAATGTGGGCAGACATGCTTCAATGGCGCAAGGAGAATGCTATTGACACCATTGAACAGGTAGGTGCTTCTTCTCTTTCCCCTCCTTCTCCTCTCTATCTGGGTTCATTTCTGGGTGCATTCTTCTGACATACCTACTACTATGGTTGAACCATTTCCTTCTGAATGACTGATGTGTGTATCTGAAGAATGCATTCAAATTGCTTTCTACACGTTGTGGGTGATTTCTGATTTGCAGCATGAGAGAAAGAATCCTGTGAACTCAACAGGATCATTAGGGCTGTGTGCAAGGTCCATCATGAGGGTTGTTTGTTGACTGGATGCACATTGCAGGATTTTATCTTCCAGGAGTTAGACAAAGTTCGAAAGTATTATCCTCAAGGACATCATGGGGTGGACAAGGAAGGGAGACCAGTGTACATTGAGAGGATCGGCATGGTGGACCCAGCACGCTTGATGGAGGCCACGACACTAGAAAGATACTTGAAGTACCATATTCTTGAGTTCGAAAAGACGACCAACTTGAAGTTCCCAGCATGTTCCATTGCTGCAAATCGTCACATTGACTCTGCCACTACCATTCTGGATGTAGATGGGGTGGTATGTGTTTTTCATTCCTGGACCCACAATTTATTTAGATCTTACCTGCAATGTTTATGGTCTTGCCTCACTTGTGGCCAGTTTGGTGACCCGGATAATGACGATGATCATGCAGGGCCTCAAAAACTTTAGCAAGGCAGCAAGGGATCTCCTCATGGGTATACACAAGATTGATAATGCTAACTACCCAGAGGTAACTTTGCTTATCCCTTTGCTGCAATAACATTTTCATAGCTTTTGGGTCAGATTGTTTCACAAAGCCTATGTGCAAAGGAGACTTGCAGCTTACAAACTCTCACAAGCTTGTTGTAAAGTAAACTTGCATTTGAGCTTATCAAAATGGATGGGTTGTTTTGGATGGCAGACTTTGCACCGTATGTTCATATTGAATGCAGGTGCTGGATTTAGAATGTTGTGGAGCACCATCAAAGGCTTCTTAGACCCCAAGACTGCGGAAAAGATCAGTGTGCGTTGGCACTGACCAAAATCTTATTACTCTCTAGATGTTCTTGCAATTTGTATGCGTCAATTGCTGAGGTTCCTTCACACAAAGGTATTTCATCAGCTTTGATTTTCAGGTAAAAAGGAACAATGCACTGTTTCCAATTGAGCAAATGTTAGTGCAAATGAGGATGTCCTACCAACAGCTTGTCAGACATGAAAACACAGAAGAAATAAGACAGGAAAATATTCCAAAGTGCTTCTTGTTTTGAAGTTTCTTAAATTCTCAAAGACAGGAATTGACTGATACAAGAATACTCTTGAGATGTATAAATCTTTTCCATGATGCTCCAGGTGGAAGTCATCAACCATGTGAGCCTACATTACTACCCATGATGTCAAATAACAGCAAGACCAACAGAGAAAATATTTTCATGGAAAAACTTACAAGTGTAAAGATGACGGGTGTGTTAGTGGTTTGCAGGTACTTGGAGGTAGCTATCAGCAAAGGTTGCTGGAGGTTATTGATGCCAGGTTAGTTCTCTTACTGTTGACACATTGTATTTTATCAGTTGCATCAATTTCAAGGTTCAATGATGCACCAGGGACTTGTATGTTCATTGCCATTTGGATGCAAAACATAGGTGTTGAGGATAGGCGCATTTCATAAATGTATACAGCATTTTGATATCAACTCCTATGCTGAGATGCATAGAGATTGCTTGCAAATGATGGGTTAGTATCATGTGGTCAGTTTACTTATACTCTATGTGTGTGGGAATGGCTGGGAACAGTCAATTGCCAGACTTTTTGGGTGGTGTATGCACATGTGCTGAAGAAGGTGGATGCCTACTCTCTGACCGGGGCCCTTGGAAGGAACCTCAGATTTTGAAGGTTGTTTGTTACTGAACTGTTTACTTGTTCCATAGTGAGAAGGTTTTGGTTCAATTCGACTGGATACCTTTCCTTACAATATATGCAATTGTGCATGGTGGCAGGCATTGAAGGAGGCGCAGGTGACAGCTGCTCCACAAGTGATTTCTTTAGTGAGTGAGGACCTTGATGAAGATGTCCTCACAGCAAGTATGAAGGTTAGGAGAACTAGAGCTCTTTTGTGCACTTTCTTGATCTTTCTCAATTTTCCTCTTCTTTTTCTTCTTGCTCTCTGGTTTTTGTTAGGTGCTAGAATGAAGTCGAATTTCAGAACAGGATGTCTCAACTTCGAGATTGGCATTGAGCAAGTGTGGAGATAGAAGCCACAGTCTCAGTGGAGCTGTGATTTTTATTCTTTGTTTCACTTGTTCTTCTTTGTCATATCATCTTGAGGTGAATATGATCCAGCATCGCATCAATGAGTTTCATGGCCAGGGTAAGGAGGCAGAGTTAACAAGGGCCAAAGAATCTGATGTTGAGGCTGCTTCATCAGCAACAGTATGTGTGGATACACCTCCATCACCAATCCCTAAACCTGCTAAGGAAGATGTGAGCAAACAATCTCTGTCATATGCTAAATATTTGCTTCATATTTTAGTTGAGCAATTGTGATCAATGATCATGACATTGTACATCTTGCTTGACAAGGCCTTCTGGAAGTGTACCCACGGGCCACTATCCATAATTTTACTATGATATTATTTGTGGTTTACCCACTGGGCAATAGGAGATCATGGTCCTTATCATGGAGGTTCATTTGTTCAGCCTTGTTTTGTCTACAGGTTTGCCATGAGCTCTGCTAACAGAACTTCTTGTTATGACAGGAGACCAGCTTACAGGCAGAAGGTGAGGAGGATGGGGCCACCAGAGGTCACTCAATGATCAGAGCCTCTGAAACCATCAGAACCTCTGAAATCGTCAGAACCTCTGAAGGCAGAAACATTATGAGAATGTATGGTGGTAGGTTCATTGATCTCTGCTGGGGAAGATTTTTTTTATGTCCCATGCCTCCCTGTAGCACATACCCACTATAACTGTACATTATTTTCTTTGACTGGCGTTTGTAGCGGTATTGGTTCTCAGACTTTTCATGATTTGTTTACAATGTGAATGCATGATTTGTCGAGACAACAAGAACAAGATTCAATGAACTGAAGGATGACACCAACTAGGGTTGTAGGACTGAAAAAATTCATGTTTTCTCAGTGAAGTGCTCTGGTTATGTGGCTCCTGGGTCATATACAGAAGTTGATCTTTAACAGCAAATATCTGATTTGTGATGTGCAGAAACGTTGGGTGCATCCATTGGGATAGTGCAGAGTATGGGCACCAACACAGGATGGTTGCTTTGGAGAGTACTTATGACTCTGGTAAATGTAATAGTATTTCCATATCGACAAATTGCAAGTATATTTGGTGGTGGTACATCTCAAAGAGAAGCCGAACCATCAGTTCAAGAACCCTTTGAAAATCGGTTGGAGAGGCTGGAAATGGAGATCAACAAGCTAACTGGACCCTTGCAAGAGGAAACAGAGAGGCAAGAGTTGTCCATGGCTGCTGATCGCATCAAGTCACTTGAGACAGAGTTGGCAGAGACCAAAAAGGTCTGATAGATCTCATGTCTGTGTTTGTTAGGTTTGGGTTCATCATGGTCCTAGAAAGCATTCTTTGTCTGATGTGTGTATTGAGTTCAGATTTTCTAGTTGGATTGTTTCAAGCCTATGAAATCTGGGGTTTGAAAAAGGCTCAAATGCAATATTTTGTGATGGTATTTGTTTAATCTGATCTTGCAGACTCTGAGGACTGTCTTATCAAAGCAGGATGAGCTATACAATGTGTTGGAACAGATGAAGGAGTACACTTGGGTGGTAAGCACTTTGGCTTTTATCCTTGAGGACAGTTATGTAAGGTTGAGTACTTGCATCAACTTGGATTTGTCTTGGCAAGAAGGGGAAAATTGCTGTTTTATTGGGGGTTTGCCTAAAGCCCAGCCACGGGTGTGACTGATTTGCAGAAGAGATTGCATTGTTGACCTCTTGGAGCAGATGAAAGAGTTTGAAAGGGGTGGTAAGGCTTCCATAATAAAGTGTGTGCACATTTTGCTTTCTGTGGTTTTGAATCCTTGCCATAAATTTTCAGTCATCAAGTTGAGAAGAAGGATGCACATCAATTGTCATGGGGATTATAACACTGAAATTGAATCTTGGATGTGACAATGGCAGAAGAAGCTGCAATGGTGGTGAGAGTTTGCTACTCAGTACAATCAAACCAGTCCATGTTCATATTGAGCTGTGGTTTTTTATTTCTACCAAACTGACAATGGTGCTAGCACTTGCGCAAAACAAAAAACAGCTCGACATATTGGACTCGATGAATGCAGGAGAGGCATCTTCAGCATACTCTGGGGCTTCATTGCTGATTTCTACCAATGGATTCATCATACAACTGATTAATTCATGAAGTTGGTCACTAGGATGAAGGAAATGGCAAGTTTGGCAACTGGATGAGGTCAGTGAGCTTCTTGGCAAAAGTTGGTAATACTTAGGTCAAGGAGTTAAAACATTCGATAGGCAATTGTTTGTACGAGTCTAAAAGAAATGTAATTGATGAGGATAACTTTGACTCTTAAAGATTGGAAAAAAGCTTCAACAGAGTATTTGAGAAAAGAATGAATCACCCAAGATTAATGTCGAAGGCATCATCTTTCATGATCAAGTTTTCCTCCATCTCTTCTGGGAAAAACATGCTACCCAAAAAAGGTGATATCTTAATACTTGTTGTGCAAATTCCAATGTATAATCAAATTAAGCATAGGTGTAATTACTTGTTCAAAGTTTATTCTTTGATTTTATGAGAACCAATGGTCAAGGGTCCATATACTTGACCCTCACCCATCATGTCTTTGTTTGAGAAAGAGAAAATCACCCAACATTGGTTGCAACCACCCAGTGTTGGTCTGGTATATAGACCTATGCTTGGTATTGACATTGGTAGCAAGGACCTTACTAGTGTTGTGTGATTCTTCTAAAGAAGAGAACCTCCAATCCTGGTTTGGACATTACGCAATTTATTTGGAGGTTCTCCAAGTGCGGGTTCGAACTTTATTCCTTCAAATTTTAAATCTTTTGATTCTAGTTCTAACACATTTTTCAAATTTAAAAGTTTTGAGCTTATTCCAAAATGGGGTCCAATTCCATGTATACATTACACATTCCCCAATGCAAGAAATTGTATAGATACAAAGTTTTACAACAAATTAAAATCGAGATTTATTTAAATACGGAGTTCAATAACTAATTAATAGTTAACTATGAAGTTCACTTTACTTATCAACTTTCCTAAAAAATTAAGTTGTTCTACCTAAAGATTATGAAAATGTGTGTTCAAGGATGTATTTTCACAATTTGGTTTTGGTTTCAAATCTAGCCAAAGACCAGTTTCACAATTCAATTTTGATGACAGTTTCAACAAAAGATGTTAATTCAAGTCAAGATCATAAGAACTTGAACCTTAGTTTTAACTAGTGTTCTGTGTGTAAGTGTCAATAGTCGTACATATGACGTGTAAATCTCATGTAAGTGTAAATGATTTACACTTTTAGTATTGTCATGTATATATATATATATATATATATATATTTCTTTTTAAATTTATTTTTACACTTACACAAAGTCAGTGTAATTAGTTAAATACACTTACATGACCCAATATAAATGTTTTGGGGTGTGTAAGTGTATACTACGGTTATTCATAAAATCACCGTATCTTTGAACCTCCTTTCATCCTCAAACCTCTCTTCAATGTATCCATAAATAAGGAAATTTTATTAAATCTTGGTATGAAATGTTGAAACTCAACATTTAATGCACAAGGTTGTAGGATAATGATAATAGTTGTACAGGTAGGAGTAGTGAAAATATATGTAGTAACAATGGAGGCGTTCAAGAAGAAGAAAAGACAAGGTGAAACTTAATTTTCACAAAAACTAATGGTTTTCTGAATTTCACACCCTGCTCAATGTTAATGTTTTTTTTTTGCAGGTTTTTTTTAATGTTATCCTATTTATGACCAAACTTAGGGTTCTGCTGCTATGTTTTTTTAAATTTTTAAAATGACTTTATTATATACCCTTAGTGACCATACCTTTTTACAAATCCATATTAATTAGTTGAGGGCGCATGTTTTAATAGGGTTTTTTGCAATGGGTCATTTGGTTGACTATCGCCAAAAACATTATGAAATCCCTACTTCCTCAAAAAAAAATTTACATTGTTTTACGCAACCATGTAAAACCATATAAATGCATTTATTTTACACGTACATTGTTGTACATAGTCACTTAAAACCATACAAATATATTTATTTTTACACTTTCACTGTTTTACATGACATAAAATAAATTAACACAGTTTTACACGTACAAAAATATAAATAGATATTAGACACTTCCACAAAGTGTAAATAAATGTAAATAAATTTCATTATGGGATTTACACTTACAGGAAGTGTAAGTCTTATACCTATACCAGCTTGATACAAACCTAAGGTAATGTCAACATTGTATTAGTTTTATACCTGTCTCAATATCAGACACTTATCACAGTTTTAGACATACCCTTCATGTAAATACAAATTACTAATAGTGCCTACTCTTGGATGCGCATGTGTAAAACGATGTAAATGTAAGAGCATCTCCACTGGTGCTCAGTACGTGACTCAACACAGTAAAGTGTATTGTGAAAAAGTCAAAATGTGCCGGTTTAGTTGAAAAAATTGGTTTTTCTGCACCAAATTCGTGCAGCTTGCCGTGGCTGGTAAAAGGCGCAACACAGTTGTGCACCTGCAAAAAAGAGTGTAATAAATTGGACCTGACTGCGGCTCAGTATTTCTGATTGGTGGATCATAATGATTGGTCCAGGTGGTTTGCTATTAGTAGTTCCCACATATATGCAGTTCCCGTTACAGTTTTGTTGGTGGGGTTGCCCAATAAAAACAGCTAAATTTAGACATTTAATTTTATTATCCAGAGTGATATACTGAGCACCTGTGGAGATGCTCTAAGTTACATTTACAGAATCTCATTTACAAGACAAGCATGGTAAATGTAAATGCATTTTTGACAGTTTGACATGGTGCAAATGAATATTATTTACACTTACTCTCCCAACAACACGGATATTTACTTCCTTCATACCAGTAAAAAAATTAGCCTAAGACCCAATACCCAGACCATATTGGTACGAGGGTTTCAAAAAGTGCCCAATACTTGTCCCAGCCTGATATGAAAAGAGGCTCATATGTTCAAAAGTTAATACCAGCCCAACACATGTATCTATCTATATCCCAATGTTGGGTGGGTTGGAACCATAGGTACTGGCTTTGGTTAGTAAAAATCAAATTGCAATCAGGTTTGATTTTGGAAACCAGTTCTAGAACCTCAGGAACTGGAATTTTTTATTTTTTATTTTTTATTTTTGGAAGAATCAGACCCAGCATTGGACTCCTGGTTCTATGTATGGAACCAGAATCAGAACCAAAATCATGATTTTTGAAAAAATAAAAATAAAATGAAAAACAAGGACTAGAATCAAGGGCTAACTGGAGGTCAATCCATAGTTAATCATCAGATCTGGTTTGAGTTACCCACAACCCTAGTTCTGATTTTAAGAACCAGAACTGGCACGGGAACTGGAATTTATTTTTTGAAAGACCAAACCTGCAATTGAATTCTCGATTTCATTTATATTTGAAACTGGAACCAAAACTATTCTAATTCAATTTTTAGAACAGGAATCAAAGGTTCTTCATCAAACTATACATTGCTATATACTTAATAGCCACCAAGTGCCTCACCTACATACATACATACATATGTATATGATTTAACCACTTACATTCCTTACCTATGTACCTATGATACTTAACCATTTACATAGGTAGTTACCAATGTGAGGGTGGGTATTTGTTTTTTTTTTTTTTTGGTAAAAGTCAAGTTTGGGTATTTAAAATTAATCAATTGGGTCCAGTTCTTTTACTTTGAGGAGATTTAAAGAATTGTCTGGATCCAGGTCTTTAAAACTCAAAGAGGGGAGGAGGTTATGATGTGGGGGTGAGGGTTAGGTACGCGATTAACCGGGTATAAAGCCTGGTTCTTTAACAGAAACTTTCAGAAAATGTCGAGTAAAGAAGAGAGTTTTTAAAAAAGTAAGACATGATGAGTATATATGCATATATCCGTTATGATACCCGATTAATACCAGGAGAAAAAGAAATACCCACCCCACACTGGTAGTTACCTAGGTAGTGTGAGGTGAAAGGAGGAGGGGTTTACAGAACAGGTTACTAAGATGGAACCTCGGTAATCTGCAATTTAGTTCTAACAAGTTACAAATGGATACTACCCTGGTTAGTGCTGGGTCATCTAACCGGCATGTAACCAGCAAAAATTTCCTAGTGTATTTGCTGGGTGCCTTATTCAATGGAATTTTTCCTTTGCAGAATGTGAGGCATTTCAAAAAGCAAAATGCCCACTCCTATAAGTGCTTCCTAATAATAATAATAATAATAATAATAATAATAATTTGTTATTTTTATGACTTGTAAATAAGTGGTTGCTAATTTTGGATTAGTGGGCTCTGATTAGGGCTGATCATTAACATCTGTTGGTGAAGAAGCAGTAGTAGCAGCACATCATAAAACCACTGGATTACCAAAACAAAGTGCATAGATGGAAGATTATATGTATGTAAAGGTTTTGTGTATGTGAGATTGTCATGATTCTGTTGACTGGGTAAATCCTTCTTCTCTCCTGCTCATGTTTGTGCTGCTGCTCTTGTTGTCTTTGTGATGATAATGGGTTTTTGAAGGTGCCCCTGATATTGTTGTGATGATGATAAATGGGTTTTTGAGCTTGCTCCTGGTGGTGTTGTTGCTGTGATGATAAATGGGTTTTTGAGCTTGCTCCTGGTGGTGTTGTTGCTATGATGATAAATGGGTTTTTGAGCTTGCTCCTGGTGGTGTTATTGCTGTGATGATAAATGGGTTTTTGAGCTTGCTCCTGATGTTGTTGATGTTGTTGTGATGATAATGGGGTTTTTTTAAGCTTGTTCCTGATGTTGATGTTGTAGTGATGATGATGATGGTTAATGGCTATTTGAGCTTGTTGGTGATGTTGTTGCTGTTATTGTTGTTATGATTATCCATTTTGAGCTTGCTGGGTGAAGCTCAAAATAGCAGCAGTGGTGGGGAGAGAATTTTGCACTGTGAGAGTGGAATTGATGGACAGGCAAGGAGCTATAGAAAGGTTGCTGAAAGCAGTGCACTCCTCTGGCTCCCTCAATCTTTCTAATTTTGGTCTTGAGTAATGATTCTTCTCTACAATCTCTATCCCCTCACTTGGGCTTTTTTCTGCCCATCTCCCATTACATCTTCTGAATTGGGTGTCATGTTTGACATCTGGGATCCTTTCCCATTGAGATTCATAGATCAGCTTCTTCAATAGCTGCTGCACAGTTGTTGACTGCTGGTCATCTTTCCCCCCCCCCTCTCTCTCTCTCATCCTTTTCTGGGGCATATGCACATTTGCATCCAATGCATTGCAGTACCAAAGCAAAAGCCTCTGGAAAATGGGAAATTGGGATCCATCCAGCTGCACCTGGCTCGAAAGCAGATTTCAAACATGCAGAAACTGAAGAATGTTTCACAGATGAGGATGAAGAAAATGGTCTTTGCCACAAATTTGTTTGAATGCAGAAGAGATTTCTCAGGTTACTAAAGGAATTCTTGGAATTCTCTAGCCTGCATTTTGGTATGCTAGAATTATGGGGCAATGTCTGCTGCTGACAAATTGACTGAAAGTTTATTCAAAACAATGCAGAGAATTCAGCAGATGTTAGGAGAAGATGTCAAAGAGGTTAGCACCAAGATGGATGGGATCATGAAGAAGAAGAGAGCACAACCTGGTGGTTTTTTTTGGGAACGCACAATCTAATTCAAAGGCATCTTACTGATCAAGAGTTGTCTTGGATTTTTTCTCTTGAAAGGGAGATTCCACCCTGAATCTACCATCTGCTGGATGACAACAGTCTGGATGACAAGTGGTGGGAGGTAACTGGTTTCCTGCCTGCTTGAGTACTAGGTTCCATATCTTGAAATTGGAAACCAACTCATTTCAGTTCTTTGTTTCTTTGAGTATGTGCCCATTCTGCAGTCATAGGTTACATTCTGTGAGTTGTAGGAAGACATTGATCAAAAGTTTTCAGTGTCACAATCTAAACTGGTGCAAGCGACTCGACAAAGGCTTACCAAACACATGGTGAACTTTTCTGTCAGATGGTGGAGCTCCAGAGATTGGATCTGTGTTGTTGTTTTCACAACTCAGACTTATTCTTCTAGGCAGAATTAAATTGCTGAACACAGGGTTGATACAAGGCAGTGGGTAGGATGTAGGATCCCATCTGTGGTGTGTATCTAGAGTTGGTAAGAGTTTGTGTATCTATTTGTTGTTGCACATCAGAATTTGCTATCTTTTCATGATTTTTGTTTTTCTGGGATAGAGTTGTTGACTTTTTAGTCTTGTCGGTTCATGACAAGAATTTCCTCAACACTTGCTCTGTTGGCTGGCTGCTCTGCCCTCACTGAACTCGTTTTCAGGTTTGTCAGATGAAGCTCTTGGAATGTGCATTCCAAAGGGAGTGTGCACTTTGCGTCTCTCACTCCTGGATCTCTCTAACTTGTCAGGGCTCCCTTTTGAGATCAGTAGTGTACCCACATTCATTAATTCCTTGGAGGATGCACCTTAATTCCTCAGAGGATGCAAGGCCCTCTATTATTGTCATACGATGATTTTAGACCTGAATTTTGATGTCATTTTGAGACCCAATTGGCTCATCCAAAAGCAAGTTTTAGATTGTTGGGTACAAGAACTAATTTGTGCAACAGGATTTGCATGGATTGATGTGGACTGGGATGATGACCTCACTGAGAAAACTGGTCAAAGACCATCTTGAGTTTCTTTTGGTTATTTTTTGATGTATTTCCCATTTGAAGAAGTCCAGGTTGTGATGCTACCAAGCAACAAGTTTTTGGAGTGGCCAGGAACTGTGCTAGCATCATTACCTCTCCTCAAGGAGCTTTTGCTTGCTCAAAACCCGATTGCTGAGGTTCTTCTCATTGTCTCCTCTACACTGTTTGCTAGGGTAGCCTTTCCAACAAATTGGCATGCACCCCTGTTTCACAAAATTGTTCCAGGGTTACATATTTTCTTGAAGTCTTTTTGGCAAAATATTTGATAGCATGCCCATATGAGGAAGAAGAGTTCACAAAGTAAGCATTAGCAACAATTAACCAACACTTCAACCAACTCGCCTCATGTTGATCCAGTTAATAGATAGTGAAAAGGCAATGTCAACTCCCTTTTCAAAAAATTGATGGGATTCGTTAGCTAGGTTCATTAGATCCACAGCTGCTTTCTAGCACAAACAAGTTACAAATTGTGCTGGAATTTGATTTGGATCATCCTTCTTGTTTTGTTTTGTGTGAATGTTATAACATTACTGCGATGCCTCCTAAATCTAAAATTCAATGTCAAGATGAACTGAATAGGACATTGGCACAACAAAAGAAGCAGGAGGGTAGTAGAATGGAGGATTTAGGGTTTAGGGTTCAGTTGCTGGGAGTCTTGGAACCAGTGTTTTTTTTCCTGCTGAAGTTTCATCATTTTAACAAAGAAATTGGGAAAATTTTGTTTTTCTAGTGTAAATTTGAATACTTTTGCTAATTTTATTGTTAAAATTTGGCAGAAATTTAAAGCCAGAAATTTTTTTTTTAAAAAAAAAACTACTTGGAACCTTAATATGAAGTCACCATTGGCTCCACTGGGGACCACTTGCACCAATGGGGTAAATCAGTGACTTTCTTGGGGGCTAATATCACTATTTTGCTAAAAACATTTTTTTTAAAGGAATGTTATGTTCTAAATTCCCTATTTTGAGAAAAGAAAATTGCCCAAAAATCACCACAATTGACTAAAAATGAAAGGGTGCTTAAGATTTTCTACTTTCATATTTTGAATATTGTCAAATATGGCTAAATAGACTTATGAATGATCACCACTTCATCAACATCACAAAATTGGAACAAAAGAGAAAACATTGAGAGTAGGGTAAGCTGGCTCATGTTTGAATATCGACCGGTAATTGAATGCACCAACTATTTTGGATGTAGCCAATCAACAATTGTGCACAATTGCACTAATGTTTGCCTGGATGCCTAAGATCAAATGCTTGGTTGAAAGTATGCATTCAAAAAAAAATTAAGTGTTGATCATTTTGTAGTTTTTGTGTTCATCTATGGGTTGTGGGTGAAACCCAAAAAACAAAATCTTGAGATCTCTTGTGTATGGGTATGTTTGGTGATGAGTTTGTCAACTATCATGTTTTGAGCTTAAATTTAGTGTTCCATGAGGGGATGGGTCATTTAACCCTTGGTTATAGGTGTCTTTTGGACAAATATTTTTGAAAAATTGATCAATAAGAGAAAAGTAACATTTAATCATGGGACTTATTTTAGATCATATTTAAAGAAGATTTGGAAACACACAAGCTTATGTGTATCATTTGAGAGATTTTTTAGAATAATTCTACCAACACAAACAAAGTGTTTAACTATCCCATTAAGAAGCATGCAATAGAGAATCAATGAACACAAACTTACAATGCACAAAAATGTTCAACAACAATTAAATAACCCTATCACAATATTGTTCTAGGAGTAATCAAACTAACAACTCACCTTGGTCTTTCCCTACAACTTGAACACTTTGGGTTCCCACCAAAATTACATATTTTAATTTCTCCTAGAACACAACTCAGTCTAGCACCACTTTAATCATTTCCCACAATCTCATTTCTTGAATATGCTTTTCAAGTTAAGCCTAACAAATTATCTTACTATTACCTATAGATAATTTAGGACAACTAATTAAGTATGTAAGCTAAGCTCACTTACCAACATACATAAGCCTACCTAGTTTAACTTGACCTATTAAGCTTACCTAGCCTAATTAACCTACTAGTTTATAATAGTTTTTTTTAATAACATATTATTCAATAAATTAATTTATACACTTTGAATTGCAATAACAAAAATATCATGTATCATTTAATCAATTATGCATAGTTGTAAATATAGTTACAAAAGCAATTTAGTTGTCAATCATCAATGGATGCCACCCATAATGGATGACATATGTTCATATTTCATCAATATTTTCATCTAAACTTATAGTAGTCACACATTGTAATCATATGTATGACTAAAATTTGGAATTGTGCAAGTTTAGTCATATATGCAACTATGAACACTTGCAATTAAAATGTTACATAGGACTAATATAAGTGTAATAGTAAATTGAATTGCTTTGAACATTAATCGCACATTAATCGCACATATGGTTAGAATGGATACAAGTTCTTCTAATGATGGGATTAATTCCTAGTTTAGATGTTAGTTGTAATCCTATAGTTGATTTATATTTACAATAACATTACTATGTGGATATGCTTAGTAGCCCTACTATTATGGCAATTGAAAAAGGGGAACATGTTGTCAACCTAGATGATTGTAGTGTTAACCTAAAACAAGAAATTCACATTTTAGAAGATCCAACCCAAGAAGCAATGAGCTTTCACAACTTGTTATCGCTACACATTTACATGCAAGATATATTAAATGAAAAGAACTCTTAATAGACTATTCATAATCACATGTTGTGATTTCTACATAATATTTGGAAATCTTTTTGAAAAAACAACAAATAAAACCATAACAAATGAAAGTGAAAAAAAGAGAAAGAAAAGAAAAAGGCCAAAATAACAACTAAAAACTTGTTTATGACATAATGCACAACTCAAAGAAAAGTTGAAAGACACCATAAACCATAATTTCTATCAAATTGGTTTACAACAAATATAAGAAAGGCAATTGGTCTCTTTCACAATAATTTACGAACAAACTTCTAAACAAATTCATTCAAATATATGGGTTGGAATTTGGGAAATACAACAATGGTTCAACAAAAGGTGAAACAACAAGCACAAAAAAAAATGTGAAGGTAAGGGCATGTTGTAACTAGATTACACATTTTTTACTCAAAATAAACAAAATAAGAGTTAGAGGGGGGTTTAGAACAAGGATTGAATTGAGGAAAAAAACATCATGAGTAGGAACACCAAAACCAAAAAGAAAAAAACTATCACCAAAAAAGAAAGGGGATATACTTTCTACAGGTGTAAACCCCTAATGCTGGACAAACAAACTCAATGTGTATTGTTGAAGTCTTACTAAAACATAAATATTTGCTTACAGAGTTTCTTCATCAAATTCCTTACAGATATCTAAATTTTATTGTTTTATTTTTATGAACCACAAGGGATGAGTTTCTCTTTTGATTTCTTCTTGAGGAATCAACTGATTGCTTAATGGGAATGGCAGCTCATACCCCAACAACAAGAATCCCACAGATACTAACTTGACTACATCATATGGTTCCTCTTAGAGACTAGACAAAGATTTAAAACATGATCAGTGAGTGTAATCTATTCCATTTTCCAATATCCCCTTGTTCCCAAAATCCCTGGAGCTCCCACAATCTAGGAGGTACTTTTTCTTTAGGATAAACACATTGCACACTCAACTTAAAATCCCCAAGCCATCAAACATGGAGTTACCACAACAACTACTCCAGAAATCCTTGACACATTCATCGTCTCCCTTGTGTTGGTCCCTAAAAAAAATAAAAATGCAAGACCTCTAAACCTTTTTTTGACACTCTTGGCACAATGGAAATTCAAGCGTTAGAATTTTTATGAGAGCCAACAGTCTCCATCAACTTCTACCCCTAATTAATTACCATCCAAAATCCAAATCCATTACACACTTGCTAGTTATCATGAAAATCTAGGAACTTAGCTTCATTTCTTCACCAAAAATTTGCCTCCTTCTCTTCGACCAACATCATATATATTCCTCCTCACTTCATCCTTTCATTCCCCTAAAATCTTGTCACCAATCCCCTCGCAATGCCGTGATTCACATAGCTCATAAAGAGTTTCCATTGAGTAGCCGGGATCGCGTTCCATCATTGAAACGAGTTCACCAAGATCCCTTCGCAATAACTTGCAAAACAACAAAACAAACCAAAATAAAAAACAAACCAGAAAACAACTATTTTGGCGTCTTTGAAACACCACACCACCACTAGTTTAACCACAAAGCTGAATTAGGGTTTGTAGCCTTCATCCACAAAAAAAATTGACATTGTTTTTAAGTTAAAAAATAGTCAAATCAATAGCAAAGATCATATCGAAAATAAAAGCTTCATGAGTAGGAACACCAACACAAGAAGAGGAAGAGATCAAATTAGTAATAAGGATTGAACCCATAAGAAGAACTTCATAAGAAAAAACACCAAAACCAAAAATTCACCAATATTAGAAAAAAGAAGGTGATCAAATCAACAACTAAATTTGACTATGAACCACGGAAAAGAGCTCCATGAATAGGAACACCAACACCAAAAGAAAAAGATAATTAGATCAACATATAAGTTTGACCAAAAATTAGAAAAAATAAATTTCATAAGTAAAAGTTGACCAACATTAAAAAAAGGAAAATAATCAACAACTAGATTCAATTACGAACTCGGAATAAGTGTATCATGAGTAGGAGTTCACCAACATTAGGAAAAGGAAGAGCTTCATGAAAAAAAGTTCATCAACACTAGGAAGAGGAAGACAATTGATTAGTATTTACATTCAACCAAGAATAAGAAGAAGGAAACATAAAGTTTGACCAAAAGAAGAAGAGCTCTTCATGACCAAGAGCACCAACATTGAGAAGAGAAAGACAAAGCTTGCATTTTCTAGCAATGTTAAGATACTTCATGATCACCGTAACAAGAGAGAGAGAAAACTTTGACAAAATTTTCACACGATAAGATGTGAAGAGGAAAGAGGCTTTTAGAGCACGAGTGCACAAAACAAAAGTTTTGAAAAAACGCAACTATCATGCCCACAATTTTTTTAAGCCATAGATATGCATTAGGAATTTTAAAGTTTAACAAACATAGTTATGTTCATGTCCATTGATTTTCTATTTAATTTTAGTTTAAATCAAAATCACACCCACAGATGTGAACATTTATTTAATAAAAAATGTTCAGTTTGCATGCTCATGGTGTTTGATGATGGGTAGGTGATGGACAGTTGCCAATTTGTTGGCTCATTGGTTAGGAGAGAGAGAAAAGGCACATTCATATTCGTAGGGGTTGTTTCATGTGTTTTGAGATTTTTCATTTTGATTCAACCCTTGCCCCTACCCCCCAAAAACTTTGCATGCTCATATCTTGGGCATTTCTCCATGGATTTCAACAATTCACACTTATCTCCATGCACCGTGAAAGTACCTATTCACACTTATCTTCATGAACCGTGAAAGTACCTATTCTTCTTCAGGATAGATTTCACCCATATCACCAAAAAATCCCAGACTGGCAAATAGAAAAAACCTTCTGGTCTTTGCAAAGTCAGATGGGGATCTTGCTCAGTACACCTTCTTCTTTCTTTTTTCTTGGTGGCAAGAATTTGTCATTTTGCAAAAAATAAAAAAATAAAAAATCCCAAGCAACATGGTCAATGGAACTTTATGAAAATTTTCCCCAAAAAATTGTCACATTTTGAGGGAAAAAAGCTAAGAAAATCACTTGATGGATTTGGGCAGATTTTTCTTGCTAGTATGTATATCACTTCTCCCAGTCACTAACTTGGGCATCCACTAGCTGACTCATCATCATGTAGGGTGATGGAAAGAGTGGGAGTGGGAAGAGTCTCCCTAAAATAAGTTTAAAGTCTCTTCAGGGAATCAAAATAGAGGGCCACATATACTATGACCTTTATTTAGACTTGAATTTTTTTTCTAAGTAAAGGGCCAAATACATGTTCTTAAGGCTCAAATATCTTTATCCCAATAGAGGGCCAATTACACTAACTTTTAGGCTTCAATTTTTGTTTTTCTAAATACCTAGAACGCCAAATACATTATCCTTTAGGCTTCAATTTTTGTTTTTCTAAATACCTAGAACGCCAAATACATTATCCTTTAGGCTTCAAATTTTTTTTTTCTAAATACCTAGAACGCCAAATACATTATCTTTTAGGCTTCAATATTTTTTTTCTAAATACCTAGAACGCCAAATACATTATCTTTTAGGCTTCAATTTTTTTTTTTCTAAATACCTAGAAGGCCAAATACATATTCTTTAGGCTTGATCTAAATAGAGGGCCAAATACATTATCTTTAGTCTTATTGGCTCATGTATTTTGATTCTCCAAGTGGAGGGCCCTCTATATGTGTACCTAGTACGGATCTATACAACTTCGGGTTGCAGATTTTGAGGGCGTGAACCCACCCTTCAAAACCCAGGGTCACCCAATACAGAGAGAGGAGACAGAGATTTAGGGTTTTGCAGTGCTCAGAGAGAGAAGGGGGTTTAAGGTTTTGCAGTGCTCTCTCAATTTGTGTGTGTATTTGTTTTTGTGGCTATGGCGACGACGACTGCGCTCACCGCCTTGAGCTTGCGAGTTCCATCACGGATGAACATGGTGCCAGTAGCGGCCTCGCTGCACAGGAATGTGGCCAAGATGCACGTTCAAGAGCAGAATGTCCGAGGAATAGCAGCTGCTGGGAATCATGTGCAGGAGACGGTGCAGAATCTTGCCAAAATTGATATCGACGAGTCTTCTGAGTGGTATGAAGTGCCTGTGCACACTGTGACCGTTGTCGACCGTCAGCGCGGTGTCACTCATCGCTTTCCAGTTCCCGAGGTGCGGTGGCTTCTTGTCAGCTTTTTTTTTTTTTCCCCCCCTGAGTCGGCCAAAGCTATAGCTATATCTATTCCTCGTGCTTGCATGTGTTTGCCCTTGTTTCTTTATGAATCCTGCCATTAGGGTTTTTAGGTTTTAGGTTTTTTTTCCCTTTCTCCTATTTTCTTTTTCTTTCTTACATGCACAACATAGATACACAAATTCTACCTACTCTAGATAGATGACACACCAGTGATGGGATCCTACATCCTTCCCACTGCCTCCTATCAACCCTGTGTTCAGCAATGCAATTCTGCCTAGAAGAAAAAGTCTGAGTTGTGAAAACAACAATGCAGGTTGCAGTTTGTTTTGCTGTGTGATTGAATATACTTGCATCAAGTTCAGTCAAGTTGGGAAAAGCACAGAATGGGCTTTCTGTAAGCTCAGGGATGTGATTACCCTGTGCCACAGCATACCACCATAGCCCTATCAATTGGGAGGTAACTGAGAAAGAACAACAACAGAGATGGATCATGTTGGTGGCATAAACTTTCATATGAACTGATGGGTTTTGTCCACATGAGGAAAGAATGACCAAATGCAAATGGAGAAGAATGAGAGTGATCAAGCTCACTGGAACAAGTGAACAAATTATCAGAAGAAAATGGTGCTATGGTCACCTCAATATTAAGTTTGAGAAAATATAGAGCTTTCTGCACACTCTCTGTTTCTTGTAATGATTTTTTATGGGCTTGTTTTGCCTGTTTCTGGATGATTGGGAGGAATGTGTAGTCCTGTGCAGTGATAGTGTGCTATTTGGTTTGGTTATTACACTGGAGACAGCAAGGTTTTTAGGGTTAGGTATGTGTCTCTGTACACAGAACCAAAGTTCAGTGCTGGAGCAAAGATTTCTACCTTCATCTTTGCAAGCAAATCACAGATCCTACCCACTACTTTCATGCTCAAATTTTTCTCAGTTCAATCATCCTCTGTCATGAGAGGCCCAGACCTGCAGATCTTTCTCTTCTTGTAGAGACACTAAAATATGTCATTTGTTGGGAAAGGGGTCTGGTGGAAAGTTTGGTGCACATGACTCAGGGTGGGAGAGAGGGGGCTTTGATGCAGGATCAGTACGTTCTTCATACTGCAGAGGATCAACAAATCAGCTTGCCATTCTCATGCAGACATGGTTGGATTCCTGAATGTTTACTATCAGAACTTGGTCAAGACTTCTTTGGTGTTTATGTGGCTGAAGAGGTTATTACTACAAAGAGTTTCTTCTCTGAAGTTTCGAAAGTTTATTGCTATCATGTTTACAGTACCCTTAACTTGTGCTCTGGATTATAGATCTCTGATTTGTTCACAACCAGAGGGGTGTGTATGTGGCCATCTGTACCAGGTTGTTGCACAGCTTGTGCAGTGAGGGTGAAATCAGGGCAATTGTACCAACCTGAAGCTCTTGGCATATCTGCTGAACTCAAGGCAAAGGTGTGCTGCATTTCACTCTCTCTCTCTGTGCTCTTATCTCCCTCCTGGTTTTGAAGTTCATAAGCATGAATCTGGGAACATAGAAAGAGAATCATATTCAGGAGCACGTTGTGGGAATTGGTTACATATTGTAGAGATAAGGATGGTAAGATATTTGCTTGTGTGACATTTATCAGCTTATGTCCTTTTCTCTAGCAATAACGTTTTTGAGTTTCTGATCAATTGCTGTGGGAAGCAGGGCTATGGTCTGCTTTGTGTTGGCTTCCCCCTTTCTGATATTGAAGTTGAAACACAAGATGAGGATGAGGTAATTAGTACTCCAATCCAAACCTCACAAGTTCACATACTGCATTAGTCCCATACAAATATACAACTAGAACTTTACCATTTATTGCTTACATGATGGTGCAGCATTATACTAGCCCACAAATAATTATAATGAACTAAAGTATACAGTTGATCTTCATGGCCTTGGTCTCAGATTTGTGTTCGGTTGGCTTGTTAATGGTTGATCTGATGCGATATGCACCACAGGTTTATTGGCTTCAGTTTGGTCAATACTTTGCAAGAGGCCCTTTGGTAAGCACAAATCCACTTATGCCACCAAAATCTGTTTCTCTAGTTTGAAGTGGTACTGAAATGTCTCGAGATCCTGCTAGAAATCTCAAGCCAGTGTGAGAGTCACTGATTACAAACTAATTGGAAGTGAGACAAATACAAAACATACCACCAGAAACCCCTCCCCAGTACATGGAATGTGAAGTTACATTGTTGGAAGCTCATCTAGTTTGTGGTTTGGTGCATGATTTTCAGGAAAGGGATGACTATGCCCTAGAATTGGCCATGGCTGATGAATGATTCTCACCAACAACTTTGAGAGGTGCAGACAATTTGCAGGGAAGCAATTTCTCTATGTCCTTTTCTAGGTTGCAGAAACTTTAACTGTAAATACAGATGTACTTCTCTATAGAGAAAACAAGTTTCAGGTTTCCATCAGTGCCATATCTCATTGTGCAAATAAATCAGAGGCGACCACTTGTCTCTTCAAGTTTACATGTTGTGGGGTTTTTCCTACCTAAGTTGTGTTGTTGACCCTGCATACCATATGCTGAGATATGGTATTCAAAAAGCATTATATAGTATGCTACTCCTGTACGCTAGTTGAACATCATCACTGTGTCCTCCCATTCCTTCCATAAACCTGACAAAAACTCAGGATGCAAATTTTGCAGAATACTTTGCCCAAACTTTTGGGCAGACTATTATATACTTATCCACACCCACAGTTGGGAGCAGAAGATGTCAGTGGTTAGTTAAATTTTATGGTGATTATTTTTATATTTAGATGATAATTTCATCCTCCAACAATGAATGCCCCCAATTATGCCAAATAAAATTCTGCTTGTACTGGTGAAGAAAGAACTGCATGAATCAATGATTAGAATCTATGGATACAATGTGCTGCAATATCCAAGCAACAACTGTGTTGCAAAAATCTTTTCAATAGCACCTGCATTCAAATCTTGCTCTCCAGCCCACAGAAAGTTTTTGTAAAGTCTGTCGGGAGAGGCTCTTTGATCATGTAGAGCTGAAACCCAAGAAGTCATTGAAAAACCACCACCAATTTCACATCTACAGATGCATTTCTTCCAGACACTGGGCAATTCTCATCATTGGTCTTGCTTAGAATCAATCTTGTTGTCCAAGCTTGACATCTCTTGCATCATAAGCTTTGAAATACCATGCAACTGGTTGCAATACAATTCCATGACAATCAAGCTGAGTAAGCAGAATCCTTCCTTGAAAGCTAATCAAGCAAATCCTTGTATTACTGCGCTATGTGCATCTTTATAAGCATCCTGAACTCACAATATAGCTCAGCCCCAATGATGTTTTCTTTTGCTTGTCACTGAGATGCACCCAGTAAGGGGGTGGTTAATCCAGAGTCCAAACAAGAGTCCAATGAATGGAAGAACGTGGAAGAACACCCAATATCTCTGCTCCTGCTTTACAAGATTGCCATTTGATCACAATGATAATCAGACAAAGTCTGAACCCTCATGCCTAGACCTCAACCTTGACCAAAAAGTCATAGTAATAATGTGTTCACTGTCCAGTGCCTTGTGTTTACGTTTGTGTGTGTGTGTCTCTCTCACTGTGATGCACTAGCAATGTTGTTGTAGAGATCACACTCAACCAGAAAGACTCTTTATGTGTACAAATCATACCTGGTCATTCACATGTGAGCAATGACATCTTTGTGCCATTACATAGGTGTGTGGGTCTGTCAGATGGTGGTAATCCTCCCGGCATCTTGTGAACACCCCCCCAAGAGCAAGGGGGAATGCTCACAAAGTTCTTCCAGCTGGTTTCACTCCTCAGATACCACTTTGCATGACTCGAAACTTCAATCTTCGTTCCAGCTTGCACACACTCTGTACCCTCTTTTTCACCTCTTTGACTCTTGTATCAGGGTCAATAGGTGTTGGAAAGTCTCTTTCATCATTGTGCTCATGTGTTGCAGTGTCTTCTACATTCAACATCATGGAACCACAGACTCTGTACCAGTCAAAACTGGACTCTGGAAAACCACTGATAACAGTTTTCTCACCTATAAATTACTGGAAGTATAATGTGTTCTCTACTACTACTACTACTACAACAGTGGGGCCTGACAGTAAAACTGCACTGCAAAAGTTGTCTTACAAAGAACGGGCATTTCCATGCAAAGCCCAAGTGAGTGGCACCATTCTTCCTGAGATTGGCTACTACAGAAAAGATTGATTTTTGTTTGAATTGGATTGAATCAAATTAGGATTGACCCAAAAAGCGAAAAAAAGTGCAAACTTCTTGCAAACACTAGAGAGAAAAAGATCAGCATAGGAAGAAGGTGACAGGGAACGCACCGCTCTCAGAGAAAATGAGAACAGAACCCATGGTCTCCTCATATTCACCAATCTGTTCACAGACCAACATGTGGACAGGAACTAATGACTTTCCTGTTCATGTCTCACATCCACTATCACTATACAGCAAAAAAGCTATCCTTGCAACAACAAAATACAATGTAGACCTGCAGTTTGTTGTGTGCTCACCAGCTTCAAGCCATTCCCAAGTGTAAGAACTGGAGCCATTGTGTCCAGACCCTGAAATACAGCAAGAATTGAAAAAAACCTAAGGTGATTTGAACAAGAAGAAGAAGAAGAAAGTGTTGTCATCAATGCTTATTGACAAAACCTAATAACTCTTGTGTATCTCTTCTTCAGAGATTACAGCAGTCAACAACAACCTCCTCCTCCTCATCATCACATATGCACACATCTAGGTATTCTGATGAAGCTTCTTCTTCCTTCCCCTCCAAGGAAATGCAAAGCTTCCAGGTTTCCACACTTTGAATCATTGCTCGGCCAGGATTTCATCATGCAAGAAGAAGATCAAAGTTGAGAGAAACTCACAAGACTTACAGTAAGAGTATAAGGGCAGTTGGCAGGAACAGCAGCTCCATTGAACACCTCGTCCAGATCTAGGACAACATACTCGGTCTCCTCCTCTTCCTCCTCCGCCTGCTCCTCTTCATCATGCTGCTTCTTCTCTTGCTCTCCTCTGTTGTGGCCATTCTTTGCATCCTCCTCCTCCTCCTCCCTTTGCATCTGAGTTCAAACCCTCTCCGACAAATACAACTTTCTTGCAGACAGACAGACGACGAAACAGCGTATATTTTCCCTTCTACCTCCTACTGCTCTTCTTCTTCACAAAACACATGCATGCAACAAGCAAAGTACATCCCATGTACATACTGATGGATTCTTGCTGCTGCCGCTTGTCGCTTGCTTTAGTTGCTTGACTTCAATCTCCTTGATCTCTTGTCATACAATAGTATCCGAAAGGAAGGACGCATGAGGTTTAGGGTTTAGGGTTTGCAACTGCCGTTTCGTGGACAAAGCAAAGTCTTGTGTGTTGTTTGTTGATGGATTTGTTTCTCATCAGCAACTGGCTAGAGGTGTTGGTCGGATGATTGGGTCATCTTCAGCAGCCCTGACTTGTCTGTGATATATAATAAGAGTTGTATTTCTTGATTGATTGTCAATGGCTGCTGAAGGTTTTTTGTGGATTGTAATCTTTGGCAGGAGTTTCTTTTCAACAATAGGAACCTAAGAGATTTTCCATACCCATTGTTTCCTGAAGCTAGCTACATGCACTGACAGTTCTCTGTAGTTGTTTGCAGGCTCAATCCTTGGGTGACCGACCTCCACACTTGGCTGCAATGGATGTTATGGTTGCTCCAAATTCAAATTGCACTTATGAACCAAACTGCTGCATGTGGGATGCCAATGCCTTCTTGCACCTTTTGCCTTTTCTTTTCCATCTCTGGAAGATTGGTTCAAAACACTAATTTTTATTAGGTGTGATATAACCAACAGCATTGTGTGTATGCCAAGCCAAGGGAAAATGAATATGCAGTGTTGTTTTCAGACTTCCTTTCGTGTCCTGTTGATAAGTGAAATGATCTTTTGTGTGCAAAAACACAGTAGTTTGTAAGCTGTAGCACTCTAACTCTGCAGCAACCTCCAGACATTTTTGCTTTCTACAACTCAAACGTGATTCCAGTTACTGACAATACCTGTGTCCAAGTGTTTGGAATCAGTTGTAAAGGAGCAATAACAAAACCCAGGAGTTTGTAAGATTCAAAAGGTAGGAATGCTTCTTGCAATGAAGTTATATGAGGCCATTGACAAACTGTTACATGTCACTCAAAACTGCAAAGCAGTACTTGAGTGAGTGTTTACAATCATCTACCACAACACTATCTTGACAACAAATGTCATATTCAAAAATACAAAACCACACGAAATCCAATGCACACAAAAACAATGGCAATGAACCTTCAAGCTACTAACAGTGTGATGACCTTCATGCCAGGCAGAAAAGTACCATCAAACACCTATGTACCCTTGTATCTCCGTCCGTGCAAAGGAAATCATAACCTTGCTTTGCTCTTCTCTGATTCTGTATTTTGCTCTTCACCATTTCCGCAACCCATGGTTTAGAAATCTAGTCTTCAGAATAGGTGTGAAAATCAAGGTGCAAACACCAAGAACATTTTTTGGAGTTTTCAATCCTGTGTTTTGATAAACACCCAAGAATTTCACTGTATAATTTCCCACAATTTAATACTTGGGACAATCAGCGGTGAGGTGATTATAAGGTGAAAAATCACAAGGGCAAGGCCAGGGGAAAAGAGGTTGAAGAGAGTCAAGCTGTCAAAATACTTGAACAAGAAAGAACAGGCCCAACACTTGTATTATGAGATTGCACATAAACTTTGATAATCAACACTAGGAAGGTAACTAACTACTTCTGTTAGTTCCCAAAAGTCCAAAACAAACACCAACGAGAACAACTATGATATAAACTGCATCAAGTATTTCATGACATTTGAAACACTGCAGGGAGATCTGTCAGAACTGAAAACTGGAATATAAGAAGCAAACCATGATGTGTACACCAAAATTTGAAGCTAATAAGGTTGGTACTCTACAAGTAATACAGAGATTCTTCACAAAATTACAAACATTCAAAACATGATGTGAAAAATTGAGTTCAGAATCCTTTGGCACAAACCAGTTTACTGATCCACAAAAAAGTGCAAAAAGAATTTTGTCTTAAAATTGAGTGTATAAAATAGGTCCTTTTTCTTCCGGTCCTGGAGGTCACCTGCTTTGGGTCTTTTATCCATCTATCTATACATGGTAGGTGTGGCACATTTTTTTTGGGGACTGTTTTTTTTTTTTTTCCCTTTTTCCAGATCTGATAGAGAAAGAAAACTCCCTCTTTCAAAACTATGAACAAAAGATTCTAGAAGACGGTTGGTTGGTCTCTTCTTATGCAAACAACAAATCCACTCTTACATCTCTCCAACTAAACCGAGGAAAAAGAAAAGGAAAAAAAAAGAAAAAGATTCATGATCTCAATACAGTTTTTTGTGTGTTTTCCTAGCCGGAGGCTTAGTCCTAACTAAGCCACATTTTCCTCCTCTCTCAAGATGCTTCGCATTCTCATCTCAAGATCCCACTAAGCCTCTGGTTTTTTCTTTTTTTTTGCATCCTGCAACTGATTGCTTACTTCATGCCATGATAATAGCAGGCATAGTAAGAAGCTGCTGTTGCACTTTCACAGGGGGTGAAAAAAAAAAACATATTATGATGATGACCCACAAGAGCTGCTCACCTTTTGCTGTGTTTTTTTTTTCCTCCAGGTTGTTTTTTTTTTTGCACAGTGCTGTGGTTTTTCCTCTAAAAAATCTTGGTGCGGATCGATGATGCCTCAATTACAAAATGCTTCTCTTTCAACATGAGGTTAGCTTGGCTGCTGCTTCGTCTGCGGCTGCTGCTGCTGCTGCTGCGGGGAAGAAGATTGGACAAAGCAGCACCTTTCACCTCAGCAAGAAGAGATACTTTGGTGCGTCGCAGTTGTTCACCACAGAGCTTGGCTTCCAAGGGGACGACTGCAAAACGATGATGATTGTTGTTGTCTCTCCAGCGAAGACGATGGCGACTACCACCACCACCACCACCACTACTACATGGTCCTTTGAATGGTACCGACACCAGAAGATCATTGCTGCTCTTCCTTTCAAAATTGGAGAACCATTTGGCATTCATGTAGTCAAGTGTTCGCCATGGGGGAAGATGCATCGCATTCTGCTTCAAAGAAATCTTTGCTGCATTTGACATGATTTCCAGCACCTGCTTCAGCTTCAAGCTTGTACCCACAAAGATTGTCGGCAATGACTTCAACGCAGCTTCATACTGCTGTGTTGGCCTTGCAATCTCAAACTGCGCTTGGAAATCTAAGTCTAAAATGTAGCGGTCTGTCGAGGATTCTTCATCATCTTCAGATTCCTCTCCATCAAACACCACATCAATATACTCATATTCCCCTGCACACATGAAGAAAAAAAGATGCACAAGAAGACCATCATGATCAGGAAACATACAGCACCAGTTACCCAGAGATACAAGCATACACACATCATCATCTTCTTCTTCTTCTTCTTCTTCTTCTTCAAGGGGCAATTCTTGCAGTTTCCTTTCAAGAGAAAGAAAGCCGAACTGAATCGGTTTTGTCCCATCTTCACCAGAACTCTCTGCTCTGCAAGAATTGAACTTCAAGAAACAGCACAAAACAATATTTGTCATCTGAGCTACATCGATATGGATCCAGGCTACAATGGCTTGGATGATGATCCGACTGACTGACTGAACGACTGACTGAGCTTGCAAATAGTAGTGGGTCAGCCAGCCAGCCAGCACCCATAGTGCTCACATGTTTTGTCAAGAGTTGGAAACCCAAGAAAGAGTAGGGAACGAAAGAATGACCCTACATACCTCCAGGAACTCTGCCAGAGCTTGGCCACCGAGACTTGCAGACAGCAGAGTTGTAACCTAGAGCTTTCAAATGCTTGACAACGAAGCGCTTGGTGCAGCCTCCTTTACACTCCTTGCCACCTTCAGGGTTGCAAATCAAGTCAGTGTCTTCATCGATGTTGAGCACCACCATCTTCACATCTGCCAGAAGCTCCCGCTCTACATGCCCATGGGCTGCTGTCAGGGCCTGCATCATCCCATCATCATCAGTAATCAACACCCCAACACACTGAATATTCATTCTCTACCTCTCAGCTGCTGCTGCTATTGCAAAAAACAACCCATTTGCAAGAAAAACAGAAACAACCCATTTGGGAGGAAAAAACAACAACCCATTGGGATTTCCATGGATTTCTTTCTTTCTTTCTCAGGAGCTGGGATCCTGAGCAGGGGTTTGAAGCCAGTTGAGGATTGGGGAAGAAGAAGAAGAAGAAGAACTACTGCTTTACCTGCAGATTTTCACAGAGTTTGATGCTGGGTGGTCCGCAATCGCTGTCGCAGCAGCTGTGATCGATGAGATCGCCGGAGTCGTTCTCGATGAAGTCGTGCACCATAGCTGCCAGATCGTCGCTCTCGCTGCTTCCGATGCAGCAGGAGGAGGAGGAGTTGGTAGTGGTCACACCCATCCCGCTGCCGTTGTTGAGCAGCAACTGTTTGGTGGATTGCGGACCAAGATCTCTGCTACCTCTTCCTCGCGACGACGCCGATGACATCCAAGTCGCCGGGAGCTGCTGCTGCTGCTGTTGATGGTGCTGTTGTTGCTGCTGTTGATACGGGGGTCGAGCTGCTGCCGTGTGTCTGTGGGAGACGAACGGCAACGACGACTCCTCCGCTCCGATGGACATCATCTGTTGCACACTTCTCAAATCCGCAAGGTATTCCCATGACAATCCACCCGCAGTTGCAGGCAAGTGCATGCCGCTGTGGAATGTGGATGCTGCTGCTGCCCTAGTGATCGCTGCTGCTGCTGCTGCTCCTGGTGCTTCGTGGTAACGAAGCCCTGGCATTCTGTTCTTCTTCTTCCGAGGATTCGTGGTGGGTGCTCGCGGATCTCGCTCTTCCGAAACGAACGCAAACCCAAAATCAAAATTGCTGTACAGGATCCGATGCTGATTGATACCTTGTTCTCGGGACCGCGATTTCACGATCCAAAGCTATTCACAGATGGAAACCAGGCAAAATTTACACATGGAGGAAGGACAAACAGGTGTGGCTGCTCTTTGCTCCTGTTACAACTCTTCTCTCAGAATAAACCCAACAGGACGACGATCACTCATTCCTCTCCACTCCCCCCACCTCCTCCCACCAGCCGGGGATCAAACAGGCCACTGATCAGATATGAAGAACGATGTGTTGTTTGGCATCTTCCGCAAATCCCCCTCATCAACAACTCTCTCCCACCCACCCACTTCTCAAAACAAACCCACAACCAGGACAGCTTCTCTCTCTCCCTTCAGAAACAGAGAAAAGAAACACAATCTTCTGATGCTGCTTCTTGTTGTTTCTCTCCTTCTTTCTCGTATCTGGGTCTGTCACTGAAAATACTCACTCACCCAGCAACCATGAAGGAAGCTTTTGGGTTCCGGGGGCAGACAATCTATCTGCTAAGAGCACAAGGTTTCAAAAACAGACAGACAGCATGATGCATGGGTGGGTGGGCAGAAGCCGCTGATGATGATGATGATTATGATGATGGGAATGGATGCCGCTTTCTTCTTCCTCCTCCTCTTCTTCTTCTT
>Ga0116231_10003640_pt1 | contig 31875 bp, 14 predicted proteins | sample S1TSphgellanicum_2_FD_89695 | JGI IMG/M metagenome (GOLD analysis project Ga0116231, IMG submission 89695) | Host-associated microbial communities from peat moss isolated from Minnesota, USA - S1T2_Fd - Sphagnum magellanicum MG | ecosystem: Host-associated > Plants > Peat moss > Unclassified... | reverse complement strand
GAAGTGAGGTTCAAAACAATAAAGAACCTTAAAAATAATAATAAAAATTCTTTTTTTTAATAACAATCTCCCAAAGTGCCACCCCCCCCCCCCCCCAAAAAAAACACTTCACATGACATACAATGAAATTATTTCAAGTACCTTCAACTAAAGTATCTCATGGTTCCAAAAGTAAAATAAAGAAAAAAAATTAAATAAAAGTAATTCAACAAGATGTTAATATTTAATAGTTATCTATCTATGAAGGAAGGTAGTTTGTTTTGTTTTGTAGGTGTGAGATCCACCGAACCAGGATGCTTGGGATCATCTTCTTGGTGTTTTTCAAGAGCTCTGGACAAGGAGGGGTGCATGGGTTTGGTTCTATGATGTTTGGACTTGTGGGGGCAAAAGCTCTTGAATATTGAGTGATTTCTTCACTGAAAAATAAATTAAATTGTAGCTGAAACTTTCTTTACGAATGTGCCTTTGGTGTTGCTGGAAACATCTTGATGAGCAGGATTTAATGGAATTTATTTGGTAAGATTTGGATTCAGAATGTGGGAGATATTGCTTTTTTAAGTGATTTCTACCACTGAAAATTCAAACAAATTCAAAAAAACCAGGTTTTGGAAGGAAAAATCAGTTGAGGACGTGGTAACACATGGGCCCAATGGCACAGGCCACACTACTGAAGTGTGGAAAGAAAGAAATGCTTTCAACTATAATTTAATGGCCTCTACTATTGACCTCTCCTCTATTAATTAGATGGGTTTCTGTCTTTTTACATGGGCCCATCAGCCAAAAAAAAAGACAAAGTTGAAACTTTTGAGCTCCCCCAAAAATGCTGTTTTTATGTGAGGATGCAGTGCCTCTGATTTCGGTTCACATATGTCAGGTGAAAAGGGGAGAACTTTGGTCAAAGGATATGGGATAAAGTGAGGTGCTATAGGGAACACCTTAAAAGAACACATTGAGAATTTGAGGAATATCATTGAGAACAGACTGGGAACATGATAGGAATACAAAAATAACAAAAGTGGATCCTCAAACCCCCAAATGTATGTTCAGTCATCCCATTGGCTGCATGCATATTCTATTCATAAACATAGTTACCACCATTTTTTTGCCTCAGCTAATAACCCTCCTACAAGCAACAGCATATATTGTCCAACAACATGGTCATATGTAGGTTGTGGTTAGGCCTATCTTGAAAACCATCAGCCTATCTTCAGAACCTTATAAGATTTGAGATATTTGTTGCATAGTTGAATAGGCTTATGTGAAATGCATCAAACAATCTTTGGAAGGGTCAAAACATTGCCCTTTTACAATAAAACATAGGTTAACTTTTAAATGCTTCAAAACCCTTAACTGAACATCTTGGTAACATATGTATCATGGTTTCTTTTATTGGTGAATTTTAGCCAAATCCCTACCTTTCAAGGAACCGGCTACCTCTAAGCTTGAAAAAATTTATAATTTTTTTGAAAATTTGTCAAATATCTCCTTTTGGCCTCACCTAATTTGCAAGAGAATCAATTAAAAACAGACAGATGTTGCCATCATATGACCCTTGCTTTTGATATGAATGTGCTAGATGGCTCCTCCCTAGGGTTAGGATTTGTCATTTTCAACCTTGATTAGGAAGGAGGCGTTTTTTTGTTCTCTCATTTTGTTGTTACTTTTGTCACATCCATGATTGTGCTCTAAAAGGAATCACTTTCAATGTTGACAATCTTCTCCATTGATTCATTGAAACTCTTTGCATACTTGAACATGCCATTGTTAATCATTTTTTGATCTAATTTCAATTGCCAAAGCTCTTTGCAACAGTGCAGGTTCATTCACCTACAACAACATAACAATTAGCCTCATGAAACTTTTGTAGTGTGTACATTTTACAAGGTACAAATGTTTAATTTGTTGCCCCTTGAAGCTTGGATTTGCTACAAATGTGATCGTTAGGGTTTAACGTTCAAACATGATATAAGGAGATTGCAACTTGCAAGCTTTAGTCCTTTCAAGGCTCATCAAATCACCAATCATTCCTAAGGTTAATTGTGACGATTTATTACTCAAAGCTTTGGTCCTTTCTAGTTAAACATGGTTGCCAAGTTCCAACAATTGGATTTGGAAATTGGATGCTCAAATTTTCCAAGTGATTCGATGAATCATGAATATGGATGTTCGTACAAGTTGCAATATTGTTGTTTAAACTCTAAAATCTATTTCAAACTTGTCAAAATGCAAGTTGATGCACATTACAATCTAAATTTTGCAATATGGCCTTCACTTTTCAAGCTTCACAAATGAGGTGACCTACACAATCCTTGATAATTAAGTAAATGTTGATAATGAAGCTTCGAGTCTATAAGGCTTGAACTTTTGTTTTTGGAATAAAGGTATGAATTTTTGAGCTTTTGCATTTGGATTCTGGAATGAATTTTATTTAAATTGAACCTTTATTTCTATAATTAAGGTTTCAAATTATGTTCAAGCTTGAGTTTTTGTTCTAGAATAGGATTTTAGTATATATTTAGGCTTGAACTTTGGTTTCTAAAATGAAATTATGAATTTGTGATGTTTTATTTTTATAACGAAGCTCTGAATTATGAACTTTTAATTTGGAATTAAGATCTAGGTTACTTCTAGAATTAGGATTTCAATACATGTTGAATCTTGAACTTTTTAGTTTGGAGGGAAATATTGAATCTATGAGCTTTTGAAAGTACAATAAATGTATGAATTTATGAGCTTTTGCATTTGGATTCTAGAATGAAACTTCTCTAACTTTAAGCTTTTGCTTCTAGAATCAAAATTTCAATATATGTTGAAGCTTAAATTTTTATTTTTGGAATTAAGGTTTCAATATATGTTAAGACTTAAATTTTGGTTTTTAGAATGAAATTATAAGTTTGTGATCTTTTGTTTATGGAATGAAGCTATGAGTTTATGAACTTTTGTATTTGGAATTTAGGTCTATATTACTTTTAGAATTAAGGATTTAGTATGTGTTGAGGCTTCAACTTTTGTCTCTATAATGAAACTAAGTTTATGATCTTTTGTTTTTAGAATGAAACTTTGAGTTTATGAGCTTTTATATTTGGAAGTTTAAGTTGATTCTATGAATTAAAGCTTTGGTATGTGTTAAGGTTTTAACTTTTTTTTTTGGAATGAAATTGAGTCTATGAACTTTTGTTTTTAGAATGAAGCTCTAAGTTTATGAGCTTTTGTTGATTCTAGAATTAAGGTTTAAATATAGATTGAAATTTAAACTTTTGTTATTGGAATTTGGGTTTTAATATATATTAAGGCTTGAACTTGTGATTTTAAATTTAAGTTTGAGTTACCAAATCTATTATTATAAACTTGAATGAATCATGGCACCACCTTTAACAATACCAAAAAATTCAAGCACAAGATTTTTTTTTTCAGATCATGTTTTTATTGATCCACCTAATGTTGCAAGTACTACATTACAAGAAATCATAGCCTTTCAAAAGGTTCAACTTGATCAAAAGGATGTCCATTTTGATTAACTAAAAGACACAATTTTTTTGATTAATTTTTTTTACTAAAATAACCACTTTGACCAAGTGTTAAGCCGTACATTTAATCAAATAGGACAATTTTTAAAAATAGTCCATTAAAATGTCCATGGCTTAATCAAATTGGCCATACTAAATGACCATGTTTAATCAAATTTGCCATATTGATTTCGTTAGTTACCCTACTTGTTATGCCTACTACACTACCTATTACTTAACATACACCTACTTACATCCTACTTACCTACCATCTACCTACCTATCTATCAAATTATCTTCCTACCTACATGTTTATCTACCTAAATACTTATATATGCCTACCTATTATCTACCTACATACCTACTTATTTTTTACATAAGTAGGTGTGTACATTTAAAAACATAGGTAGGTAGGCATGTGTACCTACTTGTTTACCTAATTAAATACCTATTTACCTACTTATGAAATTATAATGATGTTATACACAATGACAAAAAAAATTATTGAAATTCAAAAAATCATTAAATGCATTTAATATTATATTGTTTTACAAAGTGTTGTGATGGTTTTGATGGCTAAACATTGATCTGGAACCAATGAGATCAAAGTTCAATCCCCCTTACCAACATATATTATGTGGAGTGTGTATGTTCGTATATATATATTGCACATGTGTGTAAATGTATAATACCTAGGTGGGTTGTGGATAGGTAAATAGTTAGGAGGCCATGGTGGGTAAATAAGTCATGGGTGGGTGGGTAGGTAAATACTTACTATTTATTTATTTATTTTTATTATTTAAAAAATGGGCTATTTTTATTTATTTTTGGTTGCCCAATTATTTTGTTTAATTTGAGTAGTCAAAAAAACCATCTTATGATTAATAAAAAAACCACCATCAAGTTGGACATGTTCAAATTGAATTGACCAATATGACCAAGTGGCCAAATTGAACAAATGTCCAAATGATTGATTTTTTATCTGAATTTCCAATCAAATAAACCATGATTTTTTGAAGTTAATACTTACTAAGCTTTATGTTATTATTGATCTAGCCCAAACAAAAACATACCTAGCTAATAGCAAAAAAGGGAAGAAAATGTATGAATTGAATTGTCACTTCCACCATTCATTGGTTGCAAAACTTCCTATGGCAAAATATGTTGTGAGTGTTGATGGTTAACGCAAATAAAATACAAAGTATGTAGTGTCATGGAAAGGTGAGATAAACTTCCAATGCCCAAATTGGATTTTTTATGGAAACATGTTGGTTGAAAGAAGGCTGCAATTACATTTATGGGTGTGGTAGTGGGGGATTTATACTTTTTGAAGGCTAATCAACATGTGATTAATGAAAAGTTATATGTACAAAAGGGCAAGGATACTATTTGGCAACAAATAACTAAAGGGATTGGGGTGGAAAGACAAAAAAATTGTTTTTGTTTTCCACTTATTTTCCCAAAGCAAGCCCATGAATGAGTATGAATAGATGTAATCTTTGTTTGCATTCATTAAGGTGCTTAATCACCCATCTAAGTACTAGAATGATTATGTTGAATGGGAAATTGTTGAATTTCTACACCATGTGGTATTAATTACCATTAAATAAGTTATTTTAACTTCAAGCTTTCAATCTAACTCTATTAATGAACTCACTATAGTTAATAACCAAAGTTGGATTTCAATGCATTATTATGTGATGGCAAGTTGGAAACGAGTATTTATTTTGTTCACATTTGAACATCTCATTGAAAGTGGGATTGTTACTAATATAAAAAGTGTGATCATGGTTGCTTTCATTATGTATGGTGGTCTAACCAATGAAAAAATTGTCAAATGGGTTGTTGGTTAGGAACTAATGGTGTGTATAATGGCCTCATCATGTCATTATAGCCTAAAAATTGTCTTGAATTTACAAATGTGGTTGCAAACACATCTTGTAAGATTACCCAATATTGTGTCATTGACTTAAATGATGCCACAAAACACTTGGTTTTCCACATCATTGGACAATCCCATATGGTCCATTATGTTGATTCTATAAAGTTGGCATGCATTTTGGAGTTACTTGAGAGGGTTTTGATCAAGCTATCAAAGTTGTCAAATCTCAATGCACTGCCACATGTGATTTGTTGGTTCTAAAGTTGGAGTAGAGGTTTCTAGATCATGAATTGATGAATGTTTTTGGGATTACCCACAATATTGGTTGCAATTATATTATGAATTTTCTTTTCCAAATTACCATTTGGGATTGATTAAATGACATTATTGTACATCCAAACAAGTTGGTACTAATGGCAAATGGGTCTTTGAGCCACTTTCAAAGGACATTTTGGATTTATAAAATTTTCTTTTCACATTACCATGAAAAATTAGGCTTCTAAGGCCATGGTAGAACTTAGAGATGAAAATCCATTTACGAAGTTGTGGCATCAACTTGCCACAAACAATTTGTTGGTGGTTTGTATCTCTAAGTTCATGAGACTTGTTGAACTTACCAGTGTTCAAGTCATTGGAAGTGTGGAAAATGAAAGAACCTTTTCCACTTTGAATTTTATGAAGTCCAAGTTGCAAAATTGATTGGTAGGGCATTTGAATATTGCCATATGCATGTTTGCTTAGAACTTCTACATCAAAGAAACATGTTTTCCTTTTCACTAAGTTATTACACATTGGAATGATGGAAACAAGGCCAGGGTTGGAGTAATTATCGTTTGAACATTGGGCTTAAGGTCCAAAGTTTGGATGCAAGGTTGAAGGATGTATGTGTGAGTGCATTTTCTATTACATAGCCATGTTTATATATATATATATATATATATAGATATATATATCATTGGCTAATGCAAATATTTTGTGCTACAATGGGTAAGGTATTTGTGACCAAGGTTCAAATTCCCCACAAAATGTTTAAAGTTAAAAATTTGTAATTTAAAAATCTACTTGTAATTGCCACATGTTGCCAAATTGCATGACAAATTTGTTTGTTATAAACCTAAAAATTGATTGCCCCAACATGTGTGGAACCTATTCCTATCCACATAAATGTCCAAATAAGAGCCATCATCGTACATATTCTCATCGATACTTTACAATAGAAAATCTAACAAGTTTTTTAGGTTCATGTAAAGGGGTTTTTTCTTGCCACAAATCACATCATAACCAAACTCAACATAAGTAATTAGTACATTTAAAACTAGTGTAGCCTAAGTCATTGGCCCAAGTGTGAACTGATTACCCAACTAATGTTTTCCTTATAAAACCATTTATGTGACTTAAATCAACTTCCAATGACAAAACCTACTAAGAAATAAACATTTTGGGTCCATTCATGATTGGGGTATCAAAAAAGGAAAAAAAGACTTAAGGATTTTCTAGAGCTATTTTTTACACATAACATTTACATGAAACAAACTTAAGTGAGAAAAATTGAATAGTCCAATATAAAAATTCATGTGTTAATGGTGATTTTTCACATTCATACATAATTGTGTATGAATATTTTAGTTTAATGCCAGAAATGCAAAAAATCCCAAAATGAGTTTCAACGGACAACTAAACCTGTTTTTTGACAAGATTATTTCCTACTCATGTGACCTACATCTGAAGCTAAAAATTTTGAACCCATTGAACATAATTTTCTTATCAAATGGTTTTTTAAATGAGTCCTTTGCCTTATAGCCCTTTCCTAGGTCCAAATTTTTAAAGGTGTACCAAAATCTTGTCACAACATTACTTTTTTATGTTTTTTTTACCTAATCCCTTTTTATCATGTAAAAACACATTTATGGATGATTATGATGGAATCTAAAGTTGTAATGGTTTAAAATATAGTCCTTTTGAAATTTTAAATATTTTTTGACTCATTATTTTTTATGGGGATCAAAATATAGGGTAAAAAAGGATTGTAGTAAAGACTAAGCCCTTTTCATCCTATGTGATACACCTTAAAAAGATTTTCACCTTCCTTCAAAATTTCAAGACTTTGAAATTTTTGTTTTTGTATGATTTGGTTTTTCATCAAGTTCATCCAATGAACATGTGCTTTCGTAGAAAGGGGCATGTTTTTGTTGTACAAAAATTTGAAATCAATTGTATGATTTTATGCCTTCCTTTTGAGTATTTGTTTTAAAAATGTACTTTAGACACTTGATTCCTATAGTTTTTATGACTCAAAATAACATTTACCTAGTATCCAAATTATTTTAAAATATTTTTATTAATTTAAAAAGACACCATTTTATTTATTGCCATACAAAAATCCACTACAATTATAATAATGTAAGATAAACAAAAATCCAAAGTTGTCATTTGGAATCCTTTTTCAGTTAGACATTTTTTTTTGGTACCCCAAAAGTAAATGGACCTTTTTATGGACCTTATATTTAAAAATTCCAAATCACCTTCATTAAATCCTTTTTATTTCTATTGCTTTATAATTTTGTGTGCCCAAATTCCCTTATATATTTTTTCATTGAAAAATTGTTCAATATTTAATCACTTTTCCACCATAGGTCAAAACATTATGAAACTAACTCAATGCACCCCTATTCATTAATGGTTTTCAAACAATACCAAATACATAACAAAAAACATTGTGGTTTGAGAAATCTCAACATGACAAACAAACAACCTTCCTTTAAAGATAATGAATTTTCATGACTACTTCAACACCTTACCACAACATGGGTTCAAAAACCTAATGCCATAGTCATCCTCACATATCTAGTCCATCTATTATGAACTTGGCACAATGTTGATATTGGGATCTCTTTGTAATATTTTTGCTACTATGTGCATGTGATGCCCTAAAGATATTCCTTTTAGTACATTTATCATTAAAGTACATTGGTTCCTTTAGGATCTACCAGTCCACTACATAATACATGCACTTTTTCCTAAATTGTATACCTAATTCAACTACATATACTACTCCAAACCAATTCGAACATATATTAATCATAAATGCAAAATGGGCTAAAACACTTAAATTTTAAGTTTATGTAAATCAAGCCAGACACTACTATACCATTGGCACATCAGGCCATGAATAGATTAAATCCAAATTATGCTACAAGAGTTAAACAAGATGTCGATAAGTTATTAGTAACTAAATTCATTGAATTTGTAAAAGAAGTTACATAGTTATCACCCATACTAGTGGTACCCAAGAAAAATGGCAAGCTAAAAATTTGTATGGATTTCAAAAAACTAAATGCAGCCACAAAAAAGGATCCATACCCATTATCTTTCACATATAAAGTGTTGAACATAGTAGCAGGGTATGAAGCATATTATTTCTTAGATGAACTTTTAGAATATCATCAAATTTTTATAGCTCGAGAGGTTAGATACAAGATTTCATTTGTTACAGACTAGGGGGCTTTTATATGGAAGGTGATGTCATTTGGAATGAAAAATGGACCTCCGACATATGAAAACTATTACCAAAGCATTCAGAGAATATTTGGACAATTTTATGAAGATATTTCTGGATGATTTTATAGTGTATAGTGACATGGAGAGTCATCTATAGAAGCTCAGATTATGTTTTCAAAAGTGTAGAGAATATGACATTAGTTTGAATCCAGACAAATGTCCATTTATGGTATTTTCAAGGATGATCTTGGGTTTTATTATTTCCAAATAAGGGAAATTAACAGATCCAAAAAATATACAAATAATAGTAAACATGCCACCACCCAAGAATCCATAACAAATTCAAATATTCAATGGGATGGCACAATTTTACAAATGTTTTATAAAAACCCTTTGCTACTATTATGGCACCTATCACTAAACTAACCAAAAAGATAAAGACTTTTCTTTGGACAAAAAAATGTCAAAAGGCTTGGGAGTTGACCAAACAGAAGTATATTGAAGCATAGATATTAATATCACCAATCTCGTAGGTGGAGTTTCATGTTCATACAAATGCATCCTTATTAGCTGTGGGGGGCATGTTGTTTTAAAATGTAATAAGGAAGAGTTATCAACTAGTAGTGTATGTTTATAGGCTTATGAACATAACATAACATAATTATAGCACAACAAAAAATAATAATTTAGCAATGTTTTTTGTTTTGCACAAGTTCAAACATTATTTATTGGGCAATAAGTTTGTCTTTTATGTAGATCATATGGCATTGGTCTATTTGGTCAACAAACCACATGTTTTAAGGATAATAACTAAATGGTTGTTATTGTTCCTAGAATATGACTTTACAGTAGTGTATAAGCTAGGTAGAACATGTAGTTGTAGATGCATTGTCAAGATTACCAAATATTATAGAACCCACATGTGTGCCTCATCAAACCACTTATGCAAGTTTGTTTTACACAAAGCCTAAATGAAGGATGTGAAAGAATTTTTGAGAACAGGACAAATTGAGGGCATATTATTCGTACAACAAAAGTAGAAATTGGTTAGGAAAACAAAACCTTTTACATTGAAGAATGGTGAATTGTACATAAATGGGCCAAGATAACAAATAGTGACAATGTTTGATAACTACAAAAACACAACTGGTGATGAAAGAACTGCATGAAGGACCATTAAGAAGGCATTTTGCACTCAATTTTGTGTTGTGTCACCTTTAGTGGAATCCCTTTTAAAAATTTGTATGTCCATACAAAAACATCTTTGAATTCCTTCAACAACTACTCTAGTTCCAACACCTTGGATGTTTCCAATTGTGCATTAATTTTCACCATATGTGGTTTTACATCAATTCTGAGATTGAACTTCATCAATTTATGATCTTCAATCAGCGTCCATCCAACTATCTAAAATTCCTATGCTTTTTATTTTTGCTAGAGTTTCATCCATTAAAACATTCCCTAGTTGATGACTGTAGTAAGTATCTAGATACACCTTATCCTCCAAAACTACTTCTGGCTCATATTTATTGTTGGGTATCTTCTTTTCTTTGCTTTGTATTCCAAATCCTTGTTCTGAAATATTATTTTTCACATCTATATCCATGATATCCACATTTGTGGTTTCACATATTGAATTATCTCAGGTAAACTGATTGTTCCCATTGAAAACAATTATGGCTCTATAGCAAAGATGATATCTTGTTCTTCATCTATGATGCCATTATGATAATCATAGCATAATAACATTTCTAGTCTTCTTACTTTACCTCCCAAATGTTTGGTGACTGTAATTGTTCTAACTATCCCATTCCCTTGTATGGTAACAAAGTTACTTCCCTAATCATATGCCACTTTAACATCCTTCAAACATGGTTTCCCCAACAACATGGAATAACTAAAATCTACCACATTATTATGAAATATAGTAAACGTATTTATGTAAAGAATGCCATGAACATATATTTTCAGATTTTTTATTAACCCCACAAGTTTTGTGGTTGTTTGATATGCCATCTTCAAATTATATGGTGCAGGTTTAGGCTTTAGAAGCCCCAACCTCAATTTCAATTGTTTTGTGATAATATTAACTCTAGAACCTCCATCTAGCAACACATCCTCCATTGTATTCTTCCCAATCTATAGTTGGATAATTGCCATATGATTACTTATTGTTATAGCAATTATCCCTACCTCTAGTACTGAAGAACAAACTTGTTTCTCTATGGTTGCTCTACCTAAATTCTAAGTTTTCTCTAGTTTTAACTTCTGCCAAAGATATCTTTTTGACTCAAGAGCTATTTTAAGTAATTGTCCCAAGTTCAAAGTATAACTTGTTTCTAACATTCGCTTACCAATATCTATAAAATTTTCTTCTATTGTGATCAATTTTTCTTGTGAATTCACTACTTCCTAAGATTTGTGCTTCCACAAGAGTAATATTTTGCATACTCGGCTAGGTTGTGTTCCATCCCTCCATGGATGTGGATGGCCCTTCTATCATGGTCTGTGTTTTCTAAATCTATTAAATTATTTCCACCATTGACTTATTCAACTATTCTTTTTATCTTAGTCAACAACACTTTTTGTTTTTCTTGGCTTTCTATCCTTAAACATCTATTTTTCAGTTATTTTACTTCTTGTGGTGACATTAACATCCACCACATTCATATTTGCAATGATTATTTATGTCTCAACAACAATTTGAACCTTTGTTATTGCCACAAATTTCCCATGAAACATTTTATGCATTTCAACAAATTTTGGACAATTTATCATTTTATGTCCATTGAAACCACAAATTTGTGCCATGCATATGAAGAGGTCTTTTGTGATTTTTGACTTGGTTGTGTGGCCTTTGTGGTTGCCACCATGGTCTACTCTTTCTTCTTTCTACATGTCTCCACATTATGATTCTTCATCCCACAATTTGTGTAATGTTTGTCAATCTTCTTTGTATTACTTTATGTTTTCGTTGGTGCTGTTTGTTTGGTGCTCTATGGTACTAAAAGTGCACTCCTTGCTTTTGTAGTAAACATGTCTTCTTCAACCAACATTGCCGCCTCCTTACGTTGTTATAGTGTCGACCATTCATCCTTGCAATCACAATTTTGAATATGATTGCAAACCCACTTCGAACATAGTAGTTAAAAAATTATATGTGGTCGGTACTTGTAAATCATGAGCCATCTTTTGAATCCGCTCGTAATAAACCTTCACCCTCTTAGTCTCTTCCTGCTTCATGTTTTTCAGTTCCATGTATATTTGCTCATCATTTTGAGTTCTCCGATGATGTTTGCAAAATGCTTGTGTAAGCTCCGAAAAAGTATGGTCAAGAAATTTTGACATGTAATTATGGCACCAATCCAATGTCATATCTCTTAGTGTATAGTTAAACACATTGATGATATACTCTTTAGAAGTCTTTGCATTTTACTTTTACTATAAAATTAAACGCTTTGACATGAACATTTGGATCAACATTTTTTTGAAATCAAGATACTTAAAAGCTACCCTATTTGGCCTAACATAATGGCCATCTTTGTGATCAGGAATTGGTGCAGTTACAGTAGATGGTTTTTGATATCCTCCTTTTGGATTCACTACATCTACACTTCTATACCCTCTAGTAGTCATTAAGTTCATTAGTGGTCGATCTATAGTCCTACTCACATGAGTAGTCATTATCAGATTACTAAACACCATCTGAGGTGTCCTAATAACTCCAATGGATGTTATTGGTAATGTTGTGCTCCCATTTAATTTCTTTCCTATTGAAACTCCACCCAATCGATTACCCAACTATACTACAGATCCAATTAGTACTCCCCTTTTGACAACAACCATGGTGGGTGCAACAACCATTTGAACTCCTATGGTTGATATACTCGCATCAAGTGATTGGGTAACCACTATTCTAGAAGGTCATCTCCAGGTTTCAACAAATATTACTTCTGGCACGATCAGTGAAGTTGTGTTAATTCGAGGGCGACAATGTTCCATTTTGTGGTTACCCATTGGTATTTTCTATGGTGCAGAATGTGGATGTAAATACACCTCTAGTTTTTTACTCCCAGTTTGATAGATTGATGAATATGTCGACTTTGTGGTCCTAATTGGCTTCCCAATTCCATGCCTTTCAATCTATTATGGACTATAATAATTCCTAATTCATGTTCCTATGGTTGATCCATTAATGTTCTTGCCACATTTTGTAACTCCACATGTCTAACAATACTTGTTTTGATGTGAAAATGCACAAAAGGACAATCCATGATTACATGTCCTTCCTCACAAAATGCACAAACCTTTGAAAGTATTATGACCATCTTTGAATCCACATGTTCATGATCCCATGTTTTGATTGTGTACCTTGTTTGATCCAACTTCAGATTCCCTTGATGTGAGTATGACTGTGGTACCTCATCCAACATATTCACCAGGGCCTCTACATATTCAAATGATCGTGGGTAATTTTCTTAAGTCTCCTCAAACACATTAACATTTGTGTTTTCATCCACCTCCTGGTGTTCCATTAGGTCATAGTAATCTATAGATGCATACTGATACACAAACCTAGGTTGTATACCTCCTATAACATCCTTTCCTTGGTTAGTCACTAATTCTAGATTTGAAATTCCATGCGGCTAATTAGGTATTATAAAAGTCCCTACTCCGTCTTGATCTCTATGATTCTGATCCACAAATTGCGGTTAAAAAATATATTACACCCATTCATTCGGGTGAGTAATCAACTACATTTCTCTATGTGGAGATTATCATCTATAATTGTGCCTTCTCTGAAGACCCCCAATCCATACTTCACATTGTACCACCTCTTGTGGTCAAAACAACATGTGCCCCGCATGCCTTTCCTTTGTTTTCAATGTCCAACATTAGATTCTAATATGGGGTTTTTGTAAGCCTTGCATACTCCTCTCCATTTTCAAGATTGTTTTTTGTCTATCTTTCAATGATTTGTCGATTTGCCTCCAAGTCCAATTGTTGCTATAAATTTCGGGTCACCATCCAATTCATCTTGTTTCACAATTCATCATCTTTGAAGTCTATCGATCATTCTACAATCCTTATGGTGTCAACCATTAATACCTTTGATACTTTTTAACATACCCTTTTAAATTTTGAATTAAAAAAAAAACTCCTTGTTTGAATCTCTCCTCTATAGTACAACAACAAAATTTGTAGAAAACCTTCCTGTTATTGAAAGAAAAAATAGAAAAAAACAAGACTTTTGAAGTGAATTTTATGTTTATATTGTTGTGTGAAATTTTTATAATATCAAAATATGATGAAATGAATTGTAATCTTGTTTCTAGAGTTTTTTCACAATGTATTCTGAAGTGTAGATTCTGGTTATATGAAATAACCATGAATTTGGTGTTTTAATGAATGGCAATGTTAAGTATGTTGAAAATGAAGTTAAAAGTAAAGAAAAATTAGAATTTAAATATAATTTTTTAAATTTAAATAGTAATGCTACTCCTTAGCATGGTCACCAAATCGTAAAAATGAAATTTAATTCCTACAAAATATTTCACATTACTGTAACAACAAATTTGCGTTTCACATGCATACATTCAATATTCCTACCTTCATTCTCAACATACTTAACATTGCCATTTAAAAAAACACCTGATTCATGGTTATTTCGTATAACCAGAATCTACCAAAATCTACATTTTAGAATACATCGTAAAAAAACTCCAAAAACAATATTATAATTCATTTCATCATATTTTGATACTATAAAAAATTCACACAACAATATAAACATAGAATTCACTTCAAAAGTTTGTGTTTCTTTGTATTATTAAAAACATGAATCAAAATTACAACAAAATCTCATGTTTTGTTGAAAAAAAATCCAAAACAACAATTAAATCAAAACAAAATTTGTGGGTTTCTACTCCAAATACCTATAGCTCCTTCCCCTTTCTTCCCAAAACTTTGTCTCTAAGAATTCCCCATGTTTCTTAGAACTATTTGCTTTTGAATAGTCCCCAATTTTTTCGTCGTGATCAAAACCAATAAGAATTCAAAATTCAAACTAACAAAGTTCCTTGATCAATCCCTATCCTAAATGCCTTGTTCATCCAAACTCATGTACTCATATTACCCCCTTAACCATTTTCCTTTGGTTGGATGTAACAAATTCGGAATATTCTTGAAATCACATCTTCTAATTATTCTATGATGTTCATTTTGTGTGACAACCAAATATCCTTTCTTTTATCTTACACATCCTTTTGGGCAATGCAAGTGGCTACCCCCATTTTGCACCTAATTGAGTAGTATTGATTGGTATGTTTATTACCGAGATGGGTCCAAAGTGTGTTACTAGGCACTTTCTGCCACTCTACATAAATAGGCTAATAACAATTGGCATGAATTGTAGTTTATTCATGTGCTTGGGTTGAGGGTTATTTCCCATATAAAGTTGTTGATGATGTCCCTTCATTTAAATAAGCTTTTCTACTATTGTTTAAAGTATACTACCTTTAGGGGAACCCAAATGAAAATTTTGTAAGCTAAACACTAGGAGCTAGTTCATTACATAAGCATAAATGGTGTGTTAATGTTGGAAACCAATATTATAATGTTGGGATAAATCCTACTATGTGTTTTCCCAATATTATTGAGATTGCCAACATGATCAACCTTCAATGGGTTGTTTTTAACTTAGCAAATATACACACCTATCATCATATGCATGATGTTAAAAGGTGAAAATGGTTATGTTTAAATTGATCATTACATCCATGTAAAAAAACTTTAAGTTTCATAACAAAACTTTTTTTTCTAAAATATCAACATTGTTGCAATGTTGTTCATTGTGGTGTTAGAATGTTGAGGGTACCTTTAAACTCAAACTACATTAACAATTAGCAATTGTTCACTTGGCATTATGTGTGGTTGTAAGACAAGCAAATTATGTTGATTAGGTTGATTAGTGTAGCATATGATTTAACCCTAATGTGTGTGTCCTACTTAATTGTAGGTTGGTAACTTGTGGGGGATGATAGTAAACCATATTGCATTGATTGATGTTCATGGCAGCAACATGTGCCACACACTTCCATGGGTGTTAATGTATGATGTGTGGCCATAATTGGCATGCTATTTATGGTGGTTGAATGTAATGTATGCAGGTGATGAAGAATAATTATACTTGAATATTTGAATATGATACAGGTTGCACGTTGAATGATCATTGGTGTATTTTTTTATTATGCAACTTTCTAATGGGGATCGGGGTGTTGGATATATTGTGTAGGAGCTTCCAACAAGATACATGTTGGATGTAATGTATGTTGAATGGAATATAAATGACAATTTGTTCACACACATCACTAGTAGAAAACCCCCTTTTTCCAACTACATTTCCGACTCCTTTTCAATTATAATTTCTAATTGAAAACGACAAATATTATTTGCAATTGAAAACCATGGCACTGACAAATACAAGTTGAAAGCGACATTCTAGTTGAAAATGTCAACCACATGTTAACACCACATCAATCATCACCTCAAACCATTTTAATTGTGAATGACATCGACTCTTATAGTTGAAAATCATTTTCAACTTGAACAATAAGGTGGATGAACTTAATCCAGTGACATTTGATGACATCATCAATTTTGTATTTCAATATTCAAATAAAAAATAAATTTATATGAATTGTCTAATTGAAAAAAAAAAGATATTTTGACACATGAATTTTAGACAATGACACGTGGTAGTGATAAACTATTTTAAAATTAAATAATGTTGATAAATAACATTAATTTAGATCATCCATCTTGCATCCAATAAGATTTTGACACGTGCACATAAACTTTATATTTCATTAATCCTAAATACCTACCTACTTAATTAATTAAATTTAGGTACCTATGTAGGTAGGTAGATAAAATATTTACATACTTCCTTAAGCTTGGTTAAGTGTGTAGTTAAACTACTTGCCCATCGAAACCTATTTACCAAATAAGTTAATTTAGGATAATCCAATTTTAATTTTGGTTTAGTTTTTAGGGTCAAACCATTTTGATTGGCTCATCTCAAGTACCATATATTTTATAAAAATGGTTGGTGTATCTACTTATATTGTTCACAAACTTGAAACATATGACAAATAATATGGGACAAACATTTTAATTACATTTTACTTGTAACTACTAAGATAAACATGTTGGTAACTTGAGGATAAATACTTATAAATCTTTGTACATTGTTTTTTTTTTTTTCACTACACAAAAAATGTGTCCTAGTTCACTCTAGGTTTCACTAGACTTTGAGTGAATTTGAAAATTTTTTACCATGGTGAAATTGGTTAACACCTTAGTGAATAGGGACTAGTTGCTATGGATACTGAATTGATTCACTAGTACCTAATGAAACAAGGTTATTCTCAAGTGAAATACAAATTTACCAAACCATTCACTTACTAATTAATTAATTAGGCAACATGGAAATCAATTAAATTTAAATTATTTAATATGTAATATTATTGATAATTTCATGATTTTCACCCCATGAATTATTGACACGTGTCACTACTTAGGCTAGGTTAAAAACCTCACTTAGGTACATAGGCCACATAATTACCTTAAGCACATATTTTAAGAAACTAGATAGGAGGATATTTGGTCAACTTACCATTGTTGAGCACGCACACACTACTTATGAAGTTTGATCCTTTGACCTTTAAAATGTAGGCAAACACCCCTACCATCTAACCACCCCACTTATTGTGATAATATGTTACATTGCATTCTATTTATCAAATACTTCATTTTAAACATTATAAAAACATAAACTTTGAATATCTTATTGAAATTTTATTCAAATGAAATGATTTGAATTTAATTTTTTTAAAAATTCAATAATGCACATAATTACATTTGTTTCCTTTTGAAAATGTAAAATCATTTGAACAAAAAAATATTATTGAATATCACTATTCAATAACATTTCAATGACCATTCTTTTGAAAAATAAAATATTTAATAAATGGATAATATTTTTGTTAATATAATAATACTACCTATTTTAGGTTAGTTTAAGCTATTATAGGGCTACTTTCCATTAATTTAAATTATTTCACCCGACATTATTTACGACTATTTATGGTTATTCTCAATTATTTTTGGCTATTTTTAATTATTTCACCCTATGCTACTTTTGGTTATTTTATGTTATTTTATTATTATTTTAGCCTATTTCACCTTAGGTTATTTTCGACCATTGTAAGTTATTTTTGGCTATTCTATGTTATTTTTGGTTACTATAAATTGTTTCACTCTAAGCTGCTTACAGCTATTATAAATTATTTTTGACTATTCTAAGTTATTTCATCTTAAGGTTATTTTCGACTATGTGAAGCTATTGTTAATTACTTTTGGTTTATTGAAGGCTATTTCAACTTATGTTATTATTAATGATTTTAAGCTATTATAAGTTATTTCACCTTAAGTTACTTTTGCTAATTGTAGATTATTTCACTTTAGATTATTTTTGGCAATTTTAAGTAATTCTAATATATGGCTATTGTTTGCCATTCTATTGGTGGCTATTAGTTATTTTTTTATTGGGGCTATTGGTGGTTATTAATGGTTATTCTATTAACGGTTATTGGTAGCTATTATATTGATGGTTATTAATGGTTATTTTATTGGTGGCTATTAGTGGTTATTTTATTAATGGTTATTGGTGACTATTTTATTAATGGTTATTGGTGACTATTTTATTAATGGTTATTGTTGATTATTCTATTAATGGTTATTGTTGACTATTCTATTAATGGTTATTGTTGACTATTCTATTAGTGGTTATTAGTGACTATTCTATTAATGGTTATTGTTGACTATTCTATTAATGGATATTAATGGCTATTGGTGTTTATTTTATTAATGGTTATTAGTGGTTATTCTATTAATGGACATTAATGGTTATTGATGCTTATTTTATTAATGGTTATTGGTGGTTATTTTATTAATGGTTATTAGTGATTATTTTATTAATGGTTATTGGTGGTTATTGTATTAATGGATATTGGTGGTTATTTTATTAATGGTTATTGGTGACTATTCTATTAATGGTTATCGGTGGTTATTGTATTAATGGCTATTGGTGGTAATTTTATTATTAGTTATTGGTGACTATTTTATTAATGGTTATTGGTGACTATTGTCGCAACCCTACTTTGAGAAAGTGTGAGGATGAAACTTACATTCCCGAAATGGGGATTTAGGAGTCCTCTGGGACTTCCGAAATTTTAGAGTTCAATTGCAGGGGTCAAAACACCTCGCATTGAGGTGTTATTTATATCATTGGAAAACTATCGAAGTGTAGATGTCGAAAATGGGCTTGCATGGGCCATTTGGACATTTGCAACACAAGTTATGGCAAAAAGAAAGGTCCGGAGTCAAATTGACAATTTGACCCCCAACCACTAAAAGTTGGGAATCGACTCGACCTCACTGTGTATAGGTGGAATGTGACACACCATTGGAAAACTCTCGAAAAGACCTACAAGTTTGTTTCAGACCTCATCCCAATTGGAGGTTTGAGCAAAGAATTATGATCAAACAAAGTCCCGGGAATCCAAATCGGGACAATTTCGAGACTCCTCCTTGGGAATCCCGGGACAAAAAGCCATTCGGATGTAGGTGCCACGGAGAGGCACAAAGTATACTATATGGGGGAAGGTGGTGGCTTCCCCTAAGTCCGAGCCGTGGTGAGTCTTGTGAGTCTAGAGTTGCCCATGGCTTGTCCTAACACCAAAGGTGCTGTAGAAAGTGAACTAACTAACTTGTTGGTTAGTTTGATACAAGTTCGAATAAGTAAGTAAAGCTTGTCACTCTTTTTAGTCCCATCCTGGAGTTTCAACACACCCCTCTACCCCTTCTAGTGCTGAGAGCTGAGAGCGTGCCCTAAGTTTCTCACAATTTCATTGTTTAAACAACTTAGGCCCACCTTGGGTCTAACTAGGAACTTGGGAGCGCGTCACTATTCTATTAATCATTATTAGTGATTATTCTATTAATGGTTATCAGTGACTATTCTATTAATGGCTATTGGTGACTATTGGTGACTATTCTATTAATGGCTATTAGTGACTATTCTATTGATGGTTATTGGTGACTATTCTATTAATGGCTATTGGTGGATATTTTACTAGTGGACATTGGTGGTTATTAATGGTTATTATATTAGTGATTATTAATGGTTATGATATTAGTGATTATTGGTGGTTATTCTATTAATGCCTTTTAATGGTTAAATTATCATAAGTTATTGGTGGTTATTTTATTAGTGGTTATTAATGGTTATTCTATTAATGCCTTTTAATGGTTCAATTATCATAAGTTATTGGTGGTTATTTTATTAGTGGTTATTAATGGTTATTCTATTGGTGGTTATTATATTATAAGTTATTATTGGTTATTCTATGTTATATTATGACTATTGGTGGCTATTATATTATAAATTATTGTTGGTTATTTTATGGTATATTATCATAGGCTATTATTGGCTATTTTAGGTTATTTTACCTTAGGTCATTATATTATATTAAAATTATTTTAAGTTATTATAGTTATGATAAATAATTTATAATAATATAAAGTAAAATGACCTTGAATAACCTAAAGTATAATTTTAAATAAAATAACCTAAGGTATAGTCGAAGGTAAGTTGAATAATTTAATTTAAAATAACTTATCTAGGATACCTTAAAATATAATAATGTATAAAATTTTAGGGTATAATAATTTATAATAACCTATAATAATTTATAATAACATAAGGTATAAATTAAAATAACTAAAATAATCTAATAATATAGGGTATATCATAAAGTAACATATATAAGGTATTTAAAACAACATACAAATAAACCTATTTACTACACTAAATTATAATAATGAATTATGTCAACTTAGTAGTATTGAAACACAATGTTTATATAATGATATTATAGTGAAATAACTTTAACCAAGGTGAAATCACTAAAATGCAATAAATTTATTTCACTTTTAAGGTCCCATAGTGATTTAGGTTAATGAACTGCACCCCACTTTTATAGTTGTGTTTGGAGTTCATAAACATTTTGTGGCCCTTCAATTGGTTTTTCCCAAATGAAGAGGGTCACGGGCATGATGTGGGTTGGCACATATAATTAGTTTGCATTGTGGAACTTAAGATTTTTGGATGTCATTCTATTTTTTCTGCACTTCAAAAAGGTTTTGTAAAGCTTTGGATGGCACATCCAATGCAACAAAAATCGTTCAAATTGATGAAGGTTTGAACAAGATATGTCTTTTCCAAATGGAAGGGGGTCATGGGCATGATGTGGGTTGGCACATAAACTAGTTTTCATTCTAGAGTGTAAGATCTTTGGACATCACTTTATTGTTTTTGCAGTTCAAAAAGGTTTTGTAAAGCTTCAAATGGTGCTTCCATGGCTTTTTAAAAACTTCAAAATAAATGAAAAATGAGGAATATATGAAATTTGAAAATAAAGGGGTCTAAATGTTTTTTTTTCTCTTTGAACAAGCTCATCCTCTTTTTGTTTCTTTGCTTTTAAAGTTTCAAGAAGTATTGAAAATTTTCACTTAATTCACCCGTGGTCATGAAATGTTTTCCAAAAACACAAAAAACTTCAAAAACATGGTAAGGGTGTGGTGATAGGCGTGTCTACCCTATCTATTGGTTATGTTGTGTTAACCTAATCCACTTACTAGTTATACTAAATATTAAGCATATAAATATCTAACAAATAAAAAAACCTATCATCATCATTATTAAATATTTATAACATTATTACAAAATGTGGGTGCAGTTCATTAGTCCCCATTCACTAAACCAAATGAATTCACTACTTTCCAATTAGTCCTTATTTATTAAGATTAGTGAATTCATTCAAAATTTAGTGAAATCATTCGACGTACAAGGACACCTTCTGTTGTAGTGTAATAATAATAATAATAACTACGAATATTGATATTACTATATTTTATTTTTCAGGATATTAACTATAATTGTATTAATTAAAAAGTTCACATAATATTCATTAAATATTTAATTATAACTTAACTCATTATTTATAGTTAATTATATAATTGATGGTAATAATCATATAAATTGACACATAAATTTGATATTTATGAATAAATATTCATTTTATAATATATTGCCAAACATTAATTGTAAATATGATAATTAATATTGTGCATAATATTAATAAAAATTAATACATAAAAATATAATACATATAATCAATTATAATTTTAATATACATTAATTTTAATATAAACCATATTTATAATTGAATATTAGCTATATTAAGTAATTTTAATTATAAAATGTAACTTTATTAGTGAATAATGGTTGATAATATTATTGATATTGATAATAACTTATAATTTATCCATAATAATATATATTTATGTTATATTAATTTAGGTGATATATGTATATATGTTGGTAGTTAGTAAGTAGGTACCTAGTAATTAACTAAAAGTTAAACCTACCTAGTTATAGTTACCTACTAATTAACTATTAAGGATTTAACTACTTAATGTTCTAGGTACACACTAATTAAGTACTTAATTACTAATAGGTAAGTAATTAAGTAGGAATCTACTTATTAGTAATTAATAGGTACCTAATATAGGTATGAACTACTATATTTACAAATAGTTTTGTTAGTTGAAAGATAGTTGCGACAAAGTTGCAACTAAAATATCAATTCTATCCAATTGGCATTTATCATCCATGCTTATGTTTGTGATTAGCCAAAGTAGTTGGACATGGGATTCATTCTCCCAATCGAAGTGCTAATTATAACTCCATTGTAGCACATGTGGACACCAAGAATATTTCATGACTATCCTTTTAGTTGAAACTTAGGTTCAATTATCTGCCAAAAGAGTTGACATTTCAACTTGCCTGGTAGGACCGAATTATTTAATTAAATAATTAAAAAAATGTAGTTGAAACATAGTTGAAAATATTATGGTTGAAAAAGGGGGGTTTTCTACTAGTGTATGTTTGGTGAAAAAACACTAAATATTATGCATGACATGGAAGAGGTTGGTATCCATTCGTGGATGTGGCTACAAAAAAGGGGTCAACACTTTGTAAAACTTGTAGCGTTGTATGTGTTTACATCAAATGAGAATCGACAATTTTTAGAGCTTGTTGCATCTATAAAGGCATCAACAAGGTATGTTGCTGCCTTTAAAAAACATGTTGCAAGATGCAAATTACTAGCCATGAAATCCCATGACCACCATGTCATGATACAACAAATTTTGCTCATGTGCGTGTGAAACTTATTAATGCATTGTGTACATCAAATTATTATCATATTAAAAAAATGTTTTCAAAAGATATCTGTACATGTTCTAAATCCAGTGGACATACTTGCATTGAAAACATATGTTGCAAAGAGATTGTCTATGTTTGAGATGTGGTTTCCTCCAAGTTTTTTTAATGTTATCATTCATTTGCTTGTTCATTTAGTTGAAATTTGGAAATTTATGGACCCCTTGGTGCAAGATGGTGTTATCCCATCAAAACGTGTATTGAAGTGATATATGTGAAAAAAAATTAAACTAGAAAGCAACATGGCTATGGGTTACATGTATCATGAGGCATTGGGGTTTGGTATGGAATATTTGTCTTTGTACAAGCACACACACATAGGAGGATGTGGGATTAGGAAGAGGAGGTGACTAATGTGGGTCAAGTTTTTTCAGGAGAACAAAGGAGAAAATATTGATGAACAATGAAATTAAACAAATTCATGAATACATGTTCAAAAATTCAGTTGCCATTGAAAACTTGGTTTGGTGAGTTGGTGCGACCCCTTACCAAGTCCATGTAACACATGATTTCTAGTACCTAATCTTTGAATATTAGTAGAAAAAATAACACATGATTTTTTATATTTAGTCTTTCAACATTAGTAGAGAAGGTAGCACATGATTTCTAGTACCTAGTCTTTCAATGTCAATAAAGAAGGCATATATAGATTTAAATATGGTTATATAACTACATAATTGCGGTGCATGTACAATTTTGAATGCAAGGATCGTTAGGCATGTAAAGCTCAATTAGAAGATCATAGAAAATAATATATTCATCTAATCCAAAATGGTAAAAAAGGTCAAATTGATTGTAATTCCCACCAAAACGAGTTGTGGATGTATTACCCTTTGTTAATTGGTTACAAGTGTATGTTCAAGATGTGGTGGATCGCAACCAACCCATGGATGAAGACATTGTTCACCTTTCATAGCCTCCATCTAAAATAACCTATAAATACGGCTCAATGTGGGCTTATGGAAACCATTACCATGTGGACAAGGAGGCATGTGAGTGCCACACAACATATGACAATGGGATTGCATCTTTGTTCATGCAAGGTAATCATTCATCTGCATGAACTAAAACATTATTAATGCAAATATAATGTACATGGGTCCTAAAAAAGACTTTACTTATCAACAATTCAACCATGAATCACATTTTGTTTTGTGGGTATTCAATTCCATCAAATCTATTTGGGATGTAAACAATCCATTAAGATGCGTATGGATTTTGGCTTGTCAACCATGCAAGAATGTTGCTAGCACATTCCCAACCATATGTCTTCCCCTCCATAGTTAATCAAGTGAGCCTCAGCTTTTAACCTAGTTTGAATTGTTTTGAAATATCAAAGGTAGTCTAATGTAAAGGCATGTTTTACATGAGTGCATATGGAATTTGGGATGAACATGTGTTTTTTGTTGCAGACACATTGGGTACAAACTAAAAAATGGTTCTATAAAAATAACTTTGATATTTCAAAGTGATAAATGAAACTAAAGAGCTCAATCTAAGGTCATCTAACCCAAAAGGAGTGCAAATTGACCCTACCACAATTGTAAGAGTTGTTAAGATGGGAGGGAATGAAATTGATCATGTAGATGTAAAACATGCCATGGTTAAAACAACCCAAGTTGAAGTCGTGTAAAATTTTGATGATGACCTATTAGAAACCCACCACATGAATTGTGATTTGTAAGGAATGGATTCATGTTAAGTGTAACAATGAAGAAGGTTGGTAGATGGTGGATTTCACATTCTTGTTGTTTGTCATCGCAATTTTGATGGTACCTAAATTAGGCAATATATTGAACCATAACCAAGGACACCAAGCTCCATGTTACTCACATATGTAAGTCAAATTATTTATTATTAATTTAAAACTTTTTCAGATCTACACAAATTAAACATTCTAGGCAATTGAATATGAATGTTCATATTTGAAAAACTATGCATGCAACATGGTCCATTGGCCATTGTCTATTGAATTTGACCATTTGTCAATGATATTTGATTATGGTACATGTAGTTAAAATAGGCAAAATTTGTAACTTTGAAGGCCTTTTTAGTGTAGTAGACAAACATAAGTAAAGTTTTTTCCTCAAATAATGCATTTAATGCATTTGCTATTTATTGCTTGGAATTGAATTGAATGGCAATCATGATAACGAATAAATAACTATTCAATTTATTACCACTACACCAAAATGCATCCTAGTTCACTTTGGATTTCACTAAATTTTGAGTGAATTTGAAGATTTTTACCATGGTGAAACTAGTCAACCCCCCAAGTGAATAGGGACTAATTGCTATGGATAGTGAAAACCTTCATTGAAAGTGGATAACAATTATTTGGCAGTAAATAACTCCACCTAAAGTGGGGCACAATGACTATTACAAGTGAAATCACTTCACCTAAAATGGGCTAAAATGATTACATGATGATTATGCAATAATCATGGTGGAATGGGAAAAGGATATGGTCAAATTATTTCACAAGATATATAGATATTGATTTAGGCTAATGAAATATGATTGCTTACGTAGTAGTGAATTTACATATCACGATTATTTTTCAAGCGTCATAATTAGATATAATATTAATTTTCTCTTTGACATTATCAAAATTTCATTAAACTTGGTATATGAAGTACATATAAGGTATTATTTGGCCATTTTTCAATTGAATTGCAACTTTAACTTGGCCAAATATTTCATGGGTCCTGTTATTTGCAAGAAATACTTGTCCCTTTTCCCATTTTTTATAAGTGATAAAAGAATTTTTATCATAGGCCATATGTTGTGTTGTTTTCGTATAAACATACCATGAGATATCTTTGCCACTTTTCACAATTAATATTGTTACATACAATTTATTACTTTTGACACCTTATATTATTTTGTATTTCATTTATGTTGGTTCGATTAACTTCATTTGCAATTCAAACTCGATAGTTTTTAATGACATTTCCTAATTTTTTGCAATAAAAATAGTTCATGTTTTTTTTTTAACAACATCAAACTTGGAATTTGAGGACTCACTAGCTTTTGGAAATGGGTTCTTTTTTAGTTTTCTGAATTTAGAAAACCTTTTACACACATAAAATATAAACATATTATTTGACATAATATCAAGGTCTTTAATTTTATTTTATTTTTGAATAATGTCACTTATTGATGATTGTAATGTTAAGTTTGCCAAATGCAAACATCATAAAATGAGTCATGGTCACCTCCTTGGTGACTGTTCATTCTTGAAATATTTTTAGAATATTATGATAAAAAATCTACAAAAATATTTTAAAGAAAATTTATATTATCATGTTAAGGTTTGTATTTAAATATCGCAAAATTATTTCATTTTCAAAGTTTTAAAGCCATTTTATAAATCCTTTTATTGTTTTAAAATATTGGTTACAATGTTTTAAAAGTTTTTTTTCCACGTTTTTAATTCATTGGATTAATTTCAAATTTATTTACATGTTCCTTTGATATATTACAAATGTTCTTATATAAGCAAATCCAACAATTTCAAGACCAAATGAAATTATCATTTAAAAATATGAAAAAATCAAACATTAGTTACACTTGTTGTGGTTATTATTAGTATGCTTGCACCTTGCTTGTCCTCTTAAATAACTCATAAAAGTTCTATACAATAATGGCAAACTTTACATTAAAAAATTTATTGATTAGAAATCCATGATCTTGATGTTGCCAACTATTTTAGTAGCTTTTTAAATACATTTATGTGTCTTACCAATCCAAGGTCATTTTCCTTCATGTTTAATGTATGCAATTTATTTTTTAAATGCATATTTGTGAATCTATCTTAAGACTCAAAGATTATACTTAATTCAATTTAAGCTAAATTTGAAGTTTTGCATGACTTCACATGTGACATTATTATCCAAGAGATTTGTAATTATTGCAGTGACAAGATTGTTTCATACCTCCCAATTGTCAATTATTCTTTGGACTAACACATGAAGTGTTCATTGGCCTACTTCAATTCGAGCAACAATTGGACCACTTAATTTATATTTGTTTTAACAACTGTTGATATCAAGTTTTTGAATTTGAATAATAAGAATTTGAATTGTCAATTATTCTTGGGACTAACACATGAAGTGTTCATTGGCCTACTTCAATTCGAGCAACAATTGGACCCACTTAGTTTATATTTGTTTCAACAACTATTGATATCAAGTTTTTGAATTTGAATAATAAGATAAGACAATGCTTTCATATATGGAAACACATCCTTCAAACTTACACTACAAGAAATCACGATCTTTTTGACCAAAAATAATAATAAAAAAAAACCCTAGTGTGCTATTTTAACCCCCTTGTGCAACTTGACCAAAATGCCATTTTGAACAAGTTGATTTTAACACGTTCACTTTGATTGGGTTCTTTTGGTTGGTTTTTTTTATAGTTTTTTTTACTATTATTTATTTATTAATCAAATGAGAATACAATATATAATAATTTAATTATATATATATATATAATTTTCAATTACTAAGAAAAATGCAAATAATATTTATTTATTTATTACCCTCCAAGCCTATGATGTTAAGTTCGGCTAACTAGGCACATTTAAGTAGGTTACAATTGTGAGGATTTGAACCTTTCACTTTCACAATAAAATTCCACGTCTTTAATTATTACATCATTTTTCCAACAAGTGATAATTTTTGTCATTGCATCATTGTGAACATTTCTTCTTATATTACATATGAGACCTAACCTATCTACCTTAATTGTTTACTTACTTTAAATTACCCTAAGCTATTATAGGTTATTTATAAGCTATTTTAGGCCACTTTAAGTTTTACTTAGGCTATTATAAGCTATTATAGGTCACTTTAAGTTTTATCTAGGCTATTATAAGCTATTTATAAGCTATTTTAGGCCATTTAAAATTTTACTTAAGCTATTGTAGGCTAGGTTACCCTATGTTATTCTATTTTTTTAACCTTATGCTATTCCAAGTTATTTAACCATATGTTAGTTTTGGCTATTCAATGTTAATTAACCCTAGGATGTTTCGGTTGTATTATGTTAATTTTGCCTATTTTAGGGTATTTCACCTAAACTATTTTGAGTTATTTTGGGTTATTTTAGGTTATTCTACCTTCAGATATTTTTAAAAATTTAAATATTCCATTTTATGCTGTTTTATTTTAAGTTATTATACTTTTGGTTATTATTGACAATTCATAGTTATTCTACCATAGGTTTTGAATATTATAAACTTTTATACCCTAGGTTATCTTAAATTATTTTACCCTAAGCTATTATAAATATTTTAGTTTATTTTATCCAAGGTTATTTCAAGCTATTTGATTTAATCCTAATTTAAATCATTTTTGACTATTTTACCCTAAACTAATAGGCTATTATTGGCTATTATATTCTAGGTTATTTTTGGTTATTTTGATTAAATTTACTATTTGATCCTAGGCTATTTTAAGCTATTATAAATGGTTGCATTATGGATTATTTTATGTTATTTTACCCTTAGGTTATTCTAGTTTATACAAATTTATTTAAGGTTATTATAAACTATTGTAGTTCAAATTATTTTGAATTATCAAATGTCATAAGTTATTTTAATCTATTTTAAACCATTTTATTTTAAGCAATCTTGAGTTATATTATTAAAAACTTTTCCTACTCTAAATTATTAAAAATAATTTTAGGTTATCTTACCCTAACTTACAATAATTTGCAATAATTTATAATAACATATAATATAATAACTTGTAATAACCTAAGGTAGAATCACTTATAATAGGTTAAACAATAATAACTTTTCAAATAATCTTGAATAATTTACGATAAAACAACATAAAATAGCCTAGGGTAAATAATTTATAATAATTTAAGTTTTTGGTAGGTAGTTTAGGTTTAACAATGAAACTAACTAGTCAAATCAATCATATTGATTTGATTAATCTTTTGTTGTTTAATATGACTTATGTGATTGAACCATGGCCGTATCAATGGACCTTATTTTCTATCTTTTTCATTAAATGTATTACATGACACTTGGTAAAAAAATCACCTTAATCAAAACAACCAACCAAAGAACCATGTATCTTTCATGCCCCATGCTTTTAATGAACGTGAATATCCCCTATGGTCAATGCGCATGCTTTGGTTGAGTTGAACCTTTTGAAAAATTGTGATTTTGTATAATGTTAATGATATAATTTAAATCAATTTTTGTGAATTATAATTGTGTTTTATATTTGAAAACATAACTTTTGATTTTTAAGTGATTTTAAAAATGATTTAAACATCCTCTTATAACAAAAATAATTCCACGACTTTATGCATGCTTTATGGTAATAATATATAAAAGCTACAAGATTTAATTTGTATTTATATTGATTGAATGTGCAAATTATTTTTTCCTTAAATGATGAATTTACAAAAGCCATAATTTTCACTGAAATTTGACATAAATATTTGAGTCCCTCCATCTTTCATCTTTTTTATATATCAAAATTTATTACTTTACATTTTGATACCATGTTGAATTAGTCACAAAGAAAAAGACACAAACATTCAAGCATGTTTATTATATTGAAGAGAGAAAGAATAGTTGATATGAAAAAGTCTTGGCTAATCATAAGGAAAACGATTTACTAATAATTCAACTTCTAATATATGTATCATGTACATACATGCTGAATATACATAATAAGAGTCATATTTCCTACAAACAATTTGTGGATTTTTGAATGCAAAAGTCAATACAAAATTACTCAATGTGAAAAATAATCTTGGATGGGTTGAAGCTATTCTTACATCCAAATGCTCTTCTTAGATCTTGAGGATCATGGAATGTATGAAATTGAGTAAGGATTTGTCAATTGTTTCATCACCACACAACTCTCCTTCACTTGCTATAGTTGTTCTTTCCATTTGATTTTAATTTTTTCTTCATATCTCACCCGAATGCCCCATTTGTTGTTGCATGAGCAATTGTTGGTGGCATCTTAGGTGTGGTTCAGTTGGGTGTAGGCAAGTATAACAAGCTTTAAATGTGGAGCAATTAAAATCAAAGGAGTTCAAGTGTAAATAAATATGAAACAAGCATGTTCATGCAATCAATACAAATTTGTTGTTGTTCAAAGGGGTTACTTAGATGAAGTTTGGGTTTTTTCAAATCACACATGCTTTTGCTTTTTATCTTAGATGCCAAGTCTCATTGAGTGAGAGTCTTTTTGGAATTGTCTTAACGGGGGAGTTGTGCAAGCAGGACAACTCCTTGAAAACTATGTTGCAATGGGGCATTGTGGTCTAATAACAATTTTAGCCTAAGTAGCACTTCATATTGCTTACCCAACAACTTTGATTTTACATGAGTGTTTTTTTTGGTCAATTTTGTGATGTAACCAAAGTGGTGATGATCCACATGAAGATTTAGCCAAATTTGGTTATAATCTAAAAATAAAAAAATAGAATGTTTAAACATCTTTCTATATTTTTGGCTACCTACTTGAACCATGTATAAAAATCTTGCAATTTTTCTTAAGATTTAGTCAAATATTTTGGCTATTGAGAATATAAAAAATTAGTTGATTTTAGCACTTTCAATTTTGAATCTCTCTTTTTAGCTATATATAGCCAGCTTTTTGGCTGCTTTACATGGTGGATTTACAGGTGTGAGGTGGATGAGTGCATTTAATTCCAAGACAATAAAACTAAGGCAATACCCTAAAAACCCTGGTTTAAAAAAAAAACATTTCTTTTAACCATGGTAAAATATGGCATCTGAAGATTAAATCAGGGTTTCTGAGTCCAAATTTAACATTTCTTGGGTTAAAATATGGCCACATAATAACCTACCTCTGGTAAGATTGGTAGTGTATTTGGAAAAACACTTACTTACCAAACATAAGAAACCATGAGGCACTTTGAAAAACAAGGGGTGTGTTGCAATGTGGCCTTGCCATCTTATATATTAAAGCAACAAATAAAAATAAAAAAATAAACCGGGAGACTTCACAGTGGCCGAAGGTCATGGGCACCCACTAGTCTTATATATTAAAGCAATAGTGGTGTCTGTCTGTCTGGGCAGTGCCTGGAAAATTCTTCTAGTCATAACTTCCCCAGATGTAACTGACTCTAGAGAAAAAAGAAATCAGGGGCAGTCTAATTTTTTGAGGAGCTTCTCCAGATGTAACTTCCCCCAGATGTAACTGACTCCAGATAAAAAAGAAATCAGGGGCAGTCTGATTTTTTGAGGCAAAAGATTTGGTAGACCAAAAAAAAAATATTTAGGCCTTGGACAGCCCATAATTTTTTTTTTGTTGTTTTTTTTATTGACCAAGACTACCTTTTTTTTCTTTTAGCTACTGTCCGTCCCAATTAAGGGGACAGATGAAATGTCCGTTCGGCTTGATGACGGGACAAATTTAGGGGAAGACCAGAAAAAAATTATTTAGGCCTTGGACAGCCCTTTTTTTTTTTTTTTTTTTTTTTTTTTTGACAAAAACTACCTTTTTTTTTTTTTTTTTTTTTTCCGTCCCCATTTAGGGGGGGGTGAATTTTCTGTCCGGCTTGTTTTTGGGAGG
>Ga0116231_10003639_pt1 | contig 31880 bp, 32 predicted proteins | sample S1TSphgellanicum_2_FD_89695 | JGI IMG/M metagenome (GOLD analysis project Ga0116231, IMG submission 89695) | Host-associated microbial communities from peat moss isolated from Minnesota, USA - S1T2_Fd - Sphagnum magellanicum MG | ecosystem: Host-associated > Plants > Peat moss > Unclassified... | reverse complement strand
GGCGCCGAAGGGGGCGCCCAGAACGGCGCCAAGGGGGGCGCCGCCGAAGGCTGCGGCCAAGGCTGCGGCGGAGAGAACGAACCTGGTCACGGTCATTTTCAACGCCTTAGCCCCTGGGCGCTGAACGGACGCTGAACCGGGCGAGTTCCGCCTCACCCCTTGCGCCTGGCCTGGTAAGGATGCTCGCGCCGCCATGTCTCCGAAAAGCGCTCAAGCTCCGGCCCGGGCGGATCGGGGAGGACGATCATGATCCGGGCGAGAAGATCGCCGCGCTTGCCGGTGGACGATTCAACCGCGCCGCGCCCCTTGAGCCGCAGGACGGCTCCAGAGTTGGAGTGCTTGGGGACGGTCAGGGCGACGGCGCCGTCGGGCGTGGGCGCGTCAACCTTCGCCCCCAGGACCGCGTCCGGGACCGTGACGGGCAGATCCATGTAAAGATCCGCCCCCTCGCGCCGGTAGATGGGGTGGGGCCTGATGGCCAGTTCGATCAACACGTCGCCTGCGGGACCGCCGCCTCGGCCGGGCTGCCCCTGCCCCCTCAGGCGCAGGATCTGCCCTTCGGCGGCGCCCTTGGGGATGGCGACATCCAAAGAGCGGCCGTCGCCGAAGGTGATGCGCCGGGTGGCGCCCTTGATAGCGTCCTCAAGGTCGATTTCGAACCGTGCGCGCACGTCCTGGCCGCGGGCGGAGAAACCCCGCGCGCCGCCGCCCTGACGGGTGAAGACCTCGCTGAGAATTTCGTCGAAATTGACGCCCTCGAAGTCGCCGCCCCGGAAGGGGCCGCCGCCGCCGCCGAAGGGGGATCCCCCCGCGCCAGGGCGGAATCCGCCATGGATCTCCCGCCCGTCGGCGTCGATCTCCCCTCGGTCGAATCGGCGTCGCTTCTCCTCGTCCCCGAGGATGTCGAACGCCGCGGAGACGCGTTTGAAGCGCTCCTCAGCGCGCGCGTCGCCAGGATTTCGGTCGGGGTGGTGCTCCTTGGCGAGTTTGCGGAACTTCTTGCGGATGTCCTCAGCCGTCGCCGTCTTGGAGAGTCCCAGTTCTATGTAAGGATCCTGCGCCACGGCCCCTCTGAGTCGGCGTTGTCTAGCCTGACCTCACTTAGGCTATGCTGCGCCAGACGCAAGCGCCCATGTGACAAAAATATCACGCAAACGTGGTCGGTGCGCCCCTCTCGCGCCCCTGGCCGTCTGCGTCACAGGGGCCAAACCGTTTAAGTTCTTGCAGGGTCCGAGGTCCGCGCTACAGGAAAGAGGTCTCGGAGAGCGCGCATGGGCTGGGGATCGTTGCTGTTTTCGGCCGAGGGCCGGGTCGGTCAGAGGGACTTCTGGATCGGCGCAGCGGTTCTTTTTGTCGGCGGCCTCATCGTCCACCTTATTCCCCTGGTGGGCGCCGTGACGTGGCTTATCAGCTTCTATTGTTGGGTCTGTCTTTACGCCAAACGGCTGCACGACATGGGACGGAGCGCTTGGGTCCAGCTCGCGCCCATTGTCATCGCCTGGGCGCTCATGTCGGCTGGGATGGGCTTGGGCCTCGGAGGGGTCCTCGCCTTCCTGCTCACGCCGGCCCATTTCGCCGCAGGTCTCGCCCTAGGCTTCGGCGCCCTAGCCGTGGCGGCCTGCCTCTTCACCCTCGGCGGCGTGGTGCATTTGATCATGCTCCTGTGGCTAGGCCTAAGCCCTGGGCAAATCGGCCCAAACCGCTACGGTCCGGAAGCGCAGGCCCTCCGGAACGTTTAATCCCCACTCCAGGACGCGGGCCCTCCGTCGTCCAGAAGGTCGTAGGCCTCATAGTCCAGGGCGTCCTCAGGCTCCTTGAGAAGGGCTTCAGAAATGGTCTGCCCCCGCATGCTGATCCCCGCCTCCACCACGCTTAGGGGATGGCCGGAGATGAGCGGATGCCAGGCGGCCAGGCCCTTTCCCTCATAAAGGCGCCGGTAGGCGCAGCTCGGCGGCATCCAGGCGAGGTCGGCCACGTTCTGCGGAGTCAGTTTGATGCAGTCGGGTACGTAGCGTTTACGATGGCGGTAGCGGGTGCAGCGACAGGTGTTCCCATCCAGAAGGCGGCATGCGGCGCGGGTGGGCACGATCTCGCCCGTCTCCTCATCCTCGAAGCGGATAAGACAGCATCGCCCGCAACCGTCGCAGAGGCTCTCCCACTCCTCGGCGGTCATCTCCGCAAGGGTCTTGCGCTCCCAAAAAGGTTTTTCCAACGGTTTAGGCTCATATGCGGGGGCGCGCTCCCGCGCGGGACACGCATCATATAGACCCTTGTCGGATTATGCGCCGCGGTACGCGGTCTTGTGAGGTTCTTGAACGGTCCTGTGTCCGAGCCGCCTCCCCCGCCTTTCAACCGAAAACCCGCCCAAGGCGCCGGTCCTATCCGGGCGGATCTCGCGCATCATAGCGGGCGCACCAGCCAATTCGCTCAGGCCGCTCTCCTCGCGGGCGCGGCCGGCGCCCTCCTCGCCCTCCTTTTTCTCGGCGGGTGGATATGGCGCCTGGCCATAAGCGACCTTCCCGCCGTTCCAGACCGCCAGACCCTCTGGTCCCTCAACCGGCCCCCAGGGGTCACCTTTCTTGACCGCGCCGGCCGGGTGGTCGGCCAGCGCGGCCCCTTGCATGGCCCGCCTTTGACCCTCAAAGCGCTGCCCCCGTATGTCCCGCGCGCGTTCCTGGCCGCCGAGGACAGGCGGTTCTACACCCACCCGGGGGTGGACGTTTTCGGCGCCCTCAGGGCGGCTGCGGCGGATCTCAAGAGCCGCGGCCGCAGTCTGCAGGGAGGATCCACCATCACTCAGCAGATTGCCCGGACGCTGTTTCTGACGTCCGACCAAACCCTCAAACGCAAGGTCCAGGAAGCGGCTCTAGCATTCAGGATCGAGCACCTCCTCACCAAGGACGAGATCCTCGAACTCTATCTCAACCGGATTTATTTCGGTGACGGCGCCTACGGCCTCGAGGCGGCGTCCCAGGTGTATTTCGCCAAGCCAGCGCCCGCCCTGACCCTCTCTGAAGCCGCGCTCCTGGCGGCCCTACCCAAGGCGCCCACGCAGCTTTCGCCGACCAACGATCTGTCCGCAGCCCTCGCCCGCTCCCGCCTTGTCCTGGCCGCCATGGAGCAGGCCGGCTGGATCACGCCCGCCGAGCGCGCATTCGCCCTGGCCCATCCCCCTGCCGTGGCGGGCGAACCTCGGAGCGAAGGGGATTTCGGCTACGTGCTCGACCTCGCCGGTCGGGAGGCCCAGGCGGTGAATCGAACCCGGACCCCCGACCTTGTGGTCCGACTGACCATCGATGCAGAGCTCCAGACCGCCGCCGCCGACGCCGTCCGCGCCGCGGTGGTCTCAGGCAAGGCGCGGGGCGTGACCCAGGGCGCCCTGGTCGCCCTCGCCCCCGACGGAGGCGTCCTCGCCCTTGTAGGCGGCGTCGATCACCGGGCTTCGCCGTTTGATCGCGCGACCCAGGCCCTGCGCCAGCCTGGGTCGGCCTTCAAACCGCTCGTCTACGCCGCTGCCCTGGAGAAGGGTCTTCTGCCAAGCGACGTGCGCCCCGACGCCCCGATCCGCATCGGCTCCTGGCGTCCAGAAAACGCCGACGGGGTCTACGTGGGCCCAGTCACCCTCTCAGACGCCTTCGCCCGATCCATCAACACCGTGGCCGTCCGGGTGGCTGAGGAGGCGGGGCCGGAGGCTGTGGGCGCCTTGGCCCGACGATTCGGGCTCGTGAATATCCCCGCCAAGCCGTCCGCGGCCATAGCCCTCGGCGCCTACGAGACCACCCTTCTAGACCTCTCTTCCGCCTACGCCGTGTTCCAGAACGGCGGTCGTCGCTGCGAACCCTATCTGATCTCGAGCATCTCCAACGCGCGGGGCGATGTCTTGTTCGCGCGAAACCCCGTCCCGCCGCCTCGCATCTACGATCCGGTAAAGGCTGGCGAAATGGTGGAGATGATGCAGGGCGTGGTGACCCACGGCACGGGGGTGAAGGCCGCCCTGGACCGCCCGGCGGCCGGCAAGACCGGGACAAGCCAGACCTACAAGGACGCGTGGTTTATCGGGTTCACCCCTGACCTGCTGGCGGGGGTTTGGCTTGGGGACGACCGGGACCGACCCATGCGGGGGGTCATGGGAGGGGGGCTTCCGGCCGAGGCCTGGCGTCGTTTCATGATGGCTGCAGAGAAGGGCGCCCCGCCCCGCGCGTTTGATCTCGTCGCGCCGCCGCCCGACCCCGAAAAGGAGGAGGCGCGGCGGGATTTCTATGGCGCCCTCGCCGACGCGTTCGATCAGACCCTCGCCGAAACCGCGCCCCCCGAGGGTCAGGAGACCCAAACGCCGCCCCAGCCGTAACCCGTCGGCCGCTCCGTCGGGGCGCCTCTTGGGTCACGGCCCTGGACTGCCCTCGGAATTAGGGTATGTCCGCGCCATGCCGCCGCCGTCCAAACCCGACCCCCGCGCAACGCAAAGGCCGGACGCCCGCCGGACCGCACGCCCGCCCATCGTCGGGCTGAAGGATGTCCGGCTCCAGGATGGCTCGGTGATGCTCTTCGACGGCGTGGACCTCGGGATCGAAGCGCGAGCCCGGGCTTGTCTTGTGGGGCGCAACGGGGCCGGCAAGTCCACCCTCATGCGCCTCATCGCCGGCGAGGTGGAGCCCGACGGCGGCCGACGCTTCGTTCAACCTGGACTGCGGTTCGCCTTCGTTCCCCAAGAACCGGTCATCAACGGCGCGCGGGTCCTCGACTACGTCGCCTCTGGGGGGGCGGCGGAGTATGAGGCCGAGGCGGCCTTGGATCGCTTCGGCCTTTCTCCCACAAAAAGTGCGGTCGGCCTGTCGGGCGGCGAGATCCGCAGGGCCGCCCTGGCCAAGGCCTTCGCCGAAGCCCCTGACCTCATTCTTCTGGACGAGCCCACCAACCACCTCGACATCGCCGCTATCGAGACCCTGGAGGAGGCCCTTGCCGAGAGCCGCGCCGCCGCGCTCATCGTCAGCCACGACCGCGCCTTCCTCGCCCGCATCACCGGCGTCTGTTACTGGCTCGCCCACCGCAAGGTGCGCACCCTTGAGGTAGGGTTCGCCGCCTTCGACGACTGGGCGGAGAAGGTCGAGGCGGAAGAGGCCGAAAAACTCCGCCGGCTGGAGAAGGCCATCGAGCGGGAGACATACACCTTCTACCGCTCCATCACCGCCCAGCGGACACGCAACGAGGGACGGGCGCGGGCGCTGGACGCCATGCGCCAACAGAAGGCCGCCATTCTGAAGGACCAGGCGCGCCCCCTTGAGCTCACCATCGACGCGGGCGGCGCCTCGGGCCGTCTTGTGGCCGAAGCCAAGGGGCTGTCCAAGAGCTTCGGTGCGCGGATCGTGCTTTCCGATTTCTCCACGCGCATCGTTAGGGGCGACCGCGTAGCCGTGGTCGGGCCCAACGGCGCGGGAAAGACCACCCTTGTGCGAACCCTCCTCGGCGAGATCGCGCCCGATGCGGGGTCGGTCCGCCTGGGGACCAATCTCCAGGTGGTCTATCTCGACCAGGCCCGCGACGAGCTGAAATCGGACGCGACCCTTTGGGAGGCCCTGACGCCCAACGGCGGCGACAGCGTCCTGGTTCGAGGACGCTCCATGCATGTGGCGGCCTACGCCAAAGAGTTCCTGTTCCGCGATTCCCAGCTGCGACAGCCCGTCTCCACCCTTTCAGGCGGCGAGCGCAACCGCCTGCTCCTCGCCCGCGCCCTCGCCAAGCCCGCCAACCTGTTGGTTCTGGACGAACCCACCAACGACCTCGACATGGAGACCCTCGACCTCCTCGAGGACGTCCTCGCCGACTACGAAGGCACTTTAATCCTCGTGAGCCACGACCGCGACTTCATCGATCGCTTGGCCACCTCCACCATCGCCCTCGACGGCCGCGGCCGCGCCGTGGAGACGCCCGGGGGATGGAGTGATTTCCTGACGCAGAATCCCGGATTTCTCAGCGGTTCGGACCAGTCCGGCGCCCCGCGCGGCGGCGCTAAATTGCCGGCGCCCTCCGCGGCTAAGCCGTCCGGCGTCAAGGCGGCGAAACTCTCTTTCAAAGATCAACGGCGTCTTGAGGAGTGCGAGCGCCAAATGGCCGACCTGCCCGCGGAGATCCGCCGCCTGGAGGAGGCCTTGACCGATCCGGATCTGTTCGCAAGACGCCCCGCGCAGTTCAAGACCTTGACCAGCGCCTTGGACGCGGCCCGCGCCGCCTTGGCGGCGGCCGAGGAGGACTGGCTGGCCCTGGAGGAAAGGCGCGCGTCCCTCGCTTGACCGACCGCCGGCATTTTCTGTGGACAATCAAGATAGTCGCGCAAAGCTCTGATCCATAACGCTGACCTTTGACGAATCCGAAGATCTCTCACCGCTCCTGACCTGAACGACCCACAGATCGGCGCGCAACATCCCTTGCGCCGTGACGGCCCTGGGTTCAGCCTCTCCTTGTCGATGAGCGACGAGAGCGGAAGACCAGGGAAACCCGGAATGACGCCCTCGAAGCGGGTTCGGGCGCCGGATCGCGGGGGCGCACCCCAAGATCGAGAGATCGCGGGGACGACCCGCAGGCATCGGGCGAGCGAACGGCGACAGGACGGTTTACCGGGGCGACCTGGCGGCTCTCCTGAAGCGCACCGACGCAGCCCCCGTTCCAATCGGGGACTGGGTGAGAGGGCGGCGTTGCGGGGCGACCCGGAGCGTCGCCCCTTGCGCGTGGGCTTGCGCAGACGCCGCGCCCTCCCCCCTCCCCAAGCCGCATGGTCGACCCCATTTCCCGGCCGCGTGAAAAGCTCTAGGGCTTATGCTGCATAGCGGGGAGACGAGGATGACGCAGGTTCGCAGGGCGGTGCTTTTTTCGGCGCTTGCGGCCGGCGCGGCCGCCCTCGCCGGATGCGGAGGCTCAGGCGGAGGCTCAGGCGGGAAAACCCGGGACGGCGCCGCCAAGGGCGCATCGACCACCGGGCCTTCGCCGGGCCCCGGAGCCGTCAAGATCCGCTTCGCCACGGACTGGCGCGCGGAGGCTGAACACGGCGGGTTCTACCAGGCCCTCGCGACGGGCGCCTACGCCCGCCGGGGCCTGGATGTCAGCATCATCCCCGGAGGATCCGGCGTCAGCGTTCCAACCCTTCTCGCCTCCGGCGCGGCGGAGATGGGTATAGGGTCCAACGCGTTTGGGGTTGTGAACCTCGCCGCAGCCAAGGTGCCTGTGAAGGCCGTCATGGCCACCATGCAGAAGGACCCTCAGGTCCTCATGGCCCACCCCGAAACGCGCATCGCCAGCCTCGCCGACATGAAGGGCCACCCCATGCTCATCGGTGATGAGGCGGTGACCACCTTCTGGCTGTGGCTGAAGGCCAAATACGGCTTCACCGATTCGATGGTGCGTAAGTACACCTTCAACTCCGGCCCCTTCATCGCCGACAAGGCGGCGGTCCAGGAAGGCTACGTCTCCTCCGAACCCTACACGGTGGCCAAGGAAGGCGGCTTCAAGCCGAAGGTCTTTCTCCTCGCCGACAACGGCTATCCGGGATACGCCGGAATGGTCCTGGCGTCCGACCGCCTCATCGCCGACCACCCGGACGCCGTGCGCGCCTTCGTAGCGGCCACCCAGGAAGGCTGGCGCGACTATTTGCACGGCGACCCGCGGCCTGGGGACGCCTTGATCCGCAAGGACAACGCCGATATGCCGCAGGATCTCCTGGATTACGCGCGCAAGGCCTTTAAGGCCTACAGCCTGTTCGAACCGCCCGGCGTCGCCCTGGGCTCCATGACCGACGCCAAGTGGAAGACCTTCTTCGACACCGCCTCAGGGCTCGGGGTCTATCATCCGGATCTGGATTATCGGTCCGCCTACACCCTGCAATTTCTGCCGCAACCCGCGTGAGCCCGGACGTCCACTCAAACGGGTCCGGACTGGAGGACGCGCGCGCGATCCCGCCCCTCGCCGCCTTGGAGCGGGTGGAGGTCGACTACGGCGGACGTACGGTGCTGGGCCCCTTCACCCTCGAACTTCGCGAAGGCGACATCACCGCCCTCGTGGGCCCATCGGGCTGCGGCAAGTCCACCGCCCTTCGTCTCCTGGCCGGCCTTGAGCAGCCGACGCGGGGCCGCGTGGCGCGAACCCCGGGCCGCGGGGAGACCGCCGTGGTTTTCCAGGCGCCGACCCTCATGCCCTGGTCCACCGCCCTCGACAATGTGGCCCTGCCCCTTACTCTGGCGGGCGCGCCCGGAGCCGACGCGCGATCGCGCGCCGCCCAGGCCCTGGGCCGCGTGGGCCTTGAGGCTGCGGCGAGATTGAAGCCGACGCAGCTCTCAGGGGGCATGGCCATGCGGGTCTCCCTGGCCCGAGCCCTCGTCACCGAACCTAAGCTGCTCTTGCTGGACGAGCCCTTCGCGGCGCTGGACGAGATCACCCGCCGGCGTCTCGCTGACGACGTTCAGACCCTTTGGTCGGAAACCAGGCCCGCCATCGTTTTTGTCACCCACAATGTGGAGGAGGCGGTCTATATGGCCGACCGGGTCGTGGTCATGCGTTCGGGCCCCGGTCAATGGGCCGGCGAGACCCGGATACCCGGCCCCGTGCCGAGGCCTGCCGGTTTTCGGCTCACGCCCGAGTTTAGGACGGCGGCGGAGAAGGTTTCCTCCGATCTCGAGGTCAGCATGAGCGCCGCGGCTCGGGACGCGCGCCTGTGAACCGCGTGAGCCTGATCCTCGCCCCCTTCGCCCTCATCGGCGCTGTCCTCGTGGTGTGGCAGGCGGCGTGCCGTCTTGGCCACGTGCCGCTCTATCTTCTGCCCGCCCCCACCGATATCGCCGCGGCCCTCTATGCGGGCGCTCCGGGGCTGCTCTCCGCGGCGACCAACACCCTCATCATGTCCCTAGAGGCGTGGCTCGCCGCCCTCCTCATCGCGACCCCCCTCGCCATGCTTACGGGCGTCAGCCCGCTCTTGGAGCGCGCCCTAGCGCCCGTGGCTGCGACCCTGCAGGTCACCCCCGTCGTGGCCATTGCGCCGCTGTTCGTCATTTGGGCCGGCCTCGAGCACCCCGAACGCGCCATCACCGTCCTTGCGGCCATCGTCGCCTTCTTCCCGATTTTCTCCGGCGCCGCCACCGGTCTCGCCTCGGCCGACAAGGACCTTGAGCGGCTTTTCGACCTTTACGGCGCTACGCGCTGGCAAAGACTGACGCGACTGCGAGCGCCGGCGGCGACCCCCTTCTGGCTCGAAGGGGCGAAGGTGGCTGTGGGCCTCTCCATTGTGGGGGCGGTGGTCGCCGAGTTCGTTGCCGGCTCAGGCGGGTCCCAGGGCCTGGCGTGGCGGATCCTGGAGAGCAGCCACCAGCTCAAAACCGCGGACATGTTCGCGGCCCTCTTCGTCCTGGCGATCCTCGGCGCCGGCCTGAACGCCATCGTGCGCACAACCGAGAGGCGCTTTTTGAAAATCTGGCGGGGCCGTTAGCCGAGGATTAACAGGCCTCGCTTACGCTGTCTCCCAAAAGCGAGGGGGGATTGCCTATGCGCGCATCTAGCTGGTCGACTGCCCTGGTCGCGGCCCTCGCCGGCGCGCCGGCCCTGGCCCAACCCGCCGCGCCTCCGGCAGACCCGCCCCGGGTATCGGCCGCAACCCTTGACCGATACGGCGCCGAGACCGCATCACCCCCTCCGCCGCGCTATCTGGACTGGGCCGGAAAAACTCAACCCGCCGTCATAGGCGTTCAGCCGACGGCGACCGCTTTGCCGCCCCCACGGCCCAAGGCGCTCGCCGTTCCCTGGCCAACGTCAGGCGCCCAGGCGGCGGCCGGATCCGGCTCCGCCCGCTATTACACGATCCATCGGGCGTACGGCCTTCAGCCTGACCCCATCCCTACCCCGCCTCAGTTTTACGGCCCAACGGCGGACCTTTCCCAAGCGCCCGCGCCTTCGGGGCAAAAAGCCCCCGCTGGGCCCTCCGCCGCGGGCGTCCTCGCTCTTCAGCCCGTCACCGCGAGCGCCCAATGAGCGCATCAAACGCGAACAAGACCAAGCTTGAAGAGCTTATCAATCTCGCCGGAGAGCCCTCGAGCGCGCGTCGACGCGAACTCCTGCGCGAGGTGACCGATCTATTTTTCGTCCCCGAGGCGGACCATGGTCCCCGGGAGATGGCCGTGTTCGACGAGGTTCTCACGGGCCTCGCGCGGGATATGGAGAGTGAGGTTCAGGCGGAACTCGCCAGGCGCATCGCCGAGACCCAGCGCTCGCCCCGGACCCTGGCCCGCTCCCTCGCCACAGCCGAAATCCACGTCGCAGAACCCCTCCTGGCGAGTTCGGCGCTCACGGAGGAGGACCTCTTGCATGTGGTCGCCACCCAGGGCCAGGATCACTTAAAAGTGGTGTCAGGCCGGCGCGGCCTGCCCTCGGCGGTGTCGGACGTCATCGTCGAGCGGGCCGACGACCACACCCTTGAGCACCTCTTGCGCAATCAGACGGCCGAGCTCTCGCGAAAAGCGAGCGAGGTCGTGGTGGAGCGCGCGGCGGAGAGCCCCGCCCTTCATGAGGCCGTCGTCGCGCGCAAGAGCCTGCCGGTGGATCTTCTCAATGAGATGTATTTTGTGGTGGAGGCGCGCCTGCGCGAGACCATCATCGCGCGAAACGCCGCCATCGATCCGGAGACCCTTGAGGCCGCCTTGGAGGTGGGCCGCAAACGCCTGGCCACCCGCGACGGCGCCCTGCCGGCGGACTATGCCGAGGCCGAGGCCAACGTCCGCTCAATGACACGCAAGAACGCCCTGACCCCTACGGCGCTCGTGTCCCTCCTGCGGAGCGGTCAGAGGACCGCGTTCCTGGTGGCCCTGTGCGAGCTGACCGGAATAGACTTCCACACGGCGCGCCGGATCGTGGAGCGCGGAGATCTGGACGCCCTGGCCATCGCCTGCAAGGCCGCCGGGTTCGAGCGCGCGCTGTTTTTGACCTTCGCGGTCCTCATCTTGGAGCCGAGCCAGGGTATGGGTCGTGCCGAGCAATACGGCCGACTTTATTCGGAACTTCCCAAGGACGCCGCGCTGCGCACCATGCGCTTCTGGCGCATGCGGGTCTCCACCGGGGACGTCGCCGCGGCCTAAGAGATAGGGGCTGGCGCGCGCCGGACCGAGTTGGGCTGGCCGGATCTCAGGCTCTGCGCGTGCGAGTCAAGAGCGCGCCCAGCCTGGCGAAGGGCGGCCCTCTCCCGGGCGACGGTTCAGGGCGCAGAGCGTTAGGGACGCCGTTCGCGCAGGTCCGGCGAGAGGGAGCGGACCCGCTCCAACGCCGTGAGGGCCGATTCGGCCAAGGTTCGCAGTCCATGTTCGGCGAAGACGTCCAGGGCCGCGGAGAGGGCGAACGCCGCATCCGATCGCTCGCCCGCGTCCCCGCGCAGGTCCGCCTGAGCCTCGTAAATCCGCGCCATAGCCACCTGGGTCACCGCCCAGGCCACCGGATCGGCGGCTGCCGTGCGTCGCTTCAGGGCGTCGCGAAACGACCGTTCAGCCTCCTCCAGGGCGGCGAGATCGCCGCTGCGCTCCGCCCGGCGCGCCATGCAGGCGGCGGTGTCATGGGCGATAATTGAGCGCAAGGGAAGATGAGGAAGGCCTTCGAAGGCGCTCACGGCCCGCGCGAACGCCCCATCGGCGCGATCAAACAGCCGCTCATCGTCCGAGGCCTCAGCCAGGGCCTGCAGACCCAAGGCGAGGATGTGGGACGTGCGCGCCATGTCCAGCGGGGAGTGGTCGACGCCAAGGCGCTCGCACGCGCGCGTCGCCGCCAGAACGCCAGACTCAAGTACGGTCGCCTCCCCCCCAAGGTCGCCGAGGGTGACCAGCGCCTGGGCCCGCAGGGTTTCAAGGCGCGCCCAGGTCAGGGGACGCTGGTCCCTGGCGAGCACGGCCGGGACGACGTTCAGGACCGCGACGGCCTCCTCCACTTTGCACCGGTCCTTGGCGTGCGCGCCTTGGGCGGCGAGGAGCTCGCCAAGGTCGCAACGCGCCTCGTGGCCTTCGCTAGCGTCCACCCGTCCGAGGGTGGCGAGGCGGTCAAGGTTGCGGGCGGCGGCGGCGAGGGCGGCGGCGGCGGCGGCGCAAACGCCAGGATGGACGTTGACCAGGGCCCGCCTCGCCAGAAGGGTGGCGCGTAGGGCCGCCGATCGGGCGTCGTCCACAGCGTCAAGCCGGTACTGGCTGGCCTCGTCCAGGCGCTGGACTGCGGTCTTGGAGGCGTCGAGATCACTAAAGAGGCTTCCGGCGAGGGCTAGGACCCCGGCCTGACGCAGGAGCGCCCGGCCCTGGAGACGCCGGTCGTCCTCGGCCAAAAGCCGCGCGCGACTGGTTGCGGAGGCCGCCCTGGCAAGCGCCTCCGCCTCGCCGGTCCGGCGCCCGATCTCCTGAAGTACGACGGCGTGCCCAAGGAGCGCCCGCGCTTGTTCGGCGGAGCCGGCGCCGGCGATCTTGAGGCGATGGGCTAAGTGGCCGGACGCCTCCGCCTCAGCCCTGAGGGCGCCGAGGGACAATAGCTGCATGAGCGAGGGATCCGCGCCGAGCCGTTGGGCAAGCCCCGCGGACTCCCGCTTGGTCCGTCGCCCCCCGTCACGCCTAAAATACGCCACGCCAATTCTCCCCAACGCGTCCCGGTCCGGCACAAAGAACCGGAGGTCGAGGTGTCTTGGGCAAACGGGGCGCCGCACGGGATTTTGGCGTCAACCGCTGGTTAACCGCCTTCCTCAACCGGACTTCAAGCCTAGACGGTTAGGATGGTCCCATGCTGTTCCTCCTTAATGATCGTCTGCTCAATTTTCGGCCGACCGATTATCGCCAGCCCCTGGACATTTCTCGGTTCCACGCCCTTTCGCTTCCCTATGTCCTAAAGCTCGGGCAGGAGCTATTTGCCGAAAATCCCCTGCTACATCACGAAGATCTAGAGAAGGCGCAGCGCCTCGCTCTGCTGATCGTCTCCAAGGCTCCGGACGTGAACGCGGCCTTATTCGTCGCCCCAGCTAAAGGCTGCAGACCCGACGAAGTGACCTCCAGGCTCGCCAGCCTCAGCATCGACGTGGTGGCCGCCCTGTCCCTGCGGGATCGGCACGGCGAACTTAATCCCGTGACGGCGGACCGCGAGGTCTGGAGGCGCCTGGCCGCCTGAAGGCGGCGGGAGGGGCTGGCGGCGTGCGTTGACGCCGACCCAGGCGTCGCTACCCTGCCTTGGAAGGAGTTCCAAGGATGCGTCTGCAGTTCCGGTCGCCTAAGGCGGCAGGCCTCCTCCTCGCGGCAAGCGCGTTGGCCCTGGCCGCGTGCGACAGCTCAGCCGATGCGCCGACCAATGTGGGCGTCTGTTGGCGCCTGGCCGTCGGCAAGGACGGCCCTTTCACGTTCAAGCCCCTGTCCACAGGCGTGCGCAACCTTGAAACCTGCGCGGCCCACCTGGAGGCTGTCTCGCTACGGGAAGGCAAGAGCGACGTCACCGGCGCCTATCAGGGACAGTTCATTTTCATCACCCCGGACATGGTTCAGTCCTCCATGCGCCTGGCGGGCGCACGCTATCGCCTGTTCGACGCCGAAACCCGCGCGAAAATCGATCGAGATCTGCGGTGGATGCTCGAGGATGAGAAACGTCCCTCGAAGTTCGCCCCGAGCCCGCAGCGTCCGGGGCCGCCGGCCGGGGACGCCCGGGGCCCATCGGCCGCCGCAGGCGGGGTGACACATCCACTCGGGGGGCCTATCTCCTCGCCCCCATGACCGCATCACCCGCCCTTGAAGCTGCTCGTCGGCGCACCTTCGCCATCATCTCCCACCCGGACGCCGGCAAGACCACCCTAACTGAGCACCTGCTCCTTGCCGGCGACGCCATCCGTCAGGCCGGCGCCGTTCGGGCCCGGGGCGAGGCGCGGCGCACTCGCTCGGATTGGATGAAGATTGAGAAGGAGCGAGGCATCTCCGTCTCCGCTTCAGTCATGACCTTCGAGCACGACGGACTTCTCTTCAACCTGCTCGACACGCCTGGGCACGAGGACTTTTCCGAGGACACCTACCGCACCCTCACCGCCGCCGACGCCGCGGTCATGGTGCTGGACGCGGCCAAGGGCATCGAGCCACAGACCCTCAAGCTTTTCGAAGTCTGTCGCCTCCGCGACATTCCCATCATCACCTTTATCAACAAGATGGATCGCGAGGCGCTCGATCCGTTCGCGCTCCTGGACGAGATCGGAAGCCGCCTCGCCCTGGATCCTGCGCCGCTCTACTGGCCGGCGGGATCGGGCACGCGCTTCAAGGGCGTCCTTGATTTGCGCGACCAGAGCTTTGTGCCCTACTCCCGCCAGGGCGAGCCGGAACCCAAGGTCCGTCTGAAGTCCAACGCCATCGCCGGCATCCTCGGCGCCGACGAGCTGGAGGAGCTGGAAGAAGGAGCGCTCCTCGTGACAGAGGCGGCCAAGCCGTTTGATCATCAGGCCTTCCTGGAAGGGCATATGACGCCGGTTCTGTTCGGATCAGCCCTGCGCCACTTCGGCGTCGGGGAGCTACTGGCGACCCTCGGCGCGTTTGCGCCGCCGCCTAAGACCGTTCGGGCCGAACGATCGGGGCAGGCCATCCATGTAGCGCCGGGCGACCCGGAGGTGACCGGGTTCGTCTTCAAGGTGCAAGCCAATATGGACCCCAACCATCGCGACCGCATCGCGTTTGTGCGCCTGTGTTCGGGGCGCTTCAGCCGCGGGATGAAGCTGAAGGTGCAAAACACCGGCCGACAGCTCAGTGTCCATAATCCCATGCTCTTCATGGCGTCCGATCGCGAACTGGCGGACGTGGCCTTCGCCGGCGACGTAATCGGCATTCCCAACCATGGGGTGCTGCGGGTGGGGGACAGTTTGTCGGAGACGGGCCAGGTGCGCTACGCGGGCCTTCCCAACTTCGCCCCTGAGATCTTACGACGTGTTCGGGTAAAAGATCCCCTCAAGGCCAAACATCTCAAGCGGGCTCTAGAAGGCCTTGCCGAGGAAGGTGTCACCCAGCTCTTCCGGCCCCTGATCGGCTCAGACTTCATCGTCGGCGCGGTGGGCCAGCTGCAGTTCGAAGTCATGGCTGACCGGCTGGCGACGGAGTTTCAGCTTGAGGTCCTGTTCGAGCCCTGCCCTTACGCCGAAGCCCGCTGGATCGGCGGTGCGAAGAGCGATCTTGAGGCCTTCATGGGCAACCACCGGCCCCAAATGGCCGAGGATATCAACCAAGAGCCGGTATTTCTGGGCAAGACGGCTTGGGAGATCGGCTACGTCGCCGAGCGCTACCCCAAGGTCTCCTTCCAGAAGACCCGCGAACGCGGCTAGGAGCGGGCCTCGGCGGCGGCGATTTTTTCCGCGTCGGTCCGGATCCGCTGGACCATGGCGAAGAACCCGTTGGACCTTTGGGTCGAAATCGCGCTTTCGAAGCCGAGCTGCGCGAACGCCGCCTTGACGTCGAACGTCAGAATGTCCTTGGCCGGCCGCTCCGAGAACAGGCGCACCAGAACCGCGATCAATCCGCGCACGAGGTCTGAATCCGAATCGCCCCGTAGGCGAAGTCCCGCAGCGGGCGCAGGTTCGGTGACGAGCCACACCTGGCTCGCGCAGCCCCGGACCTTATGGCCCTCGTCGCGCTCCGCGTCCTCCAAAGGCGCTAGGCGCCGTCCAAGGTCGATGAGATGACGATAGCGCTCCTCCCAGTCGCCGAGGAACTCGAACTCGTCCGCCAAGTCGTGAAGCTCAAGGTCAATGTCGTTAGCCATCGCCCGCACTTAAGGGCGCAAGCCAAGCCCCACAAGCCCGCGCTGGCCTCACGCGCTACCGACCGGAGGTTACCGCTCGCAGGCGCACCACGGCCGTGAGGCCGTCTCCCGGCGCGGACCGCACGCCGAAGTCCCCATCCATGGCCCTGCACAGCAGGCCCACGATGGCGAGGCCGAGGCCCGCGCCGTTGGAACGGCGAACAAGGGCGCTTTCGGCCTGTTCGAACGGCTTGAGGATCCGGGCGATGTCTTCCTCGGTAACGCCTTGCCCTTGGTCCGCAACCTCAATGGCGAGATCGTCCCCCTCGGCGCGGGCGCGCACAGTGACCCGCCCGCCCCTGGGCGAATGGGCGATGGCGTTTTGCAAGAGGTTCTGGAAGACGGTTTGAAGGCCCCGGGGGTCGGCGATGACGAGGGGCGCGTTCTCAGGCACCGTGATGAGAATGTCGACCGAGGCGGCCTCAGCGTCGGCGCGGAGGTGGCGGGCCGCCTCTTCCACCGCCCCCCGCGGGTCCTCCGGACGAAGGTCCAGATCCATGGCGCCGGCCTCAAGGCGGGCGATGTCCAGGACGTCATTGACGAGCTTCAGCAGCCGCAGGCCGCTCTTATGGACCATCTCGGCGTGGTCGCGGTAGCGCGGATCGTTGATGGGACCGTAGAGCTCGCGCGAGATGATCTCGGAGAACCCGATGATCGAGTTAAGCGGGGTCCGCAGCTCGTGGGACACGAGGCGCAGAAAGGAGCGGCGGCTTTCTTCAAGGGCCAGGGCCCGCAGCGCGCCGGCGGGGCGGGGCGAACGGCGGGGCCGGATCCCCTCCTCTTCCGCGGCGGTGGTGGGCGAGGGGGACATCGCGGGAGCCTCAAACAACGAGCCCGCAGTGTCGCGCACTGTGCTTACGATTCGGTTTCCACAGGTTTTCCCCCACACAAGATCGCCCACCGATTGCAGGCGCTGGAGCCCATCGCCTGGGACCGTTAGGGTTTACGCGTGTCCGAAACCTCCCAGAACGCCTCCCGCGCCGCGCCTTCCCATCGCCCTGTAACGGCCGGTGCGACGCCATGGCTGCTCGCCTGGGCCCTGGGGGTCGGCGCGGTCCTGGCGATGCTCTTGCTCATCAGAGGCGCCTTGTCCGTCCCGAGCCTCATCGCCCTCGTCCTGATCGCCACGCCCGCCCTGATCGGGGCGTTCCAGCCCCCGGGCAAGGCTGGTCGGACGCGGTTTTTGGCCGGTTGGGCCGTGGCGGCCGCCGGCGCAGCCTGGATCTCGGGGGGGTTTTCCTCGCCCCTGGCCCTCCTGTGCCTGACCCCGACCCTAGGCGCCCTTTTTCTCGACGCCTCAGCAGCGGAGGCGGCGGGCGCGGCGGTGGGCGCCGGGGCCCTTCTGACCCTTGCCGCTTTCCTTATGGCCCCGCCGCCAAACGCGCCCGGCGGCGAGGGCGAGCTGATGGGTTTTCTTCTGATGATCCTATCCGCCGGGGCCGTCGTTGCGGCCTTTTCTCCGGAGGCGCGCCGGCGCTTCGCTTCCGGCTCTCCCGCCCAGGCCGGAAGGGCGCTCTTTGCGGACCCGGCCCTCGCCGCAGCCCCGCCTGAGCTTGCGCAAAAGCTTCAGGACGCGGAGGCGGCGCGCCAGGACGCCGAAGCCGCCCGAGCGCGGGCGGAGGCGGACGCCGCGGCCAGGGCGATGTTTCTGGCCAATATGAGCCACGAGCTGCGCACCCCCCTAAACGCCATCATGGGATTTTCCGACATGATGCGGGCGAGGATGTTCGGCCCCCTCGCCGCGAAATACGGCGAGTACGCCGACCTTATTCATGAGTCTGGCGAGCACCTTCTGGATCTCATCAACGACATCCTGGACATGTCGAAGATAGAGGCTGACCGCTACGCCCTCCATCCAGAGACCTTCGACGCCCGCTCTCCGGTCAACGCCGCGCTCAGACTGATGCGCGTTCAGGCGGAAAACGGAGGGGTGCACCTTCGTTGCATCCTTCCCACCGAGCCCTTGATGGCGACAGCGGACTTGCGCGCCTTCAAACAGATCACCCTCAACCTCCTCTCCAATGCGGTGAAATTCACCCCGCCCCAGGGATCGGTAATCCTTCGCCTCGCCGCCATTTCAGGAAAACTGGAGCTTGTGGTGGCCGATACCGGCATCGGCATCGCCCCTGAGGATTTAAAACGCCTTGGTCGCCCGTTCGAACAGGCCGGCGGCGCTCGCGACCGGGCGCGGGGGTCTGGTCTTGGCCTCGCCCTGGTCGCCGCCCTCGCCCGCCTCCACGGGGGCGAGCTGACCCTGGAGAGCCGCCTGGGCGATGGCACAGCCGCCACGGTGCGCCTCCCGGTTCTTTCTCAAACGACCTCGGAGCCCCCTGTGGACCCAGACGACGTCCGCGCGAACGAGGGGAGCCTCCCAGCCCGCCTCGATCCGTCGGCGGGCTCGGCCGCCGCCCAGGGGGCCGTGGCGCCGCCATCGGCCCGCGAGGCCGCTCCCGGCGCCTCCGCCCAAGAGCGATCCTCCGCCAAAATCGTCAGCCTCGCCGCCGCCCGCCTCGCGCCTCCGCCGCCCCGGAGCGAGCGCTAGGGCCTTGCCCATCCGGCGGTGAGAAACGCCCGCCCCGCCGCGAAATCGCCGGCCTCTATGAGCGCGCTCTCCACCCGTTCTCCCCCGCGCGTGGGAAAAATCAGATCCAGCCGCGCCGCCTCTCGGGGATCCAGGGCCGCCAGGGCGTCGGACGCGTCTCGGGGGAAAACGACAAGGACGCCAGCCTTGACCCCTTTCGGCAGGAGGCTCCTCGGCGCCGGACCGATGGATCGCGCCAGATAGGCCCGGCTCAACCACTGGGGGGCGACGCGGCTCGCCAGATCGTCTCGGCGCGGATCCAGGTAAGGCCGCGCCGTCTTACCGGGATCGCGAAGCACCAGGCGCGCCGCCGCCGCCTGGCCGCTGTCCGCAGTCGTAATGAGGGCGACGAGGCCTGGGGACCCGATCAAGCCCACCGTCGCCCCTCCCCCCGTCATGGCGGCCGTCTCAAAGAGCGTCCAGAGCGGACCCGCAACGGCCTTGCCGTCGCGTACTGGTGCGATGGGCGCGCGATCGGCGATCCAGAGGCCGGAGCGGCCGGGAAACTGCATAGTCCTGAGGTGCGCATAGCCTTGGAAGGCTTCGCGGACACGGCCGGCGGCCAGGGCGAGGTCTCGGGAGGCGCAGGGCGTCGCATCCGCTTTCGCCTCGGCGCGGCGTTCCACGGCCGCCACATCCACAGGCCCTAGACCAGCGCGAAGGGCTGCGCCGTGAGCCTGCAGTCTGGCGGCGTCCAAGGCCGAGGCGACATCGGGCGAGAATAAGCCGCAGCGCGCGCCGGCGTGGGCCATGAGGGCGCGCTCATAAAGGAGAGACTGGGGCGCTTGAGCGCCGGCCGGCGCAGGCTGGGCTGCGAGGCCCGTACCGCAGGCGAGACTGATCAGGCGGAGCCGCGTCGAGGTCCGAGCCCTGCGCCATGTCCAAGGGCTCGTCATGACGAAGGGGATCCTTCTATGCTGGGCAAAACGCTCAATACGCCCGCGAGCCCCGCCTAAACCCAAGGTCTATGCCGTGATCCTCTCCACCGACATCTGGGTCGCCGCCCTTATTCGGCGCGCCAACCTTGAAGGCGCTTTCGCCGTTGTCGCCCGCCGCGGGGACGCCCGCGCCGGGGCGGTGCTGGTTAAGGTCCGCAGCCTTAAGAGCGGCGCCGTCAGGCTCTACGCCGAGGCGACGCGGTCCGACGGGGAAAGAGTGTGGATGCAGCCGCGGCCCGACGCGTCCGAGGCCGACCTCGAGGCCTATGGGGAGCGGGCCCTGCGGATTGATCCAGATCTGTGGATCGTCGACATAGAGGACCCCGAAGGCCGACATTTCCTCACCGAGCGCGTTGAATAGCGCCGCGCCCGCGGGCTGCGCCCTCGCCTCAAGGCTCACCGGGCGCTCAGGCGGCCCTGATGCCGCTTCGATCGGCGTCTGTCGCCGCCCCGACTACAACGTCGTACCCGAGGATCATATCAACCTCCTCGCCGTTCCGGGCCAAGGGAAGGCGGAGCCACAAAAGAGACAAGTGCGGCGCACCGCGCCATCCCAGAGAGTGAACCCCTACGCCTGGCGATCGGCTCTCGACGATCTTGTCCAGTTCGCCGCGCCAGTAGGCGGCCGCCTCTGCGGCGTAGACGTCGCACAGACGCTTGCCCGTGATCTCCCGTCCATAAACGCTATAAAGACCCGTGCCGGCGAGTCGCAGGCTATAGTCCGGCGCGCCGTCTGGGGCATCCCTGCGCACATCAATCAGGCTGATGGTCGGCAGATGGCGTTTGAAGTCGCGCGGATCGATTTCGGCGCGACCAGGCAAGCGACCCCGCTGGCGCCGCGAACGCCAATAGGACAGCATTTCCTCGTGTGAACGAACCGCAGACGCGGACCCGGAAAATTGAAGCATCATGTTCAGATTCCCCCACAACCCTCTGGAATCTAGACGCTTACTATCTCTTAACTAAGACTCGCCCGCAACCGCTTTTTCCTTAACGGCCGGGTCAAGACGCCGCAGGCTGCGCCTCAGGTCAGTTTAAACGCACAACGCCCATCCGTTGGGCGGATGGGCGTTGCGAACCCTAGAAAGGAGCCCTGACGGCGGCTTCGACGAAATCAGCGGGCCTTCCGGCCGCCTTGGCCGAGGCCCATCTGCTTGGCGAGGTCTGAGCGCGCGCGGGCGTAATTGGGCGCCACCATGGGGTAGTCTTTGGCAAGACCCCACTTCGCACGATAGTCTTCCGGGCTCATATTGTACTTGGTTCGAAGATGACGCTTGAGCGATTTGAATTTGCGTCCGTCCTCCAGGCATACAATGTAGTCAGGGGTGACGGATTTCTTAATCGACACCGCCGGTTCCTTGGGCGCAACCTCCGCTTCCGCGACCCCCGATGTGATGCCCGTAAGCGCGTGGTAGACGCTTTGGATCAAGGAGGGGAGTTCCGTAGACGCAACTGCGTTGTTCCCAACGTAGGCCGAGACGATGTCAGTCGTCATCTCAATCACTTCAGCTTTTTCTTCCATAATCTATTAGCCTGTCGAAATCCAAAGGCGGGAAACACTGGTCTTGGCCGGAGGGCCTAGATTGCGCGGTCTACCGAGATTTGTCCGGCGAGACAACAACGAATTTTGTTTTTTGACGCATAAATGCATCTAATTTTGTTTCTAGTTGAGATTACATAGAAAATTGGCGTGACCGTGTAGAGCTTTCGCCGCTTTCTACCGTTAATCCTGAAATTTTATTTCTGGATTGTATAGATATAGTCGCGCAGTCATATAGGCGACACAAAAGCCTTATCCGCCGTAATCACGCGCCAAGGCGAGCATGGCGGCCCTTTGCGGCGTTGAGAACTCATCCATCGCGTCTTCGTCGCCCTCTCGGATGGCCCGAATGAGGGCGGGCGTGATGGCGGAGGACAGGGACCAATTCCAGTAGCGAAGCACCGTCTGAGCGCGATCCACCGCCATCGAATCAAATGTAAGAAGGGTGCGCTCGAGACTCGAGGCCCTGTTCCCCGTTCCGTCCACTTCGGGACGCCGCAGGGCCCGCCATAAGGACATGAGCGCCGACCGTGGCAGCCCCGCCGCCTTGCAGAGGATAGCAATGGGCTCGCCGAACGGGTCAGTGAAGATCTTGGCTCCGGTCATGGGCTTTATGCCGGCGAGATGGGCGATCTCCGCCGCATGCTCGCGCGTCATCCCCCCTTCAGCTGAAGCGATCGCTTGCTCAAGTCCCCCGTAGGGACTTTTATCGATGGCTGCACGGTTACGCTGACGCCGCTCGATGAACTGGAGGGCCTTGCGCACCAGGGCGTCGTGCCAGCCCTCCTCGGAGGCGAGGGCGAAAATATCCCCAGCGGCCTCCTGAAGGACTTCTCGACTAACGGCGAAGCGTTGCAGGATCGTGCGCCTCGCATCCGGATCTACCCACCAGAACATGACATAGGCGTGGCTGGGGCGAAGTTCAGGACGATGCAGAAGCCCCGGGACTAGGTCGCTGAAGGTCCGGGAGAGGGCCACCAGACGCTCCACCCCCGAGGCGGAGAGCTTGGATTCGCCGTTGTTGAGCAAAGCCACGAGGACGCCGACCTCCGCGGCGTCGATGAGAGCGTCGGCCACGACCTCAGAGACGCCGCGCCGGCCTGCGATGAGACGGCGATGCTCAACGCTCGCCTCGCGAACGCAGTCGATGAGATCGGGATCGCCGACGCCGGATCCGTCGTCCAGAAGGTGTGCGGAAATCTTGACGTCGTCGCGCAGGAGAAGCCGGACCAGGGCGTTGGGGATCTCAGCCAGCTGAGCGAGGCGCTGCGCCACCCGCGCCCGGTCGGCCGGGTCGGACTCGCGTAACATCTCTACAAGAAGATCGGCGGTCACCGCCCGTTCAAACGCGTTGACCCGACTGGAGGGCAGGCTCACCACATCCGCCAGGCGCTTCATCAAGGCGCGTCGAGCCCTGCCGACGGGAACGGCCGGGACCGTGTCCTGGTCGAGACTAGTCAAAGCATCGGCCACGGCGGCTCCTCTTCACCTTCTATTAGACCGCAGGGCGGTTAACCGGGCGTTGCCCCCATGCGCCGCCTGGCGTCGGCTGTGGGCCGCCGCCGTGGAAAATCGCTGGAACACGAAGGACCCTTGCCGTATCGGCGGAGCCTGCGTCGGACGGGTTGCGAGTGCGCCATGATTCACCCCCTTCAGGCCGATCTCCACGCCTTCTTGAGGACCCTGACGGCCCTCTCCATCGCCTTTGTCCTGGGCGCCGCCATCGGGGCGGAACGCCAGTTTCGACAGCGGAACGCGGGGCTGCGCACAAACGTCCTCGTGGCAGTAGGGGCGGCCGCCTTCGCCGATCTCGGCGGCCGACTCTTTGGTGGCGAAGGCGCGGTGCGCATCATCGCCTACATCGTCTCCGGCATCGGGTTTCTCGGCGCCGGGGTGATCATGAAGGACGGGGCAGAGGTTAGGGGGCTCAATACGGCGGCGACCCTTTGGGCCACAGCCGCCGTGGGCGCATTCGCAGGGTCTGGGCTAGGCGGCGAGGCGGCGGCGGTGACGGCCTTCATTCTCGCCGGCAACACGCTGCTTCGCCCTCTGGTGAACTATCTGAACCGCCGCCCCATCGTGGCGGGCGAGACCGAAGCCCTCTACCGCGTCCACCTTGTGTGCGCGCCCACGGACGTCGCTAGGGCCCGCGACCTTCTAGACGAGGCCCTGGAGGCGGCGCACTACCCCATCAAGGACATAGAGACCCTCTCCGAAGGCGACGCCAGCGTGGAGGTCGCCGCCATCCTGGCCCCGTCAACGGCCAATCACCACGAGCTCGACCTGGTGATCGCGGGTCTGCAGGCGGCGCCATGGGTTCAAGCCGCCACCTGGACCGTGTCAGCCCTCAGCTGATCCGGCCAGGGCGGTCATGGGACGGCCGCGCCGGCGCGAGAACCGTTCGCCCCCGTCCGCGAGGATCACCTTGGGAGGCCCGGGGCGCTGAGCGCGGGCAAACTCTATGACGATGACCGCATGGGTCTTGACCCTGGGCCGGGCGGCGGCGCCGTTCATGCCCGCGCGCCTAGGCCCCGCGATCCCTCGACGAAAGAGAGAGCAAAACGGCCGCCTGACGTCTGGGAGACCCGAGACCCCGCCCCTGTGACCAGAACCCCGTCCGCGAATAGGGGTCGGCGTCAAGGGCGACGGGTCCCGCTTGGGCCACGTGGGCCTCACGGCCCTCACCATGGCGCCGGTTTTGGGCCCCAAACCCGGCGCTGGGCCCTCGCGCCGCCTAAAGTCTAGTTTAGCTCGCCCTCGTCGGGCTTCGCTGGCGGGAGGAGGGCCACCGGAACCCCGTCCTCAACAAGCGCCTTGGCCTCGGCGAGACTCGCCTCGCCGTAGATATTGCGCTCCTCGGATCGGCCTTCATGGATGGCGCGGGCCTCACGGGCGAAGGCGTCGCCCACGTAGTCGAAACGGTCCTCCACGTAACGGCGGACTGCGGAGAGCGCCTCCATCATCGCCTCGCGGCCGGCGGGAGAGGTCGGCGCCAGGTTGTGCTTTCGGGCGCCCGCCACGGCCGGCGCCATGATTTGCTTGCGCACGCCAGCGGACCCACAGACGGGGCAGGTCAGCAATCCCTTGGCGGCCTGTTCATCGTAGGCGGACGAGGAGCCGAACCAGCCTTCGAACTCATGCGCCCCGTCGCAGGCGAGAGCGTATTTAATCATGCGGCCTGGACGTCATTCAGCGGCGGCGCGGACGGGCTCGGGCCCCGAGAAAGCGCGATCCTTGGCGAGGGCGGGAATGGCCCGGCGAGCCTTCTTAACGGCGTCCAAGTCCAGGTCGACGCGAAGCACGCCGGGCTCGGCGTGATCCAAAATTGCCAAGATCTCGCCCCAGGGCCCCACGGCAAGGGTGCGTCCGAAGGTGACGCGACCGTCGTCGTGGGTTCCCCCCTGGGCTGGCGCGAGGACGAAGGCGCCAGTCTCTATGGCGCGCGCCCTCAGGAGAACTTCCCAATGGGCCTCCCCGGTGGGCTTTGTGAACGCCGCGGGGACCATCATGACTTCAGCGCCCGCCTGGGCCAGGACCCGATAAAGGTAGGGGAAGCGCACGTCATAACAGATGGTCAGTCCGAGGGGGCCTGCGCAGGAGGGGGCGATGACGGCGCGATCTCCCGGCTCATAGGTGCGGCTCTCCCGGGGCGATTCGCCGTTGGGCAAATCCACATCGAACATGTGGATCTTGTCGTATCGGGCCTTGATGCGGCCGTCGGTCCCAAACAGGAGCGCGCGATTGGCGAAACCGCCCTCGGCGCGGCGGACGAGAAGGGATCCGGCGAGGATCTCCACGCCAAGTTCGAAGGCGAGGTCGGACAGGCGCCGGGCGACAGGGTCCTCGCCCTCCTCCTTGGCGGTCTCAAGAAAAATCTCCCGCCGGCGTTGCAGCAGATTGCTCCCCTCCGGCGTCGCAATGAACCGGGCGCCGCCCGCGGCAGCTTCGCGGATCAGCGCCTCGAGGGGACCAAGGGCGGCCTCCTGCGTCGAGGGCGTGCGCGTCTGGATCAGGGCGACGGCGAGGGTCATGCGGCCAGGAGCTTATCTAGCTCGCCGCGGCGTTCCAGGGCCATCAGGTCGTCGCATCCGCCCACATGGGTCTCCCCGATAAAGATCTGCGGGTAGGTCGTGCGCCCTCCGGACCGGGTCACCATCTCCTTCTTTTTGTCGGGGTCGAAGGCGGCGGAGATCTCTTGGAAGGCCACGCTCTTTTTTTCGAGCAGTCCGACCGCGCGGATGCAGTAGGGGCAGAGCGGCTTGGTGTAGATGACGACAGCTGGCATGAGGGGTCCAGGAAAGCGCGCGATCGAAGCCGACTTATATAACGAGCGTCGCGCGTCTGCGCACCCTCGACGATGAAGAACCCTACGCGCGCTGATCTTAGGGGAGCAACATGAGTAATCCATGAGCGATCATCCTCGCCTCCTCTTCGACAGGGCCCTACACCGCCAACGCCTCGAGCGCGCGGCCGCGCGGCCCCTGGACGGGGTCTTCCTAAAGCGCCGCGCGGTCGAGGACGCCGTGGAACGCCTTGAAGGCGTTTCGCGCTCCTTTCCCCTAGCCCTAGAGCTTGGCGCGCGCTCCGGCCTCCTGGCTGAAGCCCTCAAGACCTCGCCCGCGGGCGAGCGGGTGGGCGCCTTGGTGGAGGCGGATTATTCACAGGCCATGCTTAGGGGTCGACAAGGCCTGCGGGTCGTCGCGGACGAGGAGCAGCTTCCCTTTGCCGAAGAGCGGTTCAACCTCGTTGTGTCGCTCCTGAACCTGCACTGGACTAACGACCTTGTGGGCGCCCTCATCCAGATCCGCCGGATCCTAAAGCCGGACGGGCTCTTTATCGGCGCGCTCCTGGGGGGGGAGACCTTGCATGAGCTTCGCGCCGCCTTGATGCAGGCGGAGATCGACGTCGTCGGAGGCGCGGGCCCCCGAGTTTCGCCCTTTGCCGATCCGGTGGATAGCGCGGGCCTGCTGCAGCGGGCGGGGTTCGCCTTGCCCGTCGCCGATGTGGACCGGGTGCGGGTGCGCTACGCCCATCCCCTGGCGCTTATGGCCGATCTCAGGGCCATGGGAGAGGGCAACGTCCTCTTGGACCGCGCCCGACGCCCCCTCGTCCGCCCCGTCCTGGCCCGTCTCATCGCCCTCTATCAGGAGCGCTTCGGCCTGCCGGACGGACGCATTGAGGCCACCTTCGAGATCATCTGGATCACAGGATGGGCGCCTCACGAGAGTCAGCAACAGCCCCTGAAGCCTGGCTCGGCGTCAATGCGCCTCGCCGACGCCCTCGGCGCTGTGGAGGGTCGTCTCCAACCTGACTGAGGCCCCCCGGCGGCCTAGGGCCACCCGCAGGCGTCAGAGAAAATCCCTGAGATAGGCGCAAAGGGGACCGTCGGCCGGCGGCATGGGATAGGAGAAGAGCTCTATAGGCTTAACCCAGGCAAGGGCCGCATGCTCCTTGCGCTCTACAAAGCCCTCCCAGCGGCGGCAAAGAAAGAGCGGCATGAGAAGGTGCTGGTCCTCATAGGCATGGGAGGCGAAGACGAAGGGCGAAAGGCAGTCCGCCTTCACCCTAATGCCCAGTTCCTCAAAGAGCTCGCGCACCAGGCAGGCCTCAGGGGTCTCGCCGGCCTCCATTTTTCCTCCCGGAAACTCCCAAAGACCGGCGAACGCCTTTCCCTCTGGCCGACGGCAGATCAGGATACGCCCGTCGGTATCCACCAGGGCCGCCGCCGCCACGAGGAGCAGTGGCGTCATGACCGATAATCGCCGTTGATGGCGATGTAGCCGTGGGTGAGATCGCAGGTCCACATAACCGCTTCGCCCGCGCCTACGCCCACGTCCACCGCGATCTCAAGCTCCGCCCGCTTCATGTACGCCGACATAGCGGCCTCGCTGTAATCGCCGGCCGGTCGCCCGTCCTTAGCCGCCCAAAGATCGCCGAAGCGAATGCTGAGGCGTTCGCGATCCACCGGCTCGTCCGCCCTGCCCACGGCCATGACGATGCGTCCCCAGTTGGCGTCCTCGCCCGCGATGGCGGTCTTAACGAGGGGGCTTTCGCAGATGGTGCGGGCGATCTTGCGTGCGGAAGCGGGGCTCTGCGCGCCCGTCACCATGACCTTGACGAATTTGCTCGCCCCCTCCCCGTCCCGAACCAGGAGCTGGGCGAGGTTCAGCAGGACCGCGCCGAGGGCGCGCCGGAAATCGGCGAGATCCGGATCGTCGGCCTCGGTCACGCGGGGGTTTCCGGCGCGTCCCGTGGCGAAGAGAAGGCAGGTGTCGTTGGTGGAGCGGTCGCCGTCCACGGTGACGGCGTTCATGGTGTCCTTGACGCCTGCGGCGAGGAGGGTCTGCAAAACCTCCGGGGCGAGGGCGGCGTCCGTGGCGAGAAACGCCAGCATGGTGGCCATGTCGGGCGCAATCATCCCCGAGCCCTTGCAGACGCCCACGATCTTCACCACCCGTCCGCCGAGGACCGCCTCCTCTACCGCGCCCTTGGCAAAGGTGTCGGTGGTCATCATAGCCGCCGCCGCCGCGGCCCAGGCGTCCTCCTTCACGGCGATGAGGACATCCTGAAGCACATTGAGGATGCGTCCGTAGGGCAGCACCACGCCGATCACTCCGGTTGAGGCCATGAGGACGTCCTCGGTGGCGCATCCCAGCTCAGAGGAGACGGCCTCCATGACCGCGTTCACAGCGCCGGCTCCGGCGGCCCCAGTGAAGGCGTTGGCGCAGCCTGCATTGACCACGAGGGCGCGGGCCCGCCCACCGGTGGCGGCGAGGGCGGCGCGGCACCAGTCCACGGGCGCCGACCCCACGGCATGGCGCGTGAAGACCCCCGCCGCGGTCGTGCCCTCGGCGAAGCGCATGATCAACAGATCCATGCGCTGATGCTTGTAAAAGCCCGCCCGGCCGACTCCGATGGCCACCCCGTCCACGGCGGGCAAGGCGGGAAAGGGTTTAGCCAGGGGCGACACCTTGAGATCGGGCTTTCCTGGGGGCGTTGTCATGGGATCACCATTAGGTCTGATGGGCTTGGCCGGGCGAGGTTCCAGCAGGGGACGGCGCCGGTTTGGGACCAGGCGGCGCGTCCGTTCCCTTGGCCGGAATAGTCAGGGTCACGTGCGCGCCGCTGCGCAGGCGATTGAGCAGGGTGCGGATCTCGTCGTAGGTCAAGAACCGGACGATTTGCGGGCGCGCCGCCTCCAGGGAGAGGGGTTTCTCCGGCCTGCGGTCCTCCACATGGATCACCGCATAGCCGCCGTCGGTTTTGACCGGGCCAACGGTCTCTCCGATCCGCGCGGACTTCAGCGCAACGCCATACGCCTCTGGCATGGCGTCGAGGGTGAAATAGCCCAGATCGCCGCCGGCGAAGCGCGTGGCCGAGTCGGTGGAGCGCTGCATGGCCAAGGCGTCGAAGGACGCTCCGGCGGCGAGGAGCTTGAGGACCGCCAGGGCGTCCGCTTGGGTCGGGACGACAATTTGGCGGGCGCGTATCTCTTCCGCAGCGTGGGCGAGGCGCTGCTGCTCCTGGTAGAGGGCGCGAATGGCGTTGTCGTTGACCGCCTTGTCCACGACGCTCTCCACGAGCACGTCGCCCAAGAGCTTGTCGTGGGCGGCCTTCAGTCGGCGGCGGACCACCGGATCCTTGTCGAGACCCTCCCGGGAAGCTTCAGCGGCCAGGAGGCGCTGGTCGATGACCTGGTCCAGGACGTGGCGGAACTCTTCGGACGCGGGGTCGAGGGGTTCGCCCTCGGCGATGAGGCCCTGGGCGGCGGCCTCGCGCTTGACGTCTGAGGTCCAGATGGTGTCGCCGCCCACGTGGGCCACGGCCACGTCGCCGGCTTCAGGACGGCGGGGCTGGAACACTGAGGCGCGGCCGCACCCGCTCAAGGCCAGGCCGACAGCCAGCATCGCCCAGAGGATCGTCCCGCTCCGCGCCATTGTCCGTGGTTCCCGCCGTCGTCCGTCGGCGCCTTGGCGCGTCCCCTGGACGCCCGAGGCCGTCCCAAGCGGGACGCCGTCGCGTTGACAGGCCAAGGGGCGGTGCTTAAGTCTCGCGCGCACGCAAGTCGAGCGGTTTTTCCGGGGGCGGGCGGCGTTCGCACGTGCGCCTCCAGCCCGGTTTCGCAATGGCTTAGCCCTTAGCTATAGGGCGCTGTCCTCAGCCGATTCGCTCGGTTGTGAGGCCGCCCTCATCGTCGGACCCCTCATGCTCGCCTTCGCTCAGAAGCTCTTCGGCTCATCCAACGAACGTAAGGTGAAACACCTTAAGGCCAAGGTGCAGAGGATCAACGCCCTTGAGCCGGCGATGCAGGCCCTCTCCGACGACGCCCTGCGCGACAAGACGGGCGCGTTCAAAGACCGTCTCGCCAACGGAGAGACCCTGGATAACCTCCTCGAGGAGGCCTTCGCAACGGTGCGGGAGGCGGCCAAGAGAGTTCTGGGCCAGCGTCACTATGATGTGCAAATGGTCGGGGGCATGGTGCTGCATCAGGGCGGGATCGCCGAAATGCGCACGGGCGAGGGCAAGACCCTTGTGGCGACCCTGCCGGTCTATCTCAACGCCCTTTCCGGCAAGGGCGTGCACGCCATCACCGTCAACGACTATCTGGCCAGCCGCGACGCGGAGTGGATGGGGCAGGTCTACAATTTCCTCGGCATGAGCGTCGGGGTGATCGTCAACGGTCTCAGCCAGGGCGAACGCCAGAAGGCCTACAACGCCGACATCACCTACGGCACCAACAACGAGTTCGGCTTCGACTATCTGCGCGACAACCTCGTCTATGATTCGCGGGAAATGGTTCAGCGCGGTCACGCCTTCGCCATCGTCGACGAGGTCGATTCGATCCTCATCGACGAGGCGCGCACGCCGCTAATCATCTCCGGCCCGACGGAGGACCGGTCGGATTTCTATCGGACCGTGGACACCCTGGTGAAGGAGCTCATCAAGGATAAGGAGACCTTCGACTTCGACGAGAAGCAAAAGCAGGTGATCCTCAACGAGCACGGCAACGACGTCATCGAGGAAATGCTCTCCGCGGCCGGACACCTCGAGGCGGACTCAGCCGGCCTCTACGATCCGGCCAACATCTCGGTGGTCCATCACGTCAACCAGGCCCTGCGCGCCAACATCATCTACACCCGCGACAAGGACTACATTGTCCGCGCTGGGGAGGTGATGCTCATCGACGAGTTCACCGGCCGAATGATGCACGGACGCAGACTGTCCGAGGGCCTGCACCAGGCCATTGAAGCCAAAGAAGGCGTGGAGATCCAGCCGGAAAACCAGACCCTGGCGTCGGTGACGATCCAAAACTACTTCCGCCTTTACGAAAAGCTCTCCGGCATGACCGGCACGGCGGCCACGGAGGCGGCGGAGTTCGGCGACATTTATAAGATGGACGTCACGGAAATCCCCACCAATAAGCCGATCCTTCGTATCGACGACGACGACGAGGTCTACAGGACGGAGGCGGAGAAAAATCAGGCCATCGTTCAGCAGATCCTGGACTGTCACCTGCGGGGTCAGCCCATCCTTGTGGGAACGGTCTCCATTGAAAAATCCGAGCGCTTGTCTGAACTTCTCGACGCCCACGCCTACGAGCACGAGGGGCGCAAGAAAAAGGGCGTTCCGCACAACGTGCTCAACGCCCGCTACCACGAGCAGGAAGCGCTCATCGTCGCCGACGCCGGCGTGCCCGGCGCGGTGACCATCGCCACCAACATGGCGGGCCGCGGCACCGACATTCAGCTCGGCGGTAATGTGGAGATGAAGACGGCGCGCTGGCGCCAGGAGCAGAAGGCCCTTGGCGTGGAGCCGACGCCGGAGGCCGCCCGGGCCTATCAGGCCGAGGTTACGGCTGAGATCGCTGACAAGAAGGCGGCCGCTCTGGCCGCCGGGGGCCTGTTCGTCCTCGGAACTGAACGGCACGAGAGCCGCCGCATCGACAATCAGCTGCGCGGCCGGACCGGCCGCCAGGGCGATCCGGGCCGCTCGAAGTTCTTTCTCTCCTGCGAAGACGACCTCTTGCGCATTTTCGCTGGCGAACGGCTTGATTCGATCATGCGCACCTTCGGGGTCGCCGAGGGCGAGGCCATCACGCACAAATGGCTGAACTCGGCCATCGCCACAGCCCAGCGCAAGGTCGAGGCGCGCAACTACGAGATCCGGAAAAACCTTCTGAAGTACGACGACGTGGTCAACGACCAGCGAAAGGCCGTGTTCGAGCAGCGTCAAGAGTTCATGGAGGCCAGCGACCTGTCCGAGGTGGTGGCGCAAATGCGCCGCGAGACCGTCGCCGATCTCGTCGCCCGTCACCTTCCGCCCAAACAGTACGCCGAACAGTGGGATGTGGAGGGACTGCACGAGCGGCTCATCCATTTCCTCGACATGGATCTGCCGGTGAAGGAATGGGCGGCGGAAGACGGGGTCACGCAGGACGACATCGCCGAAAAAATCACCCTCGCCGCCGACGCAAGGGCGGCTGAGCGTGAAGCGACCATCGGCGTAGAGGCCATGCGCGGCCTCGAGAAGAATTTTCTGCTGCAAATGATCGACATGGTCTGGCGCGAGCACCTGCAGCACCTTGACCATCTGCGCCAGGTGATCGGCCTTCGCGGCTACGCCCAGCGCGATCCCCTGAACGAATACAAGACTGAAGCCTTCTCGCTTTTTGAAAAGCTCCTTGTGGACCTGCGCCAAGCCGTCACCCGTTGGGTGATGACGGTGAAGTTCCAGTGGGAACCGACGGATTTTGCGCCCCCGCCCTCTCCTGACATGTTCGAGGTTCACCTCGACCCCACCACGGGCGAGAACGAACGCCGCGGCGCGGCCCTCGGATCGGAGGGAGGGTTCCTCGATCCGGCGCTGGCGGCGCGCCTTCCTGCGTCCGATTTGCCGCCGGGGTGGCAGAGAACCTCGAGGAACGCGCCCTGCCCCTGCGGGTCGGGCAAGAAGTTCAAGCACTGCCACGGGTCTTTGGTTTGACCCACGCCCCGGAGTTCGCCCGCCGCCGGCCCCGGGC
>Ga0116231_10003638_pt1 | contig 31886 bp, 31 predicted proteins | sample S1TSphgellanicum_2_FD_89695 | JGI IMG/M metagenome (GOLD analysis project Ga0116231, IMG submission 89695) | Host-associated microbial communities from peat moss isolated from Minnesota, USA - S1T2_Fd - Sphagnum magellanicum MG | ecosystem: Host-associated > Plants > Peat moss > Unclassified... | reverse complement strand
TAGAAAATGATGAAAATAGGAGGAGAAGATGGTTGGGGGATGAATGAAAACCTAAAAATGGAAGAGCTTTTAAATATCTTTTGGAATTCTGTCGTGTTGGAAGAACAAAGATTAAAAAAAAAAAAAAAAAGTACCCCAAAGCAAAAAAAAAACACCCAAATTGAAAGATGCTGAAGTTAGGAGAGACTGTGGTGGATGAATGAAAAACCCTAATGCAAAGAGCTGTCTTAAGATTTTCTGTGGATGTTCTGTTGATATATTCTGTCGTGTTGGAGCCCGAGGGAAAAAAAAAAGAAAAAAAAGAAAAAAGACCGACCCCAAAGATAAATAAAAAAACGAAGAGGGGAGAGAGTGTGGTGGATGAATGAAACCCTAATGCAAGAAGAGCTGTTGATGCTCGGTCGAAGTTCTGTTGATGTTCTGTTGATGCTCGGTCGAAGTTCTGTTGATGTTCTGTTGATGCTCTGTCGAAGTTCTGTTGATGTTCTGTTGATGCTCTGTCGAAGTTCTGTTGATGTTCTGTTGATGCTCTGTCGAAGTTCTGTTGATGTTCTGTCGATGGTCTGTTGATGTTCTGTTGGTATTCTGTCGTGTTGGAGCGCGTGGTGACCGTTGCGGTTGCAGCAGCAGCGGGCAGTAAAAGTTTCTGGCTGCTCGCTGCGACTGCTCTGTTTGCTGCTCTGCTGCCGCCGAGAGTTTGAACAAAGGAGCCGTTGCCAACGCCATCATCATCATCATCATCAGCAGCAGCAGCACAGCAGCAGCAGGAGGAGGAAGAGGAGGAGGAGGAGTAGGATCATCATCATCAACATCGCCCATGTCCCCATGCAACGCAACGGCTTTTAGGATGTAAGTGAGCAGGGGAACCTTTCTTCCCTTCCCGCTACTACTACTACTACCACCTATATGATCGCTTCTTCTCTCTGTCTCTTGTTTTTTTCTTTTGATGTTGATGCTGCTGGTTTTCCTCTTCACACGCGGCCTCTTTTCTTCTCCTCTCGTCTCGTCTCGTCTCCACATGGTTTTTTACTACTAACTGCGGTCGCCTTCTTTTTTTCGTTTTCTTTCCCCCTTTTCAGTTGCGATCTCGGTTTGCATCTCTGTTTGTGTGAGTGCGAGAGAGAGAGAGACACACACACACACATCAGGAAGTCACGAATTGTTGTAAGGGGAGGGAAGAGTAGCGGAGTGAGCAGAGTCAGTTTAGTACAGCAGCTGGATTTCATAGTTTCGCATCAAGGTTGCTTGCAAGGAACGTCGACGTACAAGAGAGTAAGAGCTTGTTTTCGTTGGAGAGCTGATCGCTGCAAGAACAGATTGTGAACATCAAGAATTGTAGATCACACAAAGATCGAGATCGAGATCGGGAGGTTCCAAGACACAGTATTATAATTGGAGCTTGTCGCGCAGAGAGACGGTCGAAGGTTCTTGTCACGAAGGTTTTTCAATCGGGGCATGCAATTCCGCGTTGCATTTTGCTGGCATTCCAGCGAGGTTTTTCTTGCGAGGGTAGCACTTGTTGCAGCATTACGACTTGAAGAAGCAAAGGCTACCTAGAGGGCGTGAAGAAGGTGAGGAGAGGTGCAGAGGGCGGGGCGACGACCTTCAAGTGTAAAGGAGAGCTTCAAACATTTGTGAAAGATGAGTAGTCTTCTTCTGTTCCAGTTCTCGTCGCATTGCAGGAATTGCCTGTAGAGGCACGCAGGCAGCTCGTAGACTGGATTGTCCGTCCCTGTTGCTGAAAGACTGAAGCGCGGGCGGTATTTCCACATCTGGCCGGCGGAAAGAGTGCGGCAGCGCCTCAAATTCTTCACTCTAGTTAGGCTTCTCACACAGTGCAGCAGAAGAAGCACAATCTTGAGAACTTCTACTCTCTAGATACATAGCAACAGCTTTGTACTCTCCTGTTTTTCTCTCTCTAGACGGGATGGAGAGAAGTGACAGCCATGAGTCGGCGTCGACGCTCGAGGGAGACAACAACGCTATGGAGAAGTCGATGGACAAAGAAGCCGCCACGCAGGCAGTGCAAGTTGCTCTCAACATCAGGCCACTCATCGCACAGGAGCGCAGCCAAGGCTGCAAGGATTGTATCAGAGTAGTGCCTCGTGAACCGCAGGTTGTTCCTCCTCTCGAGAATCTCTCTTTCCCTTCTTCTCTTCACTTGTTTTGTGTAATCCTTCTATGAGGTGCTGAATGCGGGGAAGTGCTGTCTTTTTGTGCATCTCTTCTTCGAGATTTTGCCCAATATATAAGAAGAAGGTGATGAGAGAAGAGCTCCATCTCGTTTGCAGGTGCAAATTGGGAGTCATTCTTTCACTTTTGACCACGTCTTTGGAAGCACAGGCATACCGTTGGCAGAAATCTATGACCGCTGTGTCGCACCTCTCGTCGATGGCTTGTTTCACGGCTACAATGCAACTGTGTTGGCTTATGGACAGGCATGATCCTCAACATACCTGTGTCAAAAATGCTCACTCAAACTCTCTTCACGAAATTGATCTCCTCTCAATATGAGAGAGATCAATGAACTGATCTGTATGTATGTTTGTGGGAGAGCTGCAGACAGGATCAGGGAAGACATACACAATGGGAACAGGATACAAGGTGGGAGGAAGCTCAGAGGGAGTCATTCCTAAGGTCATGGAGACCATTTTCAGAAAGGTTGAGACCCTCAAGGCAAAATCTGATTTTCAACTACGGGTTTCTTTCATTGAGGTAAGCAGACATTGGTTGAGACATTTTGAATTGCTATCCTCTAGGCAAGTATTTTGCAGAAGAGGGTCTTTGCACCAGGTTTTCCCCACAGAGTGTGCTTGACTGCAGATCTGTTTGTTCATGAAAAGTCCTCACAGTTGAAAAACCCTTGTATTACAGATATTGAAAGAGGAAGTGCATGATCTTCTGGACCCAAATCCTCCAACAGAAATTGTGAATGGTGGACATGGTGGAGGCACTAGTGCACCTCCCTTTGGAGGAGGATCAAAGATTGGAACCATGAAACCACCAATACAAATCAGAGAGACAAGCAATGGGGGCATTACCCTGGCCGGTGTGACTGAGTCTGATGTCAATAGCTTGAATGAAATGGCTACCTGTTTGGAAACAGGATCTCTCTGTCGTGCAACAGGAAGCACCAACATGAATTCAAGCTCCAGGTCAGTCTCTTGTGTACCCTCTTGTGAGGATCATGGAGTGGAGGCGGTGTGGTAATTGCTAGGGCGTTGCTAATGATCTGGTTTTTGGTTTCTGTTGTTGTCCTGTTCAGTCGATCACATGCAATCTTCACCATAACAGTAGAGCAGCGGCGCAAATGGGATATGGCTCCAACAAGCAGTGCTCTAATGGAGGACTGTGGAGAGGATTATCTGTGTGCAAAGCTCCACCTTGTTGATCTTGCTGGCTCAGAACGGGCAAAAAGAACAGGGGCTGATGGGCTCCGTTTCAAAGAAGGTTTGAGCTTGAAAGTACATTTATTTCTTCTCTTCCAATTCTCCGTCTCAATTCCATATTGATTGCTTCCAGGAGGTTGTTCCCATCTCAACTAAATCCATTTACCTTCTCTGCTTTTCTTGCAGGCATTCACATTAACAAGGGATTGCTAGCCCTTGGAAATGTGATCAGTGCTTTGGGTGATGACAAGAAGCGCAAAGAGGGGGGGCATGTTCCGTACAGAGACAGTAAACTGACTCGACTTTTGCAGGTGAGTCAAGCTTTGGGAATAATTGTTTCCCATGCTCTCTGTCAGGCTTGATTTCAGCTAGGAATTCCCAGATTAGACTTCTCCCATAGAACTCAAACACAGGCACTTCGACCTGGGCTATTAATCTACTTTGACTTGCAAGGCAGATAATGGAGTTATTGTAGGTATTCATGTGGCAATTGTAAATCCTTGCAGGATTCTTTGGGTGGTAACAGCAGAACAGTTATGATTGGTGAGTACTTTTTCCAGATTCTATTATTCATGTACTGTCTGTGTGTAATCCTGCTACATACCAGTGACGATTTCAATTTGTTCAAGCAGGACCCATTGTGACTATATTGTCTGAAAGTCTACTAAATTTTCTTCAATGGGCCATGTAGCTTGTGTGAGTCCAGCAGATTCAAATGCTGAAGAGACGCTGAATACTCTCAAGTATGCCAATCGTGCTCGCAACATCCAGAACAAACCCACAGTATGTATTTTCAACCAAGAGTGACAATGCTTTCTTCTGGCTGCATGGTGTGAATTGGAGTTTTGGTTTTTCATTTGTCATGTGCTGAAGGGAACTTTCTGGTATGAATGTTTCAATAGTTCCATATCATGACCCTAAAGTTGGTTTTCTCCTGTAATCTGCGAATTAATTTGCATCGTCTGAAGTCTTTGCCTATTTCTATTGTCATGGTTCTTCTAAGTTGGACTGCAAAGATGAATTTCCCTGAGCCGTGTATTGCAGGTCAACCGGGATCCAATGGCTGCTGAGATGCAGCACATTCGACAGCAACTGGAGATTGCACAGGCAGAGCTTATGTGTGCACGTGCAGGAGGTCCATCTTCTGCAGATATACAGGTGCAGAGTTAGTGATATCACCAATAATATTCTTGTAGTAGGAAGTTGAGCTAGTCAATCAACAGATTGTGTACTTTGAACTTCTGATTTAGTTGCTGGCAGTCCAGAAACTCTCTTCTGAGATGCAGAAGCTGGTGTGTGTTCCTCAAATACTGCTGAACTAGGAATTGTCTCCTTTTGGAAGATTTTATCAAACCTGTGGAGTTGAATGCAGCTGCTTTCTGAAAGTGTGCAGATGCTCAAACAGAAGGTTGTCTGGTTGGAGGCTAGCAATATAGACCTTCACAGACAGCTGGAGGATTCTCGCATCCAGCTCGACAAAGTGACACAGAAGGTGGTGGATTCACAGGTATTTTACATGAGAATCTTGGGACAGTGGTCAAGAGGCTTTAAGGGGATAAAATTTCTAAGTATCTGAATAGGTGTCAATTCTTGGTTGTTTGTGTGTAGGTTAACAGAGACAAGCTCCAGCTCAAACTTGACCAGCTGCGAGCTGGGAAGACTTTCGATGAAGTAGATGGAGAGGATGAAGTAAAGGTGGCCCTTCGACAACCTAAGAGCCTTTATCAAGGCTTTATCTGTCCTAGAGGCTATAATGCTTAATCTGTCCTAGAGGCTTTATCAGGGCTTTTTGTCTGTCCTAGAGTTCTGGATTCTAAAGGCATGTAGTAGCATCCATGTTTTTTACTGAAGGATGATCCTTGTTGTGCAGACTGACAACTTGCTCAAGAATTACGTAACGAAGATACAGGAACTGGAGGTTCAGTTGCAGCAAATGCAGTCTTCAAGGGTCCAGCCAATAAATTTATCTAGGCCACTTTCTTGTCTTTCATCCCACTGTCTGGGAAACAATGGCTCAGAGGAAGAGTTTGGGGCTATTGGTGGAGCTCCATCAAGTGAGATTCCACTGTTTTCATCACAGTCAGTTTGGCAATGGATCATTTCTGAGATACTGAATTGCACATTATACAATTAACTGATATTTCTGCAGGGCCCATGATCCTGTCATTGCTCAATTTGGAGTGGGGATGAGTTGTTTTCAAGTTTAAAAATGCCATACCATCATAATTGGTGAAGTGACTGTTTGCAGGTGAAGCTTCTGGTGCAGCTGAGGCAGAGGCAGAGGCCAAGGAGTGGGAGCACACAATGTTGCAAGAAAATCTGGATAAAGAGCTGCAGGAGCTTAACAAGCGTCTTGAGCAAAAGGAGGTAAGTACAACTACACCTATACTACACATCTTTCTAGCATGCTTTGTGCTAAATTTATGTACCTAAACATGAATGGAGTGATCTTGCAGGCTGAGATGAAATCATTTACCAAGCCTGAAACAGTAGTCTTGAAGCAGCATTTTGAAAGGAAACTCCTAGAACTGGAGGAGGAGAAGAAATCACTGCAGGTATTTTCTGTGCCCTTACATTACATATGGGATTTGGACTCAAGGTGGACATTCATATCTCTATAGAAGATAGTCAACCTAGAGGAGCCTCCTCTTTAGAGCAGGAACTCAATATTGGGATGTATCTGACTTGGCCACATGCTTTAAAGCTCAAAGTTGTGATATATTTGAGAGTGACCTTGATTGTGCAGGGGGAGAGAGACTCACTCATGGCCGAACTTGAGTCATTAGCGACCACAACAGATGAAAACACACAAAAGCTGCAGGAGACATACAAGAACAAGCTGAAACAGCTGGAGGCTCAGGTATGAATGATACTCTCCTGACAATAACAGCACAGTAAGAGCAGCTAACTACCATACCTGTTTAGGCATAATTTATTTCAGTTACATCACATTTATATCACCACTGTTGTTGGCCACAGATTGCAGACTTGAAAAAGAAGCAGGAGAATCAATCTCAACTTCTTCGGCAAAAGCAACGGAGTGATGAAGCTGCTAAGCGCTTGCAGGAGGAAATTCAACGTATTAAAACACATAAGGTAGCAGGCTCCCCATGGACTAGATATTTAAGGCAGCAGTTGTCAATTAAACATGTTAGCAGACAAGAAAATTTTATCTTGCTAATTAATATGCCAACCCTTGCACTAGGATGAGGTTTGAAGGGGAAGGTGTCCTAAGTTTGTTTGAGTTGTAATTGACAGGTGCAATTGCAGCAAAAGATGAAGCAAGAGTCAGAGCAGTTTCGGGCATGGAAGGGGCAGAGAGAAAAGGAGGTTCTGCAGGTTGGTGCAACTGGGTTACAATGCTCATTGAGTCCAGTGCTCCTGGCCCATGCATAATCTTTAAAGGGAGTTTAAAGCCTGTCAATGTCTGGCAGTTTGCATCCAATTATCCATTATCTTATCTCAGGCTATCCTCATACTGGGAAAACTGCTCTTGGATTTTGCATGGCAGCTTCGGAAGGAAGGCCGTCGAAATGTGTATGAGATGCACAAACTTCAGGCTCTGCATCAGCGTCAGAAAATGGTATCTCCCTCCACCCTCGCTGGAATGGGAAGTTGTGTGGTGATGGAATGGACTGAAGAGGGAATAGGAAAACTGAATGAAAGCATGAGCACATTCCATTTGAATGTAGATTAATATATATTCAGAAGATCAAATGGAAAGAGTTGCAAATTGAGTACGCGAACTCAACAGAAATTCAAATGTTATGATGCAGGTTCTGCAACGTAAGTCAGAAGAGGCTGCTGCAGCCACTCGGCGTCTCAAGGAGGTTCTAGAAGCACGGAAATCTACAAAAGAACATGCTTCCAATGGTGAGTCCTCTCTTTTTTTCTGTTTGTTGTTGTGTGGCTGAGGTTGCAGGGAAAGAATGGATCCAGTCCTGCAACACTGACCTTGTGGTTCCTCCCTTTATATGTTCAACTGGATTTGGCTTGTAGTGAAGTCATCTGCTTCTTCTAATGTATCTGTTGTAGGTACTCTTGCAGACCAGAAAATACTTTACTTCTAGAAGAGAAAAGCAGACGGCACTAATCTTGGCATGAATGAATCTTGCAGGAGTTCCGAACATCAATGGTTCTGGTGCTCAGGTACAAACCCAAAACTTCTGACCAAACATGAAAAATTACTCTTCCATTTGTTTCACAACAGCAGCATGACATAATCAGAATGTCCTTCACTGCAAAGCAAGCAGACAGGCCTTATGGGTTTTGATTTTTGTGCAGAATGAGAAAAGTTTACAGCAATGGCTGGACCAGGAGCTGGAAGTGGCTGTCCGTGTTCATGAAGTTCGCTCAGCATATGAAAAACAAATGGAAGAGTAAGCAGGAACACTCCCGCAGATTATTTTTGCAGTTCTTGAGATTCACAGGTTTTGTGAAGACCTAACAGAACTTTTTGTGGCCGCACAGACGGGCAGCTATGGCTAAGGAGGTTGCAGAGCTTAGACAAGAAGAAGAGAAGTCATCAAGTGATGTTGATGACGATGTTACATCGAGGTAAATCTTCCTGCAGATCAGTTATGTTGTGGGCTATTTGACAGATTGTTGTAATCATCACTTTGTAATTGATCCTGTAGGCACACAGCCAAGTCTGTTGCATAATGAACTATAAACCCATCAAACCATGCTGAGGTTACTGTGCAGAATGGGGACCTTTTGCCCTAAAAAACTATTAAAATGTGCAGGGCTGCGATGGATAAGGCAGCTGCCTCTACCGCAAGAACTGATCGCATAAACATGCTTGAAAGCCTATTAACGGCATCTTCCAGTACGCTCGTGGCTATGTCAGTCCAGCTTTCTGAAGCTGAGGAACGTGAGAGAACTTGCAATGGACGGGCTCGATGGCAAAACCTGCGCTCGATGGGTGATGCTAAGACCCTGTTGCACCTAATGTTCAATGTTGCTTCCCTATCCAGGTATGTAAATAATGCTGTCAGTTCTATTTCGTGTGTACTTTTGTAAGCTGGAGCTTCTGACCTTTCTTATGAATTTGTCCATTGGGGATAGGTGCTGTATCCTGACTAGACCTGGACATTTGTTACACCAGGTGTCAATTGCGAGACACCGAAGAAGAGGGCAAGGAACTGAAGGACAAGCTTGCAGAGTTGGAAGATGTCTTGAGACAAAGTGAAGCACATAGGCAGGAGCTTGACCAGGAACTTCTCAAGAAAGACCAACAAGTTGCTGCACTCCTGGATGCACAAACCAAGGTTTGTTTTCACATAGACTCTGGTCAACTGCAGTTGTGGTAGGTGCAAATTCTTGAATCTGTGTGACCATCTTAACATCAAAAATGAAAGAGAGAAACTCAGAGATCAGAGTTTTGCAATGTACTACAGGGTGTTCAGCATGGTACATAGGCTGTGTTCTTGCACAGTACCGAGTGCCTAATCAGTTGCCTAATTTTGCAAGTGTTTGCAGGCTGGTGAAGCCGGAATAAAGCGCTATATCCAGAAGATGTCTGGTCTCACGAAGCGGAGACAATCATCTGCTGACAATCCATCTGGGGACTCTGATTCTGGGGCTGATGGATACCCTTATTCACTTCGGAAGGCAAGTTTTTGTCTCTGCTGTTTTAGATCTTGTTTTAGAGAGTAGAACAAATCTGGTCACTTTTGTCTCATGAGCACCCTGCAAAATGAATCTGAAAAAGGACAGCCTTGAAGAAGAAGAAAACTGATGAAGTTTTGGGTGCCTGTACTTTTCCAGGGGTCACGGTGGACTCATCAACGTGAAAGCGACCAGGAATGGGATTCGGACTTGGAGCTTTCTGAAGGTGAGTCCGATGAGGATTGGTTGGACGTACAGAGAATGCGTGCTGCTCGCAAAATTCGGCCAGGGACAAGTGGTGCTCAAGAAGCAGCACACAAGCCATTGGTGAAGAGGAAATTAAGCGGAAGTAGTAGTGATGGTGAGGGAGCCAGCAAGAAGCCTTTGAGAGATGTGGATTCATTTGCAAGAAACCAGGCAGCCGACAACACGCAGCTCACAGAACAACAGCCAACAGCCTCCTTGAATGGCCAATGCTGTTCTTGTAGTCAAAGTTCGAGCTGCAAAACGAAGAAATGTGCATGCAAGGCTGCGGGTGCTCTTTGTGGACCTGAATGTCGATGCAAATTGGAGCGATGCGCAAACCGAGGAGGAGAATCTATGATGATGCCAGATGCAGCAGCAGTTCTGGGATCATCTCAAGGGGATGTCGCCATTGAAATCTCACCGATCTGGGAGGAAGGGGAGCATCGATCTCATGTCGGAATTCTGGATGAGGTAGAGGCAGGTGCAAGAAGGGCAGAGAGAGCTATGGTTTCTCAAGCGGCTAGTTTGCTTGAGACAGCCTGCAAAGACGTGATGAAGAATGGTGATGAGAGGCAAGGAGGCTTACAAGAGGATGAACAATTGGTACCAAGTGAAGATGGTGAAAAAGTACAAGCGCGTCGGCCACTCGCTGACGTCGGAAACATCAAGGTTCATATTTTCACTGCTGTCCTTTCCTTTCCTTTCCGTTACGTGCATTTCAAAATCTGTAACGACTGACTGGCAAAGTACATTGCAGAAAGATAGTACATTTCTTACTGGAACTGACAAGATTTTCGATGTCCTTCAGCTTTCTGGAAAGCAAGCAAAACCGAAACGAAAGCTGCAGCGGCGAGCTCTTGTGCAACTAGTTCAAGTTCCACGAGAATCAGAACCTCCATCTGATGAGAATCCTGTTGTAGTGTCAGCCTCAGCAGCTATACTTTCTTCAGCCACTGCTACTACTACTACTACCCCTTCATTAGTTCCTGCCGCTGCTCCTCTGTTTGTCTCACAGGCGCCCATCCCATTGCCTAATACCCAACAAGTGCAGCAACAACACTCAGGGTCAAATTACAATAACATCCCATCTCGAATGGTTCCCAGTAATTATCAACCACCAAAACTGGCGAGTCCTCAAGCAAGTCCATTGAGGTCACGACACAACACCCTTCTTACAGGTGGAGACTCCTTTAGGTCAAGACAAAACCCTGTTGCTGTGGCTGCTGCTAGTGGTGAAATGATGAAGCAAAATGTTGGAGTTTCAGGTGCAAGCTCGAGTCAACAACAATCTGGAGCAGGAATCAAAAAGAAGGAGAGCAGTATTCCTGGTCCAGCAACAAAGCATGAGAAAGAGAACATTCGCTCAACACTCAAGGATGCTCGACGCTAACACTAATCATCCTCATCAAGCCCCTCTTCTCAAAACCAGGTTCTTCATTGGATTTTCTAACATGTATGAAGTCCAGAAGCAATACAGACCTCGATTTTTGAGCTCCAGATCTCTGAGTTCTGGGTTCTGGGACTATAACTAAGTCCCAGATCCTGAGGGTCTACAACCCAATTTGTGACTTTTAGGGCTTTTTAGCTTTAGCTTTTCTCTATGTTGCTCATAGAGTTCTTAAGTCTCTTTCTGACAATCCTGGTGGTAGATGAGAAACATAAACACCCAAGTGAATTTCTCACTAAATTTGCTGTAGATTGCAAATCTTTGTGCAAAATTTCCATTAACCACTATTAAAGATTGAAGACCAAAAAATGCATGGCAGTTTCATGGTCTCTCATATTGATATTTCTGTACTGTCTGTTTGCTCACAAGTTCATTAGATGATGGTTCTTCGCTGTTCTCTAACAGCTCCTTGTAGTCTCTTTCTGGCCCTCTTGTTGCAGAAGAGTGAATTTTCTCACTAGATCTACCATAGTAGGTCTTTAGTGAGAACCCTAAACTCTGAATGTGATTGAAGCCCAAAATTGTTGCAGTTCTCTTTCATCATTTTTGGAACTAAAATGTTCTCAGATATGTTGCCATTGATCTTTCTGAGTGTAGCTATCAAGTATGTTCACAACATATACAAGACATATGTTTACTGCGTCTGCGAGACTTTCTAAGTTGAATTTCTTTTTTTGAACCATGGATGTTGAAGTGCAAAATTATGGCTAAAAATTCCTTAACCCCCCACAAAGTATTATTCTTGGAGGAGCATTAGGCAATCATTTCCCATTGTATTTATTAGTTCTGTTCATTTTGATAAATCTTTGTTGATCTCATTAACTTTTTATATTACTATCTCAGAAAGAAATTGCAATTTACTCTTCACTGCTCAATGAAAAATGTTCCCATTCTTAACGTTTACTATCTAACAAAGAAAATGCAAGTCATGTTTACAAGTCCCCCTCACTGTAAAGAAGAAAAATCCACCTTTTCATGTTCCTCAATGCCAGAAAGAAATAAAACTCTCATGAAACTGCAAAAAATTTCACTCTCATGAGTTAGAACGAAGTCAAAAACTGAAACTCGATTGTCAAATCCAAAGCAAGACTTCTTCCAGACAACAACTTGCAGAACCTGGGAAGAAAAGAATCACACAGAATGGAAAAACCAAAAAGCAACTTTCAAGATACAAAACACAAAGAAAAGTGAAAATATATTACATGCTTGCAAAGAAAATTGCAGTCATGATTATCATATTCTTCAATGCCAAAGAAAAGAAGTTTAGTTGATATTTCTACATCACAAAGACATTTGCAATCATTTTCATACTCAATGCCAAAGAAAAATGATTCATTTGCTATTTGCTATCTTGCAAAGAAATTGCTTGCAATCATGTTCATATTCCTCGGTGCCAAGAAAGATGTTTTGGCAATTAACACATTTGCAAGAAAGACTATGGAAGTAGGAAAAAAGCTCACAACCAGTGTGATCGAAAGCTGGGAATAAGAAAACCACATTCTGACAAAAGTGAACTAGAGTCTTTTTGTCTCTCTACTCTGGGATCTCTACCTCACCTTCATCAATTTCTTTCTGCAAGTCTTTGGGGTCTTTGCCATCAACCGTGCAGCCAACAGAAACACAGGTGCCAAGGATTTCCTTGACCGTTCCTGACAAGTTCTTTGCCATAGACCTGGGGGCCATGATTTTGGCAATCTCAGTGACATCGTCAAGAGAAATGTTGCCATTGTGCTTAATATTCTTCACCTTCTTACGATCCCTCTCAGGTTCTTTAAGAGATTTGATCACCAACGCTGCAGCACTTGGGACCACCTCAACTTTAGCCTGCCAACCCGTGCATACACATTTGCAAAAAACAAACAGAATCAGAGGATCCTTACAGATGCTGTTCAGATTGATGAAAAGGATTTCACAGCATTTGAGAATGTCCAACGACCTTGAAAAACCTTTGGAATGCATCCACATTCCTTCAAACGCTGGATGCACTCTCATCACATGAGAAGCACTCCTGACAAGCAAGTTCGCAACAAAAGTAAGTCATGGGAATTGGGAGGTTGGGAAAGGGGGAGTGTTGTTACCTGTCTGTTTTGCACTGTCAACTTAACAGTCACGCGGAGACCTTTCCAGTCTCTGGCAGTTTCCTTGGCTATATCTTCTCCTACCTTCTTAGGAGAAAGTCCCAACGGACCGATTTTGGGAGCCAGCGACGAGGCTGCACCCACCTCTCCTCCTGTCCACAATCAAATCAACGGCGCAAAAATCTGAATAAGCCCGACCTTGGACTACTTACCCTCATACAAAAAACCCTAATATACACTCATTCACTCACTCACTTCTTCCTAAAAACTTGAACTCTCTCAACTCATTGCTTCTGTATCACTGAAGAAAACCAGATAGAAAGAAAAACCCATGAAGAAAAAATCGGGAGGCAAGTGAGCAAAGAGAGATAGTAGGGAGAGAAAGAGAATGCGAGGCGCGATACATACCAGTAACTCTTACATAGACTTCCACAACTTGGGAGGGATCCAACTTGGGCGGCATCTTTGCTACTGCTGCTGCTGTTGCAGCGCCACCAGATCAAAGCTTCTATGTCAGATCTCCTCAAAGAAAGCTTCACTGGAGTGAAAGCGCAAACAATCTCAGCGCAACAAGAGAGGAAAAAGGAAGCGCCGACGCGCCTCTTGTGCTCCGTGTCTCTCTCTCTCTCTCTCTCCCCCCTTTGATTTAGGGTTTTCCCAGTTCTCATCCCGGTTATCAATCACGTTCCCATGATAAGTTCCCGGCAGGTTACCGTTCGAACAGAACCTTCAAGGAAGCACGACAGCAACAGTTCGGTTTTTCTTTTCATATTGTGATGGAGCTGAACTGGCGATCATCCATAATATAGTTTAGCCAAATTTGGCTATGAACAGGATATGGATGTAAACAAGTTTAAGATTCCTTCACATTTTTTGGCTACATGACATTTTTTAACTCATGAGGACCAGGGTGTTATACCTTGAGTAAAGCATTGGCATAATTATATTTACAAAAATAAATAATATGAAAAATATAGGGTAAAAAGAGTTGGATATCAATATCCTATCAAGCCTTTTTTTTTTTTCAATTTATTTTTAAAATTAGATATTTATGGTTTTTTATGCACAAGTAATTTTTGGAACTATGAGATACATATATATATATGAGATATATATATATATGAGATACATACAGATTAAATTAAATGTCTAATTGCATGTGATGTACATCCCAATTATGGTAGAAGTAACATTTGCATGGGATGATGATCTTCTGCATGCAATGTTCATGATAACCTTCACTTTGTAATTTTATGATGTAAACATAAGAACCATCCCTTCATAGCCTTGGGATCTATGTATGTTTAGGTGCATGATAACATTCATTTTGGACTTCATGATGGGTAAAGCTCACTTGGCGAGGGACCGTCCCAAACCACCTCATCTTTTGACCCCTTAATTTGTGAATACCCTCATATTGGGGCTTTATCTTACTTGTAGTAAAGATATTTACCAAAGAAATAAACAACCTTGAACTCTAGCTGACACTTTTGTTCTCCAAACCATGAGCTCTCCTTTAAGCTCTTCTTTTTGGTTGGGATCAATTGGTTTTCTCTCCAAAATGATGATGTGTGTTAGTAAGTTGAATCACAATTTGATTTGTCTTGGTCCTAGACCTCTGTCTAAAGGCTTTGGAACCAATTTAAAGTTCTTGACCAATAGGAATGCTCAATTTCATTAGAGCCTGCTCCTTGAACCCTTGTCTAAAATGGGCCTTAGAGAAATTTCTTAGAGGCATTTCATTTCATGTAGGTGACTATTGCTCATAGGAAATGAGAGGGATCTTATGCCTATTCCTCAACGATGGAAGCGATATTGCCCTTACTTAGAGGCATAAATCCCTCTCACTTTAAGGAGTAGGTGTAAGAACCCTTGTGTGCCCCGTACTTTAGGTTCTTGATAAACTTCGCTTCATGTTTTAGGAATTTTAGAAGGGGTAAAATCTCATGATGAGGTGACGTTCCCAAAGCAATAAGCCAACACAATAGGGTAACCTACCCTATCACTAAACATTACCCATGACCAAACACTCAAATTGTTCACTACTTGGGGAGTAAGCAAATAAGAATAGCCGTGTGGTTCTTCATAGAACGCCCTAGTTGAGTTTGGCCTTGAATTTACATGTTTCACCTTACAACATTAGCCCTTGTATATGTATATTCTTGGTATGTTCCTAATTTTGTGTTAAGTTCCATTGCGAAATCAATACAATATTATCTCGTGATTTGCATGCTAAGTAGTCATGTTAATGACTATTTTCCTCTCTATCAAATGGCTAATGAAATTTTTAATGTCTTTTCGACACCTATTACAACATGCAAGTGACTCTCCTAAAATCCATCTCTTGAAAGAATCATAGTTTACATTTAAGAGGAACAAAACATGTTTGTTGCTTACATTCCACGCACTTTGCATCATCCCCTTTGAAGTATGCTACTAATACCATAGTACTTGGGCAACTTCAACACATAATCTATTGAATAACTAATTAATTAATTAATAAAACTAAACTTTTATTTCAACAAATAAAGTATTCTTGAAGATTCTATTTTTTCCTTCCTAAAAAAACTTTGTTCTTTGGAAATCTTTGGGTGGAAAAAATTCAACATTTTTGAAAATAATATAATTAGTGTTGGTAATATGGTATATGCCTAAATAATGAGTTGATAACACATAGGTATTTTAAGACATTTTCAACTTAAGTGCTTGAAATTATCACATGGGAAACTCAATCCCATTAAAGGAATTCCAAAGTGAACTTGGAACTTGCTAGACCTTGGAATATTGAAGAAACCTTAGAATGTTATTGGCATTGTCTTGAACATATAATAATATAAGGAAAAGATTAATTGGAAGACGATAATTTTTAGATACAAAATTCCTTGTTAATTCATGATTTTTATTTTTTTTTAAAAGTGCTTAAAACAAATGCTTCACATTTTCTTTCATCATAAGTTTCAAATAACTGAAGGAGCAACAAAGCTTTTAAAGACAAATTTTTGTTAAGCCATTTTTGAAGGATCACTTTGACCACCAAATGAAAGACAAGGTCTTGAATTCAATTCAAAATGAGATACAAATTAGTTAGTTAAGAATTAGTAGGTAGTTAGTAGGTTGATAATTAGTGGTTAGTTGATAGTTAGTAAGTTAGTTAAATAATTAATTTGTAATTAGTAGGTAGTTAGATAATTAGTTAATAGTTAATAGCTAGTTAGATAATTAGTTAGTAGTTAGTAGCTAGTTAGGGTTAAGTTAGAGGTTAGCTGGTTAACGAGAAGGGGGAAGAGGGTTAAGTTAAGTTGGTAGCTAGTTAGGGTTAACTAGTTAGTGAGAAGGGGGAAAGGGGCATGTGAAGGCAGCGGGGTGACCTTTCGTTGCGGACGGTTGGCCGTTGGCGTCTTGTGCGCGACGAGAGAGAATGTTCGCAAGGGGAGAGAGGCAATCAATCGTGCAGTAACAAGGAGCGAGCCAGCGGCGGAGAGTTTGCAGATCGCCGGTTGAAGAAGAAAGCCTTGGCGGCGCAGCAGAGCAGAGGAGGAGGATGACGCGAGAAAAGAATAATAGCATTCTCCAGGAGATACTGACGCCGGAACATAGCATTAATTTAGTGCAGGAACAGCAGCAGCAGCAGTTGGAACGGTGGTCGATCGTGAAAGAGGAGGAGGAACTATCTAACTTTCCATCAGGTTGAAAAGCAAAGAAAATTGATGTGAACTCGCGAGACAAACGTTGAGAGGAGCAAAAGTTCTAGCCGCTCTAGGCCAGAGAGAAAGCAAATTAAAAATATTAAAGAAAAAAAACAGAGCAAAACGGTGGTAGTAGAGGAGCACCAAGAGCCTTTCACAGATCAGTAAAAGTAGAAGAAGAAGAAGGAGGAGGAGGAGGAGGAAAAGACGGAACAGGAATAGACGACACATTCAAGTACATCTAAATCCGTGACACTTGAGAAGAAGCTGGATGCGAGGCAAGGGAAGAATAGGCGGGAAGGCCAGGAGTGATGTTTCAAGCGGCAATGACACCCCGCCACCATCATCATCATCATCAAAGTCGGGGGAGTCAAATGTATCGAAGACGGCCACGTTCTTCCTCTGCGTGGCGGCCATCTATGCTTCCTACATCTCACAGGGATTGCTTCAAGAGAACATGTCAGTAGTGCTTCCCCCCCTCTATTATGCAGTTCTTAAATTAGTGGAAATTTCTTTCCATCATTTTCCTCCTGTCTGCAATAGGCTGTCTGTATCACAGGAGCACACAGATCTGACAGCCAAAATGGAAAGCACTAAAAAGTAGAGGCAGAAATCCTTGGAAACAAGCTCAGAAACAGAGAGGTCTACTAAAGAGTTTCATGCCATTTATACATTTTGGATCAATGATGATCAGGTCAAGAGTACTTCAAGATCAAGATCTTCATCTCTTGGTGAATTTCATGAAGAGGAAGGCCAATTGTTTAATAGGATCTAAGAGAAGGCAGGGTTCCAACATTTTCCCTTGAATTGCTCCTCATGAAAGCCATGCTTCTATGCCATGGCAAAACTAATTTTGAGCTTCTTTGTACATGTATGTATGTGGTACAGATCCACCAAAAAGTATGGGAAGGGTGAGCAAAGATTTCAATACCTCGCTTTCCTGAACCTGATGCAATGTGCAGTGTGCTTCCTTTGGTCTTTCACCAGTAAGAAAGCAATCTAGGGGAAGTTACTCTTTGTATATTTTATCAAACATGTGAATTAATGGGGGTATTTTTGGGCATGCTATGAAACAATAAAATATTAAATGAATATTTTATTAACATTAAAAATATTAAAAATATACATTCTCATTATCCAATTCTAAGCACCATGTTTATATTTAAGTAAATTATAAACTTCTTTTTTTCAATTAGTTGCACCCTATATTTTTTAGCACACCATTTGAAAAAAAATGGAAATACAGCTTCCCCAATTAAGAAAGCTATCTATCATCAACTAGGTATATATTGCTTGCAATTTTCCTCTCCATAATCACACACATATATTCAACACACTTTTGTGAAATGTCTTCACAGATACAGAATTGTATAGTGGACCAAAAGAAAACTTGTAGTCCTGACAATTCAAGTTTGTGTTTCTGATACAACATTTGACCTGTCATATGTTCATTGTCTGCTTCATCATCGTGTTTTGGCTTGCAATTCAGTGCTCCGGATATGGCCAGGACAGCATGGGTCAAACCCACCTCCTCTGAAAGCTTACTGTGCTCCCAGTGTATCCAACACCATAGGACCTGCTTGTGGTATTCTTGCCTTGAGATACATCAGCTATCCTGCACAGGTGTGGAAATTCTCCCCAACCTGCCAGCTTCTTCCATTGCTGCATCAAGCTGTGACTTCCTTGTTCTTTAAAATCATTGTAGACTCCAAGGTTCATGGGTAGTGTCATCAAGGCAAAGAGCTTGCCACTTTAGTAGCCCCTTACTGATGCTACAGATTGTGACTTATTGTTTCCCATCTCTTATTCAGATTGGGTTGTTACAGACTCTGAGAATGTCCTGACAGGCTACTGGGATATTAGTAGCCTCACCAATGGGATTACCTATTATGTAATTTTTTTGTTCCATTGTGTTGTGAATCATATGCTGCTTGTCTCCTTGTGATGAACAGGTTCTGGCCAAATCCTCCAAGATGGTTCCAGGTATTGTGGTTTCCTTCATCATTTTATAGACAACCGCAACAAGTTGAAAAGATTCTGCAAATTTGAAAACTGCTTTCTTCTACTAATTCAAACTCTTCCAGGCCAATGCAATTTGACTATACTTGTACTTCTATTATGAAGATTCCAATGGAAGGACCAAAGAACAAAATGCTGAATTTGGGAGACATGGAAGGTACCTGATGATCCTTTGGGAGTGGGGAGGATGACAGTAATGGTGATGGGAGCGATTGTGTATGGTGTGCATTACACTCTGCAGGAGTATCTGTGCACATTCTTGGTAGCAGGTGGTGTATCTGTTTTTGCTCTCAACAAAGTAAGTGCCTGACCAGTCCTTCCTTCACTTCCAATATCTGTAACATCCAGGCATTTCAAAACCACCACCCAAATTAGCATGGTGTGATAAATGGATGGTTTTCTCCTTGGGACGCAGAGCTCATCAAGTCCAAGCAGAGTTGCAATCCCCAATGCCTCCCTTGGTTATAGTCTGTGCTTAATCAACCTTGCCTGTGATGGATTCACTAATGCCAGTCAAGATTCCCTTACTGCGAGGTCCTCTCTGTCCTTCTGTCTCTCTCTCATTCTTACACACAGGAGCATGCTTACTTCATGCTTTATTGTGCCCTTGGACCTCATGAAGGAAGCTAATTATTGTCTTTGTTGCTATGGAGGTAACAGGTACCCAGGTGTCAATGCATGGCACATCATGATGGGCATGAACTTCTGGGGCACATTGTACATGTCTCTCTTCCTTTTTTTGGTGCCTGGTGCAGGTGGTTATCCAGCCTTGAGCTTTTGTGTATCTAACCCTGATGTCAGCTGGGACATTTTCTGGTTTTGCATATGTGGGGCAGTTGGCCAAAACTTCATCTTCCTAACCATCAGCCACTTTGGAGCTTTGACAAACACAACTGTAACCACAACACGTAAGTTTATGAGCATTCTTATGTCCTCAATCTGGAACAAAAACCGTCTCTCCATGCAGCAATGGGGTGGAGTGTGTATGGTCTTTGGTGGTCTCTCTTTCCAGATCTGGCTTGCATACCAGAAGAAACGTCAGAAGGCTGCAAAGCAAATAAGGGCTCCAGTTCAGACTCGAGCTATTGACAAAGCACGCAGTCACGGTCCAACTTCTCCTAGAGCACGCAGTCCAATTAGTCAAAGGGGACGTAGTTCAAACAGCTATAAAGGACAAAACCGGAACTATTAACAATATACTCAAGAGTTCATTTTCAATCTGTTTTCCATATTTGCAGCAAAGTGGGGTTTTACGAACTCTTGATGGGGTTCAGGAGCACTCAAAAGTTTTTCCAAAATACAGGTAAAGACTAAAATACCCCTATACTTTGATGAGCTCATGTACTTTGATGATGACGAGAGAAGAATTACATCCGGGGATTACCCCAAAGCAGTGTACACAATAGCTAGAAATCTCTGAACAATAATAGGACATATAACATACATGATGAGATTCTGCTTTTGAAGAAGTCTTTGGATAGATAGCACACTGTCCCATTGAGAGTTTTTCTTTGCAACCTTCTAAAATTATTTTCTGCTTCTTCTCTGTTGCATTGAATCGGTGAGCTCTGCACATCAAGGTAACTGAGTCAAGGAGCACATGAATTCAGGTAAGGAGGAAGCACTGACTTACCGCACTTCATTCTTACAATGTGATGCTTTACATTGTGTGATATTTTGTGAACCCTTTTCATGCAAATGGGTTCTTGATTCTGGTGAGAAAAATTCTTTGCATCTTTTGCTCCTACGTAGCTAGTTAGAAGAGGCGGCAATATGCAAACTTTTCTTCCTACAAGTAGTTAAATTAGAGTAGAATCCAGATAGAACAATTTACTTGATCAAATGAAGATAGAACTTGAACCAACATTAGTGAGTACATATGTATAGGTGTACTTTATATTGTGGTGGCTAAACCAAGGTTTCTCTTGAGTTTTGGTTGCATTTTCCTAAAGCAATGGGAAGATTTGATCATGATGTTCACTGGCACTCTTTGGATGTTTGTGGCATTCTTTGAATTGGACTTGAGTTGTAGTTTTGCCTTCTCAATTTCAATTCTTAAATTTTCCTTGTTTTACTGGCTTATGTGATATTTATCTTATGAATCCATTTAACTATATGAAGGATATGTTCTTCCGGGTTCTTTTCTCTGACTAAATCATTTTGTTTTCTTGTCTTTAGATTTGATGTTCATCGATATCTGACAACTCACAAACGAAATACAAGCCCCTTAAATTACCAAAAGTTTCCACAACTAGATCCGAAGTAATTTGAATTCTTGTGGTAGAGATTGTTTGTTTCTGTTTGAAGTTTCACAAACAATTCCCATATGATTGCATCCAAGTTGGAGGTAGTGAAGTTTGTGCCCAATGACTCAGATTTGCACAAAGGAGCCAAAGCCATTTGTGAGAGCATGCTCATGTGAATCTTGACCTCCGTGGGCAATTTCACTTTTTGAAATGGGTTTAGGGTTTAGGGTTTATTACTCTTGGTTGATTACACTGAAAGTTTTTATGAATTCATTCACATACAGCATCCATGAGGCCAGCTAACTCAAATGTAACAATAAGTCTATTGGTCATCTAATTGCCTTGATTTCTTTGTTTTCACAAAATATGTATTAGGTGTGTTTCACACACTAGCTCACATATTAGCTTATGTACTATAAGCTCTAAATATTCAAAACCACCTTAGTGCACCCCTACTCATCAAGGGCTTTCCAACAATAACAGGAGCATAGTGCAGAGCACTGAGGTTTGCAAGATCTCAACATGACAAACAATCAAAACAAACAAACTACCTTGATCAATAGACGCTCTTATTTCTACTATGACATGTTCAAGAAAGAACAAAAACATCACATTTTTGAAGTGTTGTATTTTCAATTATAAAATGCAAGGGCTTAGTGTCACATTATGGAATAATTCAAATAAAGATGAATAGCATACCAAGCCTCCACTGTATTCTTGAAAATTCGATCACGCTGTAAATGACATTCCTTTCTCTCTTTCCCAACACTGTGATAGCCCAGGACAAATTTATTGCATTTCAGGTTAACAAAAAGCATAAAACCAAAGAAAATGTAGCTCCACTCTCATTACACTAAAGTGATTTTGCGTATGCTGGCTTCTGAACTGGCTTCTGAACGGCACTAATGAACAAAACTGCCAGCAAACTGGATGCCTGACCTGACATCTGACACAAGCCAGGCCCACACAACTCAAATCCGGATGGATAGAACAGTGCAAAACTTGGTGCACAACGAAGAAAGTTCCCAAATGCTCAAGCACAATAGGTATCTAGTAGTGATAAGTAAGCTGAAGTTCAAATCCTAGAAACTGCTCAAAACCCTAGAACCCCAAGGGATCTCAACAGGACCTTTTGACCACCACCTAAACATTGAAGTCTCACTTTCTTAAACTTCATGAAGTTCACATTCCAGGATTGACAAGGGTGAGATTGCCCTCAAGACTTCAAACTAGCAGTTGCTCGAACTCCTAATGCTTCCAGCAAAATCTCTCCCATTTGACAGCAACCCACCAGCATCTGCACAACACAACCAGCAAAAAACATGCAAAAAAATATAACCCAGGGATGGCAAAACTCTTCTATTTTGCAGCAATAACTCTTAACTCATAGTCAACAGGAACTTGGAGAGAGAAAAGACTCTTGTAAGAACTCCTGGCCCACTCAAGAGTAACATCTACTGATGCTTTGAAGCTGTGTCTATGAGGCAATGTAGTGTATCTGCATATGCGAAGGATGGGATTTAAGTGCATACCTTCCCGTCTGACATGATATCACCAGTGCGATAACCTCTATGCAGGGCATCCATGACTGCAGCTTCAATGTGGTCAGCAGCAGTTGCCTCCCCAAGTCCAAACCGTAATAGCATTGCTACACTTAGCACTTGTGCCAAAGGATTTGCCTTATCCTACAAACCAGTGCATCAACAGCATGATTTCATTTTGGCTTGCCCCTGTACTAGCAAAGCATCTAAGCCCATGGCATATATAGGCCTACATAAAGCATGGTGACCACCATAACTTCCCACTCACTTCCCTGGCTGCCATAGCAGCAGACATGAAATACTGAGTTTCTATCACAAGTCTGGAAGCAATGGGAACACTACTCATGATTATGGCTAAAACACTTAGCATAAACAGAACAAAACCATGAACATTCTCTAAGAAAAAAAGGAATTGCACAAAAGAAACAAAAGAAAGAGGGAGAAGAAACAGAAGAAGCTGAGAAATATTTAGGAGAAAAGATCTTTGTAAACTCAACACAAGGTGCAGGCTTGAATACTAATGTGCAGGCCATCCTACATTCTGGCAACACAGGAAAACAAAACCCAAATAATGACTACACACATTTTTGCAGCTGTGTTTTGCGAAGACTGGAGTTGATCAGCAATAGAAGTCTGTTCCAGTAATCAAAAAGCCTCTCCTGTACTCCAAAATCAAAAACCTGGCACATAGTTTCTTTCTGGCTTTCCAACACAACTGATCACCCAAGGATGATACATGTGGCAATCAAGATACAACAGTATCTCTAAAAAGGGTTCAAAGTCTAACCTGACCAGCAATGTCTGGAGCAGAACCATGAATTGGCTCATAAAGTCCTGGACCCTGCCATCATCAACAATTTCATACCAATCAAGCATTTCAAGCCAGAATCTGAGATCCGAGAAATGGGATCAAACAATCACAGGCTTACACCATATTACAGATTGGGTTTATATAAAGAAAACCTCATAGGGATTGCTGAGAACACATATATCCAGTTTCCACCAAGACTTACAGATGCACTGATGCTGGCTGATGGGAGCATTCCAATGCTGCCTGTTATCATAGAAGCTTCATCGGACAAAATATCTCCAAAAAGGTTGCTTGTAACTATTGTGTCAAACTGCAAAAACAGTTCAATTGAAAGAGATAATGATAAATAGGCATTCCAAAATGGAGTAAGATTTTCTCCTCAAACAAACCCTGCGACCTCTACTATTCAATCTTGCTCTTTGAAGTATCAATTCTGAACTGAATCAGTTCACAGCACCATATGATCAAGCAGTCTAATTAAGTGGGTACTTTGCTGTGCAACAAGACATGAACCAATCATCTTGATTGAGATACAGATTGGAAACCACAAGGTGGTTCAATGTGGTTCATGGAAACAGAGAATTCACCTGTTTGGGGTTGCGAATGAGCTGCATGGCTGCATTATCTACATACATGTGTGTTAAGTTCACATCTGGATACTCAGCACCTATCGCCATGACCCGCTCTCGCCATAGTTGTGACACCTGCAGCCAAGTAACAAGCATTGAGTGTATCCTGTAGGCAGACACACTCTTGGAACAAGATTGTGATCTTTCTCACAGCACTCCTTTTGTGGAACTCAAAGGTAACACATTCAGCCATGCTTAGTCTTTTGCGATTTGGAGAAACATACCAGCAATGTTTACTAGTTATTACCTCAAGGACATTAGCTTTGTCCACAGAGCATAGCCGGCGTTGTCTTTTCTGAGCCATCTCAAAAGCGACTCTGGCAATGCGGTCAACCTGTCAAATACCCAAGAAAACACACTAAAACTTCAAATAGCATATAAAAAATTGAACCCTTGAATTCAGAACTTCTATTCAACTCTATGTTACCAGCTCAAATGACAGCTTCAACTGGAAACATACAGATGGTCTTGAGGGGAATCGCTTGGTACAAAATTATCTGCCTTACCTCTTCAGCAGAATATATATCAGTGTTGAAGCCTGTACGATCCCCATTGATGGTTGTTCCAAATCCCCTGGGTGTTCCAAAATAGATCCCTGCCAAAGGAAAAACTAAGTTAACCTTGTAACTAAACCCTTGTCAATAAACATTTACTATCAAGCATAAATAAGAAGATCATGAAAATCTTGCTCTTGGTACAATACCATGAAATTTGATACACACAGGCTAGGTTAACAAAACAGTAGCTTATGAAATGAATTTGGTCTATGCCAAAATTTGCATACAGGCAGGCTTGGGAATGTGAGTCATGATAGACATTGAGATCTTTGTTGAAGGTAAAGAAGGTCCAACCCCCAATGAGTTCACGGACAACCATGATGTCGACTGAGTTAGCAATTTCATTCTTGAGTGGTGATGCATCCACTAACTGCTCATGCAAAAATATCAAACACTCAGTCCCTCAGACTTAAGAACCAAACTTTTCAAAAGATTACGAGAGGTTTTTTAAAAAGTGAACAAACAGAGTGTTAAAAAATGGAGAGCTGGACCTGAGGAAACACAGTTGCAGGCCGGAAGTTTGCAAACACACCCAAGCCTGCTCGGAGCTTCAGTAGACCTGTCTCTGGTTTTAATTCACGAGGATTCTTGTCCCATTTATACCTGTAATTGTAATTTCCATCAGCAAAAGATTCTGCAGTATGCTACTATCCAACTGATCACTGGACCAAACCCACTGCACAAGACCAATATGATGACAAAAAAACAAAACCTGACTCACTGAACAGTCAATATGTTAAGGCTAAAACAACACATCCTATTTTTCTCTTAACACTGTGAAACACATTCTGGCAAAAAAAAAGTTGAGCGGGGGAACATGCATTCAACCCTAACCCTAAACCCTCTGCTCTAAAATCCCTGACCTTTTACAAAAAAGACAATGGATAAGAAGAGAGAGAGGAAGATTGCAGCAATAGAGAGTCCCTCAAATTCTACCCGCCTATAGCTGCAAGGAGCACAGAGTCGGATTCCTTGCATGATTTGAGAGTATCCTCTGGTAGCGGATCCCCCACAGCATCAATTGCTGCTCCACCTACTAGCTTTTCCGTGAACTCAAATTGGATACCTGTAAAAACCAAAGGAGAGGTTTAGGGTTTAAGGCTCAGCACTAATGAGAAGTCAAACAAATTCTTCAGCAGAACCAGCTCTCCAATTATTACATCACCACTTCAAACCCTAAAACCAAAATAGGGGTTTAGGGTTTAAAGTTGTTGAGCAGAATCAGCTCTCCAACTGCATCATCCCTTCAAACCCTAAAACTAAAAGCCGGGTTTAGGTTTAAGGTTCTTCAGCAGAATCTGTCCTCTCTCCAAGTCCTTTCACCACTGAAACGCTACTGCAGGCTACTACATAATCATGGGTGAGGAAAAAGCTGCTAAAGAAGAACTGAGCTGAGCTGCCCGACATGATGAGAAATCTTCTTCATCATCCTTTACCTTCTAGCGTTCCAACAGCTTTGAGCACATCTACTGCGACTCGCATAATTTCAGGCCCGATTCCATCTCCAGGAAGCAATGTGATATTATATCTCCTACTATTCTTCACCTTCGTAGCTCCGGATCCCGAGGACGCCTTGACCACAAGCTTTCGCCTACTACTGCCTGTTGTTGAGGCCACAAAAACTCCAGGAGCCCTAATAATTCCATGCCACAAAGACGAGGAAAACTTGCAGCAGGAGGAGAAGGTGGTAATAGTGGTAGTAGTTGTTGTTGGTGTTGTCCGACTACTTAGTGCCAGACCCTCCTGCAGTAGTACCGCCATTCTTCTCCTCCCTCTTTGCTTTCTCAAAATGCTCAACTATATGAACTTTTACTACTAAGGAAAGGGATTAAAAGAAGACAGAAAATTGATACAATAAACCTCAAAAACAATCTTCTTCTTCTTCTTCTTCTTCTTCTTCTTCCTCCTCCTCCTCCTCCTCCTGCAGCTCCTCCTCACAAGGTAGTCTTCGCCTTCGCTTCTTCCCTTTCTCGACGGGCGCTCTTGCCCCTGTCTCTCTCGCAACCGGATCAACTGGATGTCGTCAGAACGAATGAATAAGTGATGGATGAATGTATGGATGAATCATAGGTGTCTTTCATCCAAAACACATTTTTCAAAAAAAATTGAGGTGCAATTTGTAATTTAATTCAGATTACTTTTACAACTTATAAGCAAGTTTATATTAGGGTTTATGGTGCTCATATATATATTTATTTATATAATATTCTTGGTTTTGTTCGCTTGCGATGGTGTTTGGTTGTCTTTTTCATCCATTTGTCTCATTATTTGTTGCCATTCGTCCCATTATTTGTCCCCTCATCTAAGATAAAAAATATAAAAGATAAAAGTTTCTAAAAAAAATTAAAACATGAACCAAGTTTAAAGAAACCAAAGGACTTCACAGTGCCCAAAGGTCACGGGTACCCACTAATATATATATATGTATACTAGTGTGGCCTGTGCCATTGGCCCAAGTGTGAACTTGTTATAATGTAGGGTGGACACAACATATGGCATTATTTTGGCAAAGGTATACTTATATATCCCATTGCAAGATCTTTCCAACAACACCAAAGGCACATTCCAATTTGTCCAAAATTTTCAGCTACGATTTAATTTAATTTAATTTAATTTTCAGTGAAGAAATCATTCAATATTCAAGAACTTTTTGCACTGCCAGTTCAAACTGCCATGGAACCAAAGCCCATCATCATCGAGAGCTTTCCAAAGACATCAAGAACATGATCTGAAAACTCTTGTGATCTGAAACATCCCGATTTGGTGGATCTCAGAACTACAAAACAAACTACCTTCCTTCATATATATATATATATGTATATATTGATAGAACCCTAATCTACAATACAAGCGATACTTGAAGTATTTAATCAAGTGAGGAGTTCAAACAATGGAGCAAATATGATGAGCCTTTTTGCAACCAAATTACATGTCAAGTACCATGACCTCAACATGCAATCTGCATGGAAATATATGGTGTCATGACCAATTTTTACTTGTGTCTAATAACCAACCCCCCACTAACCGCATCACCCCTTGAGCACCTCAGAAAACCAACCATGGAAGAAGAAGTTCTCAAAGAGAATTAATTGTTGGTGGTGGGTTAGCTCTTTAAACCAGTCTGCTCCTCAGAAAGAAAAGGATTTAAAACAAGAAAACCCAAAAAAAAAAAGAACCTAGGGCTTTTTTAAGTCTTCCTAATGAACAAAATTCCCCAGTAACAAGTTGAAATTTTCCAATTCGTTTGAACCTAGTTTGCAACAGAAAATGTCACTAAGAAAGATTTTCAATAAGTGTATTTTTGAGATGATCTCTTGTCGGGTCTTGCCCATTGTTTTTGTATAATGATGATCCATTGTTTTGCTTGCAGTACTCTCCAATCCTTCGTCCCCATTGTTTCTGTCCACTCTTGTTCAAACTCCTTTGGCAAAGCTTAAAGAGCTTGTTGGCCTGATAAAATATACATAATTGCAACAACCACTGCAATCCAAAACCATGGCTGTTGTTCAATTTGATTTCCAGTGCCAGTAGTTATGCTGCCATCACCACCACCACCACCACCACCACCGGTGGTGGTGCTGCTGTTGCCGTTGGAAGTACTATTCAAATTGCCACCACCCGTGCTTGTTGTGTTCCCACTCCCAGTGCTTGAATTCCCAGAGCTGCTGCCCAGCAAACCAAAGTCAGCAACTCCAGCAAGTTATTCTCCCACCAATCCTTACCAAGTGCCTCCTAAAGATACTACAAGCAATCAGAAGCCGAAGCACCCATTCAACCTACAAACATCATGTAATGATCATAATCACTGTACTGATCTCTACATATTGCACAGCTATGGAGGTCCACCTAACCATCATCACAACATCTAGAGTGGACACGTCTCCTGCACACATTTCATGCTTCCACAAAACCACTAATGATTAGAACTTGAGCATCTCCAGCAGTGCTCTTAGTCTGTGACCCTGCAAAAAATATTTCTCACATCCAAGTTTTAGTTATTTATTTATTTCCAAACCCACCGATAAAACTAAAACTGGGACTGCAAATAGGTGGGAGACTACTAAGAGCAACCCAGGAGGACCAATCAAACCATCTAGCCAATCAGAAACAGGGAGCAGGCGATCAATTTGATTTGACTCTTCCAGGGCTCCTTGAGGGCCCTGCAAGATGTGCAATTTTTCCAGGGTCACAGCAGTCTTCTTCGAGTGGATCCACTGGGTATATATATATGACTGCTGCACCTCATCCAAGATTTTCAGTGCGAGGAAAGGCCACACATACTGAGCAACAATGGAGATGCTCTTAGAGAAGATGTGAAATCAAGGATTCAAGCACCACATCAAATCTGTTTGCATCAAATCAGAGAAAGAGAAAGAGGGTTTACTAACCTTGTAATTCCAGTATACACGCATCCAGTTGTACCTACATCCAGAGTAGGTACCAGTTAACATTCAATTTTTTAAAAAATGCTTGAATGTAGTAGTACCCTTAGAAAAGATCCCTGATTGCTACACAAAAAAAGCACATACGTGATGAATCTCTCTAAGTACTACACCATGTGTGGTTGGTTATCTTGCAGGCCTTTTGAAACTAACAAACACTGGTCCATCTCTAACACTAATACTTATCATCTCTCGTACACTTCTATCAGAAACGCTTTCTTCAAAAGAATGACCAGTCCTGTTGCTAATTTGCACAAAAATATATACCAGTGTTGGTCTAGTGCATATAGGCCCAGCACAATGGTATCAACACTGGTAGCAAGGGGCCCTATCTGGCTGGTATGACTTTGAGGCAATATCAGCTTTGTGCTGGTGCCTGGCAGCCTTGTCGGGAACTGAGGTAATACCAACCTTGTCCCAATTTTACACCAGTTTCAACATCAGGTATATATATACACCTTCATGAGCATGCCAGCCAAAAATCAGTCTTTGACCAAACACTGGAAAACACATCACAGAAACACAAAATGAAGAATCCCACTTCTTTGAAAGGGAAGTGGGCGGGATGAGAGAATCAGGAGTAGAAATCTTCTTACTTGGGTCAATGGTGGTGAGAACTGCAGAGCCAGCAAAATCACAGGGGTCTGCTGAATTGCTATGTAGGAGGTAGTAAGCATTGAAGGCCCAGTTACAATGATCTTGTAGAGTATTAGGGTTGTAGCAAGCCCCGGTCGATTGAATGGGTGAGCAGTCCACTTGTCCTTGCCCTTGTAAAGGACCACAAGCCCAGTCCAATGCCCCTTGTAAAGTAGTTGAAGCTTGATTTGGCTTTGCAACACACCATTGCTCTTGTAGTCTGCGATGTCTCGGGCGACCTCTTGCAGCTGCTGTTGAGCTCAGTTGATGCTGAATCTGGTTTGTTGTTGCCCAACTCAGAATGCCATCATCATCAGCATCAGCATCATCAGCATCATACATGAAGATCTGAATGTTTGCATTCGGTTTCATGGGTGTGCCTTGGTGGTTGAAGAAATGGTCCAACAAGTTTTGGTTGAAAGTAATGGCATGACGGTCACTGGAAGGCCATGGATTCATAACAACTGCGACAGGAATCTCATCATGTGTCTGGTTCAGAGCTGCCATGGCCGAGAACAAAGAGTCCAAAACAGTATCCAAAAAATTACTGTAATGAAGCTTTGAGACGGGATCATCAAGCCCCTGAGCAGAATTGGGTTCAAAGACAAAGAACTCCACGTTGTCGGGCGGTTGTTGTTGATCATCAGTTCTGGAAGCAGCAGTAGCAGCAGCAGCAGCTGCTTCTTCATAGAGTCTAAACACATCAAGGTTGATGATGAATGGTGACTGAGATGTCGACAAGAAATCCAAAAGCTCTTCTAACAATCTCATATGAGTACTACCAGGATTGAATGTTGCCAGAGATGGAGGATTGAACATTGTTGCTACAGCTCGAGATAGATCAGGAGAACTACTAGAAGAGGAGGAGCCTAGCAAAAGCAATATGGAGTTGCATGTCGAAACCTTGATTTGTTTGTCAAGCTTTGAGGACACCAATGCTGTATGAAGATTTCTGATGGCTGGCAAAAGGAACAGGGACTGCAAGTGGTGGCTCTTGTCATCTTCACTGCCGCTGTCGAGGTCAGCATCATCATCATGTTTGCTGATGATCTCATTGCCCACAGCTATGGCAGTGATTCGGGTCGTGTTTGTATTATAAGGAATTATCCTCTGTGCAACCCATTCATGAGCTTGGGTGCTGGACATCATCGCCATGTCGATCACGTCTTCATTCTCCATCATCATTATCGCTTCCATGATTCCTGCTCCTCCTCCTCCTGACGACTTTGCATTCAGCGACTTGATCAGTTGTGGAGGAGGAGTGTTGTTGTTGATGATCTGCATTTCGAGCTCTGCTGCTGCTGCAGCTGCCGTCACATCCAGATCAATCCCAAAAAACAAAAGGGTGGGGGAAGAAGAAACGATCAATCAAATAAATAAAAACGAGGACCTTACCTGAGAGAACAAAAAGGAGCAGAAGGCAAATGAGCTGAACTTGCAACAAAAGTCTCTTCCGACGTTGCTGCACTGTCGAATACACCACCACCGCCACCACCCCACTTGAGATCCTCATCTCCGGAACTATACTCAACCAGCAGCTTTTTCCTTCCTTTCTTTCTTTCTTTCTTTCTTTCGTCTTCTCCTCCTCCCAGCAGCTTCTCGCCTTTTGAAGCTCCGCTCGCTCACTAACAAAGCATCATCACACAAGCAATCTCCAGCTCCAGCTCCAGCGCGAGCAAGCTCCTTCCCCCTCGAGCTCTGAAAGCCGAAGGGACGGACACATCTGCAGCAGCCACAGCGACGAAGCCCTTAGTACGGCCCTTACACAGGCACTTTCCCTTATCACTCCGGCCCTTACTAAGGCCTTTACATAGCACAAGACCGTTTGTACAACGTACCTTAGAGCATCCCTAGCGGTGCTTAGTATCTGACCCTGCACAATAAATTTTGGATGAAGAAAAGTCAAAACATGCCAGTTTAGCAAAATGGTATTGGCCTAGCATTTTTTTTTTGTTGAGGCTGGTAAGCACAGCCCTAACACCTGCCCACAAAAAAACGCAATAAATATGATCTAACTTACGTTCCCTGTTTTTGATTGGTTAATCATAATGATTGGTCCAGGTGGTTTTCCATGCCCAGGGGCAAATTGACCCCCTCACAATTGGGATCATGGTAAAAACCCCAAAACCCATTTAGATTGCTTATGAATATTCTAAATATTTATACATATCATCACCATAGACTAAACCAGGAGGGCCCCTGAGTCCAAATCTATAACTTTTGGGTCCTAATATTGGGTCTTTTTGGGTCCCTGGGTCCCAAATATAATAACTTTTTTGGGACCCTCTCTCTCTCTATAAACACATATGTACTACACACAAAGGACCTGTCAGAGTGAACAAAACAGATAGGTAGCCCTACCCAATGCACCATCATCCATTTGGAAGCTTGACAAACCAGTGGGTTGTGGATGGATGAACCCTAACTCAGGTTTGATATTGAGTTGGGGGGGGGGGGGGCCAACTTTATTTTGGTAACCCATCTTGTTGAAAAGAGGTTCCCCTGCAGTTGGGTAGTTCAATAGTTTATACTAGGGGGGTCCTAGTAGG
>Ga0116231_10003637_pt1 | contig 31888 bp, 31 predicted proteins | sample S1TSphgellanicum_2_FD_89695 | JGI IMG/M metagenome (GOLD analysis project Ga0116231, IMG submission 89695) | Host-associated microbial communities from peat moss isolated from Minnesota, USA - S1T2_Fd - Sphagnum magellanicum MG | ecosystem: Host-associated > Plants > Peat moss > Unclassified... | reverse complement strand
GGGGCCTTTGTTTTTTTTTTTTTTTGATGGGTTTTGTTTTTTGTGTGAGTTAAACTGCCTGGACCTTTGTTTTTTTTTTGATGGGTTTTGTTTTCTATGTGAGTTAAACTGCCTGGATCTTTGTTTTTTTGTTTTTGTTTTTTTTTTGATGGGTTTTGTTTTCTTTGTCAGTTTAACTGCCTGAACCTTTGTTTGTTTGTTTTTTTTTTTTTTTTTTTTTTTGTTTTTTTTTTTTTTTTTTGATGTTTTTTGTTTTCTGTGATTGTTTTTTCTCGACGGGTGCATTATGCACCAGGTTCACACTAGTACTTATAGATAGATAGGTACAAAATTGCATTTCAAAAACCTTCTATTGCCCTACTCTTCCTTCCTTCATTAATCGTCAATTCTTAGATTGAGAATTCAAGATTGTTAATTTGCAATTCATAGATTGAAAAGTCCAACTCAATGTTATTTGCAATTGTCATGCAAATTAACATGATTTTAAAGTAGAAATAGTGATGATACTAAATAAAAAGAAAAATACAAACGTATAGAAAGTAATCATAGTCCAACACTTCATAAACAACACAAGCTTCTCCTTTACGCTACTAGTATAAAAGTGTCAACATTGTAATCACCAAACTTACATCATCACTACATAGTATAATTAGTGGAAAACATTGTCATGAAAACTAGGAGGATATCATAGCCTATCACAAGCCAATCATTTGCCAGATAAAAAAAAAAATCAAGAAAGAAAAATGGATTGGCTAAGAAAATTTGAAGTTTTTGTTTTGCCTTGACATAGCATCAGTGACAAGAATGTTAGATCAGTAGAGAGGGTAGCAAAACTAAAACCTAACAAGAATTCAAGGAAGAACAATAGAGACAGAACATAGGGGGCATGTTAAAAAACATATCGTCTTTAATAAGGCGTTTAATAGGACCAAGGTGGAGACTATAAACATGAGTGGTGCCATGGCATATGTCAGCTGATGGTTCAATCCCACCAAGCCACATTTCCTTTTCTTCAAGATTTCAACCTTAAAAGAAAGAAATGGATAAAAAAACTAAGAATACATGAGTTTTATTCCAATGCCACAAAGAACAAAAAACAAAGGAAACCAAAAATGCAATAGCAAACTTGTCGGCCAATCTTCCTACTCCTCTTTTTCATGTTTTTCGTTTTCTTGCATGTTGCAACACATGCTTACACAAACAATGTGTCTTTTCATACGTAATATTAAAAGATGTGTTTTTTCATATCTAAAAAAAGAGGGTACACAAATATACACGATTTGAAGCCATAGATTTTGGATAAATTAAAAAACCATTGTAGTCATAAATAAAATGATCAAAATATCCCATATTTCTTCCAATGAATGTATATGGATTTAAATTAATTTTTCTATCAAATACAATATGTAATTAAATGTAGTTAATTTTTTTTTAATGACGAAACTTCCAAGAATTACCATAAGCATCTTGATCATTTTAGAAAACTTCGTTTCTTACACTCAACATTGGCATGCCAATTGTGCATACATGAGTCAAATTGCAATTTATAAATTTTTAAGTTGCATGTTACATTGCAACTTTAGTGCATGACTTTAAGTTATACCTACATATAAGAGGAGATCTTGGAGATGAATCATTTATTTTTAAGAATCATATATTGTTACAAAATTGGTTATTTTGTTTGAAGTATTCAACCTTGAACAACCTTTTGTTTAATATATACTTAAAAACATTTAGGTTTGGCCTTACAAACACACAATCAAAACAACCAATTGTTGATATCTAAGGCATGAACCTTGATGCATCAAAACCTTCAAATTGTTGCCTTCTAGATGTTGAAGCCATTATATTTACTAGCAAAGGGAAAAAGAAAAAGAAAAGAAAAAAAGCAAATGTTTGTTCAAAGATGAACTTCTTAAAAAAATATCAACCATGAACATGAAAGGAATGAAAGAAAAACTTGGAATTTAAAAAAAAAATAAAATAAAAATAAATTGGTACATAATGATCAACCTCCTGTGTTAAAATTTAGGACCTACTTATGGATCTTGATCCCTATGTCACATAACAACTGACCTATGCTAGATGAGGTCTGTCCCTAAACCTATGAGCCTCCGTCCCTATGTTGTTGTATAAGGATCGACCTACACTAGTTGTAGGACCCCACCTATGGACCTTAATGCTAAGGGAACATCCCATATGGTGCAATAAACCAGTGCAATTTAAGTCAGGTTTGGATCCTATGAATTAAGTCAAGCTTGTATGATACGCAAAGTCAGTAGGTGCAAAATACACAAGCAAAAACTGATCTGGAAGGTAGGTAGGTAAGTAGGTAGGTAGGTAGGTAACAAATACAAATCCCCAAAAAATATGTAACTGAAGTAGGTAGCAGATGAAAACCCCAAGTTAATTTAACTCAGGGTTAGTGATCGGGAAGAAGGTAGGTTGGTCGGTAGAAAGCAAATACGAAGCAAAAATTAGGTCAGGGGTTGTGATGATGTGTGATGAAAAAGCCAATGGCGCGATGTCGTTGTGAACAAGGATGAAGAAGATGAAACGGGGATCTGACATTCATCTATCCTCCCTTCTCTCTCTCCCTTTTGTCATCCATCCTCTCTTCTCTCTCTGTTTTCATCCATCCATCTTCTCTCCTCTCTCTCTCTCTCTCTCTCTCTCTCCCCCTTTGTTTTGTCACTTGTCTTGTGTGTGCGTAGGTGTGTGCGCGCGCGCGCGCTTGGTACTGGTGTTGAGTCTCGAGGTTGTTCTGCGTTTTTGCTCCTCCCTTTCTTCTCGCTTTTCATAGAAGCCAAAAGACTCCGAAATAACAAAAAAAAAGACAATACCAGTTTTGGGTCTCGCTGATTTTCATGAAGTATTTGCTGATTCAATAGCGCTGTCTGTCCAAGTGTAAGAGTAGGTCAAGCTCTTCAAACAACTGAAGAAGAAGAAGAAGAAGAAGAAGAAGCTGTTATTGTATCTCCCACGTACAACTGCGGTGCTTCCGATTCTACATCCCAGGGAGCTTGAAAGCGGAGAAATGAGGTCGGCCAGCGGTGTTGGGTACCAGTAGAATCGCATAGATAGTGTGCAGGTTTTTTGCCCTTAGTATCAACCCCAGAATGAAAGGGACGAAGAGTTATGAAGTCCATGTCTCAGGTGTACAGTCTTGGAAGCCGTGGCAGGATTTTTTTTTTTGGTGACAGAGAGAGTGAACAATGGGAATTGTTTCATGATAATACTCATCAGATGTGAAGAAAGGTGGTGGGTGGAGTGGAGGGGGAGCGGAGAACCCTTTTGATGCTTTCTTCTAGTCATCTAAGTTTGCAAACCTAATCAAAAGATCTAGTGATGTGGGACAGGATGCTGCTGGAGTAGGGATTTGGGAATAACTACAATCCTACACCTGTTTTGAAGCCTTTTTTCTTTGTTAGAGAGAAAAGGGGGGGAACAGGGAGGATGGGTCTAGTGCAAGGTGATTGGCAGCATCTGCACGGCATCAGTAACGACATGGCACGGATGGTGACCACCATGCAAGCAGTGGAGCAGGCATGTGCAGCCCTTCAGGTACTCCTATCTTTCATGCCTGGATTTTTCCGTGGTCTCGAGCAAGAAGGCTTTTTTGTCACAATGCCATCCAAGCAGCTCCAAATTTCCTTTGAAAGAAGCTGCTGCCCCCCTAGTGTGCCCACAGAGACAAGTAGAAAGACAATAGCAGACAGAAAAACCTGTGATTATGGCCTTATTCAGTGTGATGATGCCAACTTATGTCGCATTCCTGCTGTACACAGGTGCCTACCAGCAGAGCTGCAGCTGAGACAGCATTGCTTACATTCCGGAAGGCGCCTCAACCAATCCAAGCATGCCAGTACATTCTAGGTCTGCATTTGCATTGAACTGTCATCAACACTTTGCAAAAATGTTGCCTGAGAACTCTTCTCTCTCTCTCTCTCTCTCTCTCTCTCAACACACACATACACACACCCCCTATTGTCTACTTATGTAGAGTGACCACTCGAAATCTCAGGACTTGATTTTGTGCTCCTGGTTGGTGTTTGAATTCGCATCTCTCATAGCTGTTTCTTGAAGGAGTTGGCTTCAGCAAGCTGCAAATATATCTTGGGTGATGACAAATTCACTTAGGGTTGCAGATTTGACAATTCTATATCATGCTGCAGAAAACTCACAAATGCCAATGGCGAGGTTCCAGGCAGCTGCTACCATGCAAGAGGCAGCAATTCGTGAATGGGCTTTGCTCAGTGCAGAGCAGCGGAATAGTTTGCGCACGTAAACACCTGGCTCTTCCCCTCTTGATAAATGATATTTTACTCTGCAGAGTCAAAATTCATACCATCTGCTGATTGTGCTTGTGGTGGTTTGTTGTAGTTGTGGTTTTTAAGCTCTTGTTGGTTTTTACCAGATTATGTAGCTGAAACAGCAAAGTAAGAGAGGAATGGTTGTCAATGGACTCCCTGTGCAGGTACTGTTTGCGTTATGTGATGGCAAGGGCAGATGCAGCTGAGGCTTATGTTCAAGTTAAAGTTTTGGCAGTTGCAGCTGTGCTCCTGAAAAGAGGCTGGTGAGTTCAATTCTCTGTAGCATTTCTGTGGCTTGGAAGTTTCATAAATCATCATAAAACTAGGTTTATACATGCAGGTGCATCTGTGCTCCTGAAAAGAGTTTGGTGAGTTCAATTCTCAGTAGCATTTCCATGGCTTGGAAGTTCTACAAAATGCCATATGACCTCAGTTTATGAACCCAGCCAGTTCTATTTCTCTCACAGAAGTTTCTAAGTGGCTAAGTGCCTTCTGTAATGCTAGCCTGCTGCTGGTCAATGACCTTAGGGTTGGCAAGTTGCGGAAATCTGATGTACTTTCTTAGGAGAATTGGATTCTTAAAAAACTCCTTGGGACTGGTTGAATCCATCAAGTTCTTGAATCTCTCAAGATCTGATGCTGCTGACAATTTCTCTCCATTTGTTTCCAGTTCTTTGATTTTTCAACCCTTAATACAATGATTAACCTATCAGATTTGAATGGTAGAATGAAAGTTTTAATTGCTCAAGTGTTTGGTAGGATGTGAAGCTCCCATCATTTCAGAGCTTTTTGGTTGTCAGGACAGCCCTTGACTATAGATATCTTTGGTTAAAGGGCAAGGTTGAGGTAAGGTCTATTGGAGTCTCTTTATCGATTCTTCATACATTCAAGGTTAGCAGAAGCTTTACTTTCTTGGCTAGAAGGTTTAATAGATGATTTGTTAGTTCCTGATATCCCTGATTTGCCTAGAAGATTGCTCTAATGATGGTGGGCATCTACCCTACATCCTTCTGTGAGCTTAATTGTACTCCTAGTGGCTGCTCTTGCAATCTCTTTGGATTGAGCAATAGCCCAATCGTCCAAAGGCATTGGGCTTTTGACACATTGACATTTTTTACAAGCAGTCTCAACTGGAATATACATGACTCATATGCCCTCTGTGGATTCCTATATTTGAGATTCTACAAAATCTGGAGGAGGCAATACTTAGGTTCTTAGGGTTTTGTAGCTCAAAAGAGTTCTTGGCTGGAAGGGCAAGCTCAAGTAGTCTTCTGAAGAGAAAAAATTACTTCCAAGTGTCTATTAAATCAGACCAGATGCATGCTAAGGAAAGGAGAGTTTTTGTTTGGTATTTCTGTGTTTGAATCTTGAAATTGATTAGTTCAAGGGCTTCTTGGTCCCAAGTATGGAGCTTTTCAATGCCTGCTTTGTGCTCAAGGGTTAAAGTTCCCATGGTGTTTCTCTATTGTCGTCTTCTTTTGTAAATTGGTTTCTCTTTTGTTCTCTTCTTTTGTTGTTCCTCTTTTTTCTTGATTTTATTCTCCTCTTTTATGTTTTATTGAGCTAGACAGGGTGAATATTTGCATTCCTGCCTATCTTGTGGCTTATACCCAGTCTGTTGGTCCATGCACGACTTTGACATTCAACCACTGCTGGCAGCTGATAAAGTCAGTGGGGATTTTATGGTAGCTGGTCACTGTTGGACATGCTGCTGTTGAAGGTTACTGAACATGCATGTGAAGGTCACTGTTGTTCAGACTTCTCCTGAGTTTTCTTTGTTTTTTGGGGTGTGTGTAGTTCCTCTTTTTTTTGCTGATATGCTGTTGGATTTGACATTTTTATAACATCATTCTCAGCTCATCAATCCTGTACAGGTTTCTTTAAGCCCCCTAAATCTTAATGTTATTGCACAGGGTGCAACATTGCATTTTCAGATAGTGGAATTCATCAAAATATGTACTGTAGCTATGGAGTATTGGTTAGGATGTGCTTTTCTCTGGTTCTTTTGTAGAACTCCCAAAATCCTATCATGTTCATGCTGGCAAAGCTAGGTGTTGCTGAATTCAGAGGTTAGGATGAGTGACTAATCAATTTGACCATTTTTTTCTATGTCTTTTGGTTTCAGCAGAGTAGGGTGACTGACTTCTTGTGGCCTGACTTACAAAAAGGGCAGAAGTAATTTTGGCGATGTGGTTGGTGGGTGGGTGGTAGGTTGGATTTTGCCACTGATAAGGAAGCTTTTTTTGGCGAGGTATACTTGCAGATAGTTGCCTTTCACATTCCAAAGCACTAGAGTCGGAGGGTCTTTGTGCAGTCTATTCAATATTCCTACTCTTTAGAGCAGGCGCAGTAAGCTCACAAGCTTAGGAAATGGTTGAATGGATCCATCATGTGTTTATCCGTACTTGGCACTCACAATGGTCTAGGTCACAGGCAGTTCAATCATTTGTCTGCCATTGAATTTGTGCTGAAGGCTGAGGTGGGAGAACTCCTGGATTCTGGGATATGCAGGTCAGGCACAATGGTCTAGGTCACAGCCAGTTCAGTCATTTGTCTGACAGTGAACTTTCTGCACAGAAGGCTGAGGTGGGAGAACTCCTGAATTCTGGGATATGCAGGTCAGGGAGGCAGTGCTGGGAGCACATGGGCCTGCAGCACAGAGATCAGGTCTTGCTTTGTTAGAGGCTCTAGTATCAGAGTTTTCACCTTCCACTGCCAGTGCCATGGGCCTCCCTGCTGAGTTTCATGAGCATTGTCGCGCGTCATTGGAGCTTGACTACTTGCAGGTAATGTCAGTGTCCCTGCTCTCTTCAAGTCCAGTCAAATGGGTCATGGTGACAAATGTGAAATACCATAAGGTTACCTGACTGGCCTTGTTTGTCCAGAACATTTGATTGCCTAATTCCTATATGGAGCATGAGCATAGTATTGGTGACATGGGGTATATTTGTATACAAGAGCAATATTGGTCCAGAAGTCCAGTAGTAGAACACCATGTGCTCATAACTTGCTGATGTTAAGTGATACTTCTGTTTTTGCATTGTTCAAGGCTGCCATGCTAGTACTCTAATCTTTTACTGTCATGTATCCTGCAGCAGAAATTTGATGCCTATACTTAGCCACTCAGCTTTCTTTTAGAGTCAGTCTTAATGCTGTACATGGGTGCTTGAAATGGTGCAGCAATTTTACACGTGGGCTCAAGAAGCAGCAATTACTGCTGCTGAAAAAGCTCTGCAAGGAGTTGGTGGCACTTTGGATGTCAATGTGTGTGCAGCTGGGCTGCGTCTTATGTCCCAGCTGTTGAACTGGGAGTTTCAGGGTACCTTAGTTCGTGGGGCAAATGGTGTTGTTGTGGTTGGCAAACAGAAAGTCAATGCCTTTGCCTCTTCCATTGGTCGTGAAGGTTCTGCTGCCAAGCGCCCTGGTGATCATGCATGCTTGGTTCAGGTCAGGGTTGTTTGTTGTTTGTTTTTTGCTGTAGTAGGTGCTTGTGTCAACAGGAAAATGCACTTTGGAAACTTTGATGGCATCTACCTGAGATTTTAGACACACAGATAAATTGTGTGCTTGCCCAACTCTGATCCGCCTTTGGCTATCAGGTTTCACTTAATGATTTTGGAACCACTGATGAGAGAATATCTATCAAGCTTTAGTGACCTTTTGGATTCAAGAATTGAAAGGATTTGAGGGAGGGAGATAGTATTTTTTGTCACCAAAATAACTTGTTCTGGTTTTTTCATCAAAAATGCTTGCAGCCAGGGCCAGGGTGGTACGATGTGTTACTTGAGGGAAACAGGGTGGGCTGGATTTTGGAGCTTTATGCTCGAGTTCGTCAAGGTGGCTTGGGTTCCTCTTCTTGGATGGACTCTCCACTTGCTGTATCTGCTCGCCAGCTCATTGTTCAGCTTTGCTCCTTAAATGGCAACATTTTCCCTTCAGGTTAGTATCCTAGCTTAGTACTTCAGGTTCTTTGTATCATCTGTTTAGGATGACTATGCTCTTTCCTATATGAGACCTAGGAGTTTCTGAATGTGCTCATGCTGCACCCTTTGATTTCCTAACAGTTTTTGCACTCATAGATGGTGGAACAACTCAGGAGCTTCATCTCCAGCGTTTGCTGTCAGGCATAACATCATGGCTGGACCCTCCTGAGGCTGTTGTCGGGGCTATCAAATCAGGCTCAACATTTTCAAGGTAGGTTTAGCATTTGCTTGACATTACTCAGTTAATCCTGAGGAACTTAGTACTACACCTCAGTGAGCTGAACATGGACCCAAGATGTAGAGGCTGGAAAGACAATGATTCTTATCAGGTTCCTTTATATTGCAATGTGGAACTTCTTCGCCTTGGATAGTTATACTGCTGTGACAATTTGTGGGCAACACTTCGATGGATTATGACTGCACTCATTGTCATGTTACCTTCAAAAAAGTTCTTGTGGAATTTTCTCTCCAACTCATATTGAACAGTAGCTACTGGTTTGTTGCAGTGAGCTACTGGATGGTTGTCATGCCCTTGTTGCTATAGCAAGTGTCAATTCTCCATCAGCTTTTGACCAATTGCTCAAACCTGTGTCCAGGTATGGAATAGTTCTTGGTGGTGTTCAATGTCAGTTGCAAGACTGAAGATTAGTTCTAGTGTCCTCTAAACATGGGTCTTAAAATGTGTATCCAAGGATGTCTGTGACATAAGAAGTCCAATAGTGATGAATTGAGGTCAAGCTCTCTGGAGTCTGTCCTTTGTGGATTCAGTACTACTGCTGGGTATACCTTATTTTGTTGTTGGATGGGTTTGTAAATGCAGATCTGTAGGCACTTTGAGCCTGCTAGCATCTCTGACAAGGGAAATCATCAAGGCTAGTGACCCTGCAGACAGTGAAGAGGAGACATGGACAAGCAAAGCACTTGATATTCTTCTTGATACCTGGACAGTTCTCTTGCAGGTAATACCCACCTTGCCTCCACAAAACATGCCCAAATATGCTTTTATCAAGGTATTGCAAAACTGAGTCTTTTTCTGATACTTAGTTCTGGAATTCAGCCTGCAGATTTCAGCAAGCAAATACCATTTCCTCTCAGTGGCATCGAGGCAGCAGCTGCTGTGTTCCATGCTTATGTCGAGACAGGAATAAGAGGTAGATAGAACTGTCCCAAATTTACCTTTTGTCATTATACTCTCAAGGGCACAAATGAAACTTGTATAGCATTGCTCCAGGTCATGAAGTGGCCTGGTTTGGGTGTGTCTACAGCGGCTGCTGCATCTGCACATGATGAAGATGATGATGTTGAGCAAGTCCGAGCTGCCATTGAAGGTTTGAGCTTCTAAAGAAACTTCTTTTTTTGGCATGCTCCAAGCAAGCTAATAGTTATTGTCATTGGACTGAATATGTGACATGAATATGGTCTGGAGGGCAAACTGGTCATTACCATTTGGGAAAATATACTTTCTGTTAACAACAAATGACCTGGAATGTTGCAAGAGTTTGAGATTTGAATTTAATAGGAGATTTTTTTTCTATTTCTACCAATTCAAAGTGGCTGCAAATTGGAGTCTCTGTTTCCATACACAGGCGGATGAAGAGGTATGACACATGAATAAAAAAGCTGCCTTCTTGATGTATGCAGCTAGAGATGAGCGCCTGAGTGCTGTAGCACTAGTGGCTAGAGCTGCTCCTTCAGCAACTGTACCACTTTTAGCTCATCTTGTGTCTGAACGCTGCACTTGGCTACTTCAGGTGTGTACTCCCAAGATATTTCTTCACTAATTGGTAGCTGGTGAATATTTCTCTTCCAATGTTGCAAAAGGAACCCATCATTCTGGCAACAATAAATATCTTGGGTGTCTTCAGTTCCTACCTTTCTTTGCTCAGTTGTTGAAGATAATTCCAGCTTTGCAGATAAATTAGTTTCAGAGAAATCTTTGATATGATTATATCTTATGAGTGCAATAACCAGACATACCATATCTAGGTGGTTCTGTGGCCTGAGCACCCCCAGCATTCCAAAGAACAAGTTAAGATTGAATGGAAAATATGTTAGTACTTGGTACATTGGCATAGCAATGATGGATTTCAGGTGGGTGTATGTTTTCCCCTTATTGATGTGAGCATTATTGGGTAGAGGATTCATTTTGAGACGTGCACTATGGTCTCAACAGGAAAGTTTCTCCTTTGTGCTATCTAGTTCTAACTAAAATGTTGGGAGGGTTGCAGTGCACAGGAGGGAGAGGGGATCCTACTTCTGTGAAGGAGGAGTTACACTGGCTTCTGCTCATGTCGGGTCATGTCCTTGCAGACTCTGGAGATGGTGAAACACCCCTTGTAAGATTTGTAATTCTTGTAGGCTAGATGTTCCTAGGCACAATGCATACCTTCAGATGATTCGTTTGGAGTTTCCTTTGTGACTCCAATTTATATATTCTTGTAGGATAGGTGTTCTTAACACACATATATCATAATCAATGAGCTGCGAAGAGGGTAATCTAAAACTTGTGTTAAAATCAGAGATCATTGCGGTCAAGTGGATAAGATGATGTTATTACAATGCTGTACCCAGGGCTGGGTTTGCATGTAGGCTCTCTGGATCTACCTTGAAACTTGAAGTCATTGATATACCCATTGATGATATGAAGGTGGAAGCTTCCAATTGCAGGCTTTAGAGCCCAGTACAGCTTTATCAGTCACAAGGAGATCCATGAGCTCTCACAGTGAGACCCATGATCTGTTATCATCAACATTGGCCCCAGGCAATGTGGATTAATTATCAGCATTGCCAGGTTCTGCATGTGGCAGCCATAGATGGCCCCACCATTGACAGCCTGGTTGTAGGTCCTCTGTGGTGACAAGGTCTTCAATTGGACACTACCGTTACCCATACTAGGGCTGCTGCAGAAGTTGGAGTTACTGTTGAGCTACCTGTATCTATTTTTTCCTGGTGTGTGGTTGAAATAGCTGAATATAGTGTGACAAAGTTCTTGTGATAACAGGTTCCAGAGTCGATTTCAGCATTGAATGTGAGCTCAGCAGATCCAGCCAATCATCCTGCTGTTTTACTGTGTCAGTAAGTTCCACTGGCGGTTTTCTGAGTGTTGCGAAATCTCACCCTTGTTTCTCTGTTTGATAAGTGGTTTTTGCAGTGGTACCATGAGCGGATATTTAATTAGAAAATCAATCTTCTAAGTTTTTCCTATCAAAAGGTTTCTTGTTCTAAAATCTCTTCAATAGGAATCTCTTTGTTCTGTCTTCTGAATTGTAGCAGGAGCTATTTGTGGCATATTGTGGTTTTGAGACTTTTGCTGTGTAATGGGTCCATGATGAATTGACCTTCTCTTCATGTCTTTTGGTTTTTAACATCTGACATTTGAGGTGTAGTTTCCAATTCAAATGACTCTAAAAACCTCCTTGGTCTTTAACCTTGTTAGTCTCCATGAATGGCCTCCATATGACTGCAATGGGATGCTTTTATCTATGTGCTAATGATAAGTTTAGGTTTGCAAATTGTCTAGTCCTGGTCTAGTGATGGTCCTATAACACCTTCTTTTTTCTCTTCCCATGGAAATTCTCTTCCCAGGGAGAGAAGGAGAGGGTAAAATGCACACTTGGACAGGACAGTACAACAAAGAGTTGTCTGCTGTGTATGGGAACTCTTACTTGCATTATACTTTTCAATTGATGCAAGGGAAAGTTCTGTTTGCCATCACTCACATGTGCTATTTTCCGTGTAAATGGAGGTTGAGGCACCTTTTCATTCTTGACAAAACTATTCCTTTGGATTGGTTCCACAACCAATTCTGCCTCCAGTATCTTGATGAGAGAAATTGATTTGGACTACTGTCATCTTGCAGTTCAGTTGTTAATTTGGCTCGCCAGAGCCTGGACACAAATATACGCACTGAGATTTTCAGTCCTCGTCTTATGGAGGTTTGCTCCTCTGTCCACTGTGTGTATGTGATGTTTTCAAAAAATCTGAAGGGAAGCATTCCTTTAAGAAAGTGGGAGCTGTAAATCTGGTGCTCCCTTAATTTTTGAGCAGGATAAGATGGCATTGAGTGTACAGTGTAGTTGAAAGAAAGTCCCCGCATTTGCTGTTATCATTATTTTTTGACAAGCTGCGGCACCTGTTTGCACATGGGTTGACTTTTGCTTTGAGATTTTGGGGATGAAGACCTTTGTCCCCTCTTGCCCTTCTACCATTATTAATGATGTTGCTTAACAGGCAGTACATTCTGAACATAGAATCATCTGCTGTTATTTACCAAAGTGGGGCTGGGATTTGGGCAGGCTGTGGTTTGGTTTTTTGGGAGGTGGGTGGATACATATCTGATGCCAGCTGATGCTGGTCGAGGTCCCAACTCAACACCATCTAGCAATGAAGGTGATCAGCAGCAAATGGGTGGTACTGCAGGTCCCCAACTTCAACCACTAGTGGTGGCCTTTGGTGAAGAGGGAGGTGGCAAAGCTGTCTTGGAAGTACTTGTCAGAGTTGCAGTTTCTGGTTTAATCTCTTGGCCTGGCGAGCGCACGTTGCAGGCAAGCTGCCCACCTCTTTTTACGTCAGGTGCTGTTTGACTTGGGGCACGTCTACTGAATGATAACAGCCATTGTTCTGCTCATTACTGGTGTGTGAGCACCTATCATCATTGTGCAGTCACTCTCAAATCATCAAAATTGACAAATCAGATTGTGATGAGAGCATTTTTTTTAATCTGGAGGGCTTTTTTAATGGTTCATCTACAGTGTGTTGAGGCTTCCTTGAACCAGTTTGAGTTGGCAGTTAAATCCTTAGGTATATTGTTTGAAGAATGCTTTGTGGAGACCATTGCAGGAGATGGTCAGCTTCCAACTGCTTCCTGCACTTGTTCGAAGGCGCAACATTTGTGTTCACCTTGTATCTCTGGTATGAGATTGGCCTGAGCTGCTTTCTTAGGTAGTGTCTGGTCATTATATGTATATGTCTTTGATCCATAAGCCAGAACTGCTCCATTGACCAGTTGTGGTTGATTTGGCCAAGACCTGGCCTTAGCTACTAGACCCACAGTGGTGTCATCAAATCTGATGTCTGTATTGTAAGATCCCATGGACCTTTGCAAGCACCCACCTCATGTTTTAACACTGGGTCACCTAGAATCTTCCAAGATGTGCAGTGACTTAGTGGTAGAGTGTTGGGTGGCCTGAAGATTTATAGGCTGTAGAGGCTTCTTTTGGGACTGGTGATAACCAACTTTGTGGTTTGTCTGTTATGGGTTATCAAGCCTGAGCCATTCTTGATTTTTTGGCAGAGATTTTTCCACAAGATGTAGCCAGCTGGTTTGGACTCTAAATCAAAGAGTTAGAAGTCCATGTCAGCTTGTTACTCTATGCACATCTTGACCCTTTTTCTAGGAATTGGTTGATTTCTTGTGTCAGTTTCTGGTGTAACTGGACAAAAGAAACCCTATGCTTGTTTGTGGTAGAGTCATCCCCTTTCTTTCAACTTGTACTCAATACTGCTGGTTGACCCATTTGTCAGACTGATGTCATTCTCAATGGCTAATGCACATGCAGCTTTTGTGTTCTCTTTTGCAATACTGGGGTTCTTGAGTGCTGACTCTTTGAGCTATGGTGCAGGAAGCATGGCAGGAGCTTGCTCATGCCTTTGCATTCCAACAAGCAACTCTTTCTACCCTTGCATCTCCGATTCAGGTTGTGTTTTGCCCTAGTTCCTCCTTACCAATCACCATGTTGGTCTTCTGTTTACTGGGCTTTGTTGTACCAACTGTTACCTAAACTGATCAAAATGTTTTGCTTGTTATCCAGCGAGCACTTTCAGAGGCACTCTGTCGATCAGCAGGTGGCATGAGCTCTGGAGACGCTACGAACCAGTGAGTACTTGGTTAAAAGTAGGGCATCATTTTGAGAACTTATGAAGTTCTTATATATGTTTTCTTCCTCCTATTTGATGGGTAAATGGCTGTATTGATGGTGTTGTGGCAGATATGTGCGAGATCTTCTGGGGCCCATCACCAGAAATCTTGCGACTCTGTCAAAGCGTGAGGATTTGCAAACTTTCTCCCAGCAGCCAGATGTCATCTTGCAGGTGAAAATTCCAGACAGGTTTCCATTAAGATTTCTTCAATGTTCCCAGGAGTCTGTGACATTTCCCTATCACTAGAAAATTCCTCAAGCCAGTTCAAGGGGAAAGTCATGAGTGTCACCTTTGTGCCTTCAACAACTGCTAATTCCCTTGTTTCTTAACATTCAAAGAGTTCGGAGTTTATTTCAACTCATTTGGTGGGTTACCTTACATGTTTTTGTGGACTTCTCTCTGCAATTACATTGATATTTTCAACTCAACTCAAGGTAGAAGCTGATCCCAAAATGAACCCAGTACAATACATGTATAGAATATGGCAATGGTGCTTTGTCATGAGAAATAATGGTAGTTTGGTGCAGCCTAGAAATTTTGCTACTCAATACCTTTGTTCAGTCATTGTTTAGTGTTGGAAAAAGATTCTATTATTTTCATCACATCAAACAAAGAGATACATATTAGGCTGGTCAAAATCACTTTTGTCTACTTAGCTTCTCTGAGTGCTCAAGAAATCAGAATTTATGTTGAGTGGTCTGGTGTATGATTCAACCCTCTTCTCTGGCTGAGCACTTGAGGTCATCAAGAATGTGCTGGAGTATTTTAACATTTATGATGCCACAATAAGGTAATAAGGTTTTAACTTCCTTGGAATTTTGATACAATGAAACTTGAAGTAGGTGACATCATGTCCTTAGGATAGTGGATGATAGTGGACCAGTGCGCAGATTCAGAGTTGAAGCCTTCTATCCAGACAAGCTCAATCTGGATGAGATCACTTGTGGGGTTTGTGTCTGTCACTGATTTACCAAGTGATTTTTTTATGGCAGGTCAGTTGCTTGATTGAGAGGCTCAGAGGGGCAGCACGGGCCACACTTCCACGAAGCCAGAAGGCTATTTTAGAAATTGGGTCTTCAGTTATGGAGCCCTTGTTAATTTTGCTTGAGACTTACAGGCACCAGGTATAACTTGCTGATGACCAAGCTGCCTTTGAAGCTACAACCCTTTTTTAATTCAGTTCTTTCCATGTGCTTGCTGTGTGATAAAAGTAGTTGTGTTCCTGAGAAATGCTGTTGTTGTGGTATGGGCTGGTGCAGTGTTTGCCACATGTATGGAGTAATTTGCATTTTTGTGGTTTAAAATTATGAGCCATGACTGGTCAGAAATTGTTTGTGGTCTAAACTGACAAAGTGTTTTACAGTCATCAGTTGTTTACCTGCTGCTCAAGTATGTGGTGGACTGGGTTGATGGCCAAGTGGCATTTCTGGAGGCCAAAGACACAGTGATTGTCTTCAGCTTCTGTGTGCGTCTGCTTGAAATATACTCCACTCATAACATTGGCAAGGTACCTATCCATGAAGAATCTCAAGGATCTCCACAGCTGATGTTGTGTTGACCACTAGATTTTATTTGCTCCCAAATCAGGTAGAGATTCTGTGTTAGAAAAGCAGTGTATCACTCTAGGACAAGAAGAAGTCAGTATTTAAACAGAGCTTGAAATTTTTGTGGCAGGTTTCAGTGAGCACATCCACAAACTTGTTGTCTGAAGGTCAGACTGAGAAGTACAAGGACCTCAGGGCTTTGCTTCAACTACTCACCAACTTGAGCTCAAAGGACTTGGTAGGGGTTTCTTTCTCAATTCTGCACTTACAAAAGGTCCCATATGATGGGCGAGCATCTTTAAGTAGATAAATTGAATGTAAGTGAAGAGAATTTGAGATTCTTAAACCCCAATCTCTCTCTCCTGTGACTTTGCAAATTATAAACATACTAAGCCATTCAAGAATCTCCATTCACTCTTTCAGATTTCAATGGCTGACTTCCTTTGTGAGGTTGCAGATTGATTTTGCTTGTGATATAAATGGCGAAGTAGAAAATCCAGATGTGGCCCAAGTAAGTGAAACAGGGCTGGCAAGGGGTTCTTTGCAGTTGGGTTGGCAGTGGCTCAATGCTCCATGTCTCTCTTGAAGCTGCCTTTAATGTAGGACCTTGGGAGTGTTTACTTGCTGCAGTAGTAAGTCCTTGTGGAATATTGAGTCAAAGTACTGTAATAACTTTCTCACCAGGTTTGGTGACTGTACAGAGGGTGGTTTCTTTAGGCTGCAGTAAGCTCTGTTTCTTTAGGTGTATCATCACTTCCACAGGCTCCTCAAATGTCTACCACTGACTTTCTCAGGAATGCTGGTGACTGTTTTCCAGGTGGTGTATTTGGGCTTGCATATCATCACTCCTCTTATGTCTGTAGACCTTCTTAAGTATCCCAAGCTCTGCCGCCAGGTTGGTCCAATTTGATCATAAATGAGAGAAGCACTTTGTTTGGATGAAATTTGTTTGCTGTTGAGTGGGTGATCCTTAAGTTCTGTGACTTATGTAAATGAAGGAGAGTCTCATCTAAATCATGGTTATTTGTTCTGTGGTGATGTCCAGTACTTTACATTGCTGGCACATATGCTGGAAGTGTACCCAGAGAAAGTAGCAAAATTATCACCTGATGGCTTTTCTCGCATTGTGGGAACTCTTGATTTTGGTTTGCATCATCAGGTACCTGTCTGTGCAGTTTTTACTATTCCATCTTGTAAGGTGATCAACACCATAAATAGACCAATTGAGACTATGAACGAGTCCTACATATCTTGGAAGTATAGAGAACCCTTTCTTGTTTGCATAGAATCTTAGGGATGAAAGGTGTTTGATTTATGTGTTCCAACACATCTAGAATGCAGCCTGAGTAGTCACCAAGTAAGCCCAGAATCTATTGGGGATTTTCAACAACTCCAGTGGGTCACCTGGTTTTCTGTCTTCATTTTAGAGGTTGATTCCTTTTGTTGTGGCTTGCAGGATGTGGAAGTGGTGAGTATGTCTTTAACAGCTTTGAATGCAGTGGCATTTTATCACTATCAGGCCATTTGTAGGGGCCAGGAAGGGCTTGGGGTGCATGTGCTTAGCATTCAAGACACCCAAGGTGTGGTGAAAGAAGGGGTGTTGGCACATTTCCTTCGCTCTGTCATGCAGTTCCTCCTTTTTGATGACTACAGGTGTGCCGATAACCCAAGGCTTACCAAAAACTTCAAGGCAGAATGAAAGGATGTTTGGCTTCAGATGTAATTGCATCCTTGTAGGAGAATCTGGTTTGCATTTTCAAGCATCCTCAGTGCTTTAGAGCGAATGACTTGTGGTGGTCTGTTATTTAGTTTTCTATGTGTTTGTAGAAATTGTGTTGAACCTTTTGAGATGGGTGATTGCAGCAATGAGCTGGTGGAGCCTGCAGCAGATGCTCTACTGCCTCTTATATTGTGTAATACCACTCTTTATCAGGTCCTCCTCTCAGGCTCTCACTCTTCTGCACTCTCTCAACATAGGAATTATTGCTTGTAGTGGAGAACGAAAATTTGGCAAATTTTCTGTATACTAGCAAAGCTGCTTTCAAGCATATGCAAATCTACCCAAGCGAATGATGGAGCTATGCAACTCCACCAGTAGTTAAATTTTTTTGTCAAGTTCTGTCTTTGTGCTTGGAAGTCAGGTGTTGTCGGTGATTCTTTGAGCTTACAATAGCCTGCTTCCCATTTTTTCCCTTTTGGTTGATATCTTGGATGGGTTAGGGTTGATGGAGTCTTTAGAGGGTGCTTTCCTGTGAATGTGATGCAAACAAACATAACATTGTTATATAGCTCTTCTGATTGCGATGTTTGCTTGTACATGGACAAGTTAAAGTGTGATGAATCTTACCCTCACAAACTTGCTGCAGCTTGAATGAGGATGCTATTGACTTTGTATTAGCTATGTCTCTTTTGAGTGCTGTGCAACATTATAAACGAGTCTTCCTGTTGTTTCCGGAAACATGGCAGATACTCAGGATGCAGATTTCATATATTGATTTGCCCAAATTTGGGGCAGATTGTTATATACTCATCTACACCCACAATCCTGAGCTGATAAGTCAGTGGGTAGTCATGTCAGTTGATCACTGCTATCTGTGATGAATTTGATGGTCTGACACTTCATGAGCAACTTGCATAAGGTTATGACTGCACTCATTGCCATGTTATGTTCAGAGAGTTGTAGAGATTTATCTGCAATTAGATAAACCATTCTGACTGTGAGTGGCCAATTTTCTTGGTGGACCAGAGACTTGCACAGGAGCTTTTGGAAGGTCAGCAAGACGCTCTATTACAAAGCCGCTTAGCAACTGCATTTCATGTGCTCTTGAATGCCCAGCAAGTTACTTCTTCACTAGATCGCCAGAACCGACGCAAGTTTAGAGAAAACCTTTATGCATTTCTGACAGATGTGCGGGGCTTTTTACGGACAAGGTGAAAGGGGAAATCCAAGTGAGTCAGTCCCCTGTGACTTGTCTCCAATGCATCAAGTAGTTAGAGGTCATTCTATTTACGACTTTGTTTTGTCAATAAATAAATTTGCACACTACATGAGGTGGCTCAGCAGTGTATGTGCATTAGCTTTTGACCCATGATCCTGTAACTGTCTACCCACAGTTGACTGGAATCGATTTGGAACCATTAGTTCTGAAATGGGTATTAGAGTATGGGGGCAAAGCTATTGCTTCTTAATGAGGTCTTGAGAGGGATAGATTGTTGCTCTTAATGAGGTTTGAGAGGGATAGATTGAAGGGGATACAGATAATGCAGTCATCATACTTATCCTCTGTATCTACTTTTGGGAATCTTGCATTCTTCAACTGTCTGAGAACGTTTTGCTGAATATCAACAATCCAAAGTATCATGTCACTTTTAGCATTCTTGATGGCAGCAATTATTGCAATCAAATGATGAAGACAATATTGCAATTGGGGTTTTCTACTTGGGTTAAGGTTGTGCCACATACCTGGCACACCAGCAGTTTTTGTTTCCTTGTTCTGTTCTGATCAAATCTGCTGTTTTGCTCCATTTTTTGAGTTTGTTGGCTCCTCTTGTAAGGGAGAAAGAGGCTGGGGAAGGAGGGTGGATGTGTTGGACATTCTGAGGAAATGAGAGTTTCAGTTTTTGGGAACATTCTCTATGGGAACTGTTGTTGCTGGTTTGAACTTGTTATAAGGGGCAGAGCTATTATGATCATAATGGTAGACAACAATGGTACCATTGAATGTGGACTGAATTATCTGTCACATCTCTAGAATAATCTATGCAATAAGATTAAGAATTTGGGTGCCTGTGGTCTTCAATTTCTGTGATATCAAGCTTGCATCCAAAATGAGATCTATGGTGCAATGGATGTAAACCCATAGTGGAATGTTGGTGAGGTGGAAGTGCAACCCAATTAGTTGAATTTCAAGTGTCCTATATATGTTCGAAAATCAAATTGGCTGCAATCCAAACCACCTGCAAGCAACCACAATAATAACATGTAAGAATTTCAAGCACTAAGTCAAATCAACCCAAGTCAAATGAACATGTTGATATACTTGCAATGAGCTTCAACAATTCAAACTTTTGATGTATGATCAACTTGGATGGGCGTCCATACCACCTACAAGCAACAACATACATACAACATGACAATCTCATGCACGGTTCCAATTGATATGCTTCGCAAAGCTATGACGTATGGCTAGAGCTAAATCGATGCAAGATTGATATAATTCAATGTACATGACATACACTAGTATTTGTGGTGAGTTTTGGCATTCAAACTTAGGTCTCCTCTTTGCTACAGCTTGGAAACCACCAAACTAGTTCACATCAACCGCATGCAAACAACATTTGTACAATATGTATGCATCTCAAGCATGGGTCTAATCCACCTTATAGACCATCCCATCTCGAATGGACGATGCTGACTCCACCACATTGGACTCTAGATGCCCTATGTGAGGTCAGACCTAATTTAGAGGACAAATTTACTTAAAACTTGTAATACCTACACTCACACCCCCAACAAGTTTCACCAATGAAACTTCTAGAACGGTTTTCCTAAAGTTTGCTTGCCAAAAACCAGCAAACATTAAGAGTTATCCATAAAGTAAGAAAAACACAGCACCAGAACCCCGAGTGTGGTCATACAGAGGGCGAGATTAAAAAAAACCCTGCAAAAAAGTACATTAGCATTCAACAGGGGACGAAACTCAGAAAACCATCAATTTTGGTGATAAACTGAGTTTCATCCTGCCTTTCCTTTTTCCCGAGCGCCTCCACTGCTGATACATATATTTTCACTGCTCCTAACTGTACAACTACTATAATTAGTCTCGAACCTCTCGTGCATTAAATGCTGAGTTTCAGCATTTCATACAGAGTTGCAGCATTTCATAGTGAGAGAGATTTAATAAAATGTCTTTACTTTGCAGATACCACTGAAAGACGGGATAGGGGGTGAAAGGAGGCCCAAAGACAGGGTGAAGACAGGGTTACTTTTCTAACCACACAATAGTCGACCTTTGGGGCCACACAGCCCACGGGCTACTATGGGGGTGAAATAAGGTAGGGCTACCTACTAGTTATCTATGGGCTACCTACGTGCCTAGCCATGGGTTCGAGTATGGGTTACTTAAGGAGTTGTTAGGAGTTGCTTAAAGAGCTATTATTTAAGGGCTAACTAGGGATTTCTCACCTTAGGAGATACCTAGGGACTATTTAGGGTGACTACATAGGGCTTATTTAGGAGACTATCGAAAGACTTTTTAAGGGTTAAGGATATTTCGGGTGTTATTTTTGAGATTACATAGGGGCTATTTAGGGGATGCTTAAAGATTACCTAATGGCCTACCTTGGTTGGGGATGCTTAAGGATTTTGTGAGTTAAGGGATAGCTAGGAGGTTGGTTACTTATGGGGTTACATAACAGGTTATTTAAGGATTACATAGGGACTTACTTAAACAAATTTGACTTAGGTGAAGGGCTACCTAGGGTCCTACATAGGACCTATTTAAGTGTATATAAGAATTATCAAAGTGTTAGTTAACATCATAATCAAAACCCCTAATCCCTATCCCCATTCATAATTAAACCACAAAACAAAAGTGCAATCCAAAATCGTAATCTTCAACCTTGTGCAAAAAGGTAATCCATAATCTTTGCTTTAAACCCATAAGTTTTGTCTTGTGAGTAGGAACTATATAACTAGGAGCACCTCTCACTCATTTTTATTTTATTTTTCATTTTTCACTCAAGTGGAAGGCTTTTTTCATTTGGAGATTGTGGCTTCATTTTCAAGCCATGGTTTCAAACTTACACAAATGTTTTTTTCATTTGGAGATTGTGGCTTCATCTTCAAGGCATGGTTCTAATTTCACACAAGATACATCTAATATTTTGGGGATTAAATAGCTCTTCATCTTCAAGTGTTGATGAGATGATACATGAAATGTTTGCAAACATGGATAGACAAAGATAATGTGGTTTTTAAGCTACAATTGTTATTACTAATTCTTTTGGCATGTTCAATGCCAATGAGTTCATGAGCATGAGTCAATCATTCAGGTGTGGGAATTTAGGATGTGCTTTCTATTATGTGAGCAACACCAAAGTTGTTGAAGGCTTTGACCAATTTCATTTTGGTCGAATTTGACAAATTGACATTATTAATGACACCCACCATTATGCAATGTGCATGATCTACATGTGAGCATCACATTCAAATTTTGGATTTAAAGGTTGCATTAAAGTTTTAGTTTTAAAACTTTGGATTTAGGGTTTGGATTAAGGTTTTAGTTTTAACATTTTGGATTTAGTGTTTGGATTAAGGTTTTAGTTTTAACACTTTGGATTTAGGGTTTGAATTAGGGTTTTTGTTTAATTGCCTTGGATTAAAGTTTAAATTTTAGGGCTTTGGATTAAAGGTTTAATGTTAAGGCTTTGAATTTAAGGTTTGGATTAAGGTTTTTGTTTTAGAGCTTTGGACTAAGGTTTTAGTATTAAAGCTTTGGATTTAGGGTTTAGATTATGATTTTAATTTTAGGGCCTTGGATTAGAGCTTTCGTATTAATGTTTTTGTTTTTGGGTTTGGATTAAGGTTTTAGTTTTTAATGCTTTGGATTTTAGGTTTTAGTAAAAATATTTAGATAAGATTTGGATTAAGGTTTTAATTTTAGTGTTTTGAATTAAAGTTTTAGTATTAAGGCTTTTGATTTAAGGTTTTAATTAAGGTTTTAGTTTTAGAGTTGGATTAGAGTTTTAGTTTTAAAGCTTTGGATTTAGATTTTAAACTTCAAGGCTTTGGATTTGAAATTTGGTTTAAAGTTTTAATTATAAGGCTTTTGAATTAAGGTTTGGTTTAGGGTTTTTCTTTTAATGCTTTCAATGTATGGTTTTAATTATAGGGTTTTGAATTTAGGGTTTGGATCAGGGTTTTAGACTTAAGGCTTTAAATTTAGGGCTTGGATTAATGTTTTATTCTTAAGGCTTTGGATTAATGTTTTTAGTTTTAAAGCTCTTGATTTATGGTTTGGATTAGGGTTTTGGTTTAATGTTTTATATGTATGTTTTTATTTTAATTTTTTTTGATTTAGGGTTTGGATTAAGGTTTTATTTTAGGGCTTTGGATTAAAGTTTTTGTTCAAAAGCTCTTGATTTAAGGTTTGAATTAAGGTTTTCATTTTAGGGCTTTGGACTTAAGTTTTGGATTAGGGTTTTAGTCTTAAAGTTAAAAGTTGATATACAAATGATCACCACATTTAGATTGGGCATTCTTCAATTGACCCCCAAGCAACACCTTTTACAATTCATTTTGTACATGAAACATGATAATGTATGATGCATTCATATGAAATTGGTCAAAGAATGCAATTTTGTGATGATGCCATCTTCATTGCATCTTACATTAATGATGCAATTGGAAATGAGATTTGATGGTCCACAACACAAGAACAGGTTGTGTTGGGCACAAACATATTGGAACTTTAGAGTTGCATTGGGTTCATTAATGGCACATTCATCAAGATTTGCAAACCTTGGAATGATGGAACCCACAAGGTTTGGTTCAATGGGCGTAAAAAGATCTACACAATGAATAACACCATGATAAGGTGTGTTCATTTACTTAGACTAGTTATCTAGGTTTTTACCATGATGTTACCATGATGATGAATATTTTGAATACATGTTGGGAGATCTTGGCTACCTACATGAAAAAATGTTCATCATGAAAAGGATTGGGAGGTGTGAGTAGGTTTTAATGTTGACTAAGATTCTATCAAAACCTATAACAAAATGCATGTTGAGTATAGAATGCAAGTGGAATGGGGGATTGGTGGATTGAAAAGGAAATGGAAATGGTTAATGAAAAAATTTGATTCCACAAAACTTAAGTACATAATTTTGTTCAAAGTTATAATTATCTTGACAAATTTTGTACATAGACATAAAATGGATTTCACATTTGAAATCATATGCAAACAATTGCCCAACTTTACTGACCATGGGTAGGATAGAGATTCATAGTTTTTGAAGTTTAAAATTTTTTTAACTTTTATTTTGAACTCCTCTTCACTAATAACCCTTAACTTCCAAGCAATTTTTAGGTTATTAATTTTAACATTATTTGCTTTGCCAACAATAATCTTCATTTATGTTTACATTAAAGTTAGGCGTTGTTTTGAATCCACTTCCATGGTGGATGCCATACGCTCAATGCTTTGTGATTGGTGTTGCAAATATTCATCATTCATTTTCCCCTTATTTGTTGGAATGGAAGTAGATGAAGGGCCTAAATTTGTAACATGCCTAGTTGATGGAAGATCGGAGTCGATAGAGATGAATGTAGGAGCAGATGCATGAATAAATCAAAAAATAGATCTAAGAGTATATGGGGTTGTTGGACTATTAATAACATCAATCAAACTTTGTTAGTGTTTCAATACATTGTGCATGGCATGCCCATTTGTTGATTTCAAGTGAACCAATACTTTTTCATTACACAAAACCATTCTCCTTAATCCCTCATTTGATGTCCTTGTTTTTAACTTTTGTAATGTTTCTGCAACCTTTCATTGAAGGTTTCCTCTTGGAACTTTAATTCTAACAGTAACACTATTAGAATTTTTGGTTTTTCCAACAATTCAAGTTGACTAATTAATCAACCACCAAGGCTATTTTTAGTTACAATTCATTTTATCCATTTCTCCATGCTTTGAGGTACACAAATCCCTATTAAGGTTCAAATCCTTGGGCATAAGCACATTAAAGGCCCCCAAAAATTGTAGTCACAAATATAATCTTTATACAACTATTTTTTTGATAATGTATGGACATCACATCTTGGATTATTTTTCCTTGTTTAAAGTATATTTGATTAACTTGAATGTATGGAATATATTTGTGACAAAATAATACCTATCACAAAGTTTGAAAAAATTGCATATATATTTCAAAATTAATCTTGGGTGATTTTTTTAATGGTGTATGATATTGATATACATGAATTAAATCTAGAACCATTTAGAGATTAATTTTTTTTGATGAAATGTCATTCCAAAAATGTATATATTTTTACATTTTTGAACAATAAATGCATGAAAATAATAATAATAATAATAATATATATATATTAAGGAAAAAAACTAGTACCATATCAAAGAGGAGGAGATTTTATAAATGAGCATTACATTATATTTTCAATTTTCTTTTGTTTGATAATGTTTCATGAAGCATAAACATGAAGCCCTATGGCCATTGAAAAACTATAAGTTATAAACTATAAATACATTAATTTGATCCAATCCTCTTCATCTAACCATTGGATCAAGATTAATTTTGATTCAAAGTGAAATTTGAGTTCTAAATGTTGTCATACAAATTTAATTTTTTTTGTTTGTGTTTAAAATAGCCAAAAAATACCATCAAGATTTTAGCTTATTGTGTATTATAATATTCATTATACATCACCTTTTTGGTGAAAAGTGATTAATCTTAATATGTTTTCACCCCCCTAAGGAGTGTTAGAAACCAAAAACAAAAATCAATAAAAATCACCAACTTTATCCAACAAACAAAAAAATGCACAACAACTCCTACCCATTCATATAACAATAACAAAAAAAATACAAATTTTGCAAAATAATTTCAACACAACATGGCAATTAGCTCCACCAAATTCCCATGCAAAACATGAATGAACACAATGCTTAAACAAAATTCAATTTAATTACATCTAAAGACAAAGCCAGATTTTTTTTTTGGTGATTTAGAATATGATTCACTTGCAAACATGCAAGAATCCAAGCCCAAAACACAAATCGGAAAACAACACATAACCATGTACAAAAAAACTTGCATAAAAACATGAAATTTTTGCAAAACAAGCCCTTCTCCTTTTATTTATTTATTAATCACTTAACCACACAACATGGTTGAGGTGGGTATCATCAAAAGGGGGGAATTGGGTTAGGGTTTAGGGATCTCTGAACCCTTGGAACGGAGAAATTAGGGTTAGGGGCTCGGAAGCCTTCCGGCTGTGTGCGCTTCCGGCGTTCGTGACGTTTGTCGTTGGCTGAGGACTGACTTACAGTCGACGTATTGGTCGAGAGAGAGAGATGGAGACTTTGAGTCCAGGGAAGAAGAAAATGAAGAGGAAACTGAGTGAGATGGTGACGTTGAGTTCAGAGGAGAAGAAGAAGAAAATGAAGAGGAAGTGGGGAGAAAATGGTGCTGAAGATTGGAGTTTGCGAAATTCAAAGCAAAAGAAAGCAGTGAAACATGAGCACGAGAGACCTGGCAGGGAGAAGCAATTGATATGCTCGAGAGAGGAGTCCATCAAGGTAGGAGAAATTTCGAGTGCGAAGAAGAAGTCTAGCACCTTGGAGGCCACTGTGAAAGGGGTTTTGCTTTCAGGAAATTCTTCGCAAAAGCAAGCAGGAATCTCCAAATCCAGCAGCTTCCTGGACAAGGTATGGTACCCTCAAGCTCACTACACGCCAATGCTAAGTTCCAGTTTTTTTGTATTATGTCTTTTGAGAGGCAATTTTTTTTCGGGAAATTCTTCGCAATAAAGAAAGCAAGAATCTCGAACTCCAGTAGCTTCCTGGACAAGGTGTGGTACTCTCAAGCTCTGCACACGCCAATGCTAAGCTCCAGTTTGTGAATTATGTGTAAGGAAACTAGCTAAAAGGCCAAATCACGATTCCCTCAGCAGACAAAACATGTAACCAAAAATATTCAACAAAACTGGTGCAGCAATCATTCTCGAGATTGTCTTTCCCAGGAGGAAGAATGTGGAATTGACGCCGCCGAAATTTGCTTTGTCCAGATGCGGGCTAGGCTTAAAGGGGGTCAGTTTCGCATGCTCAATGAAACTCTTTACACATGCAGGTGCAATTCTGGCTGAGACTGTCTTACCATTGTGTCATATTCTAAAGATTGTTAGTATTGCAGTACCTCAACAAGTCATGCAGGTGTGTGAATCTGAGTTCAAAATCTGCAGTATTTTACAGATTACATGTCTCTTGAGAGTTTGAGCATATTTTCTTGACACATTTGCTCATATGGAACTGAGAGCTCATAGGTATCTGGAAAGTGTAGAAACTAGATGGATTTTTGTGCCATCTTTCCCTGCAGAAACATTACTACACTGCCTATTCTGTGTTAGGTACTTGGGCCTGAAGACATTAAGCAATCAGCTTTCACTTTGGGCTCAATTTGAGTGAGTTCTGAATACTGTAATAGATTTAGAGATGAAGAGGGAAGCACTATGTCTCCAAGAGTTGATGTGACAGCACTGACTACTGTGACTCTTGCTGGCCAGAGGTGAAGATGCTTTCAAGCTTTTCCAGAAGGACTCTGGTGCTTTTCAGATGGTGAGTTTGTTCAGTTCTGCAGGTGCTGCTCCATTTTTTTTTTTGCTTTTCACATTGAATATATTGAATTATTTTTTGGAACAGGGAGGCTATAACCTTCTTTTGCTGGTGAACCTTTATGGCACCTGGGTAGAATTTGTTTGACAGTGTTTTTGTTTGCTATGGTGCACAGTATCACACAGGGTATCAAGAGCAGATGTCTCACTGGCCTCAGCAGCCAGTTCAAGTAATTGTGGACTGGCTCAAAGCTCATAGTCCCAAATTGGTTGTTGCTGACTTTGGTTGTGGTACTCTCTCTCGCTCTCTCTCTCTCTCCAAGTCTCTTCTAGCTCCATTGAAGCTTTTTGCAGAGTCTGTGGTCACAAGCTTATTAAAAGAGTGGTCTTCTTCATATTGTTTCTATCTCCAAGCCAGACATAAATGACTTCAGTATGTTGTGTTCTTCACGATCATTCTTCATTTATGTGCGTTAGTGCCCAAGGCTATGTTAAGTCATGAATGTGTTGGGAACTGATTTCTATGACAGCCTGCAAATTCTTCTTTCACAGTGTATATAGTGTGGAGAGTGAACCCTGTGCCAGGGATCTTATGTTGCTCATGGAAGGAGGTGTTTGAACTGGTTGCAATAGGGGATGCACAACTTGCAAAAGCTGTCAAAAACAAGGTGTTTTCCCTCGACCTCGTTGCTTGTGATGACTCTGTCATTGCCTGCAACATGGCACATGTGAGTTCCCTCTCTGCCTCTATTCTCCTGGTTTCTTAAACTTTCTAGAGTCAGCTCCAGAACAACATGACCAAGTTGGATGGACATTAAGAGTCATGCAAAGCCTTTGTTGCTTGTACCAGACTCCCTTGGAGACAGCATCCATTGATGTTGCTGTTTTCTGCTTGTCACTGATGGGAGTGGATTATTCCAGCTTTCTGAAAGAGGCATATCGAGTTCTCAAAATCAGGTTTTGCCTAACTATGGTTTGTACTGCTGTAGTGTGAGGATTAGGTGAGGATTTTTGGTGATCACTGCAGCTTGCTTGTCAGGCTTCTCTTGCTCCTTTTTGTATGTTTAGGGGAAAATGTGTTTAAGGAGCAGGAATACAAGAGTAGTGGATTGGGAGCAATGGCAGGTATGAGACTGAGATTTTTATGGGAAGAGAGCGAGAGAATGATGCCCTTTGCTCCAGACTCTTGGATGCCTTTGTGAAGGCTGTGTTTTGCTTTTTCTGTTTACTTCTTGTTAATGCTCATTCTTTGAGGTCTTTATTTGAGCAGGGGTGTGCTGCTCATAGCTGAGGTGAAGAGTCGGTTTGATGCTGCCAAAGGTGGTGCTGACTCTGCTGACTTTGTAAAAGCACTCAAGGGGCTGGGCTTCTCACTAATATCTCAGGTTTCATCTCTTACTTGGTTTCATGCAGTTTATCTTTGGAAGGTCTTAGCCTGTTAACACAATCCAAGATATAGATGAAGGGGCCTGCCAGCCCTTAACTCTCGTGAAGATTGGCCTGAACATGGGCTCCAGTTTGTAGTAGCAGTTTGGGAAGGTTAAAAGGAAGATGGTCCTTGAATGGTAGCAGGACCATCATCATGAGAAGGAATTGATTGTGCAAATTTTGAAGTAAACATCTTTTCTGTTCAAGTTTTGAAGCCTATTAAGTGCTTGATTGATGTTTATTCCATGTTGTAGATTGATATTACTTTGCTTATTTGCCACTGACTTATCATGCATGAGCAGGACCTCAACAACAGAATGTTTGTCATGTTCTACCTTCAAAAACAGGTGCACCACTTCTCTCTTGGATAGCTTATCTTTGTGTCCTCTTTTGTAGTCATCACTCATTCCTAGACTCCAGCTTGTTTGTATGTTGTGTATTTTTGTGTTAACAGAGTTTCAAGTTTATACATGGATTGCCAAGGTCCTCTATCTTTCAGACAGGAAAAATATCTTCAGAGATATTTTTGGTGTAGAAGGAACCTAGGCCAGAGTGCAAATAGAGGCCAAATAGAGGTGCGCCTGTAGGAATTGGAATGACACATGTATTGGATCCAGTTATCACTGCAACCATAACTGTAAAGATAGCTTACACAAGATTGAGCTGCTTTCAGGACATGATAAAATTGATTGGTACCACCAATAATGTAATGGCCAGGATGTGCTACATCAACTGAAAAGCATGTACACATTACTCCAGCAGTGGCACTGAAAACATGTATAAAGTGCCTGGTTTAGGGAGGTTCATGGTTGGCTATGAAACTGGCTATGTTGGTGGAAAATGGTCGATTTCCAATCTGCACCCTCCTCTGTTGAACTAGATCTCACTGATGTTCTCACAATTGAAAAAGTTACAAAATGTTTTGTGAGGACAAATCCACTATCTTTTCTTGTAGACTGATATGAGAATGGTTAACAGTATATTGACCTTTTCTCCTGAATAGCAAATAGTATGTTAACTTTGCTGGTGCAACACAGATTGCACTCTCTGTTTGCACTTAGCATTTTCCATCAGCAGATTGCTGTACAAGGAGTTATAAAGCTACTTTGGATGGCAACTGATCTTGAAGTCTTCAATGTCTTCCTCACATTTGGAGCTGGCATGCTTTCCTAGCATTAGACCTTGCAGGAAATGTTTGAATTCATCTTGCAAATGAGACTGAATGTGGTTATCTCACTCTTGGCTACGATTATACTGATAAAGTGATGGATGTTTGGCAGGGAGGGAAGAGTGCAACGAAGGCGATCAATTGGCCAGATCTGAAGCCATGTGTCTACAAGAAGCGATGACAGGATGCTCGTTGAACTCCGTGGAATCAGTTGCATATACTTTCTTTGGAGCAATCTGGATGACCCAACCAAGATAAATTGAGATTTGTCCCTTTCACACCAATGTCCTTTATTAAGCCATTACATAATAGGATAAATCTGACAAATGGTGAAGTTTGAGTGCGTCAGTTTGGGCCTCTGAGTAATGTTTACAGTAGGTCAAAGTTGAGTTGGATGAAGAGTGTGAATGCACTGCTTTGTGAAGATCTGGGGGACCACATTGCTCCTTTGGTTTTTGAAGAAACATTGCACTTTTCAATTGCCTTCGAAAATTATTAATTAGGAGAAAAAAATGAATAGTTAAAACAAATTGTGTTTAAAGAAAACTTTGGAATTTTTTCGAAAAATCATCACAAATAAATGGTAAATCTACCTCGGGGTGCACATGAGTTGTGACCTACTCCTATTTCAAAATTTCCCCAAAAAGAAGAATATGCCTCCTAATGTATCTTTTCTGCTTTTGAGGGCAATGATTTCATGTCTACTCAAGCAATAGCTTCATTAGGTATATAACGTATACACTCAAACACAACTACTTTTATAAAGGTAAATTTAAGTGTGAAGCCCTTAGGTCACAACACACCGGAATAAATGACTTTTTTATTAAAAAATCTCATTAACATTCTATCAAATTATGTTGACCAAGTTATTTTTATTTTAGATATTTGTGTTTTAAGCATTTAATTTTTAAAATTATAAAGCATTTGAGTTAGGATGTATTTCATTGCATGTGATGTTCACCTCAATTATGGTAGAGCTAACATATGCATGAGATGATGACCCTGTGCATGCATTCCTGAAATAACAACATAATATTTTTACATGTGAGATGTTCACATTCTATTTAAGAATTGGTTAGAATTCAAGAATAAATTATCAATTTGTAACAACTTGTGTAATCTTAAAGTTGAATGAAGAGCTTGTTATAAATTTGTTTTTTTATTCATCTCTCTTCTCACTTTTTTATTGTTAATTTTCTTAAGGCTAAAAGGTTATAAATTATAATGAAGTTATTGCGAAGTTACTACTCTAATAGATCTCACCAAAAAAATGGGTTATTAACTTTTATTTTCTAAGGGCACTTTAGACGAAGCTTTAAAGGAGGTCCAACAAAATAGAATAATCCTATTGGTCATGAGTCATAAATTGGATCCACGGCCTTTAAATGAGGATCCAAAATCAATTCAAGCCAATTTGAAGTGCCATTTACATGACATCATTTTGTGGGGATATTCAATTGGTTCGTATCGATGAAACTAAAAAGAGAGTTCATGATTTGGAGAACCAAGATGTAAAATCAAGATGTAAGCTAAGGTTTGAGGTTGTTTTTTTTTGTTTCAGTTGTTTTTTACATTTGAAATTGTTCAAGAATGAAAAACATTTTGTGGATTGAAAACATTGTTGAGAGCACAAGGTTTCTACTTGAAGGAGTGCATTTTCAACTCTTGCAAATGTACAAAATAAAAATGTTTTAAAAATGAAGACAAAAAGTTTTGGTAATGAAAGGTTGAAGTGCTTATTTTCACAAGTTCAAGGAGATTATGATTTACAAAAAATCTTTAAACCAATTCCCCTTCTCAAAAAAAGAGAGCAACAAGGAAAAAGGCAATTGTAATAATGATTGATGATACAGAAAAATGAAAAAAAGTGAAAGGATTGGAAAAATATTACATTTAATTGCACTATGAATAAAAATTAAGTTTGAATTTGTTAAAAATGCAAAAAAAGAGAGATAAATTCCAATTTATTTGAAACCTTAGTTGTGCTTGTTTTGATAAAATTTTGATTTAAAAAAAGTTTTGAAACTTGAATGGAATGAAATAGAATTTGAAAATAAAATAATGAAAAAAAAAAAAAAAAACAATGTCTTTATACATTATTATAATTAAAACAAAAATCACAAGTATTTTGTGTTTTTTTTTTTTCTTCTTATTTTTTTAATTTTCCGTGGTTT